>Ga0209346_1000125_pt1 | contig 110892 bp, 99 predicted proteins | sample AutmiccommunBRH9_FD_187381 | JGI IMG/M metagenome (GOLD analysis project Ga0209346, IMG submission 187381) | Deep subsurface microbial communities from Mt. Terri, Switzerland - Autotrophic microbial communities BRH/9 (SPAdes) (version 2) | ecosystem: Environmental > Aquatic > Deep subsurface >...
ACGTCTACTTCGGAGAAGACGCTTCACGCATCAGAGAAGGCCATGCTACCAAGAACCTCGGGATCCTCCGGCGACTCTGCCTCAACATCGCCCGACACGCACAGAAGTCGTTGGTCAAACGCCGCAGCGTGCGGCGCATCCTGCGCAACTGCGCCATGGACGACGAGTTCCTCCAAGATATCCTCGAACGAGGACTCAACCTGCACGCCGATACCCCACAAGGCGCATGATCACTGGATATTCGGTCGCCCTGAGGAGAGAAGAGATTGAAAGAATGGAAAAATCCCTCGGAGCAATCCTCCTTGTGTCTCGGGACACAGAAGCTGGATTGATGATCGAAACCGTGGATTCCCTGCGTGACCATGGATTCTACAACATCCACGTAGCATCCACCGACTAGGACCACAATTGGGGAGCCGGTGAGGTTTCCCTCCCCATCTACCGCACCACCGGGCATACGGGTCCGGATCCGGCGGTTCCTGATGGTTCTGATAAATGAAGCGTCCCAGTTCTCCTCGACTCCGATCTCCCCTGCGGGGCGATCGAGACGGTCGGGTCTCGTCCATCAGGACGGCTTTGCCGCCGGCGGCTACTCACGGCTCGCGGGTCCGCGACTACTATGCCCTCGGCTGACTCCGTGTCCAACACAGCCGGTCGCATTGCTGCGGACGGTGCACCGGATTGCCGGGTGGTTCCAAACCCGCCGGCGCGGCCGGACGAAGCCTCCCCAGGTAAGAGCGCGTTGGCCCGATGCACAATCCCGTGGTTTACCTCCGGCAACGAACGGTTCTTCGCGGATTATTGTGGAAGCATGCTGAGCTTCCCGAGTCGGAACAGCACGGCGATGCGGAAGGTTTCGAAGGATCGGAAGCCACGGGCGTTGCCGAGGACCGATTGGATTGCGGAGTTGAAGCCTTCGGCCCGAGCGTTGGTGATGCGATGAAAGATGTAGTTGTAGAGTCCTTCAAAATGCCTCTCGAGGGTCTTGGCCACCCGGGTGACGGGGGCGAGTTTGAGGGAGCGGGCCCAGGTCACCCAGCGGTCGAAGAAGCGGCATGCCCATCCGAGACTGCGATAGCTCCAGAAGTGACGGAAAGCTTCTTTGACGGCCCATGCGCGGCCTACCTTCAGTTCACCGTTCTTGAGTTCCTGGAAGCGGTCTTTTTGCTTGGTGGAGAGGTTTTCCTCGTTGGTCAGCCAGAGGAAGCGTGAGCCTTTGAGCATCTGTAACTCGGCCCCCTCGAGTTCTTTCACCTCGGCGCGCCGCACCTGATCGACGGCCTCGCCCAAAAGCTTGCTGACGTGGAAGCGGTCATGCACGATGTCCGCGTGAGGCAGCCCTTCACGAGCAGCCTTTCGATACGCCGCACTCATGTCGATGCAGGCGGCCAAGACCCCTTCGCGAACCTCCTCTGAAAGCGTGTTGATCGCTTCGATGCCGGCTCGGTGATCACAGCCCGGCACCAGATCCCAGACGCGTTTGCCCACCATGTCATTGAGCACCGTGGCCACCTTCTTGCGTCCATAGTTTTTCTCATCCATGCCGATGTGGGGCAAGTCCCCGGCCTCACGCCGCATCAGTCCGCGCTCCACTCCCCGCCGCATGATCTCCTGCGCGCAATGCCAGTCCAGCCGCAGCAAAACCGCAGCTTTGCTCACCGTCGAACACGACTGCAGAACCGCGATCGCGAAGGCCTCAAACAGCAAGGTAAAGCGGCTGTTACGTCCGGCCCAAGGCGTCTTCATCGTCTTGACCTCATGCTCGGCACATCGGATGCGCGGCACTCGACAGTGAATCAGCGTCTCGAATTGCATCGTGTCCAGATGCCGCCACGTCCGCTCATTGGCGCGGTCGTGCACCGGTGAGACCGCCCCGCATTCCGGGCAAACGCCCTTTTGCCCCTTCGGATACTCCACCCAAAGGTCCACGCGCCGCGACTCCACGTCCACCTCCACTTGTTCAACCCGCCACGGCGGCGTCAGTCCCAGTAGCACTCCGTAGTGGTCCTTTAGTTCGTTTTCCATCGCCCCAATTCACCAGCCCGCCTAAGCCACCGCAATCACCCCGTTTCCACGAACTTCCGCGAAGAACCCAACGAACCCAGCGCTTCGCTGCGTTGTGCCAGCTCACGCATGCCGGCGGCCTTAGACCACGTTCCTGTTCGTGCGCTCCCATCTTTGACCTAGGCTGCCTTCCCACGGTCCCTCACGGTTCCGCAGTTGCCTTGGTTTAGCTTCAGACTTTTATTCGGGTTCGTGACACAGGGGACTTTAACCCCTTCACAACACGCCCATGCCGGGCGCACACAAAGTCATCGAGCCAACTCCGCCACTTCGTGGCTTCTCGGCTCATGCTGACGTTCGTCAGAAACACAAAATGGCATCAAAATCCTATAGAAAAATCGCTCTTCAAGAGTATGATTCGAGATGTGTACATTGCGGATTCGGAATCGAAGCCGTCTTGGAAGTTGCACATAAAATCACAACAGGAACGACAATAGAATTGAGAATCTAGTGGTTCTGTGTCCCACTTGTCACAAGATGATGGATATTGGATTGATTCCCGTTGGAAGTATTGAAGCGATGCGCGACGCGGCCTTAAATCCCAATTGGGGGATTCGAATGAAAGACGCTGGAGTCAAAGCAGCATTGAAACGAAAGAGAAAACAAGCAGCGAGGAAAGCGGTCGAAACCCGATTACTAAACAAAACCAAAGTTGAACAGAAGATCAATGATGGTAATAATGATGATTTATCGAATTCGATGCCAGATGTGGAAGCCGTTATTACATCCTGATTCCGAACAAACGCATCGCCTTAGGAAAAGTGTCGAATAAAAAGATCAATAGATTGCACCTTTCGTGGAGTCTGGCGGGTACCTGAGGCAATCTCAATCCACGGAAAATCGCGAAGAACCTAAAAAATAACCAAACGAAGCGGCAGCATATGCCATCACTCTCACCGTTATAATGAACAGAATTGTTTCCCTACTACTCGGATTGACGCTGGTATTGCCACTTCTGGGAAGCGAATGCGGTGTTGAAATTAGCGATCTGGATTCGATTCGCTTGAGAATCAACCGACAGCTTGGGTCATCGCTCCACCTTTCAATTGAACGCGTGGAAGATGACCGATACATCCTCCGTTACGCCGACACCATTGAGACAGATAAAGGATTTCAAGGCATCTCGGATTCGATGAAATTGATCGCGATCAAGGCAGAGGATTTCCGACGGATTGAGGAGATGATCCTCGATCCACAGTTCCGGGAAGATGCAGTCAGGGCGTCTCCTCATCCGGACGCGCTGGATGGGGAGGGTTGGTCCATTACAGCAACCAAGGGCGGCTATCGGTTCGGAAGCACCACATGGAATCCCCGTCTTGATGGCACCCTGCACAAGATTGCCCACGCATTGATGAAGATCGCAGGCATTGATCTCGATTGGACCAAAATAGCAAAGTTCCATGAGCCGGGGGATCGATAGTTCGCGATGCGGCAGATACACGCACCGGCAGGGTAAAGGCAGCCCCGCGCTCCAAGCCAATATGCACTACCGGCCGTGATTTTTTGAACTTCGCATCATGTTCAGAGCGGCTATGGATGAACGCATGCAGGTAGCCGTTTATAGCACCAAGCCTTATGATCGCCAGTTCCTGGAAGCGGCAAATGCCGGCCATGGGCACGGGCTCCATTTTCTCAAGCCGGGACTGGATAGGGTCACCGCACCATTGGCCAAAGGTTTCCCGGCCATTTGTGCCTTCGTCAACGATTCACTTGATGCCGAAACCTTGGAAATTCTGGCGCAGGGAGGAACCCGATTTATCGCGCTGCGTTGTGCGGGGTTCAATCAGGTAGACCTCTCTGCAGCCAAACGGCTTGGCTTTCAGATCGCGCGCGTGCCGGCCTATTCCCCTCACGCAGTGGCAGAGCACGCGCTCGCCCTGATCATGACCCTCAATCGCAAAACCCACCGCGCTCACCAGCGGGTTCGCGAGGGCAATTTTTCACTCGATGGCCTGCTCGGCTTTGATTTGCGCGGCAAGACGGTCGGCGTGGTAGGGACCGGAAAGATTGGCGCTGTCTTTGCCAAAATCATGGCCGGCCTCGAGTGTCGGGTGTTGGCTTACGATCTCTATGAAAACGATGCGGTGCGAAAAGTAGCCACCTACTGCCCACTGGATCAAGTGTTCCGGGACTCCGACATTGTCAGCCTTCATTGTCCCCTCACGCCAGAAACCCGCTACCTGATCAACCGCGAGAGCATCAGCCAGATGCGACGGGGCGCGATGCTGATCAATACGAGCCGCGGGGCGCTGATCGAGACCCGGGCGCTGATTGAGGCACTGAAATCAGGTGAGCTCGGCTCGGTGGGGTTGGATGTCTACGAGGAGGAAAGTGAGCTGTTCTTCGAAGACTATTCCAACGAGATTATTCGCGACGATGTCTTTGCCCGACTGCTCACCTTTCCCAACGTGCTCGTAACGGGGCATCAGGCTTTTTTCACCGACACTGCAATGAGCCGTATCGCTGCAACCACAGTGGAAAACCTCACGGCTTTTGAAAAAGGCAACGACTCCCCTAATTTTGTTCCACTCGCGTGAAGTAATCAGGCTTTCCGAGAGAATACTTTTGACGATTGCAGTCTGGTCCGTCGAATGCTAATAGAGCACTGTTTCAACCGAAATAATGACTCGCTAACTACAAGTCCAACGCACGAGAAAAATGGCTAAAAAATCCTCCGTCACACCGGCCAAGCCGGCCGTCAAAAAAACTGTGGCCAAAAAGTCGGCTGCGCCTGTCGCGGTGAAGAAAACTGCGGTCAAGAAGGTTGCAGTAAAGAAGACCGCGACCAAAAAAACCGCAGCAAAGAAAGCCGCGACCAAGGCGGTGCCGGTACCGAGCATCACCACCATTGTTGCCAAAACCGATGTCGGCTTCGGCAACTCTCTTTATCTTCGGGGCAGCGGGGCTGGCCTGTCCTGGGAAAAGGGCGTGTTGATGGGAAATGCCTCCTGCGACGAATGGGTCTGGAGCTCCGACTCCGTCAAGGGCTCCTTGGAATTCAAGGTCCTGCTCAACGACGAAGTCTGGGCCGGAGGCGACAATGGATTTGTCGATGCCGGAGATCGCGCCGTTGTCGAACCGAGCTTTTAGGGCTCAGCATTCTTCAACCTTTCCCAAAGCCGGCTCCGTTTGCGAGGCCGGCTTTTTTGTTTGGGGCGTAACGGCTTCAGGCCTCGGCGGCGGCGAAACCATCTCTCCCGTTCTAAACGCTGATGATGCCTTCCCGCTTCTCGAGTTCCTGGCGCATCAAGCGCAGATTCCGGAGGTTTGCTTTGAAGCCGGCATCAAAAAGCACACCGAGCAGCGGAATGCTTCCAAAGATCCAGTCGACGAGAAGATTGACACTCATCCGGATCACTACGCCCATCGGCATCTTCAAGCGGCGGGCTCGAAAAAGGATATAAAGACCGGGGAGCAACATAACCGTATCCCCGAGCCCCGGAATGATTCCGACCACTGCATCCCATCCGAAACGAAATGAAGTGCCCGGGAGGCGAAAGCGTGCATCGAGCAAACGCGCAAGGGCCGTCAAGTGCTCCAGCTCTCGGCTCTCCCCCGGAACAGCGGGCCGGGCATTATTTCCGCGCAATGATCCAGATCGCATGAATGATCCCGGGAATGTAGCCCAACAAGGTCAACAGGATGTTAATCCAGAAATGCAGACCGAATCCGACCTGCAAAAAGACACCCACGGGCGGGAGCAAGATAGAAAGAATGATACGAATAACGTCCATACTGTATGGTAGCGCATTCGACAGCTGCCGCAACCCGGCCGCTGGTGATTCTCATCGATCCTTCCTCGGTGCAGCGCAGAATGAGCCCGCGCCTGCCGGTGTCTTCACGACTCCTTGCTCGCACCGGAGTGGCGGCCCTGGCTGATCCAGTTTCGCGCGGAAATCAGTTGGTGTGCTGGATAAAAGCGGACTTCGCCCGGCAGAAATCCTCTTGCCCAGCGCACCGCCTTCTCCTGCCAGGCTTCATCTCCAACCACCGCAGAACGCGCAAAGGTGTCGTGGTGTTTCCAGACAAACTTCAAATCGTCCCAGAACGCGGCCCGTTCAACGCCTTGCACATTCTCCAGAAGCAAAAGGTAATTGGTCTCTGGCGTTTCTGCATGATGCCGTTCCAGAGCAGGAATCACCCGACCAAGATCCTCCTCAGACAGCTTTCCAGACGCACGTAACTCAATGCGCGAGGGAGAGCTGGCCGTGATTTCGATCATGAGGAAAAGAGGAAAGAGTGTCGTCCCTCAATCAGGCATTTCCAAGGACCGGCGGGTATAACCTTCCGGCGGGGAGAAATCGCCACCACTGAGCTCCTTGGTGCGAATCGACTTGAGGGTGGTGATTTCTGAAGGGGTCTCCGCTCCCCCCTCGTAATAGCGGCTTTCGACTGGAAAACCGTCAATTTTCTTCAGGGCACGCATCCAATTCGAACGACCGTCATCCATCCCGGCACCCACCTGCGGCATGGCGTCAAAGAAGCTGGTGAAGAAATCAACCATATCGCCAAAACTCCCGCGCATTTCATCGCTGCCTTCGAGTTTGCTCCAAGGGGTGACCCATACTTCAGAGGTCCGCTTGCCGTCGACTTTGACGACGTATTGGGTGGTTTGATAGCCGCTGATGGTACGCTTTTCTCCGGTTCGCTCGACAGTCACTTCGGGAGGATCACCGGCCATACCCGTCATCCCCGGCATACTGTTTTCCATCATTTGCCGCATACGCGCACGCTGGCTTTCGGGAACCTGCTCCAAGGCTTGCTCCATCTGGCGACGGGCCGCGGCGAGGGATTCCGTAATTTGAGCAACTTGCTCTTGCCCCAGCACGAAGTAAGAGCGCTCTTCCGCATTCACAATGGTGAGAGCGTTGTCGCCGCCGTCGTAAATCACAAAGTCATCCTGCGAGTCGGCCCCTCCGGTCATCTTGAGCTGTTTGCCTTGGACGCGGATCTCCACCTGCTGCGTGGCTTCCCCTTCTTCCTTGGTTTCCAGTTCATAGACCACTCCTGCAAATGCGGCGGGAGATGCCAGAAACGGAATTGCCACACAAAGAGCGGAGAGCCACACGGTATTTTTCTTCATGAAGCCACGCTAGCTTGAATGGGCCAGCCCTCAAGGCTGGGATGTCATTTAGGCAATTTCAGCCGCAGCGATGGGGTAAAGCGCCGCGTTCAGGAAGGGAGCGCGGACGCGGATGCCTCCTCAGCGTCCTCCGGCTGATCAGCCGACAGCCCGGTAGCTGCATTCCCACTATTCGCGGGCTCAGGCACGGCATCGCGCTGCGGATCAGGCTGTGATTTTTCAACAGTCGGCTCAACGGAACGCTCTTCGAGTTCACCGCGGAGCGCACCATCGACCCAGCGCTGGATCCGGGCCAATGCCTCCGGGCGCTTGGGGTCCGCAGGGTTCATCCGCTTGAGCAGGTTGATCACGGTTTCGGCATAATCATGAGCCGTGGCAGAGGAAAGGGTTTCAAGCTCGAACGGGTTGATTTCGCCCCGCCGAATCATCGCGCGGGCTTCGGCTTCAATTTCACGATTGCTACCACCCGGAGCAAGAAACTCGCCTTTGCCCTTCTTTCCTTTACCGCCTCCCCCACCGCCGGCGCTATCGCTGGATGATTTTTCGGTTTGTCCCCGCGGCTGGCGCTCGATGGCGGTGGGATATTGTTTTCCGTCTTTACCCGTGACGGTTTTCGGCTGTTCGATTCGGTCAAGTTTGGTCAGCTCGATGCGTGTGCGGCGAACAAGTTCCACCGATACCTTGCACAGCTCTGCGATCACGGTGTTCGCCTTTTCAGGCCACTCTTCGAGCGCAATCTCGGCGGCGTTTCGTTTGTCGGCACTGCTGCGGTAAATACCGTTGGTCGCATTGGCCCCCAAGGCAAAGGCCAGCGCATCACTGCGCCCTCCGGGACGCACCTCGGCGCGGACCATTGCGTTTTCGTTGCGCTTGACCGCGAGGTAACGGTGAAAGCCATCCGCCAACCAGTAGCGTGCCCCATCATAGAAGACAACGATGGGGGGAAACTCCGCCCCATTGGCCATTTCTTCCGCATAACTTGAAATGGCGTCGTCGTTTGTATTGAGGCGGGTCTGGGTGCCTCCGTAGATGTCAATCAGGTCGAGGGAAAGGTCTTCGATGTGCATGGAAAAAAGCGGGGTTTCTCGCCCTCATCGCTGGTCCCTGACAAGGGAATTCGATCGAAATGTGTCCACACACCCACCGAATCGCTCCCGCGGTTTATTTTATGGGACACTCAATCGGGGAAGCCCAAGCACGCTGGAAAGCGCCTCGTCTTAAAGCTTCATTTCAAACTGGTCGATCCGCTTACGCAAGGTGGCCCGGGTAATTCCGAGAATGGTGCTCGCGCGCACCTGATTTCCTCCGGTTTCCGCGAGCACCCGCTCGATCATGGCCCGCTCAATGACTTGAAGGATATTTTCGGAAGTTTTTGCCCGCAGTTGCTCAAAGAGCAGATCAAACGCGCCCTCCAAGTCAACCGGAGTGGCGACACCACTCACGGCGGCGGTGCCGCCAATCACTTCGACAACCGGTACCGCAGCTTCCACCGACTCCGGCACGACCGGTTCCACCTTTTCGGGTTCCCCGGCCGGTAGACCAGCGGTGACTTCCAGCGGAAGGTCCTTGTTGAGGATGGTATCTCCCTTGGCAATAACGGCAGCCCGCTGGATGACATTTTCCAGCTCGCGCACATTACCGGGCCATGGATAGCGACGCAGCAGGGTCAGTGCTTCCGAGGAAACCTGCCGCACGCGCGTCTTTCGTTTCTTCTGCATCCGCTGGATCATGAAATCGACCAAGGCCGGAATGTCCTCGGACCGCTCGCGCAAGGCGGGCAGGCGGATGCGCATAACGTTGAGACGATAGTAAAGGTCTTCGCGAAATTCCTTCTCCGCGATCATCTTTTCGAGATCCTTGTTGGTGGCCGCGATGACCCGCACATCGACTTTGATCGGCTCATTGCCGCCGACACGCTGGATTTCTCCCTCTTGCAGCGCGCGCAGGATCTTGGTTTGGGTTGGCAAAGCCATGTCCCCAATTTCATCGAGAAAAAGCGTACCCCCGTGGCAGAGTTCAAACTTTCCAGCACGCTGTTGAGTCGCGCCCGTAAAGGAGCCCTTTTCATGACCGAAAAGTTCACTTTCGATCAGGTTCTCGGGAATGGCCGCGCAATTGACTGCTTGATACGGACGATTGCTCCGGTGGCTGTGTTGCCAGATCGCACGGGCAATCAGCTCTTTACCTGTTCCGCTTTCGCCTGTGATCATCACGGTAACATCGCTGGCGGCGACTTGACCGATGACCTTGAACACATCCTGCATCGGCTCCGATTGGCCGACGATGCCTTCCTGATAATCGTCACTGTTCAGCAACGGCGTGTAGGCATCTTTTGCTTTAACCAAATCGGTGTGTGCGGCGATTGCACGCTCGGTCAGGCTGAGCACCTTTTTCACGTCGAACGGTTTAACGATGTAGTCGAAGGCCCCGTACTTCATCGCCTCGATCGCCGTTTGGGTGGTGCCAAAGGCGGTCATCAAAATGGTCATTGCGTGTGGTGCAGCCGTGCGGAGGTGCTGCAGCGTTTCGATGCCTCCCATCCCCGCCATCCGGTTATCCAGAAAGACAACCTCCGGGCTCTCACTCTCCGCTTTGACGATCCCCTCTTCTCCACTGGACGCGCTGATCACACGGTATTGGCGACTGCTGAGCACGCGATCCAATGAGTAGCGGATCTCGGTATCGTCATCGATTATGAGAATGGTGGGGAGGGTGTTAGCGGTCATCGTAGGCGGCGTTTGAGGATTACCGTTGGAACAGTCTAAGCAGCAATCGCGCCGATTAGCTTGTCAATCATCCTTCAATCCACCGCTTCGAAATCAGGGGGCGTAAAAGCAGCATTATCCGCCCTTCAGCACGTGGAGATTGGCCATGGAAATCCCGCTGAGCATCGCACCGACAATTCCAAGAAATCCCTGATCCGTTCCCGCGATAAAGACGTTCTCCAAGTGAGTGCGGCCATCCTTCACCTTGCTGGCGGCCCCGTAAATTGCGCCGTCGAGATGTCCGGTGAATTTTTCCACTGTTCGAGGGGTGAACATATCGACGAAGCGGGCGTGGGCAGCGAGATCGCCAGCTGCGAGCGGAGGGAGGAAACGCTGCGCGCTGGCTTGCAGCTTTTCGTACCAGTACTTCTTACGTTCCTGATAGAGCTCTTCCGGAAGGTTTTTCCAATAGGCGTAATCCGCCATCGCCGTCACCCGAAACAACCCCTCAGGCAGTGCGGCATCATCTGGATAGAGGTAATTGTTCGGAAAACAAATCACGCCGCTACGCAAGTCTACTTCCTCCCGCGGACGCTCATAAATGAAACGCGGGTGGTCGTTGAAAAAAACAATCGTTTCGTCCCAGCCCAGTGCTGCGGGCGGCTGATCGAGAACGGTGATGGTCTCCACAAAACTCAAGCGACCGATGTTCGCTTGAGCCACGGCCGGCTCCCGATCGGAGCAAAGGCGAAGCGTTTCGACGATTCCCGCGGTCGAAATAATCTGTTCGGCGGTGATCGTCGTGCCGTCATCGAGCTCCAAGGCAGTCGCCCGGTCGCCGTCGGCCACGATTCGCCGCACGCCGCACTTCATCCGCCGCTTGCCGCCCACGTCGCGATAACGCTGAAGAAGCGCTCGGATGATCACACGAACGCCTTCCAGCGGACGGCCGAATCCTTCTTCAAAAAGCGCCTTCCACATGATGACAAACTGATCCCAATCGATGTCATTTTCACGGGCACTGCCGTAGTACATGATTGGACAAAACAGCATTTCGACCAGCAGTGGATCACTCAGGTATTCCCCCACCCGTTGCCGTCCGGAGACGGCCGGAGCAGACAGGTCAAACTCATCGTGTGCAAGGACAGCTGCACGCAAGGCACGGAACCGGTCGATTTCGTGCGGAAAGGCGCGTTCGATCTCCCCTTCCAGAACGGAGATAGTGTTCGTGAACCGCAAATCGACACCGGGAAACGCAATCCGGCTGCTCCGCTGGGGAGCAAGTTCCAAGGCCTCGCGAGGAATGCGCAACTGGCGCAACAACTTGACCAACGGCGTCCCCTTTGCTCCGGGATCCACGTAATTCGTCACCGCGTGCAGGCCGACATCAAAACGACGGCCCTCAAACGAGTAGAAACTGTTCAAGCCGCCCGGTGCATTGTGCCGTTCGAGAATCAGCACTGAACGGTCGTACATCGCCAGCCGGATTCCCGCGGCAAGCCCGGCCATCCCGCACCCGATGATGACGGTATCAAAATGTGAGGAGTTGCCGGCCATCGACGCCTCCGAAGTGTCCACGCGGGTGGACTAAGCGTTGACCGCGTTAAACTTCGGAGTGAGGTACTCCGCGCAGCTTTCAAGCGAAGCAAGTTGAGGATAATCCTCCTCCGGAACCTCAATACCGTGCTTCTTCCGAAGCTCCATAACGATATCAAGAAAATCCATGGAATCGAGATCGAGCTGATCGCGCAGGCGGACCTCCGGCTTGATACCGGTCAATTCTTCGTCGGGCGCGATCTCCGCGATGATGTCGAGGACGATCTGCTGGCACTCTTCCTTGGTCATATTTAGCGGAGTTGAAGTGGTTTTGAGTTAGCGTGCAAACTTTTTCACGATAACGCAGGAGTTGATCCCGAGCATACCGAAGCTGTTGTTTAAGATGGTTTTGACGTCCTGCATGGCCATGGGTTCATTGACCACCAAGTTCCCCGGATCGCACTCCGGATCGACTGCATCGATGTTGATCGTCGGATGGACAAAACCATCATCAAAGGCCGGTAAGTTACCCGCAAGTTCCAGCGCACCGGCAGCCCCCATCGCATGGCCGATGTAACTTTTGGTGTTGTTGACGCGGGTGCGGGGACAGTCTGCCACCGGAAACACTTCCCGAATTGCCTTCACCTCTTGGATGTCGCCTTGCGGCGTGGAGGTGGCGTGGGTGTTGATGATGTCGATGTCGCACGGCTTCAAACCGGCTTTTTTGAGGGCCGCCCGCATGCACTCCGCCTGACGTCCGGCATGCGGAAGAACGGCATCGGCGGCATCCGAATTGAGGTGATAGCCCACCAGTTCGCCGTAGATCTTGGCACCGCGGGCCAATGCATCGCTCAAACGCTCCATCGTATACAACGCGCCCCCTTCGCTGACGACAATCCCGTTACGGCCCTGATCGAACGGTCGACTGGCCTTGTTCGGGTCTTCATGGCGAGCCAATGCTCCCTGACTTTTGAAGCCGGCAAAAATCCCAAAGGTGTGAATCGACTCGCTGACGCCGCCAGCAATGGCGAAATCAACCTCCCCAAATTTCAACATGAGGTAGGCCTGAATGAGACCGGCATTGCCCGCGGCACACGCTGCTCCGATCGTGTAGTGCGGACCGGTCACCCCGAGGTTCATGGTCACCTCGCCCGCTGGATTGTTTGAAACGGTTCGGGGGTTGTGGTGGTGGGACCAGTAGCGTGTATCGTAGTTAAACTGCGAAATGTTATGGATCTCGTTCTCCGTTTCCACGTTTCCGTGTTCGGTCGTGCCGATGTAAATGCCGACGCGAGCCTTGTCCATTCCATCCCAATCCACTGCCGCATCTGCCAGTGCTTCGCGGGCACAGTAAATGGCAATGCTTCCCGCACGGGTACTGACCCGGAGCTCCTTGCGCGTCTGATATTTGCGGGCGTCATATCCACAAACCCCAGCGTGCACCTTGCCCATGTGACGCATGTCGATGTCGATCACGTTAGGGCGACCGGCGAGCAGGTTGGCGCGCATGTCCGCCAGGTTATCACCGATGGGCGAGGTCAGACCGATACCGGTCAGTACTATGCGTTGATCGTCAGGAACGTCGGACACGGTTTTTCAAAAGGTCAAAAGATAGGGAAAAGCCAGCGCGGCTCTTGCCCACGTAAACCTCGATATGAAGAAAGCCGCATTTTCACTGTCAACCTAAAGGCGGTGCCCGCTCAGCAAGCCCCCCTCGGCCAACCCCTTTCCGCCCCTCCTCTTGCCCCCACAGCGGCACTTCCCGCAGAGGCAAACAATCCGCTTTATCCAGTTAACCGGGGGATTTCCCTTGGTCGGTTTTTGCTGGTCTCGACAGGATACCCAGCCCATCTGTGACATCATGAACGTCCTGGTTATTGGAGGTGCTGGCTACATCGGAAGCCACTGCGTGCGTCAACTCGAAGCTGCCGGCCATCGGCCGGTGGTACTCGACAACCTGATTTACGGACACCGTGAAGCGGTTGCTCCGCACGTACCGTTTCACAACGGCGACTTGGGCGACCAGCCACTGGTGGAAAAAGTGCTGCGGGAAGAAGCTATCGATGTCGTGATGCACTTCGCTGCCTTCGCCTATGTCGGCGAATCGATGAGCGATCCGCTCAAATACTACGATAACAACATCGGCAAAACGATCACCCTGCTCAAGGCGATGCGCGCCGCCGGGGTTAAGAAATTCGTTTTCAGCTCCTCCTGCACCATCTTTGGCTACGCCGAGAAAATGCCGATTACGGAAGAAACGCCCATCGCTCCAATCAGCGTTTACGGGCAGACCAAAGCCGACGCTGAGGTGCTTCTCGCCGCGTGTGCCAAAGCCTATGGCATGAGCGTGGCCTGCTTCCGCTATTTCAATGCCTCGGGCGCAGCCGAAGACGGCAGCATCGGCGAGGATCATGATCCCGAGACCCACCTCATCCCGCTGGCGATTTGGGCAGCGCAGGGGAAACGGGGCGGTCTGACCGTATTCGGTAAAGACTACAACACCCCAGACGGGACTTGCCTGCGCGATTATGTCCACATTGACGACCTCGCTCGTGCCCACATTGCTGTTTTCCCCAAACTCGAAGATTCCGGGGTCGAGCTCTACTACAACCTCGGCACGGGCACGCCCGCCAGCGTGCTCGACATCATTCGGGCAGTCGAAACCGTCACCGGACTCAAAGTTCCCTACACCATTGGTGAACGTCGGCCCGGCGATGCAGATGCCGCCTATGCCAACAGCCGCAAGGCCTATGATGATCTGGGCTGGGAACCCAAGTTCAAGGATATCGAGAGTATCGTCGCCACAGCATGGAAATGGCATCAGGTGCACCCCGATGGATTTGCGTCCAAGCAAAAGTAATTTCGAGGCATCCGGAGGATAAAGTTGTCCGTCAGCCGCACGCGTTTGGTGTTAAAACCGGCCGGTCTGAAGCGGGATCCGACGCGTGAACATGACGAGGTTTTCGGCGATCCACCGTTCTTCCTCGCCATCGCTGGGTGACGCAAACTGTCGCCGGGCCCGCAGAAGGTCGCTCGTCCGTTCGGTAAGTAATCCAAGAAACACATCCATATAGCAGGGAGTGCTCCATGGCTCGCCGGGCGAGACCGCAAAGGGAAATCTCAACAGGTCTCCCGATGCGTGGTGCCCGGCACCAGGTTGCGGAAAGAGCTGCACAAAGCTGCCGTCATTCAAACAGCCCCAGATCTCGATCCGGAACACCAGGCAATCCGCCAACAGATATCCGTCACCAAGATCACTTGCAGGCGTTCCAAAGGGATTGTTTTGCAGCGCAGCCGAAGTCTCCTCCGGTGGTGCCGTTTGCCTGAATAAGCTGGGAATAGCGTCGTCGATAAATGGCGAATCCCCGGGGTCCATCTGCGCAGTCCATAGAACCCGGCGAAGTGAACCCGCATCTTCTATCGGCCCTGCGGAATCCGAGAAAAAATGCAGGGCAATTCGTTGATCCACAACCTCCCGCTCTTCGAGGATTTCGACAACCACGAGGCCCTCGCCCGTCGCCGACCGGAAGCGCAGACCAGCCAGATCCGCCTCCAGCAGATCAAAGGCAGCTTCGGCCTGCATCGTGAGAGCCATTTCCCCGACGTATTTGTTCCATCCAGCGAGCGCAGTCGTTATCAATGCGACCATGCCTCCGACCACCATTGCCATCAGCGAAGCAGCAACCAGCAGTTCCAGAAGGGTAAATCCCGCGCTTCTGGAATTCATGGACGAAACACAGAGAAAAACACCAACCCCGGCAGAAGCGGCGCGGAACCTGCCGCACCGGCTGCAGAAAAGGGGTCGGCAGGATCCGGTGCCGGCAGAACGCAGACGCTGATGCGCAGCGGCGAAAACTGCTCCGATTGGGCACCCGACGGAAGTCCGGAAAGATGCCGGACGCATTCCACCCGATAAATAGCTGAAGCGAAACCGCCCAATCCTTGTTGGTAGCGGGCATAATCAGCAGTCAATTCCGCCCGCTCCATCACCTTCCATTCAGGATCCACGCCGCCCGCATCCCACGCATAGAGCCATACCACTACAGCATCCCCAGCAAGAAATACGTTCTGCAAACGCCCGAAATCCTGGTGGGCTTCAGCATAAAGCCACTGATTGACCAAGGCCATCACGTGCGCGGCGTTAGAAGAAGTGCGCTCGGTAGTCGATCGCTCGAACAGGGATCCCATCAGCGCGGCCAAGGCGAGAATGCCAACTGCGAAAATACCCAGCGCAAGAACCACTTCAACCAGTGAAAATCCTCGATAAAGCCGTTTTGGTATCATCTCAGATCCTCCGGATGCTGAGGAAAGGCGATGCCTCCCAAGGGAAAAACGGCAAATCCACCCAACGTGGTGCCCGCGTCGTTGGACAATGATGCGGAATCCTGCAGCGGATCGCGCGCGACAGTCCCCACGACAAACGTGCCCATAGTGCCGCCACTCAGCTCTCCCCGTGGAGAAAATTCATAATAAAACCATGACGGTCCATTGCCCGCCGCCTGGGGTTCCGCCATGGGAAACGGGATATGAAAATCTTCGGAAGCAGAGGACAATGATTGGAGAAAAAGAACGCCTTCCGGAAGTAAGGTGCCTCTGGAATCTGCCCGCCATTGACCTGGGTTTTGCACATCCTCAATGACGATGCCGAGGTAACGCAGGTGCCGGTCGGAATCCGCGCTATCGTCGAGCACAATTACGCGTGCCCGCGCCTGCTGAAGGATCGCCTGAATCCGGGCGCTTTGAAATAAACCAGCTGCCGTTTTTTCAGCGGTTCGGAGGGGCATGCTCCCTCCTCCGTCTTGCAAGGCCATTCCCAGCCCCGCCGTCAAGACAGCGATGAGTCCCACCACAACCAGAATTTCCACCAGTGTGAATCCCCCGGCACCCGTCTGGAAGGCGCTACTCCTTTTCATTCCCAGCTGAGGATCCATTCCCAATCCGGATTGTTGTTGGGGTTCGCTGAATAAAAGAAGACACCGCCAGGGAGCGTCTCAGGGCGCATTTCCGGTGGAAGAGTCTCGAAGTCGGCAGCGGTAACATGGCCAGAAAGATCCCGATCAATGACCACACGGATGTTCGGATTTCCGAAAGCATCGACAATTTCCCCACCTGCAAACGCTGAGGGACTGAACGTATAATAGCGCACCAAACGACGATTCGCCGCACGTGCGTATGCATGCACCGCCGCGTTTCCGTTCAATGTTCGTCCGGAAAGCGTTTCGACAAAAACATCATTGTTCCCCGCGAGCGTAAAATCGGAACCACTCACCGCCATCGATGGATAAAAGCCGTAATCGGCGCGGAAGGCCTCGTAAGCCAACGCATATTGGCTGAACTGAGCGCGTGTCTTGCTCTCCGCAACACTGCGGCGAACCGCATGAACCGCAGGTGCAAAGAGAGCCATCAGCAGGAAAATCACGGCAATAACCGTCAGTAATTCAATCAGCGTGAACCCCCGGAAGCGACCTTCAGTACGTGGCCAAGATATTATCATAAGCATCTCCCCATTCGCGATAGTTTGGCGGAAACAGACCCGTTGAGGGCAGCTGCGGCGATTCCACCCTTCCTTCTTCTGCCGCCTTCAGTGCGCTCGGCCCCAGTGATAACAACACATACCCATGGCGCGCCCACTCCGGAGCTGCCGGCCCCCGGTAGCGGTAAATATAAGGGGTGCCCCAAGGATCCACCCACAGTTGCTCGCCCGCCACCTCAACCTCAGAGTCCACAAGCAATCGCCCGTCCATGCCACGCTGCACGGCCTGACCAGGGAGTCGCTCTCCGCTCGGCATCAAATATCCAAGCAAGGCTTCGCGAAGTGTGGACTCAGGAGTGCGATCCGACGAAACCCACGGATAATCCCCGTAGGCAGCACGATAATCTTCCAGTCCTTTGGCAATGATAGCGAGCTCAGCCCGCGCACGATTGATGCGGGCCCGCTCATTGGAACCGTCCCCGGTTGCCAGAACAATGGTCGCAACGACCGCAACAGCTGCGATGACGACCAGTACTTCCAGCAAAGTGAACGCCTCCCGACAGCGACGTCTTGGGCTCATGCCCCGAGATTACCGATGGATCCCCCTCCGGTGTCAACAACCAGAATGGACCGTCAGATCAATTTGTCACCTTGACGATTGACAGCGAATCCGGGCTTTCGCTTAGTGGTCGGAATGCCGGGGAGCCTGTCGTAGGCTTTCCGATTGCCGTTCCTCGCTACGCATAAGGTCCCGCTTCAGCCGCGGCCTGCGCAGACTTTGACGGTCCTCCTCTCAGCAAAACACGCGTCATTATGGACAAAGACGATTCGTCGCAAGACTTGCAGGTCAGCGGCATATTTGAACCGCAAAACAATAAAGCCGGAATCCTGCTCCAGCCCCGTTATGGCGGGAAGAGCCGGCCAACCGATCCGTTTGTACCGCGGGAACTGATCCGACGCTTCAAGCTGCGGCGCGGCAGCTTCATTACAGGAAACGGCAACCAAGATGTGCGTCACCCAAACCCGAAGCTGCGGTTTGTGGAAACGATTGACGGGCTTTCGGTCGAGGATCGGCGGCGGGCACTGACCTTTGAGCAGCTGACTACGGTAACGCCGGACTCATGGCTCAAGCTGGAGCGGGAAGGCACCGGATCCATGACCACCCGGGTAATCGATATTTTCTGCCCGATCGGGAAAGGGACCCGCGGGCTGATTGTCGCCCCACCACGCACCGGCAAAACAACATTGCTTCAGGACATCGCTCACGGGGTGCACGAAAATCATCCCGAGTGCGAAATCCTCATGCTGCTCGTCGACGAGCGCCCGGAGGAAGTAACGGATATCCGCCGCAATGTTCCGGGCAGACTGTTTGCATCCTCCAATGATGAGGACGCGAGGAATCACCTGAACATGGCTGAACTCGCGATCGAACATGCCAAGCGGCTGGTGGAAGGCGGCAAAGACGTCGTGCTTCTGCTCGATTCGATCACCCGTCTGGCCCGCGCCTATAATAGTGCTCGCAGCGGCAGCGGTCGCACCATGTCTGGCGGTCTCGACATTCGGGCGCTCGAAAAGCCTCGCCAGATTTTTTCCGCGGCCCGTAACACGGAAGAAGGAGGCAGCCTCACAATCATTGCCAGCGCACTGATCGAAACCGGCAGCCGGATGGACGACCTGATCTTTCAGGAGTTCAAGGGCACCGGAAACATGGAGATGGTGCTGGACCGGAAAGCCGCCGAACTCCGTATCTGGCCTGCGATCAATATCGCCTCTTCAGGAACCCGGCGCGAAGAGCTTTTGCTGCCCGAAGGCATTTTGAAGAAATGTCACCTGTTCCGCCGAGCACTCGCTTCCTACAAGATTGAAGACGCCGCGGAGACAGCGATCGAACGCCTGGGCAAAACCACGACCAACGAACAGTTTTTCAAACTTCTGGACGTTTAATTTTCGGGAGCGATGATCCGCCAACAGGGGTCGCGCTTCCTTCTTCTCATAAAAAACCAACGCGCTTTCGAGAATAGGCTTGTCGAGCCTGAAAGCCACTCCTTATCTCTCCCGGTTTTCGGTAATGCAGAACTTCGCGGACCAATGTCTGGATATGGCCAGAGCTATGCTCGGCCACAACCTCAGTGCGCTCAACCCCGACGGCACGGTACAACCGGTCGAAGGTGAAAACCCAAGGAGCGATGAGTCGGGACACGCCGCACTCGCCCTCGGAGAATTCCACCGGGCGACAAACGATATCGAATTCGAGGGTTACGACCTGATCGATTTGACAGCGCGGTGCATCACCTCGCAGGCGTTTGCCGAAACAGAAAGCGAAAATGGTCTCGGCTACGCAGCCCTCGGCCTCCTCAGCTTCGGTCCCGCCAAGGAGCGGAATCCGGTGTGGGAACGTCTGCTCGATCCGACGCGCGAAGAGCTCGACCGCCGCCTGCTGGCTCGCTCCGACTACGAGAACCATTTCCAGGCCTTCAATATCGCTAAAGCGGTCACTCGCTACAGCATGGGTCTTTCCAAAAAAGACGAGACCGGCAAACTGATCGACCGCTATATGGAGCGCGTGCAAAAGCACAGCAGCGCCGGCTACTTCGACGATTGCCCAGACAGCGGGATTGGCGGCTGTTTCGACATTTACGGTCCCATGACCCTGATCTTCGTTCGTCAGGCGCTGCAACTTCACGGCAACATCCATTTGCGCGATCGCAAACTGCCGAGCCTCCGGACCGTAGCTGAAAAGTATTTGAAGATGCTGCCGGACATCGTCCGGGCCGATGGCCTCGGCTGGTGCTATGGCCGCGGCTTGGGTGCGTATGGCCAGATGCACTGCATTTCCCTGATTCTTCAGGCGATGCGTGACGGCTGGATCAGCGATGACAAGAAGCCCCTTTACTTCGACCTGCTCCGCCGCCTGTTCCAGTACTTCTTCATGACTTATCTGGATCAGGAACAAGGCTTCCTGGTGATCCGTGACCATGAGCGCGATACACTTCCGCAGCATACGACGCGGATGGCGAACTTCGACGGTGCACGTTATCTCTGCCAATGGTCCCGCCTCGCCCGCGCAATTGGCGGATCCATGAACCCGAAGGTGGCACCGGGCAAGAACACCGGCCGCTGGATCATTTTCGACAAGGCGAACAAAAAGGAACAAGGCCTCTTCGTCTACCAGCACTCCGAGAGCGGGCTGCACGTGCAAATCCCCCTCCTCAGCGATGGTAAACGAGGCACTTCCGATTCCCTCGCCTTCCCCCGTTGCCCCGGTATTTTTGACGCGCCCGTCAATCGTTACCTCCCGGTTTTTGTTCCGGAACTCCGTTTTGGTGACAAAATCATCACGCCGTCATTTTACGGCAAACGCTGCGTCACCGGCCTTGGGTTGCGCCAAAGTTTTTACTTCCGCTACGAACAGCCTGAGCTCATCACCAAGGACGAGGAAATCGTTCCCAACCTCGGCAGCGCCAAGGTTAGCTGGACCTTCTCCGGCGGCCGCATCACCAGTGAGTTTACATTCATGGTAAAGAGCCCGGTGGTGTGTGACTCGATGCGCTACATGCTGGCGATCGGCGCTCCGCACACGGAAAAGCATACCCCGCTGACCTTTACGCTCGGCGAAAAAGGCCTCGGATGCTCGGTGGAGAAGGATGATTTTCAAGCCGTTTGGCAAGAAACCGAGGTCGTAACGGATGACCCCTCGTTCCGCAGCTACTGGGGCAACCTCCACTACATTCAAACGCTCTCGCGTGATCATCCGCTGAACATGCGCCCCGGGGTTCAATATCGGCTCGTTATTTCTTTCGAGCCCGACATTGCCTACCTCGACGCCTAAACGCGTTTTTCTGAGCGGAAAACCTGAAAACTGATGTGCTGAATGAATGGCATGATCAGGGTTCAGGATTTCCGCTTTTTACACCTCGTCTTCTGTATTTCAGAAAGTGCTAGCCGCTCGCATCATTCCCTGTCTGGACGTGAACGCCGGCCGCGTGGTCAAAGGCGTGCGCTTTGAATCGCTGCGTGACGCCGGTGATCCAGTTGAAATCGCCAAAGCCTACGAAGCACAAGGTGCCGACGAGCTGGTGTTTCTCGACATCACGGCGTCCCATGACGAGCGGGAGATTATCCGGGACATTGTTGAAGCGACTGCCTCGCAGTGTTTCATGCCGCTGACCGTTGGCGGTGGATTGCGCAACGTGGAAAACATCCGCGACATGCTCAATGCCGGTGCGGACAAAGTCAGCTTGAACACCGCGGCCCTCCTCGATCCATCACTCATTCGAGAAGCCTCCGACCGCTTTGGCAACCAATGTATCGTGGTGGCCATTGATGCCAAACGTCGCTCCGATGGCAACGGCTGGGAGGTCTATACCCACGGTGGCCGCCGGGCGACCGGGCGCGACGCGGTTGCTTGGGCACGTGAAGTAGCTGCACTCGGTGCGGGTGAAATCCTGCTTACGAGCATGGACGCAGATGGCACTCAAGCTGGTTACGACGTGGCGCTTACCCGGGCAGTGAGCAATGCGGTGGAAATTCCAGTAATCGCCTCTGGAGGCGCGGGAAAACTCGAGGATTTGGTTGAGGTGCTTTCGGAGGGCCGGGCCAATGCGGTGCTGGCGGCATCGATCTTTCATTTTGGCACATTTACCGTTCCCCAAGCCAAGCACCACCTCGCTACCGCAGGAATCGCCATTCGTCCCCCGCAATAAACAGAGGCATAGCCTGCCACCCCGCGCAGGCTGTTCTGTTGCCGCCGCCCTTTCCGCATTGACCAAACGGGCATCACTCAGCTATTTCCTCCACTTATGCTAAGGTCTTTACCCCTCACATCCTTACTGACCTTCGCCCTCACCCTTACTCCGTTTGCAGTATTCGGCGAGATGACCCTGAGCCAAGTGCAGAGGCAGCATGTTGAGGCAATGGGAGGCTATCAGCGCTTACAGGCAATCAAATCGCTGACGATGCGAGCAACCGTCGTGCGAGACGAAGCAGCTCCCATCAACCTGCATCTCTGGAAAGCGCGCCCCAACCGTTCCCGGACTCTTTATATTATGGAAGATGGCATGCGGATTACCCAGGGATACGACGGTTCCGTTGCTTGGGAACGCATTGTTAAGGGAAACAATGAGGTAATCCGTCAAATGGAAGACGAGGCAGCAGCGCGCTACATTCAACAAGCGGCGATTGGCAATCCTCTGCTGCAACCTCCCAGCGCCGGAGTGAATTTGACTTATAAAGGGCTGACTCCGATTGACGACGGGGCATTGGCGCACTGTGTCGTCGTGAACTATGCCGATAGCACCCGTGAGACTTATTATCTCGACCCCGACAGTTTTCAGGAGCGGAAGATTCTCCACACCTATACGTCGGACGGAAAGACGGTGACGCGTGAGTTGATCCCCAGTGATTTTCGCTCGATTGAAGGCGTGCTGTTTGCCTTCCGAGTGGTAGAGATTGGAGAAGATAAACAGCGCTCCGAAGTGCAGCTGGAGTCAGTCACACTCAATCCCGGACTTCTTGAGGCTCTTTTCCGGCAACCACCGGATAAAAAGTGAGGGTCCATTCATTCGGCTGAGGCGATCGGGGCACGCCTTTTGAGCAATCGGACGAGTTCTGATAATTCGGGAACGCGCAGCCCCCAGAGTACCAAGGCGTAACATCCTGCCCCCAACGGGAGCCCCAAGCAAACCGTGACAGCCGCGCCAAACTTTCCCGGACCAAGCCAAAGGGCAATCGCCTCGGCGGCCAGCCAGACCACCAGCCCCATACAGGCTGCCGCCACAAACATGCGCCACAATGCGCGGCCAAAACCGGCAGTCACCGGAATCTGCCCCGCTCGCTGACGAAGGCAGCGTTCCAGCAATACGTTGAATAAAATGCCCGCGAGAACGTTGGCCAATGCGAGGCCACTTTCTCCCATCGGCCCCATCAGCAAAAGGCTCAAGACAAGATTCAGAATGGCGTTGATCGCCCCGATTTTCACCGGAGCGACCATTTCCCGCCAACTGTGAAGTCCGCGGGTCGCAAACGAGGCCCAAGCGTAAAACGGCAGCCCCAGGCTAAAAATAGCCAAGGGCCAGGCGGTTCGCGCAACATCCGCAGCTTCAAACAGTCCCCATTCGAAAAGCGTGCGCAAGATGGGCTCCGCCAGAACCATCAGGCCGACAGCCGCAGGTAGCGTAATCGCCGCAATCAGGCGCAACCCGCGCTCGTAAGTGCGGAAAAAGACGGCGGCATCTCCAGCGGCGGCCTGCTTCGCCATCAGCGGAAAAAACACAGTGGTGACGGAAATGGCGAAAACCCCAAGCGGCAGTTCAACCAGTCGATTCGCCAGATAAAGAATCCCCGCAGCATCCTCGTTGAGCATGTAAGCCAGCATGCGCGAAACGATGATGTTTACCTGAAAAATGGCCGCACCGACCACACCGGGGAGAAAGAGCCGCGTCACCTCATGCGTATCCTCAGTCGCCGACAAATCGAGGCGCGGTCGCCAATCTTCACGCCGCAGAGCACTCCACGGAACCACCAACTGCAACAATCCCCCGAGTAAAACACCTCCACAGAGCCACCAGACCCGACGCTCCGGATCCGCCTCTTGCGCCCACCACACACTGAGGCCGAGACCTCCGATCATGGACAAATTGAGCAGAATCGGCGTCATGGCCGGCGTAAAAAAGCGATCCAGCACGTTGAGCTGGGCCGAGATGATGGCGGCAAGGCAGATGAAAATTAGGTACGGAAGAAGAACGAGCGAGAGGTCCGCCCCTAAATACCAGCGCGCTTCCAACCCGGGAATCGCTTGGACGAGCAGAAGCAATGCGCAGCCCACAGCTGTCACTGCAAGAAGGACAATGATCAGCCGGCTCAGAACTCGGTTGAGCACGGCAAACCCTGACGTGCGCCCGTTCCGATTCACTTCCGCGGAGAGAACAGGAATCAGCGCCGAGGTCAGCGCACCTTCCCCCAGAAGCCGGCGAAACAGGTTGGGCAACGTAAAGGCGAGGACAAAAGCCGAGTTGACCGGCCCCACCCCCAGTACCGCAAAAATAAACACATCCCGCAAAAGTCCGAGAACCCGCGACCCCACCGTCGCCAATGCCATCGACGAGATATGCTTTAACTGTGCGGCCATCTGCTCCACAAAGGCATTCCATACTTCGGGTGCCAACTGCGGAAATGAGGGATTCTCCAAAATCCTTCGCCAGTTTGGCATCGCAATCGCAACATCCGGTATTACGTAGTGCCCTTGCATTTCCGCCCCCGCCATGTCCTTGATTGACCGTCTGCTCGCCAAGCTGCAGCGCCATCCGAAACGCATTGTTTTTCCGGAAGGCTCCGACCCGCGTATAATTCAGGCCGCGCGTCAGTTTGCGACCCGCCGCCTCGGGGTTCCGATCCTCCTCGGCGATCGCGCCGAGATCAAAGAACGCGCTGCCCGCCTCGACATCCGGCTCGACGGGATTCGCATTCTGGAACCCGAACGCAGCGATGATTTTGAGCTGTTCCAGCCGATGGTCGATGCCCACCCCAAGTTCGCGCACCTCAGCGCTGATCAGAAGCAAGCGCTATTGCTCGACCGCCACAACTTCGCCGCCCTGATGCTGCAAAGCAGCCGGGTGGATGCACTGGTCGCCGGTGCGACCATGACCGCCTCGAGCGGATTGATCTCACTGTTCCGCATGATTCCGCGGCAGCGCGGCGTCAACACGGCTTCTTCCATGCTTATCCTCGATCAGGAAAATCCCAATTTCGGAATGGATGGGCTGCTCTTTCTGGCCGACTGCGGAGTGATTCCCGAGCCCGACGCAGGGCAATTGGCGGACATTGCCATCGCCACCGCTCGCACTGCCTACCACTTGACGAACGAAACGCCGCGGGTCGCATTCCTGAGTTTCTCCACCAAGGCAGTGTCCCCCAAACACCCCTCGATCGAAAAGATCCGGATCGCACTTGATTTGGCTCGAAAGAAAGCTGCTCAGCTCGGATTTGAAATCGCACTGGATGGCGAACTGCAGCTCGACGCCGCACTCAGCCCGGTGGTCGCTGAGCAGAAACAGGTCACCGATTCTCCCGTCGCCGGGCGGGCCAATGTTCTCGTGTTTCCTGATCTCAACAGCGGGAATATCGCCTCGAAAACGATTCAGCTGGTAGCGGGAGCCCGAACCTATGGCCAAGTGATTACCGGCTTGGAACGCCCCTGTGCGGAAATCAGCCGCGGAGCGCATGTTTACGACATCTTCGGCACGGCGGTGATCACCTGTTGCCAAGCGATCGACCGGCAACTTCTTTTTCACGACGACGTATGAAAGAACCACGTGGCGCCTTGCCTCTGGAGCCCACCCGTGAGCTCCTGACCACTCCCCTCAACCGGGATATCCCACGGCTTTTCGTGGCTGCAACCCGCCAGAACGACGGCAAGACAACAACCTGCCTCGGGCTTTTTGCGGCCTTGCAAACAAAGTTCTCGCGCGTCGGCTACATCAAGCCAATCGGTCAACGCTTCATTGATGTGGAAGGGTTGATGATCGATGAGGATTCTTGGTTGCTGCACAGCACTTACAATGTCGGCGTGCCCATCGAAGCCATGAGCCCCGTAGCCATCGACGGCACCTTCACCCGGCGCTATATTGACGATCCCGATCGGGTCCGGCCGATCCTCGTCGACAAGATTGTCCGGGCTTTCGACCGCGCCACCTACGAAAAAGAGGCCATCATCATCGAAGGGTCGGGACATGCCGGTGTCGGTGCGGTCTGCGATCTTTCCAACGCACAGGTGGCTAAACTGCTTGGCGCAAAAGCGATCATTGTTGCGCGCGGCGGCATCGGGATGCCGGTCGACGAAATCGCGCTCAATAAATCCTTGTTCGACAAGTACGGCGTCGAGGTCGTCGGCGCGATTCTCAACAAGGTCATGCCGGACAAGGCAGATCTTGTCCGTAGTTACACGGAGCGGGCTCTGAAGCGCCTCGGTGTTCCGTTGCTCGGCCTCATTCCCGACCAAGAACAGCTCAAGGCACCAAACCTCGCACAGATTGTCGAAGAACTCAGCGGCCGTTGGCTCAATGGAAGAGAACGCGGTGCTGCGCAGCGGATCCGGCAGGTTGTTGTCGGGGCCATGGCCGCACGCGGCATTATCGAGCACTTTCGCGAAGGGACCCTCATCATTACGCCGGGAGACCGCGATGACATCCTCATTTCCGCTCTCGCCGCCACGGCTGTTTCGGGGAAGGACATGGTTTCCGGCATCGTATTGACACGCAACATCTTGCCACACCCCAAGCTCATGGACATGCTCGCCAAGACTGACATTCCCATCGTGATCAGCAGCAAGGAAAGCTATGCAGTTGCCTCGGCGATTAATGCGATGACGGTCAAGACACAGCCGCAAGACGCAGACAAAATTCCGCTCATTAAGCGGTTGGTCATCGATAACGTGAATATCGACCAAATGATTTCCGGTTTCAGCGTTCCCTGAGGTGACCACGCATATGCCTACAGACCCGCAGTCCATCCTGATCGTCCGCCTCAGTGCGATCGGCGATGTGATCTTTTCGACGTCACTACTCCCGGGACTGCGGCAGCGTTATCCGGAAGCCAAGATCATCTGGCTGGCGGAAGCGCTTGGAGCGGAAGTGCTGGGAGACCATCCACTGCTTGATGATGTCTGGGTCCTCCCGCGCCGGCGCTGGGTGAAGGAGTGGAAAGCCGGCCGCAAAGGTGCCGTGCTCCGCGAGGTAATGGAATGGCGCAAAAAACTGCGAGCCGAGCGCTTCGATCTGGCGATCGACATGCAGGGACTGCTCAAAAGCGGCATTTGCGCATGGCTCTCCGGTGCTCCCCGGCGCGTTTCGCTCGAGGGGCGGGAAGGTTCGCGTTGGTTGATGCATGAGACGGTCCATGATCCTGAAAGTCAGGGCGGGCGTATCTGCCGCGATTATTTTGTCCTGAGCCAATATCTTGGGTTACCGGAGGAGGTCTTTGGCATGTCCTTGCATCCGGAGGCGACAAAGGTCGAAGCGGCGCGGAAAAAAATTGCTGAAGCCGATCCCGGACGCCTGCCGGTTTTTCTCTTCCCCTTCACAACGCGCCCGCAGAAGCACTGGTTTGACGAACGTTGGGCGGAATTAGCTAACGTCATTTATCGCCAAGGCAGCTATTCGGTCTGGATATTGGGCGGCCCGGGAGACACCGCTCAAGCGGAGGCGATTGCGGCGCAAGCGAATATTCCCATCAACCTTGTGGTGGGGCCGCAAACAGATCTGCAGGAAAAGCTGGCGCTAGTTTCCCAGGCCCATGCTTGCGTGGGAGTGGACACAGGGCTGACGCACATGAGCTATGGCTTGCACCGGCCCACGGTCGCACTTTTTGGATCAACCTGCCCCTATCTGGAGACGGATCCTGTTCCCGGAGTTGTCCTTTATGACGATCTCGACTGTGCCCCTTGTCATCGTCATCCGACCTGTGCCGGCCGGTTTACGTGTATGCGCAATCATTCCGTCGAACGCGTTTACGCGGCCCTAAAGCCATTTTTAACAACGCGCTAGTCGGCTCGATCCAATAGTTTCCGCGCTTCGGGCACGCGCTTGACGTGGGAGACATCGGGTCCACCCTGACGGCTGCAGTAAAATGAGCACTGACGACACACAGGAAGCCAAACCGCTCCGCGGCCTTGATCGGATCTCCTATGCGCTCATTTGGCTCTTTGGTTGGATCCTTGCACTGCTGCCAACCGCAGTTTCCCAGGGCCTTTGCGAACTGGTGGGGGCCGCTGTCTGGCGTTTCTCCGGGAGGCGCAGGACCATCCTTTCACAGTTGGAACGAGCTTTTCCCGAGCGGTCGTTGGATTGGCGGTGCAATATTGGACGACGGCATTGTGCACGGATGATCGAAATGTTCCTGCTTATCGTCGTCCTTCGCCACTGGCCGGAAGGTGTAGTACGCCAACGGTTCCGGATTGGAGAATCGTTGCAAAAAATCCTCGAGCAACACGGCGGCAAGCGACCCATATTTTTCGCGATTCCTCACTCTGCCCTGATGGAGTCACTTACCCTCATCCCGCTGCTTGCCACCAATTGCCCCCCGATCATCACGCTTTACCGGCCACTGGATTCGGCGGGGGCTGAACGTTATGTCAACGAGGCCCGGGAACGATGGGGTGCAGATTTGGTGGCCCGACGGGAAGGATTGCTCAAGGCAAAGAATCTTTTGACTCAGGAAAATGGCATTGTGGGCGTGCTTTTTGATCAAAGCCCGGGTGCGCTCGGGCATCTGTTGCTTTTCTTTAATCGCGTCTGCACCGCGACTAATCTCCCAGGCCTGCTCATTGTGAAGTCAAAGGCGCTTCCGGTCTTTTTGCACACCCGGCGCGAAGGCTTCTGGCGCGGCACCATCCAAGGCGAGGTGTTGCCCGAGTCCGGGTCGGTTCCAGAATGTGTCACCACCATCAATAGGGCTCTGGAAGAACATCTGAGCATTGACGATGAAGCCTGCGCCAACTGGCTTTGGGCTCACAAGCGATGGAAGGGACCGCAGCGAGAGCCGCTCTCTTTTCACCACCGCAAGAGTTATCTGGCGGAACAAATGCAGATGCTCGGTCTCAACACGATGCCGCGGCGCACGCGGGTGGCACTGAGATTATCTCCGCGTGCTGAAATCCTACCGACGGCCCGTCGCCTGCTTCACATCATTCGTTTGCAGCGTCCCGACGCGGTGTTTTGGCTTCTGATGCCCGAAAGCCTGGCTCTCGCCGAATGGCCCGAGCTCGATCACAGCGTGATTTTACCCACGGATCGTAAGGCACGGCGGGCGGAACTCGCCCAGCTGCGCGCATTGTCCTTCGACTTGCTGTTCAGCCTCGATCCTGAGCTGGACGCGGTAAAAGAGAACCGTTCACTCAAGCCGCAAACCTCAGCAGGAGTCGTCCTCAGAGGCAGTCGGCGCGCTTATTCGCAAACCGCAACGATCGCCCCAGAGAGTTACCTTCAGGATCCATGGAGCCCCTGGGGCGAGCTTCTTCCAGCGCTGGGGCTGCCCCCAGAGGTCCTCACCGAGATCGAGCAAAACACCGCTGTCCCCTTCCCGCCTTCGCCTGTCGATCCGGATTTCCGATAACCCATCCACCTTCCCTCTTTGAACTACCTGCGACAATACTGGCCCTATCTCAGACCCCACCGGGGCGTCCTTGCCCTCGGCATTCTCGCCGGTTTGATTGCGGGGGTCTCCAGCGGCTTCAGCATTCCCTTCTTTCTGCAAGGAGTCTTCACGCGCATCTTTCAGGAGCGGGAAGTGGGTCATGGGCTCGGAATCATCATCCTGACCGCGATCCAGTTACCGGCCGTTTTTCTGATCCGCGGGGTGGCGGGATATGCAAACCAATACCTGATGGTTCGCTGTGGCATGCACATTCTCCGGTCGGTGCGGCAAGCGGTTTTTGATAAACTGCAGCGGCTTCCCCTCGCGTGGTTTGAACGTCAACGCACCGGCGACCTGATCTCGCGCCTGATCACAGATACGCTGACTGTTCAGCAGGCGATCCTGCTGTTTGCCCGGGACTGTATCCAACAGCCCGCTACTATAATTGCGGGTGTTGGCTATCTCGTTTACCGCGCCGCACAGGAGCAGAATGTCATTTTCCTGCTGTTGATGTTTGCCCTGGTCCCCTTGGTCATTCTACCCGTGCGCATCATCGGAAAGCAGCTGAAATACCGCGGGCGTCAGGTGCAGGAGGCCTTGGGCGAGACCACAAACGCATTGCAGGAAAACCTGCGCGGCACGATCGAAGTGCGCGCCTTCAATCTTCAGGAAAGTCAGCAGGCAAGCTTTCGCGAGCGGCTCGACAGCCATTTCCGGTCATTCATGAAAATGACCAAATATGACAAGCTGATGCAGCCGATTATGGAGGTGGAATCGTCAGTCGTCATCGCGGTGGCATTTGTCTATGCCTACTACGCCGGTATCGCGCTGGAAACGTTTCTGACCATCACGGTGGCGCTCTATTTCACCGCCGATGCTTCCAAACGGTTTATCCGCATGCTCAACGACGTGCAGAAAGCGGAAGGCGCGGCCGATCGTGTCAGCGCTGTGCTGGCCGAGGATTCCTCCGTGGCCGATGGAGATAATCTGGCAAAAGATGTTTTGCCCGCTCCGGTGGCCGGACGCGTGCGGTTCGACAATGTTGTTTTTGCCTACGAAACCACTCCGGTTCTGAACGAGCTTACGGTCGACATCGCGCCGGGAACCTTCTGCGCACTGGTCGGACCGAGCGGCTCCGGCAAGTCCACTTTTATCAAATTGCTGGCGCGGTTTTATGACCCCCAGAGCGGAACGATTCAAATCGATGACACCCCGCTCCATACGGTAAACGCCCGCTCCGTGCGCGAGCGGATTGCACTCGTTCCGCAGGCACCTGTGCTCTTTAACGCGACGGTCGGAGACAATATCCGGCTGGCCAACCCACAGGCCACAGACGAAGAAGTGGAACAGGCCGCCCGCGCTGCCTACGCTCACGACTTCATTTCGACGCTCCCACACGGATACAACACGCTGGTGGGCGAAAATGCAGTGCGCCTCTCCGGCGGGCAGCGGCAGCGGCTCGCGCTGGCCCGGGCGTTTCTCAAAAATGCACCGATTCTTATTCTCGACGAGGCCACCTCAGCGCTCGATTCGGAAAGCGAAAAACGCATCCAGGAAGCGCTTGAGCGGAATGCGGTGGACCGGACGGTTTTTGTCATCGCCCACCGGTTCAGCACGATCCAAAAAGCCGACCGCATCCTGGTTTTTGAAAATGGCCGCATTACCGGCGACGGCAACCTCGAGACGCTGCTCGACCACCCGACTTTTGGCCAGCTCTACCGAAATCAGGCACTGGGTGCCTAGCCCGCAGCGTTCCGTGGCGGACGCGGAAGCCCTCCCTTTACTTTCCCGGGCAAAACTCCATCGTCGCCGAACATGTCTGACCGGCCCCTTGTCCTGGTAACCAATGATGACGGCATTGAATCCTTTTATCTGGAAACACTCGCCCGTGCACTGGCTGCCTATTTTCGCGTAGTCGTCGCTGCTCCCCTCCGGGAACAAAGCTGGATCGGTCGGGCCATGAGCCGCCATCGGGCTGTTGCCCTTTCTCAAACGGAAGTCGCGGGTCATCCGGCTTGGGCGATCGATGGAACGCCGAGTGACTGCGTTAATCTCGCGCTCGGGCACCTGCTCCCGGAGCGTCCCCAAATGGTCGTTTCCGGCATCAACATCGGTCACAACACCACCATTCCCCTGCTCTACAGCTCGGGAACCATCGCCGGCGCGCTCGAGGGTGCCCACTGGAACCTGCCGGCTATCGCCGTATCCCAAGCAGTCTCGGCCCCCCATTATGCCCAAGTTGTTGCTTCCAAAGGGCGCGACTTGCCGACCGAGGTAGCCCAATCCCTTCAGGCCGCCGCCGATCTCGCGGCGCGTTTTGCCATCGACCGGTTAACCTCTGAGAATCCGGATCTGATCGTGCATAATCTCAACTTTCCCGCGAATACCACCACCGAGACAGACACCCGCAAGACCATCCCGGCTCGAGTGCAACTAGGTTCCCTGTTCACACCAGGAGAGCTGGGGGCCTATGCCTTCCAATACCCCAAAGGAGCGTATGCCCCCAGTCATCAACTCTCCGATCGAACGGCTCTCGAAACCGGATCCGCCAGCTGGACACCATTGAACTTTTCTCAAATAGGCGGCTGATCCACTTCGCCGAACGAGAAAGCACAGATACGCTCCCGACAAACGGTGTGGAGATTTGCGAAAGTGGGTCCTAGGCCAGAGGCAACGTGCATTAAAACAAGGCCTTCAAAAAAAGAGTGAAAGGTCCTTTCAGATTGGAAGGCAGCAGCTTACGAACAATTGGCGGACTTGGCACGGGGGATGAGAGAAGAGGTGGCGACCATAAGCCGGGCGTCCATTTTTGGAGGTCCGGCACGGAAGAAACCTCAAAGAAAACCGACCATGAAAAAGATCATTATCTCAACCATCGCCCTCTCATTGACAGCGCCATTCGCGTTTGCGCAATCGGGAGAATCCTCTACCTACGGAACCGAACGTCAGCAGTCCAGCCAGACCACCCAGACCAATCCGCCTAATGTCTCAGGGGAACAAGGCCGCAGTGGCGAACGCCAAAGTTCGATGCAACACAGCAGCCAAAGTGACCAGCTGCGCAAAGACCAAAAAAATAAGAGCGCGCATTCCAGCATGTCTTCGACCCGCTCGGGCGAGAGCCATCAGTACGGTCAACAATCCGGCTCGGGCAACTTGGATAAAATGAAGTCCCTTTCCCGCAATGAACTCCAGGACCACGACACCTTGGACAAGTTGCGCGATGCTGAGATTGTCGACCGTCAAAATAACTCTCTCGGCAGCGTTACCGACATTGCGCTCGAAGATGGCCAAGTCAGCGATGTCTATGTCCGCGTAGGCGGCATCCTTGGGTTTGGCGGCGACTTGGTGCGGATTCCCTTTGAAGCCCTCGAGCGCGATCACCAACAAGGCCAAGACCAGCAGGCGAGCGAACGGCGCTACCGACTGAACGTCGAGGAGCAGGAATTTTCCAGTACGCTTGATGAGGTGGGGCAGTCCCTTGACCTCCAAGATGGGAAACGTGCGGAAGTGGTCCGGAATGACTCATTGGAAGCGCGTGAAACCGCCGATCGCGCCATTGGTGCCCGCGTAACGGATCGTCAAGGTCAGGAAATTGGGACCATTACCGACCTCGTGATTGAAGATCGGCGCGTTGTAGCCGCGGTGATTGAACTGGATAGCGAAATTGCCCAGAATCAAGAGAACCGTTCGGAGCAATGGAGCGAGCGCTCCAGTCAATCCAACCAGCAGACTACCCGTCCCGCGAGTCAATCGTCCCAAGGAACAGCATCTGTGGGCGGCAGCAGCACGATGTCCGCTGGAGATTCAGGTGCCCCAATAGCGTCTCGCACCACCAGTGGAACCAATGCCCCCGGCAGCACAGGTCTCGAGCGCGATCCGGGGGAAGCAGCTCCGGTGCCCAGTCATCGTGACACCGGCCGAACCACCGCCAGCACCAGCAGCCGCACGTCGGGCACTCAAAGCGCCACCACGACCACTCAAGGGCAGGACAGCAGCATGAGCGGTATGCAGAGCGAGGAACAGGACAGCTTGGTCCAGATTCCTTATGAAGAACTGCAAAGCGTGGAGGAAAACGGTGAGCGTTCCTACCGATTGAACGTTTCCCGCTCGGAATTTGAGGATTCCTTCCGCCGGGTCACTCAAAGCGCGGCCCGCACAGGCAGCGCTCGGATGAATTAAAGGATTCCATTGATCGCCGCCGGTAACCGGCAGCGAATTCAAAAAGCCCTGCATCGAGCAGGGCTTTTTTAGTGTAGAATTGACTTGTCAGCACAGCGCCCCCCTCCAATGTTCTCCCGCTTTGCGTTGAGAAAACGACGGCGGCCAGCGCTGTCCTTTTCCGCGATCGGTTCACCCTCTTTTGGGCGAGCGGAAAACGGTCTTTTCGGCTTCGGCGGGGAAGACGGGCTGCCAGACGGTGGCTCCACGATCGTGAACTCTAAAACATCCATCATGGCCAAGACACAACTCGACAAGAATTCCGTTATCACTGACTACCGCGTCCACGACAAGGACACCGGTTCGCCAGAAGTGCAGATCGCACTGCTGACTCAGCGCGTTGCACACCTCACCGAGCACCTCCGCACCCACCGGAAGGACTTCCACAGCCGCCGCGGCCTGATCGCGATGACCAATCGCCGCCGCAAGCTCCTTGATTACGTGAAGAAGCACGACTTGGAAAAGTACAAGGAGCTCTTGGAACGCCTCAGCCTGCGCCGCTAGTCAGCAAGCGGAACATCCATCTTTTAATACAAAAGCGCGAGCCTTCACCGGTTCGCGTTTTTTTTGTGCGCCACCGCAGAGGGGTCGGTGGGGGCAAAGAAAAAGTGCCCTGCTGCAGGCGACCGCTATCTGCCGCACCTCATGGTTACCCCCGGCGGTTCAGCCGCCTTTTCCCTTGCACTTGTGCATTCGTTTATCAACCTCCGCTCCTGAAACCCCTTGCCTGCAACGCGTTTATCACTTCGTAGGAAGTCCGCTTGCGGATCCGGCCGTTCTGCCGCCTGAGAGCCCTTGATTGCTTGGTATGTGCAAGCGAACTTCCTAGGACACGCGTGAGGTGAAGTGGTTTCAACTGCGGAACCGGTCCATTCGGGATCGGTTGGATTCGTTTACAGAATACAAACATGTTGAAACAGAAATACTCCGTCGAGGCAGCCGGACTCGGCATCTCGATCGAAACGGGCACACTCGCCAAGCAAGCCAACGGAGCGGTAACCATCCGCTTGGGCGAAACCACCGTCTTCGTAGCAGCCACCGCTGCTACATCCATGCGTGAAGGGCAGGACTTTTTCCCCCTGCAAGTCGACTATCGCGAAAAATTCTCGGCTGCCGGTCGTATTCCGAGTGGCTTTTTCAAGCGTGAAGGGCGTCCCTCCGAGAAGGAAATCCTGACCTCCCGGCTATGTGACCGCCCCCTCCGCCCTCTGTTCCCCAAGGGCTTCATGAATGAAGTCCAGATCGTGGGCTTCCTCATCTCTGCCGATCTCACCAATGACCCGGACATCCTCATGGTCAATGGTGCCTCCGCCGCCCTGATGTGCTCCGACATTCCGTGGAACGGTCCGATCGGCTGCATTCGTCTGGGTCTGATCGACGACGCATTCATCGTCAATCCGACTCACGAACAGATGTTCGACAGCGAACTCGACCTGATCTACGTCGGTAATGAAACCGAAATGATGATGATCGAGGGCTCGGCTGAAGAGCTCCCCGAAGACAAGTTCATTGAAGCGCTCGAGTACGCCCAGGAAGCTATTCAACCCATCATCGCGGCCCAAAAAGAACTGGCCGCCCAGTGTGCAAAGAAGAAAAAGGAATTCGATCTCTTCGTCTGCACACCTGAGAACCTGAAGTTTGTGCGCAAGCTCGTGGGAGACCGTCTCTCCACCGGCATCTTCCAGGATTCCAAGGCAGCCCGCAGTGACGTCGTCAGTGAACTGAAGAAGGAAGCCACTGAAGCAATGAAGAAGCGGGACGGTGATGATTTTGACTCCGGTCAAATCATGCTCGCATTTGAAACCCTTCAGGAAGAACTCTATCGCGAGCGGATCCTTAAAGACGGCAAGCGAGTCGATGGCCGCTCCCCCGCCGATCTCCGTGCCATCCACTGCGACACCGGTTTATACCCACGCATTCACGGGACTGCGCTCTTTCAACGGGGAGAAACCCAAAGCATTGTCTTGGCGACTCTCGGTGCCAAAGGCGACACGCAGAGCATGGACGGACTTACTGGCGGTCCGACCGAAAAAAGCTTCCTGCTCCACTACAACTTTCCGCACTTTTCCGTAGGTGAAACCGGTCGCATCATGGGCCCGGGTCGCCGTGAGATTGGACACGGAAACCTCGCCGAACGCTCCCTTCTCCCGATTTTACCGGCTGAAGATGAGTTCCCCTACATGATCCGGCTCGTGTCCGAAATCATGGAATCCAACGGGTCCACCTCGATGGCATCCGTCTGCGGAGGGTGTCTGGCGCTGATGGACGCCGGGGTACCGATCACCAACATGGTAGCCGGCATTTCCTGCGGCTTGGTCACCGAGCGCGACAAGAAAGGCAAGATCAAGAAGCACGTCGTGCTGGCCGACATCCTCGGTGCCGAAGATCATTTCGGCGATATGGATTTCAAAATCTGCGGATCCCGGGACGGTATTACCGGCTTCCAGCTCGACTTGAAAATCCAAGGACTGCCGCACGCCATCGCGATCGAAGCCATCCGCCGCAATGCCGAATTGCGCATGCAGATCTTGGATGTCATGTCCGGAACGCTTGCGGAGCCTCGTGAGGAGCTCAGCCCCTATGCGCCCCGCATTGAGACTGTTCAAATCGATCCGGACAAGATCGGTGCGGTGATCGGACCGGGTGGTAAGACCATCCGCAAGATCACTGAAGTTTCCGGTGCCAAGATTGATATCGACGACGACAACTCCGGCAAAATCCACATCTACGCCACCGGCAACGAGTCGATGCAGCGGGCGATCGAAGAGATCAAAATGATCACCGCAGAAATCGAAGTCGGTACGATTTATCGCGGCGTGGTCCGCGGGGTGAAAGATTTCGGAGCCTTCGTCGAATGCCTTCCCGGCAAGGAAGGACTCGTCCATATCTCCGAGCTCGCCGACTTCCGGGTCAATAGGACCGAAGACGTTTGCAGCATGGGCGATGAGATGTGGGTCAAATGCATCGGCGTCGAGTCGAACGGCAAAGTTCGCCTAAGTCGGATTGCCGCCCTTCAAGAGCTTGAAGACAAGGCTGATGGCATCTCCGAAAAAGTTGCGGCGGCCAAAGAAAGCGCTGCTCAAGGAGGCGGTGACCGTCGCGGCGATCGACCCGAACGCGGCGATCGCGATGACCGTCGCGGAGACCGTGGGGGACGCGGTGGAGATCGCGGTGGACGCGGTGGAGATCGCGGGCCTCGGGGCGAAGGTCGCCCTCCGCGCCGCGAGCATGATCGCGAAGGGCGTCCGCGTCGTCGCAGCCGTGATGGCGAAGGCGAACGCCGCGCAGAAGGAGCTCAGGATGCTCCACAGGCTACTGCAGGTGAAGAATAAGGCGCATTTCTTTTTCCTAGCTGCCTAACTTGAGTTTGAGCCCTCCGGTCCCGCCGGAGGGCTTTTTTATTGGAATATTTTTTCCGCCGTAAAGAAACGATAGTCGCGACTCTTGCCCTTCCAACCGCGGATTGCCCCATGAAAAGCCTCGTCCTCATAATCGTCCTGCTCCTTTTAGTGCCAAGCCTTTCAGCCACCCCCGAAAAGTTTCACGATCAAGCAGCTCACCTGCGAATCCCAGAGCTCGATCCACAAATCGGCGACGCTCGGTTCAGGTTTGAATACAAAGCCGCTAAACGCGGCGAAGCGGAGGCACAAAATCAGATCGGCGTCTTCTTCTACAATGGAAGCGGCGGAGTGGAGGCCGACTGGCGACAATCCAAACAATGGTTTATTCTCGCTGCCCAAAAGGGACACGTCCTCGGCTGTTCCAACTTGGCCGATCTATATAACCATAAGGGGCAGCAGTTTGCAAAAGCCGCCTATTGGTACCGACTGCCGGTAGCACGGGAGAATATTCAGGCCATGAATCATTTTTCCTGGCTTCTGGCGACATGCCCGGACGCACGCATACGGAACGGAAAGGAAGCGGTTCGCGTTGCGCAGCGGCTTGTTCAGCTTCGTTCCAACAACCCAATGTACATCGATACTTTGGCGGCGGCTTACGCGGAAGCAGGCTATTACAAGAAGGCTGTCAGCCTGCAAAAGCAGGCCCTCGCCCTTCACAATCCGGCACTGTTTTCCGATCTTGAACCGCGGAATCAATACCTTCACCGCCTCCAGCTCTATCAAGCGGGACGTCCCTTCCGGGAAGACAACTGATTGGCTTAGTGCGCCGACTTCACCCGATCCCACGCCCGGTTATAGAGGGAAAGGTGCTCGCCGAGATCGCGGATCTGTTCGCCGCGGGCAAGGGTTTCAGCGGGAACAAATACCATCTCATCCTCGCGCACCTCATCACTGATCAACGCGTAGGCGGCAGTGTTCGGGCAGTGGTAGTAGTTAAATTCGATGTTGGCCGCGGCGACTTCCGGCGAGTGCATCCAGTTGATGAACTGTTCGGCCAATTCCACATTGGGCGCACCGGCGGGAATCGCCATGGTGTCTTCCCAAATGGCAAACCCTTCTTCCGGCAAAGCGTAAACAATGTCCTCATCCTCATTGTCCTCAATGACCATCTGCACGTCGCCATTGTATCCCTGAACTACCCAGAATTCTCCCGAGGCGATTCCCGCCTTGTAACCAACCGTCTCGAAACGCGCGATGTTCCGCTTCCATTCGATCACCAGATCGGCCGCGGCGTTGACCTCGGCCGGATCGGTGGAATTCAAACTATGGCCCAGCGTTTTCAAAGCGGCACCCAGCACTTCGCGCATATCGTCGAGAAAAGTCATGCGACCCGCCAAATCGGAGCGCCCGTAAACACGCCACGAGGCTTCAAAATCCGGAACCCTGTCTTTGCGATAGGCGATGCCGGTGGTCCCGGTCATGTAAGGCACGCTGAAGGTCATTTCCTTGTCGAGCGAGACCGCCGCCAATACGGCGGGATCCACGTGCTTCAAATGAGGCATGTTAGCGTGATTCAAGCGTTGGAGCATACCCTGTTCGGCCATCAGGGAGACGTAGTAGCTTGATGGAAAAATGACGTCATAACCGGCAGCACCGGCCTGGAGTTTGGCGTAAAGAGCCTCGTTAGACTCAAAGGTATCGTAAACCACCCGACAGCCGAATGCTTCTTCAAATTGCGCAATCAGGCCGTCAGCGATGTAGTCGCTCCAGTTGTAAACGTGAAGGACCGGCCGATCATCGCGACCGCATCCAGCAAAAAAACCGGCCAGCAGGGCACTACCGGCGAACGAGAAAAAACGTGAGAATTTCATGGTTTGGGACGAATGAGGCGTTGGCTGAGAATGACGATCGCGAAAGTGACGCTCATGAAAATGACGCTCAAGGCATTTATGATTTGAGGAGAACTCCGCCGCATCATGCTGAAGATCTTGATTGGCAAGGTTGTGTCTCCCGGCCCCGCGAGGAGGAACGTAATCACGAAATCATCAATGCTCAGGGTAAAAGCAAGCAACCCACCCGCGGCAAGACCAGGTCCAAGCAACGGCAGAAGAATACGGCGGAGAATCGTCCCCCACCCCGCGCCGAGATCCCGAGCTGCTTCGATCATCGACTCATCGAAGTCCTGAAGACGTCCCAGCAGCACCAAAGCGACATAGCTGACACAAAATGTGATATGGGCGACGATGATTGTATTGAAACTCAAAGGAACGTTGAGATGCACGAACAGCAGCAGCAGGCTGATCCCCATAAGGATGTCTGGAATCACCAGCGGGGCATAAACCAGGCTGCGGTGAAGCTGCTGCAGGCGACTGGAATAACGATGCAGGCACCAGGCCGCCACAGAGCCGAGTACCATTGAAATGGCAGTCGCAGTCATGGCGATCCGCAGCGTGTTCCAAGTGGCTTCATGGATGTCCCGACGCGCCCACAATTCGCTGTACCAGCGAAAGGAAAACCCAGTCCAGTCCCCACCGAAACGCGCTTGGTTGAAGGATTGAAGGACAAGCATCCCCATCGGGAGGTAGAAAAAGATCAGCACCAGCAAGCTGACAAGAAGCGGCATTCGGCTCAATTTCATGAGAGGTGGCCTCCTCTCGATACCAAGCCATCTCCCAGCCGTTTTCGCAGCCAAACGCCGAGCATTAATGGCAGAAATACCGCCACCGCCAGCACTACACTGAGTGCACTGGCCAAAGGCAGATTGCGGTCGTTGAAAATGCGTTGGGCAATCTTGTTGCCGATCATCTCACTGCCCGGGCCGCCCACCAGTTCCGGGATCGCGTAAGAACCGAGCGCCGGGATAAACACGATCAACAATGCAGTGAGCATGCCGACGCGAACGCCGGGAACGAAGACCCGAGCAAACGCCTGACCACGGGTCGCGCCCAAATCCCGGGCGGCATCAAGCAGACCAAAGTCAAAGCGTTCCGCCGCCGCGTAAAGAGGCAGAATCGCGAATGGCAGATGGGTGTAAACAAGCACCAGCAACACCGCCCATTGATTGTAGAGCAACTGGTCGTTCACCTCCGCCAGTCCGAGCCAAACAAGCAATGCTTTCAGGGCACCATCAGGGTGAAGCAAGGTGCGCCAAGCAAAGATCCGAATGAGAAAATTGGTCCAAAACGGAAGAATGATCAGCAACAATGCCCACGAACGGACACGTCGCGGCAAGCGTGCAATCCAGTAAGCCACCGGCAAGCCCATCGCGATGCACGCCCCTGTACAGGCCGCACTGAGCCAAAGCGTTCGCCAGATAATTGCCGGGTAGACGGGATCTGCGAGGCTCTTCCAAGTATTCAAAGTCCACTCGGGGCCGATGCCGCCATGCACGGCTGCCGAACGGAAAGAGAGCAGCAGAATGAGCCCGGTCGGCAGCGCGAAAAATGCGATCAGCCAGAGAAGCGGAGGAGCGGTCAGGATCCATTCCGTCCAGCGGAAACGCCTCATGTGCCATCCTCCACGATCATATAACCGTCATCCGCGTGCCAACTCAGCCAGACGGATTCGTTCCACGAAATCGGCCGTGTATCGAGCAGGAAATGGTTATGCTGCTGCTGAGCGGTAACCACCCGGTCGCCCACGCGCACGCGGAACTGCGTCTGGGCACCGAGGTAGATTTTGTCTTCGACAATTCCGTTCAAGATATTGCGCTGCGGTTGTTCGGGAGGCCGTTCCCGGGAGACAATGATCTTTTCGGGCCGCAGACTCAGGTTGACGAATTCCCCCGCCTTGAGCTCCCGATCCTTCCACGCCAGAAGTTCCGTCGGATTGCGATCTGCTCCTGCGCCGAGCCCATCAACCGCCAAGCGAACATAAGCGCTGTCATCCACGTGGCTCACAGGGCCGGAGAGAAAGTTGGTGTCGCCAATGAAGTCTGCAACAAAACGACTTCGGGGCGATTCATAGATTTCAGCAGGTGTTCCGGTTTGTTCGATCTGGCCCTGATCCATCACGGCCAGCCGATCACTGAGCGACATCGCTTCTCCCTGGTCGTGCGTTACGTAGAGAAAGGTAATGCCCACCTCGTCATGAATGCGGTCCAATTCGAGCAACATGCGCTGGCGCAACTTTAGGTCCAGCGCAGCCAGCGGCTCGTCGAGCAAGAGCAATGCTGGTTTGTTGATCAAAGCTCGGGCAATAGCGACACGCTGCTTCTGACCACCGCTGATTTCCCCGGGGCGTTTGTCTGCGTGTGCTGTCATCTGGATCAGGTCCAGCATGCGCTCAACTTCCCGCCGGATCTCGGCCTTGGGTCGCCGCGCAACCTCCAATCCAAAGGCGATGTTTCCACGAATCGTCAGGTGCGGAAAGAGCGCATAGTTTTGAAAGACCGTGTTGATCGGCCGACGATTGGGCGGAACCTTCGTCAAATCCCGACCATTAACCATAATCTCCCCCGCGTCAGGAGTGAGGAATCCCGCCAGCAGGCGCAGGAGTGTCGTCTTGCCACAACCGCTCGGTCCAAGCAGGGAAAATACTTCTCCTTTCCGCAGGATCAGATCGGTATTCTTGACCGCGACGAGCTCTCCAAACCGTTTGCTCACTCCTCGCAGTTCAATAAACGCATCCATGGGAGAGGGTTTTCCCCATTTCACCGCGAGTTTCAATCCCCCATGTCTGGATCGAAAAAAAAGACAGCTCCAACGCCCTATACAGCGATCCTGTCAGGAGCAGGAATCCTTGATACTTTCAGCGGAGGCAATGTCAGGCCCGTTCGTCGCCATTCACAAAAAGACCGTCACGCATGCTCAGGCAATAGTCGCAGCGGCGAGCCAGTTCCATGTTATGGGTGACGAGGAGAATGGTCTTTCCATGCACGTGCGCCACTCGGGTGAGCAAGGCATACAGCATCTCCGAGTTATGGGCATCCAGATTTCCCGTCGGCTCGTCCGCAAGAATGAGGTCGGGATTGTTGGCCAATGCCCGACCCACAGCAACCCGCTGTTGTTCGCCACCTGAAAGCTCATTTCCCCGGTTATCCGCGCGCTGAAGCAAACCGACATTATTGAGGATCTCACTGGCTCGGGCATGCGCTTGCTCCCGGCTCAACTGCCCGGCTTTGAGCATTGGGAGCATGATGTTTTCCCGGGCGCTGAACTCGGAGAGGAGAAAGTGAAACTGAAAAACGAAGCCAAGCCGATTGCCCCGCAGGGTCGTCCGGGCGGCATCCGAAGCGGCGTCAACCCGCTCACCGCGCAGATAAATCTCACCTCCATCCGGTCGGTCGAGAAGCCCCAGCAAGTAGAGCAACGTGCTTTTGCCACAGCCACTCGGGCCGACGATCGAATAGATCTTGCCGGGTTCCAAGTCGAAGGAAACCCCGCGCAACACGTGGTTCCGTTGAGCGCCTTCGCCCAAATAACGGTGCAGGTCACGCACCTGCAGAACAGGTTCATTGGCAGGAGGCACACTCATCCGGATGTCCCCCGAATCACCACGCCCGGTTCCACCTGAGCGGCCCGGCGGGCAGGCAGAATACTGGCCAGAAACACCACGATACCGGTGACCAGTGCCGCCCAGAGGTAGTGGGAAACCGACCAATCCATAATAAAATGATCCGTCGAAAAAATGCCCCGGATTTTGAAGGGAATGGATTCGATCAGCCGGGTGAGCCCCGCTCCAGCGAGCAATCCCAAAGTCAGGCCCAGCACGTAAATCGCCGCCCCCTGATAAAGAAAGATCCGCAGCACGTCATTCCGTGAATAGCCCATCGATCGAAGAATGGCGATTTCCCGTTTTCGTTCCATCACGATGATGGCCAAGGTGTTGAACATGCCAAGGCCGGCGATGAGGATAATCGTCGACATGCTGATCCCGGAGGACAGCCGCAGCACGCGAAAGACTTCGAGCCAGGAACGTTCCCGCTCCTGCCAACTGGCCACAACATGCCCCAGCACGTGCTCCATGTGACGGGCGATCTGGGTGGCACGGGAGGGATCGTCCAGTGCTACCTGAATGTAGCTCACGTTGTCCCATTCTTCCAATACGCGACGAACCGACGTGATGTGGGCGTAATAATAGCTCTTGTCGACAAGTTCGATCCCCGTCTCAAAGATGCCTGCGACGCGGAACCGGTGTTGATTGCCAGTGGTTCCACGGATAAACACCGGATCGCCGATGCGCACCGTCAAACGTTCGGCCATCAATTTACCGAGCAGCACGCCATCAGGTGTATTTTCAAAGTTCTCGAGGTGGTCGGGAGGCGTCTGGCTGGCGAGCTCCGAGACCTCCAGGTAGGAGCGCAAATCGATACCGTGAAACCGCCCACTTTCCGTGCGAAAGCCACTGCGAATCTCTGCGTTTCCGCGGACTACCGGTGAAGCTCCCGATACCGATTCGAAATCACGAACGGCGGCGAGAATTGCCTGCGGTTGCTGAATCCCCGGGATGTAGGTTTGGCCTTCACGTAAGGCGATCTCAAAATTTCCGCCGCCGGATTCCGTCTGCGCCATCAAACTGGTAACGGTGTCCTGAAACTTGTCCTGCACGCGGAGCGCACCATTCGTTCCCAGAATGGTTTGGACAAAAAAGCTCTGAAATCCGGCCGTTTGCGCTTGGGTGACGATGAAAAACGCCACGCCAAAAACAATGCCCGCCAAGCTCATGAGCATGGCGCGTCGCTTGGCGAGAAGGAATCGCAAGGCGATTTCCAGATTGGCGGACGGTTTCATAGAGGAAGCGATGAGGACTGCGGTCGGAACCGACAAAATATCCTGAACATCATTGCGCCAGAACTTTGACGGATTGACCGGGACGCAGGCGATCCTGGCCCTCGAGAACAACCAGATCGCCCGGCTCAATACCTTCCACAATTTCGGCACGATTGAGCGAAAGGAATCCAGGGCGCACGTCGCGCATTTCGACGACCCCATCGTTCACGACATAAACACGGTGTCCGATCAATGCCCGCCGGGGAATGAGGACTACATCCTCGCGTTGGGCCTTGATCAGATAACCTTCACCGGTCAGGCCCGGGACCAAGGTGGCGGGATCTGCTTCCACCGACACCGTGAGCCTACGGGTTTTGGATTGGGCATCGGCCGTTGCAGCCAGGCCATCCACTTTCCCGTGAAATTCCCGGTTGGGATAACTGGCGAGCCGCAACGTCACCGGGTGGCCAATCTCGACGCCTCCAAAGTCTTCCTCGCTCAGTTCCATTTCAACGAACCGTCCATCGTGCAGGATACGGAGTATATTGGAGTTGGCATTGACCCGGTCGCCAATCACACCGGCAATCTCGACCACTTTGCCTGCCACCGGAGCGCGCAGTTGGGTTTTCTCCCGTTGATAATTCAGTTCCTCAACTCGGGAAGCGAGGATGCCTGCCGATTCCTCCCGCTGGATACGCTCTTCGGCGCGACGGGCATGAAGGCGACGGAGATCCCGCTCTCGCTCGATCAAGCGCGATTCAGGAAGCTGCCCCAGTTCGACCTGCAGGCGGAGTGCCTTGATTTCTGCTTCGAGGCTTTCGAGGTCGAAGCTTGAAGCCAGCGGGAGCTTTAGACGCTCTTGCGCTGACTCCAATCGGAGGCGTTCCTGTTCAAGTTGAAAATCAAGCGTTTGCGACTCCTGAACGGCTATCAGTTGATCCTTCTCCACAAAATCTCCCACTTTGACACGAATTTCGGTCAGTCGGCCCTCACGCTCAGTGCGGACCCAGAGATCGGCGTAAGCGTAGACTTGAATGGTGCCCGTGACGGCATCTACCGCGGTGCCCCGGGTCGCTTCAGCCACCCGTACTTCAGTGTCCCAGCCTCGCAGTGCGAGCCAGATACCCGCCGCGACGATGACGACGGGAATAAGAATTTTTGCGAATTTTAACATATCAGAGTCCGCTGACTGGATCTGGAAAATAGAGAGCGGCAAGTCGGTTCATGTGAATCAGATATTGTATTTTGGATTCAATGACACGTGCCTGTGCCTGAAGCAGACTCAGCCGAAGCTCCAGGCGCTCAATTGGCGCAATAATTTCCGCATTATCGGGATTTTCCGCCAGCGCCATCCGGCGCTCCAGCAACTCGGCCCGCAGAGACCGTGCTTCGACCTGCCGCACAAATAGCTCAAGGTTGGCAAGCAGGTGTTCGGCACCGGAGCGGGTTTGCGATTCCATCATTTCGATCCGCGCCTCACGAGCCCGAACGCGTGCCAAGGCGGACATGCGTTCTCCCCGATTCCGATGGCCATCAAAGATATTCCAACGAACATTCACCCCGGCATAAGAGGAAATCCGATAAGCGGAATCGTCGATATTATAGGAATCCACCCGGTCGGAAACAGCGCCAACCACGAGATCGACGACAGGCCGACGCTCGCGTTTCACCGCCTCATAATAGGTTCTGTCCGCCTGCGCATTGAGTTCTTCACGTTCAACAGCAAGTATCTCGGGATTTGCCTCCGCCAGTTCCTGCCGTAATCCCTCGATTTCGCCGAGAGAAAGCAGCGGAATCTCTGGAAAAGTTTCGCGATCAAGAGCGGCAAGTGCCTGCTCATCGCCTATCATCAGTTCCAGCTGACGCCGAAGATAAGTCTGATCGCGTGCGTAGAGGGCGAGGGATTCCTGGGCTTCGAACAATCCCGCTTCGAGCTCAAGAACCTCCTGCTGAGAGGTGCGGCCGATCCGCAGCAATTCGCGACGATTACTGACAAACCGCTCTGCCAATTCGAGATTTTGAGCGGCGACCTTCAGCTGTCGGCGGGCAGCCATCCACAAGAGATACGTTTCCCGGACACTGTTGAGGTGACGACGACTTGTCTCCGCAAATTCCGTTTCGCTGACGGATACATAAAGGTCGGCTATTCGGCGCTGCCGCTCGTTGTTTCCCCAATAAAAAAGTGGTTTATGCCACCAGAGGCTCGCGTTGAGGCCGATTCGCGACCGACTTTCTACCGATTCATAAAGGCCGTCAACGGTATCGGGATTATAACGAAATTCATAGCCGCTGAGCAGCTGCGCATCGGCGCGGAGGCGTGAACGGGATGCGGAAGCCTGACTCAAGGATTGTCCCCGGCGCTCTTCCACCGCCGCCTGCCGCATTTCCAGCTCGGGCGAATTTTCGAGCGCGGTGTGGAGCAGCGGCGTCAACTCGGGAAAAACATCCTCCGGGTAAAGCACATGCTCCAAACCCATTTCTGCAGAAAGAAAACCGACTGGGCCGAAAGCAGCCAGAAGTGAAAGCAAGGTGATACGCACAATGGTCATTAGTAACCCGGACAACCCAAGCAAGTTGCGGAAAGGTGCCGTCCCAAAGCCCCGCAAGGGGATGCCTTTACCGACGGCAGGAAAACTCAATGAGGAAGCGGTCGAATGCATCGAGTTCAAGCGGAAAACGAAACAACCGAAGGAGATGAGGCAGTGATCAGCCGCTGAATGAAAGCCATCTTTTCCTCTGCCTGTCGAAGGGGGGAAAAACGCTCACGGGCAAAGGCCGGGGCTTGTGCCCGCATCTGCTGCCAACGGTCACCCTTGCGCTGCAGATCAACCATCTCGGTAACGAAGCGTAGAGAGTCGCCCATCGGGACAATCGAACCCGTCACCTGCGGCAGGCAACATTCTCCCACCCCCCGAAAATCATAAGCAATGATGGGTAAACCCGCTGCTTGTGACTCGATCAGAAAATTGGGCAGTGAATCCTCCCGCGAAGCAGATACGGCCACATCACCAGCCGCATAAAACCGAAGGGGATCGTTTTGATAACCCCAGAACCGGACGCGCGTGCCCAAGCCGTTTTCCGCGGCCCATCGTTGGCAGCGCACCCGCTCCGGACCATCGCCGACCAGCCAGAGCCGGGCATCCACCTCGGGATGAAGCCGCCGGGTTTCCGCGAAAAGGCGAAGCAAATCCTGATGACGCTTGCCCGAACGAAAACTGGCAACCGAGAGAAAGATGCAAGCATCCTCTCCGAGGTTTGCCTTCTGCCGCAGTTCCTTCCGAAGGTTTGCGCATTCCTCGGGAGAATGTTCCAGCAAAACGGAGTTGTGCACGACCTGCACGCGGTCGGGTGAAAAACCGCGTTCCAACATGCGCCGTTTCCACCAATTGCTGTTCACAAGCACGGCCCGCACGACCTTCAATGACCATGAATGCAGGGGAAACAGCATTTTCCCGGTCCGCAGGGTCGCGATCACGGCCGCGTCGGGAAGGGCACGCTGCATGAATCCGGCATAGCAGTTTGCCGTGCGGCCCATGCAGAGCACGGCATCTGGGTTTAGCACGCGCAAGCGGCGTAGAAGGCCGGGGGCGTAGAGCGGCAATCCCGTATCGCGCCGCTGCAGGCAATCAGTTGCATAAGGCCCTTCCCGAGCTGTTTTCTCCAAACGTCCGCCCGGTCGGAAAAGGAGCAATGTTACGGCATGACCTTGGCGACGGGCATAGTCGGCAAGGAACAGAGACTGCCGTTCGGTGCCTCCCATACGGAGGTAATCCTGGACGATAACCAAGTGCATTTTTGTTCGTTCAAAACCAATCAGGGTCACCGTGAATTCTGCTCGCCATAAGGGAAAGCGGCCAAGATGGTTGCCCTCCGTTGGTGCCGCAAGGGCAATTATGAGCCGCTCTCTCCTCTTCCTGACCCATGAATTTGCTCCGGTCACCGGTGGTGCCGCAACCTACACACGGGAGATGGCCTACGCAGCCACGGAGCAAGACTATGACGTAACCGTTTGGGCACCCTTCCGCGCGACGGCTGACGATTCCACCTATCCGTTCAGCGTTCGCCGACTGCCCATGGCCGGGAATCAGAACTGGCCTGCGCGCATGGTCCTTCGACGCGCACTGCAGGCGGCATCGTTTGAGTGGGAGGAGATGACGGTCTATCTTCCCGAGCCTGGCCCCATGCGCTTGTGGATTTATGCCGATTTGCTGGGGTTACCACGCCCGCGAGAGCTGGTGCTCACCCTCCATGGCTCCGAGATTCTCCGCTTTGCCCATTGGCCGCACCGGCGTTTCGCGTTCAGCAAACTCTTGGAACGGGCGGATCGGGTCGGCGTAGTCTCATCCGCCGTCCGCGAACTTCTGTTACACTACTTTCCCCATGCCCAGGAGAAAGTAGTTGCTGTTCCCGGTGCCCTTCCCCGCGATTTTCTTGCCCCAAAACAGCCGCCTCCACGAGAGGATGAACGCCTCCGGGTGCTCACCGTTGGCCGCATTCATCCACGCAAGGGCCAGATGGCAACGCTTCAGGCGCTGGCTGAATTACCCGAAGCATTGAAACGCCGCGTGGTCTATCAACTGGTGGGGCCCGTCCGCCGCTCCACTTATGCCACCCAACTGAAACGATTTGCCCAAGCGCATGGAATTGCCCTTGAGGGGCCGGAAGAAATTCCCGATGCCGATTTGCCGGCTTGCTTCGCGCGCGCCGATTTATTCGTGATGGCGAGTAAACCCGAGGGTCCGAGTATCGAAGGATTTGGACTGGTCTATCTCGAAGCAGCCCATTGTGGCGTACCAGTGATTGGGCAGGATACCGGCGGCGTTTCCGACGCAATCGGCCCGGACAACGGCATATTGGTGCCTCTGTATGATCGGCCTGCACTCACCTCAGCAATCCAAAGGCTGCTGACAGCTCCCGATCTGCGGCAGCAAATGGGGGCGGCAGGACCAGGCTGGGTAAGCCGTTTTTCATGGGCCGAAAATGTGCGTAGGCTGTTTCTCCGTTAAAAAGCCTTTTACTTTCCCGTCAGAAAAGAAAGCCAAACTCAACTCGCCGCTCTTTCGCAGGAAATTCTCAGCCGACGGAGGTGATCGTTCCGAAAAGCGGGTACGCTTGCAAGGATGCCGAGAATCAACATGCCGTCGAGCACCTGCACATAACGCCCCACGACATACAACAGGTAGATATTAAGCACCACGTTGACGAAAAACGGCATCAGAAGGACCACCGGAAGATAATCGCGCCGCCAGACCGAAACGAGCAGCAGGACGACCCCGGAAAAGACCAAAAGTCGATAAATCACCGGGTAAGCGGGAGGAACAAAAGTATTGTAAAGGTTCTTGAGCCAGCTCGGTGTTCCTTTTTCCACCGACAGTCGTGGGTACGGCTGCCCCTCTGCGCGCGGCCGGGCAAGCCAATCAAAGCGTTGCTGTAACGTTCGTTCCGCCACCGGACCATTGAAATCGATCGGTAGTTTGTAGGATGTTCGCAAACTGTCGCGGGTGTATGCGCCCCATTCCGGAACCCAAAGCCCCCAACCCAGCACCCGCCAACGAGCGACCCATTTCGCCTGCCAGGGAATCAGGGCACTGTTCGCCTCGGCAAATTGCTTCTGCGCCGAAGCCAGCTGGCTGACGGTGGTTTGATCGAATCCACCATCTGCCTCGTAAATACGCATGAACTGGTAGTTGCGGACATTCCAACCATGAAAGAAATAGCCTTGAGCCCGGCGTTCCTGCACCGCCCAATCGTAGATGTCCCCATTTTCAAATACGCGAATATCGAGCGTGCCGGTGTTGAAGGGAGCATTGGTTCCGACCACCGGGCCGAGGTCGCTCGGAGCCAGATAACCCCGACTGTAGTGGTTGCGCACCGACCAGGCAGCCAGAACGACGAGAACAATCGCAAATGGAAGCACTACAAAACCCAAACGGGCTCCTTGCGGCTTGAGCATTTGCCAACGGCCGGGAGCCCCCAGATAGCAGCGCACGAGTTCACCGATAAGGGCGCAGCCTGGCAGCGTCAGGAGGAGAATCCCATTGGTGCGGACCATGCTCGCCGCGGTTACTGAAACGATAAAAAAGCTCCAAGGCACCGTACGCTTCCCCACCGGGCGTCGCCACGACCACACTGCTGCACCGGTAGTGAGGAACCATAGACCGACAAAAAGAGACTCTGTGGCAATTTGGCGACATGCCCAAAGCAAGGGCGGACTCAGCAATACCAGCGGCATTCCGACAAGCAGAGCCCACCAGCGGATAAATGGGCGCAGCTGCCAGAACAGAAACCCGAAGCAAACCAATGCGACTGCCGTTTGCAGCTTTACAATAGCGTTGATGCCGGGCTCGATCCACCGTAGCGCGGCCGCTGCCAGCAGCGGGTAGCCCGGCAGGCGGTTCAGCTCGTACTCATATTGCCCGGTATCGTACGTTCCGCCAAAAGCCAGCGCGACGGCTTTATCTGCGTAAGAAGTCGAATCAGCCGGCCAAAAATCCGGAAGCGAGGTCGTCACAAAATGCCAATGCAACGCCGCGGCCATCAAAAAAACCAGAATTCCCCCTGCGTTTGCTCGGCGACTCCAGCCTACCATGACTCCCGGTCCATCCAGCGATAGGGGAAACCACAGGCCACTACCGATCAAGCCTGCGCCCAGCAGGGCCAACACCAACAGACTGAAGGCCGGAATAAAAAATGTCTCGAGGTAATTTTCCGGCCGTCGATCGACCGCTTCCATTAGCCGAATAATACCACCTGAGCCTGGATGGAGTGCTACCGCATCGCCCTCAATCGATTCAAGATGAATCCCTTCACTCGACCATCGGGAGCGTTCACGCGCAGTGACGCCGCCCACTTGGATATAGGACGGTGCCAGTTGAAGCACCTTCAATTCCCGGAACAGAAGCGTCGACGGGATCTCGGTAAACTCCAGCGCCAACTGGTAAGTCGGCCGGGGTGGCAACTCGGTTGACCATAGACGATGCCAACCATCGACGGCTTGATCAATCGGCACCAAGCGCAGAGGGCTTTCCCCTTCCTGCCAATGCAGATGGATTTCGGTACCTTTCGGAGCATCGAGAAAAAGCTCAACGGGGCTTGTCGCGCTATGCCACCACGAGCCGACGAAAGTGATCAACAGGCCGACAAGCACGACCACCACCACAATGCTCCCCCCGATCCATGCGTTCTTCCTGTGACTCACGTTCATTTTCATTTCGGCGTGCCGACAAACATCAGTTTGCCCCATCGACAATGCAGGTGATGTGTGAGGAAAACAGATTCGAGCAGATCCAGAATCCCCGGACCGTTAGCCAGCCAGCGATAATAAGTGGCGGCCTCACGTTCAACCATTACAGCGAGTGCATCCAAACGGGGGTACACCTTCCGTGCCCAAGGACGTTGATGAATAAACGTCACCAGGTGGAGAAACGGTGTCCACCAAGGTTCAACCAACAACAATCGTCCACCCGGTTTGAGGATCCTGGCCACTTCGCGCAGAGCGCGTTCCAGATCCTCCGGAAAGCGGGGCAAGTGATGCAATCCGCCCTGAATCACCACAAAATCCCGGGACGAGTCCGCAAACTGCAAAGCCATGCAGTCACCGAGGTAAAGGCGGGCAGCACCTTGATATTGCGCCAACATGCTCTCGGACAGATCCACACCTTCGAGATGCGTGAACCCCATTTCCTCAAGGCAGGAAAGCTCCCGACCCGCTCCACAAAACAGATTCACGATAGCCGCATCTCTTGGCCATTGCTCGACACCGAGCAAGCGGAAGCGCCGGCGAAACTTGGCGCTCTCCACTTCCGGTGTCTCAAAACGTCGATACGCGTCTTCCCAGATGGGATCGACGCACACCCGGCTTTCGCACCAGCGCGAAATCGAAGAAGGAATGGCTGCATTGGGCATAGCGGAGCACTGAGCGATAGCGAATGCTACGCGTCTAGGTCCTCGGTTTTCCGAGGTGAGAGTCCATGAAGCGAGCCCAGGAAATAAAGCGGCCGGCGTTTGGTTTCTTCAAACACGCGCCCCAAGTATTCCCCGAGGACCCCCAACCCAATCAATTGAACACCGCCAAGAAAAAGAATCACCACCATCAATGAGGCGTAACCCGGAGCATCGGAATCACGTCCAAAAATCAGTACCCGCGTGATCAGAAAAAGTGCATACAGGAAACTCGTTCCGGCAAAAAACAACCCGACATAACTCCAGATCCGCAAGGGAAAGGTGCTGAATGCCGTAATGCCATCAACCGCAAATCGCCATAAACGCCAGACGCTCCACTTCGTCTCCCCCGCCGCCCGGGCCGGCCGTTCATAGCCGACTTCCGCAGTCTTGAAGCCGACCCATGAAAACATGCCTTTGAGGAACCGGGCACGCTCGGGCATACGCCGGATCGCAGCGACCACCCGCTCGTCGAGCAGACGGAAATCCCCGATATTTTCCGGAATTGGGCGGTCCGCGATCGCGTTGAACACGCGGTAGAAATTGTTGGCGACAAACCGCTTTCCCGGCGTGTCTCCCGACCGTGAAATCCGCCGTGCGTTCACGACCAAATATCCTTCGCGCCATTTGGCGACCATCTCCGGGATCAGCTCGGGGGGGTCCTGCAGATCCGAATCCAGCGGGATGACGGCCCGCCCCGAGGTGAAATCCAAGCCTGCGCTCAAGGCGGTATCCTTGCCGAAGTTACGCGAGAGCGCCACCACCTTGATGCGCGGATCGGCCGCGTGCCGCGCAATCAACTGTGCCAGCGTGTCATCGCGACTTCCGTCATCGATACAGATGATCTCATAGCTCAGGTCCAGTTTGCTTAAAACGGGTTCCAGAGCGGCAAAAAAACCATCGATCCCGTCGGACTCATTGAACATCGGTACAACGAGCGAAAGGTCAGGTTGCGCGGTAGTTGGATTACTCATTTGCGGCGCATGGCGAGAATGCTGAGGAAGAAACTCGCGAAAATCGTTTGAAAGCCCACGGTGGCAAGCGTCACTCCCGGAATCACGACCCGCATGGTTTCTGCGTAGTCCAGTCGCCCAAAGTCCCGGTTCATCCACGCCCACGCCGCCCCAACGATCAGGCCGAGGCCGACGAGAAAGGAACATAAGCCGACAGCAAACCCTCGTTCCAGGGTGGCCCAACGCACCCAGAAGGCGGTCCGTGCGTCCGGCGGCATGAGGCGTTCTCCGATGGCAAAGACTTTGGTAAATCCGCCAAAGAGCATGGATTGGTAGCCGAGCACGATCAGCAATGAGGCCACCAGCAAGGTATGCGCGTCGAGCACTGCCGATCCGATCGCGACGCGGCCGTAAACGAGCGCGGCGAGCACGCCACCCATTCCGGCCATGATCAATCCCGGCACGGCATAGAGCCAGCGCGGGCAATAAAGCATGAAAAACCGCAAGGTCCGCCAACCGTCTCGAAAAGTCCGGAGGTGCGGCGCGTGGGCTTTGCGGCCATCAGGATGAAGCGTGATCGGCACCTCCGCAATCCGCACACCGAAAGCCCGCTGATAGAGGCTGCTCTTGATAATCATTTCGGTGGCAAATTCCATCCCGGTGCAGCGCTGTTCCAAACGTTCGTAGTGGCTTTTGGTAAAGCCTCGCAGCCCGCAGTAAACGTCATTGATCGGTGCGTGAAACCACTTGCGCACCAAGAAGGTAAACATCGGATTACCCCAAACCCGATGAAGCACGGGCATCGCACCCGGCATCACCGTGCCTCCCCCGCCCGGAAGGCGGCACCCCTGAACCAAGTCGTAGCCAGCACGCAGCTGTTCCACGAACCGTGGAATCTGCAGAAAATCGTAACTGTCATCGGCATCGCCCATGATCACCCATTTGCCCTTGGCCGCAGCGATCCCGCCCATCAGAGCGCTGCCGTATCCCTTTTCCGATACGGGAACCACGCGGGCTCCTTCCGCTTCGGCGATCGCTTGGGAACCGTCGGTAGAACCATTATCCGCCACCACGACTTCCGCTCGAACCGAGGCCGCTTCAATGCCTTTCCAAGCTTTCCGGATGCAGGTGGCAAGGGTGTCTGCCTCGTTGAGGCAAGGCATTACCACCGACAGCTCAATCGCTTCGGAAGCGGGGATGGGGGCAACAGCGGGCTGCGAAGAAACGTCCATGGGGTAAGAGTTACGGCGAGGTTGGTGTTATTGAAAGCGTTCCTTCAAAGCGTCAAATTGATATTGATAACCGCAGTTTTTCACGGGTTCCCTGCACGTGGTGCGCTGACCAAAAAGGGCCAGAGATAAGCCCCCCCACATGGAGTTTCCAATGTCCGCACGATTATGGACAATTCCGGAAACAAAATCCACTTCAAGGTAAGATAATGCCGGGCAGGAATCCCACTCAGCCTGCAAGATCGCTTCGCGACAGGGAGGATTGAAGCTGTCGTGCATGACTAGAACCAGATTCTCCGGCCGGCTCGCCAACACTGCAGCGATATCTCCGGCCAGCGCCTCGGTCGTATGCCCGCCATCAAGCAGGATGAAATCCGGGGCTTGTCCGCGAGCTTTCAAATCCGCCAGCAAAGGTGGGAGGGTTTGATTGGAATCACCGGTGACAAAATGAACCTCCGGATGCTCACCGGCCAAAGTTTCCCGGACCGAGGCGTCGATATCCAGGCTGTAGACGGTCCCTGCATGATGGGCAATCATGTCGAGGGCTCCGCCACGCGAGGTGCCGACTTCGATCGCAATCGATGGCCGCTGCCACTGCAGCAGATGAATGATGGCCATACGCTCCTGCAGCGTCATTTGCCACTTTTTCCCACGGTAGCCCGCGTCTTCGAACAGCAGCTGACTGATCGGCGAGAGAAAGGAATCCGAATTTTCTTCAGTGAAAGTCATAGGGAGAGTGATTCCTTCACGATGAGCTCGCAGGCTGCTGACCGTTTGCCTGAAAGGCAGCCAATGCGGATTCCGCCGCTTGTGCCCGTTGGAGAGCTGCATCGCGTTCCGCTTCCAGCCGTCGGCTGTATCCACGAACTTCCTCAAGCGCTTCCTCTTCCCAGGCCACACGTCGATCAAAAGGGGAAAAGTCGGAAGGTTTCAGCCATTGCTGAGCCGAGCCATTGGCATTTTGCAGACAAAACAATTCGGCACCATAGGCCTGATACAGCTCTGGATGCTCACGAACCAGAAGCTCATAAAGAAAAAGATGCTGATTGCGTGAAGACCCCTGCCAAAGGCCATCATTACGAATCCGGTAACGCGTCAGAGGCCGGTGCAGACATACGCCCCCACAGCCGGCGGCCACCATCGCGATCCAGCTTTCATAGTCTTCAAAATTGTAGGCAAAGGCTTTCTTGTTTCGACCGTGCGCCAACCACGCGGCGCGGTCGACGACACAAACCGGGCAGGTCTGATTGTGCGCCAACAAGTAGGGAAACTCCATATTCCAGCCCGGAAAAATATCCTGAGAGCCCTCAAAATAACGCTCCCATGAAAAGACAATGTGGACGTTTTCATAACGTTCGAGGACATGGATCGCCCGGGAGATGTAGTCCGGTTCGATTTGGTCATCGGCATCGACCAGGATCATGAAACGTCCGGCGGCGGCCTGTGCACCGGTATTGCGGGCAGGGCCAAGGCCGGCATTTTCCTTCCTCACCACCCTCACCTGTTCCGGGTGTTCTTCGGCCAGCGCCAATGCCACAGCGCGTTCTTCCTCCCGACTTCCATCGTCGACAATGACAACCTCGATCCGCGGATAATCCGAGGCCAGAATAGAAGCAACGGTATCGCCAATAAAGCGCCCCATATTGTAGTAAGGAACCACGGCCGAGACGAGCGGCGGTTCTGCCGTGGCCGACGGTTCGCGGGCTATCCGGGATTCCCGAAGGTGCTTGTTGACAAAAGGAAAACGCTTTTTCGTGCGACGGGAGGCGATCACCCGCTCAAAGTGAGCAATCCGCTGGGGCAAGACCACTTCCGGTGCACACAGTGTCGCAATCCGCCGCTTGGCCTCCGCTCCCATCTGCTCCCGCCGCTCTGGACTCAAGGCCAGCGCTTTAGCCAGTTGTGCGCGGCATTGACCCGCGTTCTCCCAGGAAAAGACAAATCCCGCTTGTTCATCGTCCCCAAGCATTTCGTACTGTCCTCCGTGGGTTGAGGCCACCACGACCTTGCCCAGTGACATTGCCTCAATACAGGTATTCGGCCAGTTTTCCCACAGACTCGGGATCACCACCACCGCCTGCTGCCGGATCAGCGCGAGCAACTGCTCGTGGGGCATCGCTCCCGGCAATCGCAACTGCCCCGACTCAACCCGTGGCGCATACTGCTGCTCAACAAAGGCCTTCACGCTGGTATTGCGCGGCACGTAACCACAATCGCCACCGACGAGTGTCAGGTAAAAATCGGCTCCCTTGCGCCACATCCGCTCCGCCTCTTCCAGCAGACGCAGGACGCCCTTGCGCACTTCGAGCCTGCCCAGATAAAGTACCGCCCGGGGATCTACCTCGGGAGGATTGGCCTTTTCAAGTGTGGAAACATCGGTCCAAGGCAGCCGATAAACGTCCACCGAAAGATCCGGGAGCAAGCCCTCCAGCTGCCGGGCCAGATAAGCGCTGGGACAAATCACCGTATCGGCCGCGTAAAGGCATGCCTTTTCCATCTGCCCATTCCAGTAGACAGGGAACTGGTAGCCCGGCTCTTCATTGGCAGAGCGCACGACGAAGTCCGGAGAATGCGCATTGATTACGATCGGCACGCCTTCCAGGTACCCCGACTCCGTCAGCTGCCGCTGCTGAATGTAGTAAGCGATGGCATTGTATTCCTGCGCTTCGAGAATGTCGGGCAAGCCCTCACGGGCCGCGATCGCTTCGACCACCTGTGAGAACTGGAACGACAGCGCCGTCCAATAATCGAATAGATTATAGGGAAATCGTGCATCTTCATCCGGCCGACCGGAGGCCGAACCCGCCGGAGCATCCCAAGGCGGACGAAAGGCGTGCAACCGGTAACCGGGTTCGATCGTCCACTCACCGGCAGTTTCGGCCCGACTGATCACCAGGACATCGTGGCCGGCCCTCGCCAGGTAACGGGCGAAGTTATCAATGTAACGTGCGATCCCGCCTGGATTGTAGGTAGGGATTTCAGATGAAAGGAGCCAAATTTTCATAGACAGGATTCCGGTAAAGCCGGGGGTTCCCAACCAGCTTCCCGTAGTTGGGCTTCAAGCGTACGAACATGTTCGGCAAAAGCCGCCACCCGTTCGTTTTGCCGAACCCAGTCGTTTCCCAGTTTTTTATGGTCTTCCCATAACTTGGCAAAGTCCTTGGTTTGTTTCTCAAGAAATGCCTGTTGTTCGGCAAAGGCGTTTCCGAGGCGCGTTCGCTCCTCGTCCAGGCGGGCGTTGTCGGCAAAGACTTGCTCCGCGCGGCGATTCCATTCCTCGGTCGCCCGCACTTTTTGACCGATTTCCTCCGCCAACTCCTGCCGCAGTTGGCCCGAAGCACACTGGTGCTCATACCAGATCACTTCGAGCAGAGGAATCAGCATCGACCGTTGAACGGGAGTCCAGTCACGCACCGCGGCGGGCCACTCCCAGCCGCGGGATGCTTCTCCGACATCATCAGTCGGGGCCGGAATTGACTGAGGAATCCGGGCCAGCTCGTTGAGTGCATCATAAGCCGCCAGTGCTTCGGGAACAATCAAGCGCAAAAGCGCTTCCGCAGCCGGGGGGACATGTCCGTCAGCAAACTCCTCGGGATGAAACTCCGGCAGTGCCGAAGCCGACTTTTCCGGCAGATCCAAAAACGAACGCACCGCGTCATCCAGCCCGTGAAGATCACTGAATGCAGTATCGGCATGGACCACCAGAAACCGTTCAGGTGCCGCACGAATGGTGCGGATGAGTGCTTCGTTATAGACGGTGTAAGCTTGAAATACCTGTCCGGGAAACAGTGCCAGATCCCAATGCCGGCGACGCAATGCCGACAGGTGGACGGCTAGCGGATGCCGGTAAATCACCACCCCGCGCAACCCCGGAAGGAGCGCCTGCCATGAATCGATGAAAAGCGCCGTGCGCGGTTCTTTCCAGCCCCAGAAACCGGCGGAACGGTCGCACCGGGCAGCGATCAATGCTTCCGCACGCGTCCGTTCCTCAGGTGTCCAGGGAGCTTTCATCGGCTCGGTCACCATCATCCCGTTGTCAAAAGCCCAGCCGTGGGGTTTTCGCCGGGCAGCAATGAGCTGTTCGTGAAATTCCAAGATGGCACGATCCTCAAAATGCCCCCGCGGGTTGCCCAGTTGCGGGCCGATCAGGTCGGAGCCCATATCCACGCCCAGCGCCTGCATGCGATTCGCCAGGTATGAGGTGCCACTGCGATGCATGCCGAGAATCAGCACCGGTGCAGAAAGAGGGCTGCTCATGACGCCACTGCCTCAAGCTTGTGACACGACGGGACGATGTGGAAATCGATCACGCCGGTGGGAATCAACTCGGCCTCATGACAGACCCGAAAAACGGCAGCATCAATCACCCGATGCAGATAGGTACGCCTTTCCTGAACGTCACCCTCGACGCCTGCGTTGAGAAAATAGACCCCGGGTGTCAGCCGACAATCGAAGGCAAATTCGACCTGATAAACCTCACCTGCTTCGAAAGAGGCATGACTGCGGTTGATCGGTTGGGAGCGCGCGCCTCCCAGCTCCATGCCTTTGTAAGTCTTGATCAGCATGGCAAAGGACACATTCCTGCCGCGTTCCTCAAAAACGACCTGATAACGATAACGGTAACGTCGGCCCCGAACCAGCCGATTAACGACTTCGCCCGCCTCGTTGACGATTTCAGCCCGCTCAATCCTCGCCCCATTGGGGTCATAGGGATGCCGGCTTTGCGATTTCAAATCAGGTTCGTAACCTTCCTCCACCACCGGATCCTTCGCATCTTCGGCCACCGGATCCGTGACCTCCTGAGCAACCAGCTCGACCACTTCGCGCCCTTCCGGTGGTGATTTCGGCGCTGGGGCTGACGCCGCAGTCACCCGTCCTTGTTCTTTTAAGCGCAAAAGAACATTTTCCGCCTCGTCCGGCTTGGCGTGCATGTACTGCTCGTATCCGCGAACAACATCTTTGGGCGAACCGCGCAGGACGATTTCCCCCCGATTGAAGAACAGGGCATAGCTGGTCAGGTTGAGAATAGATCCCATATCGTGCGAGACGAAGAGGATCGTGGTGCCCGCGTCCCGCAAACGTTCCAAGCGGGCGAAGCATTTCCTCCGGAATCCTTCATCCCCCACTGAAAGCGCCTCGTCGACGATGAGAATCTCTGGATCCACCGCCGTGTGTACGGCAAATGCCAGCCGCAGCATCATCCCGCTGCTATAGGTTTTGACCGGCTGCTCAATGAAGTCGCCAATATTGGCGAAGGCGGTAATTGCATCGAACCGGGACTCTATGTCGTCGCGACTCATCCCGAGAATGGCCGCACTGAGGTAAACATTTTCCCGACCTGTAAATTCCGGATTGAAGCCGGATCCCAACTCAAGCAGAGCCGCCACCCGTCCATCGACCCGCGCAACGCCACCAGTCGGCCGGAGGGTGCCCGCAATGATCTTGAGCGTGGTCGATTTCCCGGAACCATTGCGTCCAATGATACCAACCGTCTCGCCCTTCGGGACCTCAAATGAGATATCCCGCAGCGCGTGGAATTCCCGGCATACGGATGTGTAATAGCGCCCGGCCAGCGCCCGGGCACCCGGCGGCAGCCAGGATGCCGCCTGCCAGCGCCGGGCCAAGGTTCCGGTCAAGCGCGCATGCGGCTGGCTCCAGATAGAGTAAACCTTCGAAAGGTTCTGAACTGTAATCGAACTGTTTGCCATTGCTGGTACCGCCGGTGGATACTGGAATTCAACCTCCCCTAAGCAAGCGCAGAAGCCTGCAACTGCCTGCAATTTTCGGGGTTTGTGAAGATTGTCGTATGCCTTTACCGGATTCTGAAGTAACCCTGCGAAACGTTCGTTCGTTTCGAACCATCAAGCACTTGAGGCACTTTGTCTGCCTGGCGACTGCCATCAGTGGCCCGCTGGTGACGGTGAACCTGCAGGGTGCCCTGTCGGAGCGGTCGCCGTTTCTTCCAGACAATTTTGATGCGAGCGGCCGGATAGCTCCCAGCCGTATGCCCGCACAAAATGCCAACCCGTTGAGCCAGCGAATCGAGTTTCGCGGGTTTTATGCCATCAATGGCGAATATCGATTTCTGATTAAGGAAAAGAGCAAACCGGCCGGCCGCTGGGTCCGCTTGGATGATCCGAACGCAGAATTTCTCGTCCGGGATTTTGATCCAGTGGCCAAGACCATCCGCCTTCAGTTCGAGGCTCAGGAAGAACTGATCGAATTGGTGCAACTGGAATCCAATGCGACGCCGATGGCAATCAGTGGGCAAGTAGCGTTTTCCAACGAAGGAACGGCAGCAGTGGGCGAACAGATTGCTGGAACAGGGGGGGCAGATCGCAATGGCCAAAATGTCCGCCGGCGGACACCACCCCCGCCGCCGCAATGGCTGCAAGACCGACTCGCCGCTCAAGGAGTCAACACTGCCGCCGCCATGGAGGCGATTGCTGAAGGGCCACCCTCGTTTATCCCGCCCCCGCCCCCCAATTACATTCCGGGCCGCCCGCCTGAAGGGGTACCCGACCCCACCGAACTATCAGAAGGTGGCGATACCAACAACTCCGGCGGCTCGCAAAATGACAATTCCGGTTCGCAGAACAACAACTCCGGTGGGTCGCAAAACGATCCAGATCCAGGAGATTCCCAGAACAACAATGGTTCTGGGAGGACTCCTCCGCCCGGCCTTCCCGGCCTGCCCCCATCGGGGCCGCCGACCGGAGTTCCAGGCCTCCCTCCTTCCCTGAGGCCTTAACCACGGCATCGAAGGCGCTAGCGTCGGCCGCTTAACAAGCGGTGAATGTTTCGGTAAAATCCAAAGGGCCAGGCACCGGCCAACCCGCGGTGCCGATGTTCCCGAGGGCGTAGCGACTTGACGGAGGCGACCGCCTCGGAGACGGCAAACGCGGTGCTCTTTTCAGATTGAGCGCGAAACAATGCTTCTCCCGCCGCCAACGCCCAGGCGCGTCCGGTCCCATGTGCCCGACTCCACTTTTGCGCCAGCGTCGGCATGTCTCCCGCCGGATAACAAAGGGGATTCGGCAAGTCTGTCGCTGTTTCAGCTTCAGCGGGTAGCCAGACGCAGCACCCGCGACGTAAACTTTCCACCACGGGAAGTGTCCAGCGGGGCTCGTTTCCGAGATAAACCATTCCATTCCACCGGCCGATCCGCTGGTGCCAGGCAGCGCGCGGAAAGAAACTTACAGACGCGTCTTCCAGCCGACGCCGCAAACGCTTTTCCAAGGGTCCATCCCCGCAGATTTCCAAAGATCCGGAAAAACCGTTTGCCTCCAGGGCCGTCCATAGGGCTTCCAAACGATCCGCGCGATCGAGGTCTATCGTCAGGTTGCCAACCCAACCGATAACGGGCTCCTCAACCGAATTGGGAGCTTCGGGCGTTTTCATAGAGCCGCCGTCATTCGCGGCTCCAAACACCAGCGGGAGGTGCCGCAGCCGGCGGGAAGGAATCCAGGAATGGCTTCTGGCTAATGCATCCCGCCATGGTTCCCGATCAAACCAAAAGGCATCCACGGCACGGGTCAGACGCTCGACTCCAGCGGTATTTCCCGCTTCCGGGTCGTGTTGCCAAAAAACACGTTTAGAGCCGGCATCTTCCCGCCCGAAAAGGTCCGTTCCCCAAGGTTGGTGGTAAATGACAAGATCGGCCGGCGGAAGGGAGCGCACGGCGCGTTGATAGCGCCGCCGAAGAGTGGCCAGCGGGGTCAGCGCATGCGCACCGAGAGCGACTATATTTTCCTGCGTCGGCTCCGTTTTTCCCATCAACGCAATACACCCGGAAAACTCAGGTAGCCTTGAGAAGATGGCCGCGACCTCTTCCGGCGGTGGCCAGGAAGCAACTACATGCCTCACCCCGCACGACTGCATACCGGCGGCGTTCAATCGGAAAACGGGTTTGCGCCTTCCATCATTGTCAGCTTTTCCGAAAGCTGGCGGAAACGCTGTTCAACTTCTTGCTTTTCCGCATCAAGAGCAGCGAGTCGTTCGCGCAATTCACACCCTTCCCGCCATTGAAATTCAGCCTGAAGCAACGCGTTGTGCAGCTTTCCGCGGAGTTCCACCGTTTCCCGCCATTGTTCGGCCGTCTTTTTGCGTTCTTCGAAAAGCGGCTCCAGCAGGCGCTCGCGGAGAATATCGTAAGGCGGTCCCCACATCGTCGGCTGATCCATGTCATGCGCTGGGCCGTTGGCGAACAGGAGCTGAAATAGTTCAACACCATAACGACGGTAGAGCTCCGGATGCCTTTCCACCAATACCCGGTAGAGAAACATCTGCTGTTGGCGATTGATTGATTGAAACATCGACTCGTGCCGCACCCGATAGCGCGCGAGGACCTCGGGAATGGCCACACCGCCGCAGCCTTTCGCCAACATGGAAATCCAACCTTCAAAATCCTCCAACCCGTAGGCCATCTCCGGCGTATTGCGGCCAAAGCGAAGGAAAGACTCACGCCGCACGAGGCAAATCGGAATCATCAGGTTGTGCGCCAAGAGGTAGGGAAACTCAAGGTTCCAAGACGTCCACGTCCCTTGGCTACTCCCAAAAAAACGAACCCAAGCCGAGACAATGTGGACATTGGCATACTGTTGCATCACCCAGACGGCACGGCGGAGAAAGGTCGGCTCAACCGCGTCATCCGCATCCACAAACGCCACAAATTCGCCCCGGGCAATTTCCGCGCCGGCATTACGCGTTGCGGACAGTCCCTGATTTTCCTGATGCACCACCTGCACCCGATGATCAGCCAGTGCCTCGATTTCGGCCAGCACCTCAAGACTGGCAGACTCGTCGCTCCCGTCGTTGACGATGATGACTTCAAGCAGCGGATAGTCACTCGCGAGAACGCTCTCCAGCGCCTCTTTCAGATAGGTTCCAAGGTTGAAGAACGGGATCACGACTGAGACCATCCCCGAGACAGTCCCGACAGGTGGCGCTGCCAGATGTGGAGCACACGGCATTGCCGTCGCGGGGAAAGGAAACTGCTTCGGACGGGCAACAGATTCGATGACTCGTTCGTAGCAGGCGAGTCGAGCCGCCGCAACGTCGAGCGGATTACAGAGCTGACGCACTCGAGCATGGGCCAACTTACCCATCGCCGCACGTTCTCTTAAATCAAGCGAAAGTGCCCGCCCGAGCTGACGGTCAAACGTCTCCGGCTGCTCCCATGAGAAAAGAAAGCCCGCACTTTCGTCGGTTCCGATCATTTCCCGCATACCCCCGTGTTCGGAGGCAACCACCACCTGGCCCATAGCCATCGCTTCGAGACAGGCGTAGGGAAAATTTTCCCACAGGCTCGGAATCACCACCACCGCAGCGCGACGGATGCGATCAAGCGCCCGATCGTGATCCAAGCCAGGAATAATCAATAGCTTGCCTTCGCGGAGGCGATGCGCGTAGCGGCGCTCCAAAAATCGGCTCATATCCTCCCCTTTTGGCGGGAAAGGAATCGACGGGCCCAGCAACGTGAGACGCGTGTCTGCGCCGCGCTTCCACCGGCGCTCCATCGCCTGCAGCAATTCGAGCACACCTTTACGCGCCTCGAGCCGACCGAAAAACAGCACCTCCGCCGGATCTATCACCACCGCTCCCGGCAGAGATTCCGGCACGCGCAAAGGCAAAGGAGCCACATCGATCTCCAGATCCGGTTCTTCCAGTAACCGCGGGATCGCATCCGCGATGAAATGGCTTGGAGCGCACCGTGCATCCGCAGCCACAATCGCTGCTTTTTCCTGCTGGCCGACCCAGTAATCGGGAAGCGTGTAGCTGGGCTCTTGATTGTAGCGACGCACGACAAAATCCGGCGTATGCAGCATCACCACCACGGGAACCCCCGGCAAAAAGTCGGGATCTGTCAGCTGACGTTGTTTCAAAAACACGCCGAACGCTTTGTATTCCGGCACTTCAATAATGTCCGGACATCCCTCGGTTGCGGCCAATTCACCCACCCTTTCCGCGATTTCCCATGCCACCGCCAGATCGCGATTCAGGCTGTTGTAAGGCCAGCAAGCCACCGATTCCGTCTCGCCGGTCTCTGGATTTTTACGCAATTCAGTCTCCCGCGCGGCCAAGGCTCTCAGGCGATAACCTCCCGAAACCACCCGATCATCCGCTTCTGAAGCCAAACCAATCACAGAAACAGCATGACCCGCAGCCGTCAGTGCCGACGCCATTTCGTCCGTATAACGCGCAATACCCCCGCACAATGGGCGAGGCAATTCCGTGGTGAGCATCCATATATTCATGAGGCCGGCAGCTTGTCCGAACTGCATGCCAACCCCAGAAGCGGTTCCGAGGCAAGACCGCGATGTACCGCGCTCTCCATCAAAACCTTGGAGCAGAAAACGGAAAAAACCTCGCAGCAAGGCGGTGCAGGTTCACCATGAGCCGCCATGTCTGCTCTCGTGTCGATCATTACACGGACCAAAGATCGCCCGCTCCTGCTCCCGCGGGCCTGCGACAGCGTACTCGCGCAGACAACCACCAACTGGGAGCACATCATCGTCAACGACACCGGCGACCCCGAGCCGGTGGAAGCCATTGTTTCCGCGCAGGCGGCTCGCTACGGCGGCCGCGTCCGGATCCTCCACCGGACCGCATCGACTGGAATGGAATCCGCCTCCAATGCAGGCATCCAGATCAGCACCGGGCGCTATCTGGTAATTCACGACGACGATGATTCCTGGCATCCTCAGTTTCTGGAAAAAACAACCGCCTATCTGGAGCACCAACCGCCGGACAGCCGCACACAAGGTGTCGTTTGCCACACCACCCGCATTGTGGAAAATCTGACTGCCGCGGGTGCCTGCGAAACACTACGCCACCCATTCACGGATGGTTTGCAACCCCTCCGGCTCTGGCGGGTTTTGGAAGAAAATGCCTTTCCGCCCATCTGTTTTCTCTTCCGACGATCCGCTTGGGACGCACTGGGTCCCTTTGACGAAACGTTGCCGGTTTTGGGGGATTGGGAATTCAATGTGCGCTTCCTCAGACATTTCGAGATTGCAGTGATCCCGGAGATGCTCGCGTTTTATCATCACAGGGCCGATCACTCCGCCGCGATTTATGCCAACACGGTAACCGCGCACGATCATCTGCACCGGGCAACGGAAGAAAGACTGATCGAGCGGTGGGCAGCCTCCGATGCCGAACCCACTCTCCAGGCACTGGCCAGTGCCGCACGTGGTGCCCGCAAAAACCTGATCTTGCGAAGAGAAAATGACGCGGTGCGCAAGACGATATCAACCTTGCAGGCACACATCGCGACCATTGAATCCAGAAATACATGACAGCCTCTGTCGCCATCATCACCCGAACCAAAGACCGCCCACGCCTCCTCCGGCGGGCGATCGAATCTGTTCTGAACCAATCGCATCAGGATTGGTGTCATGTGATTGTTAACGACGGTGGGGATCGCAGTGCTCTGGAAGCCCTGCTCGATGATTATCGCACCCGTTACCAAGGACGACTTCATATCGTGCATCACGATACTTCACGGGGCATGCAAGTGGCCACCAATGCCGGGGTTGCCGCGAGCGACTCGGTCTATCTTTGCGTGCATGATGATGACGACTCATGGGATCCCGCCTACCTCAACACCTGTGTAGCGTTTCTGGAGACCGAAGGTCCAGAAAGCCTTTACCAAGGTGTGATCACACAAACCCTGGAAGTTCGGGAACAGATCGACGCCAAGGGAGATCCCGAAACAATCGACCGCCGTCCCTACATCCCGCTCTCGGAGATCAGCCTCTTTCGACTCGGATACGAAAACCCCTTCCCGCCAATCGCCTTCTGTTATCGGCGAACCGCTTATGAAACGATTGGGCCGTATGATCCTCGTTTTTCCGTAGCGGGAGATTACGATTTCAACTTCCGCTTTTTGCGTCGCTACGAAGTGGGCGTGATCAATCAGGCGCTCGCCTACTACCACATGAGGGTCGGAAGCAGTGCCGGGTTGAGTAATTCCGTCGTTACGGGAGCAGGCGAACACAAGAAGCGGTATAACGAGTTTAAAAACCACTATCTCCGGGGGGCCCATACCGATGTAAATCCTGCGCTCGCGGTGGGTCTCAATGCGGCGAAATACCTCGTGGAGCTCGAATGGCTGGCTCATGAGATCCGTCAACGCACCGAAAAAATCGAAGGCGTGAGCGAGGTTGCCGCCGATCGCATCCCCGCCATCGAAGCGCAACTCAGCCGCAGTCTGGAGCTGCAGGATGCGGCCTTTAACGATTTGCGGATTTGGATTGAAGATCCCCGGATTCTCGATCGCTTGGCTGTTGCCCTGAAGGATCTCGCTTACCTTGGCGACATCACCCAGACGATCGCTAAGCGCTCCGAGGAGCTTGCCCAGCAACAAGACAACCGGAGCAATGCCCTCGCCGCGCAAGTTGCCACGGCCCTCAGCGACCTTTCCTACCTCAATGGAGTTGCCCAGCAGCTCACGGCACGTTCCGAGGAGCTGGCCCGGCAACAGGACAACCGGAGCAATGCCCTCTCGGCGCAAATTGCCACGGCCCTCAGCGACCTTTCCTACCTCAACGAAATTGCCCAGCAACTCACGGCACGCTCCGAGGAGCTGGCCCGGCAACAGGACAACCGGAGCAATGCCCTCTCGGCGCAAGTTGCCACGGCCCTCAGCGACCTTTCCTACCTCAACGAAATTGTCCAGCAACTCACGGCACGTTCCGAGGAGCTGGCCCAGCAACAAGACAACCGGAGCAATGCCCTCGCCGCGCAAGTTGCCACGGCCCTCAGCGACCTTTCCTACCTCAACGAAATTGTCCAGCAACTCACGGCACGTTCCGAGGAGCTGGCCCGGCAACAAGACAACCGGAGCAAGGCCCTCGCAGCGCAAGTTGCCACAGCCCTCAGCGACCTTTCCTACCTCAATGGAGTTGCCCAGCAGATTTCTTCCAGAGCGGAGGAAATCTGTCGGCACCAGGATGCCCGCCTATGCGATTTACTGAATGAAATGCGACTCCAGCACACGACCGTGATGGAGTCGCAGCGCGAAAAAACCTTGCTTCAAATCGGACCCATCCGACTGGCATGGAAGAAAAAGCGCCGCAAGGCCGCCTCTGCGGAATGAACCGTAAAGATGGTTCACAGCTGATCCCCGCACGCCGCAGAGACGCATCCGATTGGGGATCTTTGATGGACGCGGCACTGCTTTCGCCCGAGTCGGCCAATAATGGCCCCACCCTCGCCCAGTCCTTGACGCGGTTGCACTATTTGGACGAGGCCTTTATCCCGCCTCCAGAATGGGAGGAACTGCTTTGGCTGCTGCAGGAGGCAAGGCATCACCATGCGCAACGCGAACAGAAGCATTGGCTGTTAAAATGGAAACCCCGCCGCCAACGGCAGGAACAGGTTGAACACTTTCTCGAGCGTGGGGTGATCAAAGGAGCCGCCATTTTGCGGACCTTGGAGGAGCGTTTTCTGTTGATGCGGGGTCGGCTCGCGCTGGAAACGCCGGAATCTCCACTTCAAACGCCGCCCACTTGGCGGGAAGTCGAAACCCAGGCCCAAGCATTCACTAAAACTCCTCCTGATGTTTGGGCCAGCGCGCAGTTCCTTAACGAGCTGGCACCCTCGTTAAATTACCTACTCGAGAGCACAGACAGCCTCGCGGAATCTCCCGACGTTCGCGATGCGGCCAAAGCCGATTTCCAACACTTCACATGGCACGCGCGGGAAACACTCGTTTCGGCCCCCAACAGTCCTTTCCGATGGTGGAAACGGATGCGCCGCGCGGCAGGAAGCAACCAGCTAACGTTCATCTCTCTGGAAAAGCTCGCATCACTGCTCCGTTCTCTCAGAGAGCGGTTGGTCCGCTGGGACAGCGGCTGGCGCGAGACGCTCTAATTTTTTGTCATGCGTGTACTTGTTACCACGGTCAAAGTTCCCTTCGTTTACGGCGGTGCGGAGATTCATGCCGGCAACCTCGTGACGGAGTTGCGGCGCGCAGGCCACGAAGCCGAACTCGTCGAAATCCCCTTTCGCTGGTACCCTCCGGAGCAAATGCTGGATCACCTTCTCGCCTGTCGTCTACTCGACCTTACCGAGGCGAATGGCGTAGCTGTCGATCGGGTGATTGGGCTGAAGTTCCCAGCCTATCACGTGCGTCACCCCCACAAAGTGCTCTGGATCCTGCATCAGCATCGCACGCTTTACGATCTGTGGGATACGCGCGATGCCGATCTCGCCTATTACCCTGAAGGTGCCGACATTCGTCACTCCCTCGTCGGCATCGAACGTCAGCTCCTTCACGAGGCACGGCATCTTTATGCCAACTCAGAAAATGTCGCGCAACGCCTCACCCGATTCAGTGGGCATACGGCCGAGCCCCTCTATCACCCTCCGGAGCACGCCGAGGCATTCTTCCACAAACCGGCGGAACAATACCTCTTTTATCCAAGCCGCCTCTGCGGACTCAAGCGCCAGCGGCTGGTCATTGAAGCTCTGGCCGAAACAAAAGCACCGGTGGTGGTGAAATTTGCAGGCAAGCCGGATCATCCGGACTACCTCCGGGAGTTGCAGGAATTGGCACGCAATAAAGGTGTCGATCAGCGTATCGAGTGGCTTGGACGCATTTCAGACGAAGCGAAACGGGATCACTACGCTCGCTGTCTCGGAGTGGTCTTTCCCCCGCTGGATGAGGATTACGGCTACATCACCCTCGAAGCTATGCTCAGTTCAAAACCGGTGATCACCTGTCAGGATTCAGGCGGGCCGCTGGAATTTGTTCTTGATGGACAAACAGGCCTCGTTGCCGAGCCGACCGCCAGCAGTCTTGCCCAGTCGATGGACCAATTGTGGAACACTCCGGAGAAGGCCCAAGAAATGGGTGCCGCGGCGCGCGATCGCTACGCCGATCTTCGCATCACCTGGAAACACGTCATCGACCGGCTTCTGCATGCGTCTTAACTGGTTCAGTCCCCTTCCGCCCGCTCGGACGGACATTGCAAACTACACGGCGCGCCTGCTGCCACCGCTTGCGGCGCACGCAGAGGTGAAGCTGTGGGCACCGCAAGAGCAGTGGACAGAACTCCAGCGTCCGTCGATTTCGATCGGCAACGTCCTGCAAAAGCGGCTCCCGTGGACAGAGATCAACTTTCGCGAGTTTTCGATCTTTCAGATAGGGAACGACGCGCGTTTTCACGGTCCCTTGCTCGATGTGTATGAACGTCACGGCGGGATTGTGGTGTTGCACGATACAAACCTCCACGAAATGCAGCGGATGCGGCTGGTCGAAGGCCGCCAGCGGCCGGAAGCTTACCTCGCTCTACTTTCCCGCAGTGGTGGTGCCAAGGCAGTCGCCGTCGGACGAAGGGTGCTCAGCGGAGAAATATCCGTAGACGAAGCTGCTGCCGCGTATCCATTAACTGATTCCGTGCTGCAGGGAGCTCACGGAGTGGTGGTGCACAATCCAACGCAGCTCAAGGCCGTCGCGACTCGAACCAGCGCCCCCTGCCTTTATTTACCGCTCCCCTACCTTCCTCCTGAAGCACTCCCCGAGCCGGTGCAGTCGAAACGCCAAGCCGGCGACCCGCTCCGCCTGATCCTGTTTGGCTTTCTCCATGGAACCAACCGACGGCTGGAATCCATCCTGCAAGCATGGGCGCAGTTTCCTCAGCGGGACCGCTTACGCCTCACGTTGTTTGGAGAATATGATCAAGCGCATGTAAGCCGAACGCTGGAGGAAAGCGGGCTTCGGCAGTATGCAGAGCTCCATGGATATTGCAGTGAAAGCGAGATGGACGCTTTGCTCTCGAAAGCGGATCTGGCGCTGAATCTCCGTTTCCCCAGCCGAGGGGAAGCGTCCGGCTCGCTCTTGCGCATCTGGAGCCACGCCCTGCCGTGTTTTGTTTCCCGCTCCGGATACTACGCGGAACTGGATGACGCTCTGGTAACCAAGATTGATCCCGGCAGCGAACTCATTGATTTGCATCACCACTGGTCGCGTTTCCTGACCGCACCAGAACCCTACCTGCGCCAGGGATCAGCGGGACTGCATCATCTCAAAAACCATCACACTCCTGCTGCTTATGTGGAACGCCTGATGGCGTTTCTACCGGAAGCTGGACGCTATCGGGCGCAAGCTTATCTCGAGCGTTGGCTTCCACACATGACACAGAAGTTCATGTCTCCGATTCCTCACTGGGCCGCACAGGCCCGTTGGCGCGAGCGAATCGCGGCGGAAGTCGCGTCGTGGGCTCCATAAAGAAGGCGAATTCTGAACGGACCGACGCATAGGCCGCGGACATAAAAGAGCCCGGACTGCTCTTGAGGCAGACCCGGGCGAAAGATGAGGAGGCAGCGTAGCGGGGTTTAACCCACAGCCTTCTGGTAGAACTGTTCGACAGCCTTCCAGTTGACCACGTTCCAGAACGCCTTGAGGTAATCGGGACGACGGTTCTGATAGTTTAGGTAGTAGGCGTGTTCCCAGACGTCGACACCGAGGATGGGCTTGCCACTCAAACCGGCGACTGATTCGCCCATCAATGGGCTGTCCTGATTGGCGGTTGAACCCACCGCAACGGAACCATCCGGTTTGACTACCAGCCAAGCCCAACCACTGCCAAAACGATTGGCACCAGCTGCTGCGAATTCTTCTTTGAATTTATCAAAGGATCCAAAGGCAGCCTTGATTTTTTCGGCCACCACACCCGTCGGCTCACCGCCTGCGTTCGGGCCGATCACCTTCCAGAAAAAGGAGTGATTGGCGTGGCCGCCGCCGTTGTTGCGGATTGCCCCACGGATGCTTTCCGGCACCGAGGAAAGATTTGCAATCAGCTCATCTACATCAGCGGGCGCCTTGTAGCCGGCTTTCTCAATGGCGTCATTCGCCTTCGTGATGTAAGTCTGATGGTGCTTGGAGTGATGGATTTCCATCGTCTTCGCATCGATGTGCGGCTCCAGAGCGTCGTAGCTGTAGTCGAGTTGTGGAAGGGTATATGCCATAATAAAATCTCCAGCGATCACGTGGTGGACCTAATGAGAGCTCTCACTTTTCAACAGCATCGGAGAGGCGTCAACACGAGCGCGTAAAAATTTCGTGTAGCAGCTTCCTCAATTTAGGGGGACCCGAATGCGCTCGCCGGCCTTGAAATAGTGTAAAGCATCCAAACCATCCGCTTGGGCATCCGCAATCACTTCGTCAAAGTGCTGACCTACCGCTTTGGGCATGTGGGCATCCGACCCAATCGTAAAGGACAGCCCCATTTCGATTCCCCAACGGCGGATGAGCGGGTCCGGGTGCTCTACCAGATCTCCTTTGAGCCGCCCGCTTGTATTGATTTCCCAGCACACATCGTGATCGACCGCTGCTTTGATCGCCCGGCGGATGACCGCTTCGTAGCGGGCCGGTTCAAAAGGCTTACTGATCGTCCCATACAGACGAATGACGTCTGGATGCGAGAGCGAATGAAAGAGGCCCGTTTCGGGTGCAGCGGCCATTCCCTCGAAGTAGGCATCGATAATGGCGTCGTCGTTTCCGCGGATTCCGAGAAAATCGATGTACTGCTGAAATACCGGCATATGGTGGTGCAGGGATCCTAGAATGAAATCAAAAGGTGCCCGCGCCAGCACAGCGCCAATGCGGTCTTGAATGTCCGGGTTGGGAAAAATCTCTCCCTCGATCCCGAGTAACACCTCGACGCCCTGCTTGACACCGCGTGCTTTGGCCTTGTCCACCATTTTGAGGTAACGCGGGAGATCTTTCTCGTCCATCCGCATCCGGGCACCACCGAAAGACGGTTCATCAAATGGCATGTGGCAGGTAAAGGTAATGACCTCCAGCCCGGCCGAAGCAGCCGCATTCACATACTCCACGGGATTACCGAAAGCATGTCCACAAAGCGGGGTGTGCATGTGTGAATCAAATCGCATGGCAGGCTCCTGACAGTGGGCGAAAATTGCACTCCTCCTGGGCAGGTTCGCGAGAGCATCCGCCTAGCAAACGATGCGCGCAGGCCTGGCCTCTTCCGATTTTTTGCCGGTGGTTATCCACCACCCATGGATGAAATCGTTCCCACATGAAGGGAATTCCTACTCACTTGAAGTCAAAGAGCAACTCCATCAGTTGCCGGCCACCACTGCCCAAAGTGGCGGTCCCATTGGCTTGCTGATTTACCATGCTGCGACAACTGAAGCGATCGAGCTGTTCGGGATCGATCGCCACGACGACGGCCTCACCAGCGGCTGCGCCTTCGGAAACAGTCCACAGAGGTTCAAGTCGTAATGGCACACCAAAGCCAGAAATGGATACCCGCCAACCAGCGACCGTTTCCGGAACGCCTCCGGGCATCAAGTCAGGATAGCGCCGCACAAAGTCCGGAATCTTCGAGGTGACCACCTCAACAATCAACCCCGGAGGAATAGTGGCAAAATAATCGGATACAGTCTGCTGCGGATGAGCGCGCAACCAGTTGTAGCACTCCAAGGGATCGAAGCCGACCAGATTGAGGCCGCTGTAGTTGCCGTGTTGATTGCGGCTGCCGTATCGTTGCCGGTCATACCATTCCTGAAAACGTTCGGTCAGCTGAAGCCCAATCTCAAAGTGAAGGTGGGCACGGTCGCGGGGAATCGTATAGCCGCCCGCACTGCGCCCCATCGTTCCAAGACGAGTCCCCGCATCGATCACACGTCCTTTTTCGATCGAAGCATCCACCGCTGCGAGGTGCGCGTATAACGTATAAACGGCGGGAGAAAACTGAGGATGCTCCATAATGACATACCGGCCGTAACTACTGTCACCGGCTGTCGTATTCACATAGGCGACAGTGCCTGTAAATGCGGCCACTACGGGGTCCGTCGCCTCCCCCCGTCGATCGCGCCGGTGGTAAGGCGCAATATCGATCCCTTCGTGGAAACGGCGGCCGTCGTTGCGCACGCATCCAAACAGAGCCGAGGCCGGGTCTCCGCTCACGGTGGCTTGAGCCCAGGTTTCGAAACCTTCTCCACTGGCCGGTGCCGAATGCGGCGTTGGCCAAACCATGGCGGTGAGGGTCGCGGACTGGACCGCCATGAATAGCACTACAATCGCTGAAATCGGACGTATTATTCTTAAATCAATCACCTCCAGAGAACCTCCCGAACAGATGCGAAATAGACATCAACCCATGGATGCATCCACAACAGATAGATGACGGCAGCCCCGGCCAAAGCAGGCCCAAACGGGATGCGCGCGGCGGTGTCACTCTCGGCGCTTTCCAATTCACTTAAATCAGTGGATGCCTGGGATGGGGCCGGATCTGCCAGTTTCTCCATGGTGTCTTTCCGTTTGTTGAATGGAGCTGCCACAGCGAAAGCAATACATCCGAGCACCGCTCCTCCGAACAAGGCAAAAACGGCACCTTCCCAGCCGCAAAATGCGCCAATTGCCCCCATCAATTTTACATCGCCGAATCCCATTGCTTCCTTGCGCAACAGAGTCTCGGCCACCAAAGCGACCCAGAGAATCAACCCCGAGCCGATCAATGCGCCCTGCAGACTATGGGTGACCGCACGGAAGGCATCGAAGACCCAAAAATCGCCGGTAAATCCGTGGAGCGCCGGGACCAGCGCTGCGATCAGCAAACCCAAGACAAAACCACCAATCGAGAAAAGATCGGGGATCTCCATCGTATCGAGGTCGATGAATGAAGGAGCGATCATCCATGCCACAAAAAACATCACGACCAAGGCAACGAGCGGCGGATAGCTGACCCACGCGCTCAAGAACAGAAAGGCGGTCAACAGCTCCACCGCCGCATAGCGCACGCTAAAGGGCCTTCCACAGCAGCGGGCTCGCCCCCGCCGCAGAAACCAAGTCAGGATCGGAACGTTGTCGTACCAGGCAATTGGCGTTCCACAGGCACAGCGCGAACCCGGATGCACCACGCTCAATCCCTGAGGCAGGCGATAGATAACGACGTTAAGAAAGCTTCCCACACAGGCCCCAAAGACAAAAACCATTAGGGGAAAAAACCACGGAGCAACGGCATTCATCTCTGTAAATGCATCAGTCATCGGCGCTGCAAGGCACGTCGGGCCGCCTCCTCCATGATTGACGCCGGCACAGAGCGCCCGGTCCATATCTCAAGACTGCGCGCGCCCTGCCACACGAGCATGGGCAGCCCATCGGAGTAAGGGATGCCCTGCCGCTTGCAGGATTTCGCCCACGCATTGTCGACGCCATAAGTCGTATCGTAAAAACACGCCTCCGCTCCAAAATCATCTAGCGAAAACGGCAGCGCATCGTCAGCCCGAAGCCCGGAGGAAGTCGCATTTACAATCAAAGGATCGGCGGGCAAACGTGCAGGTCGTTGATCAAAGAGAAAGGCTTCAACCCGGTTGCGAAACCCGGCCGCCTGCAGGACCGCAACCAGTTCCTCAAGGCGTTCACGGCTGCGATTGCCAATCCAGAGCCTTGGCGCTCCATCCCGTAAAGCCTGAAAAGCGACCGAGCGCGAAGCACCGCCCGCGCCGAGCAAGATCATTTCCCGTGCTCCGATCCCGATGCCAAAGGCCTGCTCGACGGCGCGTGCAATGCCACATCCATCGGTATTGGTTCCAGCGTAGCCAGCAGGCGTCCAAGTCAGTGTGTTGACCGCGCCAAGCGGCTGGGCCTCAGGACTGACCGATTTAACCAACGAGCAGGCCTGCACCTTGTGCGGAAGCGTCAGATTGATCCCGCGAAAACCTGCCTGATGAAACGCGGGAAGAGCCTCCGCCAATCGCTCTGCCGGGATTTGAAAACGAACATAGTGCCAATCTGCCAAGGCTGCGTCCTCTCCTGCCATCACCGCCAAGGCTGCATTGTGCATGGCCGGGCTGAGCGAGTGCGCAATCGGATCGCCAATCACCGCTAGCCATGTGCTTGGAAGATCCCAAGAGTGAAGGTCATCCAGCGTATAAATCTGTAAGTCGGGGTTCATCGCCATCGTGCGCGTCTCAAGACGTCGATCGCCGATAGGTTTCGGCAAACTCGAGCACAAACTCCGCGAACAGTTGCGCATGTTTCAAATCGCCCTGTTCCTCGTAGTGGTTCGCCAGATTGCGGCAAAAGCGAAGCAAAACCTCGCTGATCGGTGCCGGAGCCAAATCAGCAACATCAACCGGAAGGCCATTCTCCTCCAAAAAGGCGCTGACTTCGCCAGGAGTCCGCAGACGGCCGCCATCAAACGCATCGACATAAACCGGCTCGGGAGCGCCAAAATATGCGATCATGAATCGACCGGGCAGGCAAATCGGCTCAAACTCCAAGCCCACGCGGCGCGCAACCAGCAGGTAAAGCACGCCCAGCGTGATCGGCAGGCCCTTGCGGGTTTGCATAACTTCTCCGATCAGCGAATTGGCGGGATTTTCAAAGTCATCCTTGTTCCCGCGAAATCCATATTCATGGAAAATTACCCGGTTGATGACTCTGCAAAGTTCGCGAATCGTGGCCGGGCGGGCAATCAGCTGGCGGCACCGCTCGGCAATCGCATCCATTTCCTGACACAGCGCACCGACATCGAGATCGGGCTGGACGACGCGGTTGAGGATAATCACGCCGGTTTCGAGTTCATAACGCTGCGCACGGATAAAATCGACGAAGGTGCCGACAACATCCGGCCCCACAAGCTCTTCAAGAAGCGTTCGGGCGGCATTCCTTACGTTGGTGTCTTCATCCTCCCGCGCCCAAAGGCGCAAGGCGTCGATCCCTTCCAAGCCACACTCTTTGAAGGCCTCAACAAGCGCCTCACGCACACTCGGCGATGGATCATCAAGAAGCGTCCGCAATGCCTGCCATCGGGAAGAACTGAAGGAGTCTGCATCCACGGGCGCCACTCAATGCACCCTCATCCATGGCGCAAATCAAATCGCCCGCTGCCCAGCGGGTGACATTTCGTCGGACAAAGCATCAACCCCAGTCCGTCCCACGACCGAAGCCGTGTCATCGAGCAGCTCGACCACGCTTCCTATCATGAAATCGGCCGCCACCCGCTCGAGGCGGACCCGCGCACGCCGGTTGTGGAGGGAACTTCCATCCGGTGAATCGGCCACCACCCGAATGTAGTTGTCCGTATAGCCCGGCCAACGGCCTTCACGCAGGTGCTCGAAAAGGACTTCCCGTACGCTGCCCACTGCGCGTTCCATCTGCTGCCGGCGTTTAAGAGCACTGAGCCGACGCAGCTGAGCACACCGCCGCTGGCGTTCTTCCACCGGAACAATTTCATCCGCTTCCTTTTCAGCTCTCCGCACCGACAAAGTCCCCGCCCGCTCCGAGTAGGGAAACACGTGGCAATAGTCGAATGGCTGTTGCCGAAAGAAGCGGCAGGTCTCCTCAAAATCTTCCAGACGTTCGCCGGTAAACCCGACCATGATGTCGGTGCCCAAACAAAGGTCCGGCACACGTTTCACCGCCTCCTTCACAAATTCTTCGTACTCGGATATCGAATACTTGCGACGCATCCGGGTGAGGACGCGATCACTGCCGGCCTGTAACGGCAGGTGCAGAAACGGCAACAGGGCGTGCTCACCATCCGCCATCCGGTCGAACAACTCCAACGGTACGGTGGTGGGCTCAATGCTGGAAATCCGGATCCGACAGAGCCCGGGAATGGCGTCGAGCGCATCAACCAAGTCCACAATGCCGCACCCGCCGCTTTCGTAGGTTCCAATGTTGACCCCGGTCACGACAATCTCCTTTACCCCGCGCGCCACCAGTGACCGCGCTTCGGCCAAGGTATTTTGCCAATCCCGCGTCCGCGCCCGCCCGCGGGCAAACGGTATGATGCAGAAGCTGCAGACAAAATCACACCCGTCCTGAACCTTGAGATTTGCGCGCTCCGGAAATGGAAGGTCGCCGACAAATTGAAGAGTAAAGTCGGTCCGGTCGATCCGGTCGCGCAGGATCACCGGGTGCGGATTCTTGCCCCACCCAACATAGTCGAGCACCGCCATTTTCTCTTGGTTGCCAATGATCAGATCCACACCGGGAATGCCCGCCAACACTTCGGCTCCCATCTGAGAATAGCAGCCAATTACGGCCGTAAAAGCCTTCGGGTTCTGGGCAACGAACGATCGAATCAGTTTGCGGCACTTCGCGTCAGCCTCCCGCGTGACAGTACAGGTATTAATGATGCCGAGGTCCGCCGGCTGACCGAAGGGCACGACGGTGTATCCCGCATTTTCCAAACGTTCGCGCAGCATCTGCGACTCCGCCTGATTGAGACGGCAGCCGAGGGTGTGCACTGTCGCGCGCCGGCTTGTTGACATGTTCGCAATCATCAATCCGAGGCAGCAAAACGCGAACACGGGGGCACTGAAAAGGGAAAAATCGCCCATCCGCATGCCTCCAAACGGATAAGCCCGGAAAGCGCTTGCCCGATTTGCCTGTAACGCGTCACTTAGGATCTTTGCGCCATGAAGCTCGGCCTTGCTCAGATCAATACCATTGTCGGCGACCTTTCCGGCAACGCTTCCCGCATTGTGGAGGCCTATAATGAACTAGTCGCAGCAGGTGCGGAACTGGTGCTCTTTCCGGAGCTCGTCGTCACCGGCTACCCGCCCCGCGACCTGCTTTTTAAAAGCAGATTCCTGCACGATGCTGCGAGCACGTTGAAAGAGATTGCCAGGCAGGTTGGCGAAGTTCCCGCACTGATTGGAGGAGTTTTGCCCAACCCGTCGGAACACGGCCGGCGCGCACTCAATGTCGCTGCCTGGTGCGAAACCGGAGCCGTCCAGACGATCGCCCGGAAATGTCTTTTGCCGACCTACGATGTTTTCGATGAAGACCGCTACTTCGAAGCCGCAACACAGCCGGTTGTTCATGAATGGAAGGGCAAACGCATTGGGATCACGATCTGCGAGGACATCTGGACGGGTCCCATTGTGGAAACAAGCCGCCACTATGCAGCGGAACCCCTTGGCTATCTGGCCGACCAGCAGCTCGACCTCCTTTTGAACCTTTCCGCCAGCCCGTGGACCTACGGAAAGGACAGCGCCCGCCTCGAAATTGTCCGCGCCGCCGCAGCACGGGTGCAGGCACCCATCATCTACGTCAACGCGATTGGTGGAAACGACGAGCTGATCTTCGATGGCCATTCGTTGGTGCTGTTTCCGGATGGCCGGCTGCATGCGGGATTAGCTCCTTTTCGCGAGGCATGCGCAGTCATCGATTTGAACGGAGCGTCACAAGTCGATGAGCAATTCGAGCGCTCAGAGATGGCGGATATCTGGGAAGCGCTGGTCCTCGGCCTCCGCGATTATACCGGCAAAACCGGATTTCGTCAGGCAGTCCTCGGGCTGTCCGGGGGTATCGACAGTGCCCTGACAGCAGCGCTCGCCGCCGAAGCACTCGGTTCTGAAAATGTCATCGGGATCAGCCTGCCCTCTCAAATTTCCAGCCAGCACAGCCGCGACGATGCCGCCGCACTCGCGGCGTCGCTTGGGATACGGTATGAAACGATTCCGATCGAAGGTCTAGTCGATGCCAGCACCGGCGCGCTGGCAGCGCTTTTCGCCGGACTGGCCGAGGATGTAACCGAGGAAAATATTCAAGCCCGGGCGCGCGGCCTCCTCTTGATGGCGGTTTCGAACAAGTTCGGCGCAATTCTCCTCACTACCGGAAACAAAAGCGAGGTCTCCGTCGGGTATTGTACACTCTACGGTGATATGGCCGGCGGTCTCGCAGTGATTTCTGACCTACCCAAGACAAAGGTTTTTGCGCTGTGCCGATGGCTCAACCGGCAACGTGAAGTCATTCCATGGAGCACGATCAATAAACCACCTTCCGCGGAACTGCGTCCCGATCAGAAGGATGAGGATTCACTGCCGCCTTACGACATACTCGACGAAATTCTCCGGCTCTACGTCGAAGAAGGAAAGTCCCGTGCGGAAATCATTGAGGCGGGCTTCGATGAAGCTGTGGTTCAGGATATCGCTCGCAAGGTCGATCTGAACGAATACAAGCGCAAGCAGGCCGCCCCCGGGCTCAAGGTCAGTCCTCTTGCCTTCGGCGTGGGCCGCCGAATTCCCATCGTCCAGCGCTATATCGGCTGACCAGCCCGTCCCTCGAATTTCGCCGCCGGATACCGGAATCTCCTCCAAACTAAGGCTCCCTTGGAGGACCGGCTGCAGGGACGAAGATGGTAAGTTGGGCGGGTTTCTTGACGGCGCGTAAGGTGGATGTATAGTTGTTCATGGGCAGAAAGTCTAACGGTTCGCCACGCAGTAGTCTTCCCTTTTTTTCGCTGGGTCAGACGTTAATGGAGAACACACGACGTTCCCAGGACAGCCCAACCGGATCGCCTGCTAAAAGTCCGACCGAACCGGCCGCGATCCCCATAGCCACAACCGGGTCTAGCAGGCAGCGGGTTGAGTGGGTCGATTATGCCAAAGGTTGTTGTATCATCCTCGTAGTCATGCTGCACGCAGTCGGCAGCTATGAATGGAAGATCGGCACCGAAGGCTGGATGCGGCCGATGGTTGAATTTGCACGGCCATTTCGAATGCCGGATTTCTTCTTGATTTCGGGGCTATTTTTGCACCGGGGCATACGTCGACCCGCACGAGAGTATTTCGACCGTAAGGTTCTCCATTTCGTCTACTTCTATATTCTGTGGTTGATAATCCAATACACGGCTCATAATCCCGGGCTATTGGCCTCGGCACCTTCCGAGTTCTTTTTTGGGTGGTTTACCGCTCTGTTTGAACCGATCAATACCCTCTGGTTCATTCACATGCTGGCGATCTTCCATCTGGTAGCATGGTTCGCCAGAAAGCTCCCCTACTGGTCAATGCTGGCAATTGGCGCGGGTCTTCAGAGCCTATACCAGCTGGGTGCCTTGGAAACCGGTTTTCGCGTCGCCGATCGCTTTTTCAGTTATTTTGTGTATTTCCTAATTGGGTACATCGCCGCACCATTCATCTTCCGCATCGCTCACTACCTCCAGGCACGTACAAGCTGGGTTCTCGTACTCTTAGCGGTATGGGGGTTGGTAAACTGGCAAATGGTCGGGGCCGAGCTGCATGAAAAACCTGTGACCAGTTTGATAATGGGTTTGAGCGGAGCCGCCGCGATCTGCGCCATTTCTCTGTTGGTCGCTCGGCTTCGCTTTTTCAGCCCATTGCGGTATGTGGGGCAAAACTCGATCGTGGTTTACCTCACCTTTGTCCTTCCGTTGAACGCCTCAGAGATTCTGTTTGTTCGCTACGGAGACCTCTTCGGAAGCGTTGGATGGAGCACGTTTGCGATCACCGTCATTGCAGTCGTAACGCCGCTGCTTTTCGCCCGGGCCATTGCCAATACGCCCTTGATCGCACTCTACAGACGTCCCGCAGCATTTAAAATTCCGGGAACCTGTACCTCCACATCACCTTCCCTGAAACCCGCGGTTCCCGGATCCGGCCTCGTCTGACGCACCCTTCAACCTTCCAGCAGATACTTAAAATCGTCCCGGGAAAGTGGCTGCGACACAGCCCGATCGGCTGCAGGATTTTCAATGATCGCATCAAAAAGCGCCTGCTTCCGAACCTTGAGTTGCTGGATCTTCTCTTCGACTGTGTGTCGCATGAGAAGCCGCTGGACTGTAACGGACCGATGTTGCCCGATCCTGTGTGCGCGGTCGCTCGCTTGGTTTTCAACTGCGGGATTCCACCACGGATCCAGATGAAAGACATAGCTCGCCCGAGTGAGGTTAAGGCCCGTCCCACCCGCCTTCAGGCTGATCAGAAAAACATGCGGTTCAGGACTCTCCTGAAAAACCTGCACTGCCTTTTTTCGCTGCCCCGCCGGAGTGGACCCGTCGAGGCGAACATAAGCCTGCTTGCGCTCCGCAAGCTGTGCCTGAAGTAGATCGAGCGCCTTGGTAAACTGGGAAAAAACCAACGCGGCATGTCCTTCATTGCGCAGTTCTTCCAGGGTTTCGAGCAGGTAGTCGAACTTGGGAGCCAGTGGACCGCTGTTCTTGCCCAGAAGGGCCGGCGAAATACACACCTGCCGCAGACGCATCAGTGCCGCGAGCGCCATGATCCCTGCTTGTTGCCGCGGTTTATCGGCGTAAGCCGCCAGGACTTCTTCGCGCACTTCTGCGACTGTTCGAGTGTAAATTTCTTTCTGCTCGGATGTCATTTCGAGGTAGAGGTCATTCTCCACCTTGGGCGGGAGTTCATCCAGAATACGATCCTTTGTTCGCCGCAGGACAAACGGTTGGGCGCGGCGCAAAAGACGTTCGCCTCCCCCCTTTTTCAGTGCCTCGGCGAATTGCCGCGCATTTCCAAATAGTCCGGGAACCGCGAGGTCCATGATGGCGTGGTACTCACCGAGGTGATTTTCCATCGGTGTTCCGGTGAGGCAAAGGGTGAACCGCCGCTGAAGCCGTCGCGCTGCTTTGGCCCGGCCGGTTGCGATGTTTTTGAGCACTTGGGTCTCGTCAAAAATAACGATATCAAACTTCTGCGCAGCGATGATCTTCTGATCAATCCGCAGGATGTCGTAAGTGGTTAAAACGATGGAAGAGGCACTGGCCGCATCCCAACTGCGATCCGACCCCACATATTCCGCCACCTGCAGGCGCGGGCAAAATCGGTTGATCTCCGCCTGCCAGTTAAAGAGCAAACTGGGTGGCACCACCACAAGGTGTGGACGGCGATCGTTCGGGGGGCCACCGGCGGAATTCTCCAGCGTTCGCGCCGCCAGAAAGGTGATCGCCTGCAAGGTTTTCCCCAAGCCCATGTCGTCGGCCAGACAAGCCCCGAACCGGTGGGCGTAGAGAAACTCAAGCCACTCGAAACCTCGGTGCTGATAGTCACGCAGCTGCGCCTGCATGCCATCCGGAAGAGGCTGAGCCGGCACCTCTGCAAAATTCTTGAGCGATTGAAAAAGCGCTTCTGTGCCCGGCGGCAGCCGAAATGCAACACCCAGACGCCGGAGCTCCAACCAATCCAGCATTTGCAGACGGGGAACTTCACACCCTGCCTGGTTCGCGGAATGGGAAGTAGTAGAGAGTAGACGAAGTTGCTCAAAGGCTTCTCTCCGTTCACCGAGGTCAGGCACGATCAAGTGTCCGTGCTGATCTTTCAGTAACAACTGCCCCGTGATCAATGCGTCCCACTCTGCTTCCGGAATGGAGAAGGTGTCGCAGCGGATCTCGGTTTTTAGCTCAAACCAGTCGAGACGCTCGCTTTCTTCCGCCGAAACATCCATCTCGACCGGCACATGCCGCGGAGGCACCCCTTCGAAGCGCACCTCGACACCGGTAGCTGCGCCCACCGTGAGGGCGGTCGTCAGGAGGTTTCCCAAATGTTCGGATCGGCAGAGGATGGGACCGCCAAAGACACCCAGATCGCTTCCGTTTTTGACCTTCCACAGAGCAAGCGCAAACTGCGCAATCACCCGCCGTGGGAGCGTTGTCAACCGCCACCCAGGCATTTCGCCTTCCCATGGGAGTAAGGTGATCGAGGTATCTTGCACGATCCAGTTTTCCTCGACCGCCCGCAGGCATGAGCGCGCTTTTCGAGTAAGCTGAAGACGCTTGAAGAGCGGATCTTTGACCGCCTCGGTGATGCACGCAGAACGAGCTTTCTGCGTCTCCAGAAGGAAAAGATTGTGCAACACGTTGGACAGCAGCTCCGCCCTGCGTTTGGCACTCCACAGGCGCGGATCGTAACGCTCTCCTGCGAGGTCCACGGCCAGACGCCGCAGCAGTGAGGAAGCGTCAAATGAAACGCCATCAACCTCCAAAAGCGGCCTGGCGCAGTATGCATCCTCGTATGTATCGTCGGAGGTAATTGAAAGAACAAAACGCGCCGCAACCGGTTGCAGGGAGAGCGGAACAGCCTCACCACTCACTGCCGCTTGAAGCACGCCCGGGGCACATTCCTCGACATTCAGATCCCAGAGAAGAGCCGCATTCTGATAGTCTTCGCGCTCAAGAAAAAACTCCAACTCATCAAAATCAGGAAAATGAAAAGACGATACGGCCCTTATCAGGTCGGTGAATCGCTCGACCCATACTTGCGCCTGCGTGCCGGTGGATCGGACGATCCTGCCGTCATCGAACAAAAAGAGCATTCCCTCGGGATCGATCCACAAGCACTCAGCGTCAAAATTCGGAAGGTCAGGACGCAGTTTTCCTTGGATTTCAGCGGCGCTACTCCAGTCGAGGACAAAGCTGAAGGGTACCGCCGCAACCTCGGGCCGAATGGTGATCGGCTCCGCCATTTTCGCCGAGAAACGCTTATCGATTCCCTCTGGAGAAAAAACCAACGACACACCCGCTTCCGCGCAGGCTTGGGCCAACTGGGGCAGGCCTGTGGTCACCTGGGGATGAAGGTAAAGTTCAGTCGGACCATGGTCCCAGCTCCATCGGTTCACAGAGCGTTTAAAGCCGCACTGCTGCAAAAGTTCCTCCCCCACTTCATAATCGCTGACAAAGCAGAGGTTGCTGGTGCCAAACTGTGACCAGCAGCCAATGCTCGGCTCTTCTGGAACTTGCAGGCGCTGATCGATCGGTTTTGCGCCCTGTTCCAGCAAGCCCTGAACGAGGTTGCGCTGATGCGCAAAAGGAGGTCGTTCTGCACCAATCGATCGATCCTGGAAGAGGTCGATCGCAGTCGCATAAACAGCAATTACATGTTTGCAGCCATTGGCAGGGTCCCATGCCGGACAGTTGCAATCGTGTGTCAATATATCATCGGCGGGAAGGTCGAGATAGACGTCATAATCATCCGTGTTGCCGCGCACCTCTGCCCATAGACGGGACGTCTTGGCATTCCAGCGAAGGGTTTCCACGCGCCCCTGCGCGAAATAGCGCAGACCGCGCTCCAGATAGCTCCGCGATGGAAAAAGCCTAAAGTGCAATCCGGGCGGGAGCCGACTGAATGCATCCAGCCCTTCGAAAGCGGAAAGGTTGAGAGAATCAATCACTGAACGATTGGCCATTGCGCAAAAGCCACTGCGGTGGGCACGTCTCCGCAAGATTGAAAACAGCGAACATAAAGAAGGCGGGTCGCCTACCCCTAAGCGACCCGCCATTATTTTCTGTTTTACTACTCCTAAGTTACCCCAAAACTCCCTCTCGGGAAATCTCTGCGACTATTGAGCAATAAATCTGCCAAACTACTGAACCATCCTCTAAAAATCTGTTTTTCTCATCCTTGTTCGTTGTATTGGTAGCTTCACAAGGCAGGTTTGTTCAAATTTCTTCCAAATTCTGCCGCTTTAACGTTTCGGACCTCTTTCCCGAAAGGTGAGCTCCGAGATCCCGGATTTATCCAGCGCTCCCAATCCGCTGCTCACCATGCGCTGGTACTGCGCGCAGGTCGCTTCAGCCAAAGGCAAATGCAGCTGACAATCTTTGCCCAGCGACAGGGCGATCCCGCTGTCCTTGGCCGCATGTGTCGCGGAGAAATAGGGCTCGTGATCGCGCTGGATCATATCCGGACCATCCGTTTCAAGAACGCGAGAACGGGCTCCCGTCTGCGCAAAGACCCGCGTAATCATTTCGAGATCAAGCCCCAGCGCATCGGCCAGCCCCAAACCTTCAGCCAACGCCGCGGTATTGATGTTCATTACCATGTTAACCAATGCCTTGACTTGAGCCGCCGTTCCCGCCGGCCCGATATATTCGAGCGAGCCACTCATCGCACGCAGGAGCGGTTCCGCTTTTTCAAAGGTTTCTTTCCTGCCACCAATCATCAGATAGAGTGTGCCTTCGCGCGCCTGAGGAATGCTGGACGCCATCGGTGCCTCCAACACTTCCGCACCTGCCGCTTCCACCCAGGATTCCACTTCCACATGAACAGATGGAGTCACCGTGGCACAGTTGAGGAACAGTTTGCCCGCTGCGCCTCGAAGGAGGTTGTCCGCATCATCCCGGAAAATGGTGCGCATGGCGGTATCGTCAGAAACGACGGTGATGATTACGTCACTGGATGCCGTAAGTTCCGCCAAGCGGGAACAAGCCTGCGTGTTTAATTCGGCGGCAAGGGCTTGGGCAGTCGCGCTATCGAGGTCGTAAACGCCGCCAATGGCGTACCCAGCATCGAGCGACAGGTGACGGGCGATATTCGCTCCCATGCGGCCGACGCCGACGAATCCAAGTGTGGGTTTAGTCTCGTTCATTGAAGTGCTTCTGGTGGGGGTGGTGATTTACGGGCTTGTTCCGCCCGGGCCAAGCGCGCCTTGGCATCCTTGAACGCGCCTGCCGCACAGCCACAAAAGGGGCACAGCCGCCCATGGTAGCGCAAGCCAATGCGCTCGGATGCAGTCAATGGACGTTCAGTGCCCAATTCAGCGAGTTCCAAAGCGCGCATGCAGTTGGGAAGGTTCATGCAAAGCGTTTCATCCTGCGGTCATTGCCCGGCCGGGCCATGTTTCGCATCTGTTTCACTGGTGACGCAATTAAGGAACGTCGCAAAAGAATTCCTGAAAAAGCGTTAATCCGTTTGCCGCAGTTTCAGGAAAACCCGCGCTCACTACTGGCAACGAAGGCAAGAATCGCATCGACAATCGGCCCTTCGCCGCAGGCACCGTCTCGCAGTTGATCGAGAGCCTGAGAATGATTGGCCGTCGACCGGAAAAACAGTTTGTAGATGCGCCGCGTCTGCATGATTTCGGCGTCGCCAAACCCCATGCGTTGCATGCCGACTTTGTTGATCGTTCGGTGGCTCGCCGGATGGCCGTCTGCAATCATGTAAGGCAAAACGTCCTGCACCAGTTTGGCGCATCCCCCAACCATCGCGCCGTCGCCCATTCGGCAGAACTGATGCACCGCGGTGAGCCCGCCGATGACCACGCGGTTGCCGATGACGCAGTGACCGCCAAGCGTGGCATTGTTGCTGAAAACGCAGTGATCGCCCACATGACTCTCATGGCCGATATGCGCGTAGGAACAAAAGAGATTGTGTGACCCCACCCGCGTTTCCGCATCGGCGAAGGTGGCGGGATGCACGGTCGTGAATTCGCGAAAAATATTCCGCTCGCCGATCCGGATGGGCGCATCGTCGCCGGTCCATTTTTTGTCCTGAGTTCGGCCTCCAATAAAGGCGTAAGAGAAGACTTCGTTTCCTGCTCCCAGCCACGTATTGCCTTCGACCGTCGCGTGATGGTGCACCCGACAGCCGTCACCGAGGCGCACCTTCGGGCCTATATAGGCAAATGCGCCGATGGAGACGCCTGCGCCGATCTGGGCACCGGGTTCTACAATGGCGGTAGGATGAATCTCCGAGGCGTCGTTGGGCATTTCAAAACACTCTTACTCACATCCCCTCTTCCGGCACGTCCAAAATTGTGAACATCAGCTCGCCGGAGGAAGCAAGTTTTCCGTCGACCTCACAACGAGCCTCGGCGATCGCGATCTTGTTACCGCGGTTCTTGATGACTTTCACCGTGATTTCGAGTTGATCCCCCGGCACAACCGCCCGGCGAAACTTGATTTTCTCTGCGCTCATGAACAGCGCGACTTTGCCTTCAGCCGAAATCTGCTTGAGCATGAGAAAGCCAGCCGCCTGAGCCATCGCTTCAATTTGAAGCACACCCGGCATCACCGGATTTCCGGGGAAATGACCGGTGAAATAGGGCTCATTGATGGTGACATTCTTGATCGCACGAAGCTCGATATCGCTGGTGAACTCCACAATCCGGTCGATCATGACAAACGGATAAGCGTGCGGCAAAATATCGAGAATCCGGCGGATGTAGACCTGGCTCTCGTCGGGGGCTAAACGTTTGGCCCGCGGGGATTTGGCGCTTTCAAGGCGTTCCAGAGCCTTGGGCTCAGCGGGTGCCCGCATCTTTTCAAACAGCTTTTTGGTCAGCTCGGAATTCAGCTTGTGGCCCGGGCGGACCGCCACAATGTGCGCCTTAAGCGGTTTTCCGAGCAGGGAAATGTCGCCGACGATATCGAGAATCTTGTGGCGCACAAATTCGTCTGGAAACCGGAGCGGCTCCTTGGACAGAATTTGATCTCCCTTGATAACGATAGCCGAGTCGAGGCTGCCGCCCTGAATCTTGCCCATCTTCAAAAGCGGCTCGATGTCCTCGTAGACGGTAAATGTCCGGGCCGCTGCGATCTCTGAAATATAGGTTTCAGGATCGATATCAATCGAAAGGTGCTGGGTGTGAATGCCGCGATCGTCGGCGCTGGTGCAGGTGATTTTCAGCCCGTCGTGCGGTAGCGCGATGATCGACCGGTTGCCATCGGTGATCGAGATGGGCTCCTTCAGCTCGAAATAATCCCGTTCGGCATCCTGTTCGACCGGTTCTCCCTTTTGCACAAGGTTGACGAAGTGCCGTGCGGAACCATCGAGAATCGGCGGTTCGGAAGCATCCATCTCGATCAGACAATTGTCGACTCCGCAACCGCTCAGTGCGCTGAGCACGTGCTCAATGGTGTGAAGCGTGGTGTGACCTGAGGTGATGTCAGTGCTGCGCACGAGCTCGTTATTAATGAGCTCGATCCGAGGCTGGATCTCCGGCTTGCCATATAAGTCCACCCGCTGAAACACGATACCGTGGTTGATCGGTGCCGGTTTCAACGTCAGATGCACCTCCGCTCCGGTGTGCAGTGCTTTACCGTGAGTGGAGACTTCGCGAAGAATTGTGCGCTGCTTCATTAAGCGAGGGAACAAAGAGGATAAAGAGCAGTGATACCAAGGCCAAACTTCGACTGTAAAGGGTTTTGATCCAGTCCTCTCATCCTGTCTCGGCCGGGTGAAACCCATTCAGACGACGGTTGGCAGGGGCATAAACCGTTGACCCATCCCTCAAGATCCGCCACCTACCAGCCTTTTTCCCTTTTAAACGAGCAATGGCTACTCCGACAGATATTCGCAAAGGCAAGGTCCTCCTCTTCAACAATGCGCCGCACCTCGTGCTCGACGCGCAACACCGGACACAGGGGCGTCAGGCTGGATTCATGCAGGTGACACTCCGCAATCTTCAAAACGGATCCAGCCTCACGCAAAAGATCCGCAGTACCGACTCAGTGGAACTGCTGACCACGGACACCCGCCGCCTGGAGTTCAGCTATGTCGATGACATGGGCCACCACTTTCTCGATCCGGAGACCTTTGACGACATCATCCTTCCCGACGAGATGGTCGCCGACGACAAACACTTTCTAGCGGAAGGTAATCTGGTGGATATCCTCTTTGTGGATGAAAAACCCGTGCAGGTTCAGCTGCCCGCCTCAGTGGAAATGGAAGTCGCGGATGCACCGGAAGGAATCCGCGGAGACACCTCGAGCGCCGCTTTGAAACCCGTCACCACTACCACCGGACTCGTCGTGCAAACGCCACTTTTTATCAAATCCGGCGAGCGGATCAAGGTGTCGACTGCGGACAAAAGTTACCTCGGCCGGGTGTGAGGCCAGCCGCGCAGGGGTGGCGCTGAGCCAGTGGCCGCAATCCAAGCTGCGATCGCCCGAGCCCGATGAGAGAGCTGGGCCTTCACTTCGGGACCAAGCTCGGCGAAGGTATGATGCTGCCCCTCCGGGATGAACAACGGATCATAGCCGAACCCGTGTTCACCCGCCATGCGCTCGGCAATCGACCCTTCGCAAGTGCCTTCGTAAACCTCTTCATCGCCGAGCCGGTTGCGAAGGACGAGCACGCAGCGGAAACGGGCGTTTCTCTTATCCGGGGCGACACCTTCCAGTTCGTCCAAAAGCCGATTATTGTTGGCTGCATCATCACCATGCGTCCCCGCAAAACGGGCGGAATGGACGCCAGGCGCTCCGTCGAGTGCCTCTACTTCCAGTCCGCTGTCATCAGCCAAGGCCCAGAAAGCATCGTCCGCCAAATGGGCGGCGAGCGCGGTTGCTTTCAGGCGTGCGTTTCCTTCGAAGCTATCTTCGCTTTCCTCCACCGGCGGCATCTCGCCCAAATCCTGGGCAGATCGCAAATCGATATCGACCTCTGCTACGCGCAACAAATCGCGTATCTCCTCACACTTGTGGGCGTTATTACTGGCTAGGTAAACGATCATGAGCAGTCAGGATAAATGATTTCACCGCGCATCAGCTGATCCGCGCCAAAGTGTTCGAGCTTGACCGCGTTCAACCGAAAAGCGTGATCCATCGATTCGGGTGCAAACCCGGAAAAAGGTCCGAGTGCCTCCGCGTCTCCCAGCCAGACGGGGGCGCGATAAGCGAATAAATAATGAAGTTGCCGCGCCCGCAAAAGATCCCCGAGCAGACGCGGACCGCCTTCGACGTATATCCCCGTGATGCTAGAGGCGAGACAGCGCTCGCGGATGTCTGCCCAGTCGCACGCCGTCCATAACTGGACGCCGCGCTCCCGCCAGATTTCGGGGATGCGCTTCTGAAACAGTTCCGAGGTGATGTAGATGGTGCGCGCCGCAAAGGTGTCGGAAAAAACCTGTCGATCCGGCTGAGTCAGGCAAAGCCCCGCCCGATCAAAGATCAACCGCCACGGGCACCACAGCGGCTCACCCTCAGGTCTCGAGGTCAGTTGGGGATCATCGCGCACCACAGTTCCACCGCCGACTGCAATTCCCGGAAAAGCGCGCCGCCAGCGGGCCACATCCTGACGCGCCGCTTCGCCCGTGATCCACCGGGAATGTCCACTGCGCGTGGCGATGCGGCCGTCCAGAGTCGTGGCAATTTTTGCAGCGAACAGGGGAGCACCTGTCTCCATCCAGTGATTGAAGGCCGGGTTCAGGTCCGCACATTCCGCTTCACACACCCCCGATTCGACCGTGACTCCGGCCGCTTTGAGAAGGGTAAAGCCCTTGCCGGCATGGAGGGGGTTTGGATCCGTTGCGCCCACCACCACGTGGCGGAATCCTCTGCGCATGATCAAGTCCGTGCAGGCAGGAGTCCGGCCGTGGGTGCAACAAGGTTCCAGTGTGACGTAGAGGATAGTGCTTTTATCTGGAACAAATCCCTGGTCCAGAAATGACTGAATCGCTTCCACTTCGGCATGCGAACCGCCGGGCGCTTGGGTATGGCCGCGGGCCACAATGGTGCCCTGATGCTCGATTACCGCCCCCACGGCAGGATTGGGATGGCAGAGGCCGCGCGCGCGCAACGCCTCCTGAATCGCCACCTGCATGTTGGCGGCATGATCACTCATGCCGGCCGCACATACGGATTACCCGCTTTTTCAGCTCCCACGGTAGTCTCAAATCCATGTCCCGGATAAAGTACCGTTTGATCCGGCAATGTATAAATCCGGCTGCGAATCGAACGTTCCAGCACGGAAAAATCACCGCCCGGCAAATCACTGCGTCCGACGGACCGCTGGAAAATCGCATCGCCACAAAAAGCGACGGCTTCTTCTGGAAACCAGAACAACAGGCTTCCCGGGCAATGCCCCGGCACATGCCGGGCTTCGACAGTGCGTCCCAACAGTTGCAGGCGCTCGCCGTCTGTGAGCCATTGATCAACTCGCATCGGCTTCATCTCGAGTCCACCGAACGCAAATCGACCCATCCGGTTGGGTTCGGTGAAAAGCGGCTCATCATCACGATGCCCCAGAACTCGGGTGCCAAATTCATTAAAGCGCCAGCCATCCAGCAGGTGATCCCAGTGGCCATGCGTCATCAGCAAAGCCTTCAGCTCGACCCCCGTCTCCACCAGTCGTTTTTCAATGGTAGTGAACGCGTTGAGGGGCGCATCAATCACCACCGCCTCACCACGATCTGCATCCCATACAAAGTAGGCGTTGGTTCCGATCGGGGGTAACTCGAAGCATTCGATCTGCATGGGTGGCAAAGTAGAAGCGCAAACTCCTTTTCGGCAATGGGAAAGGCGTCTTTGCGCCAACCGTTTAAAACAGCAGAAACCGCGGCTCTCCGTTCAGGGAAACGGCAATACCGGGCTCGAAATCGATCGCGGTTCCATCCGGTAGATACACTTGGCTTACCCCTTCAGGCGGAAGCCATTCCGACGGTTCCGTCGCATAGACAATGCAACCGCGATCAAAATGATAAGCGTGAACGGATCCCACTTGTTCATAACGCCGAAAAGTAGCCGCCCCAAAATGTCGGTGGAAAAATGCCAAGGCGTGCCATGCAACGCGTTTCCGATGGTTATCGCGGTCGTCCGCGAGGCCGAAACCCCGGGCACTCAACCGCCACCACCAGACCCGTTCCGCCATGCCACTGCAGAGGCTGATCAGGTAAAAGCGAATCATGTAGGCAGCCGCCGTGCGCTCATCCACGTGCAACGGGTGCTCGGGTGTCCCGGGAAGATTATAGGACGCCTGAACCGGCGAACAGTCACCCGATCCCTCAATCGGCCAGTTCACCTCGGTCACGTAAAAACCCTTCAGCCCGTATGTATCCGCCATGGCCCGTCCGAGCGCACATTTTTCCAAGGTGGAAAAGGCTCCTTGGAAGTTCTCGGGCGCACCGCGGCGATCAACATACAGATGACACGAGACCCCATCAAATTGATTGCCCCAACGGCCGAGAAGCGGCGGGTAATAATGAAACTCAAAATCGTTCACGGCCGGCCCCAGCAAAACAAGGTGTGGGTATTTTTGGCGAATCGCGGCGGCTTCGGCCCAAAGCGAGCCCATTTCCCGGAGGTCCCAGAAACCCCATTTCACCCGGTTAATGGCATGGCCAATCTCCACAAAGGTGACGTGCGTGTGCAAACGATCGAGGGTTTCGCTGACAAAAGCTTTCCACCGCTCCGGGTGCCGGACGGATTCACGAGACTGGATGATCGCCAATGAAACCTCGTGTCCTTTTTGCCGGAGGTAACGAATGACACCTTCCGCGAGATCGAGACCATCTGCCCCCATCGCATGATGGCAACGGATCATGAGCGGAATCCCTTCGAGGCCATCGAGCAACGCCAAGCGTCCGGGAAGATCGGGACCATTCGGCTCAAGCGACAGGCCGACTCGTCCGCGCAGATCCACCGGATGTGAGAAAGCTTCGGCACAGCGGTTGCGGTAATTTCGACGGATCTCGAGCCCGCGCCGCAAAGCGTGCCACGCGATCGAAAACGCGTCAGCCGTCGAACGGTAGCGATTGCGGTCACGGCTCTTCAGCAAAATCGCGGGTTGCCCCGATTTTTCGTCCCACAGCCAAAGCTCGTTGTGCGGAAGGACCTTTTCAAGGTTGTCGATTTTTCGCGAGCGCTCGCGAAAGGTCCGAATCGGATGACGGTATTTACGGCTGCGATTATGCCACTCGATCCGCGTCCGATAGAACGATTCCCAGCGCGCAAACTCCTGAGGAATCGGCGCATCGCCAAAATAGATATGGTAAAAGATCTGGCGGAGAAATGACGGTAAATCGAGCTTGGCCATGTCCCGCGCACGCTGACGCAAGCTGACTTCCTCCAAGATCTTTCCGCGGTTTAAATCGATGAATTGAATGTCGCTCCAGGTCATCGGCCCCGTCCGCCGCAGAAGAATATTCTGACCGCCCAGATCGTTGTGAACGAAACCGGCATCGTGCATCGCCCGGACCGCGCCAGCGACCTGCCGTAAGAGTTCAAGAAAGGTGACGTAATCTGGATTCCGCCGATAAAGGCGGGCCATCTCACCGAGAAAATCGGACGGGTTGTCGATGTATTCGGTCAGCAGAAAACTCTCGGTCAGACGACCTCCTGCAACACGTTTGCCCCAAGCCAGCGGCAGCGGTGCGCCCACCCCATGTTGCCGCAAGAAGCGGGCGTAGCGGTAGGACTTTTCAGCCTTTCCGGGAAAACGGGCGTAATAGAGCGCCCGCAGCGACGAGGGCTTACAGAAGGCCTTCAGGCAAACCCCGCCGGGAATGAGCTCAGGAAAATCAAACAACTTAAAAATGCGATTGCGCAGGCGGTAAATCAACGCGGCATCCGCTTGCCCCAGTCGCACATCGAGCTGTGCAATCCACTGCTTTAGAGGTTCGGCATGGCACGGATCCACGATTTCACCCGAGTAACCGCCACAATCCGCAAACGCGACGGAGGAAGCCGTGCCCGGCCGGGGTTCATTTTCCAGATCAGCAGCGTTGTTCATCACGTACCTCGAAGAGCCCTAAGGCTGAAGTTGGCATCCACAAAATGTTGTCGTTTTAAAGAGGGTTCTCCGACGAAAAGTGGCTGAGCTGATTCGGCACCTGTTCAAGCAGCGGGAGGATGCGAATCGCTTTATCAGCGTGTCAAGATCCGAGCCGGGGCTGATCGCGCGCATAAAACAAATCGCTAATTTGACCGGAAGGCGGGATGATCGCGGAGCCCGGATCGGCCCCGCCGCGGGAACGCCGGTAGAGAGTTCCATAGGCAAAGTCTGCCGCCGTGCTGCCCGCGCCGGCGAGGATTTCGGATCCCCGGCGTACATTGTCACTCAGCCAGCCTGGGAGCCGCAAATGGTACGGATTGCGGCTCACTTCGCCCACGTGCTGACGCAGCCCTGCAAGCAAAATCGCCACGTCGTCGACCGATGAGCCGATGAGCAAGTTGGGAGTGCGCATCTGTGCCCAGAATTCGCTTTCCACCATCCATGGAGCGGACGAAAGCTGCGTCTGTTTCAAGGCTGCATGCACGAGGTAATGCGTTCCGATGTGCGTTGGGTGAAAATCTTCTGCGTGCGGAAAAATGACCACGCGCGGTGACCATTTGCCGAAGATGTGGGCCAAGGCTGCGACGGAGCGCTGCCAATGAGCGGGATCTTTGGTTGCCTGTTCAGGGTGAATCCTTTCGAGGCCAAGACCATTTGCGACCTCCAGCTCGAATCCAAGAAAGGTGCAGCACCGTTCAAGTTCTTCCAGCCGGGCGGAACGGCGCGCGGAATTGCTGCCCAGCGTAACGGCAACATTGACCACACGCCACCCTTCACGGCGCAAGCGCAGCGCCAGTCCGCCGGTGATGGCTTCGTCATCGGGATGGGGCGAACAGATCAACGCGACAGGCGCGTCGAGTGACGGCAGGGTCCAGCCTGGAGGAATCAAATCGTCCGCGTCGAGAGCAGCGGCTTTCTGCTCGAGTGCCTGTAAATCATTAAGCCACTGGCGGTAAGCGTTGCTCATGATGGAGTTGAAAAAGATCTCAGATGCGCGATGTAATCAACTAGGCCTTGTTGAGTGGAATAGGCTTCGGGGCGATATCCCAGATCACGGCGGGCGGCTTCGATGGAGAACCAATGATCCTTGGCCAGTTCGGTCGCGACAAAACGTGTCATCGGCGGCTCGCCGGGAAGACGAAACAAAGACCACGCGCCTTCGGCGAACGCTCCTATCCGACGGGCCGCTGGCAAGGAGATGCGACGCTGCACCGGTGGGATGTCGAGCGACTGCAAAAGCTCGTTGAGCCATTCCCAAAGAAGCACCGGTTCCCCTTGTGAAAGGAAATAAGCGCGCCCATTCGCTGCCCCTGTTTCCAAGGCGTCCAAAGCCTGCACGTGCGCAGTGGCGGCATTGTGCACATGGGTGATATCGACCCGATTGGTTCCATCCCCGACAATCCGGAGCCGACCGCTGCGAGCCCGCTCGACAACCCGCGGGAGCAAATGAGGATCGCCGATGCCCCAGATCAGGTGCGGACGCAGGGCGCAAACGCGCAAGTTGCCGGCGGCGGCGGCCAAGACTTCTTGTTCAGCAATTGCTTTGGTCTCGGCATAGTGACAAAGCCAGTTCCGCCCGTAGGGCACGGACTCGTCGGCACCGGAAAATGCTTTCCCCGAGAAAACGACACTAGGCGTGCTGGTATAAATCAACCGCCCAACCCCTTCGGCACGGCAGGCGGCAAGGACGTTGCGGGTTCCGATGACATTGGCCTCCCAAAATGCCCGCCGGTCGCCCCAAATTCCGGCCTTGGCCGCGACATGAAATACGGCGTCGTGACCGGAGACAGCCTTTCGGACCGCCGCCGAGTCGCCAAGATTCCCCTGAACAACGGCAACACCCCGCCCTTCCAATCCCGGAGCGGAAGAACGTTGGAAGGCAGTGACCGCATAACCGCGCTCGAGCAAGTACTCGATAATATAGCGCCCGAGAAAACCGTTACCACCTGTGACCAGAGCCCGCATGCCCCTTCATCGAAACGTCCCAGTCGGGGTAAGCAAGCCTGCGAAAGCTCAAGCAAACAGACGCTGTGTCTTCGCGCAGATGCTCCGTAACACGGCAAATTTTGTGCGGCCAACACCCATTTTGCCACGTTTGGATTGACAGAGAAATGGATACCCAAACTAGTATGCGAGCTTCAATACCTGATTCCGGCAGCTGATCCCTCCTTTCATGCACACCATACTTTCTCCTCGAACCTTCTCGCCTCCCACCTCAGAGGGGAATTGCCGACGGTTGATGAGCGTCCCCCACCGCGTCGTTTTCCGAAAAGGCATCGTGCAATGACGGAAAAGGTGGAGAGAGCGAAAGCAGCTTGGTGGCGCACGATGCCCATAACTGCTTGGATTTTCCTGCTCGGAATGTGGGCGTTGTTGAGCGGCCACTTTGACATTTTTTACCTCGGAATAGGTTTCGCCTCGGTAACGCTGATCGCCTGGTTGCACAGCCGTTTACCCGCCAGCCCGGAAGCCCGAAGTCCCAGCCTGCGGGGGGTTCGTCTTCCACTCTACGGCCTCTGGCTTTTCTGGCAGATGGTGCTATCGGCGCTTTACGTGGCGCGGGTTATCATCAACCCCAATAAGCACCTTGATCCGCGGCTGATCGCCTTTCGCTCCAAACAGCCATCACTCCTCAGCCACGTGATTTTCGCCAATTCCATCACACTGACACCGGGCACGCTAACGGTCGATCTGGAGGCCGACCAATACCTCGTGCATGCGCTGACACCGGAAACCGCCGACGCCACTGTCGACGGGAAGATGGCATCCCGGGTAGCGCGACTGAGCAGCGACGAGGCCATCGGCACGCCGGAGAGCTTTCCGCCCGAAGAGATGATGCATTTGCCATGAGCACGCTTACCACTGCCCTGATCGTGGCCTTCACGATTGTCATCCTGATCCCCTTTTATCGTTTGTGGAAAGGGCCCACCGTCTTTGATCGGCTGCTCTCGATCGGAGCGGTCGGCGGTAAGGTGCTCGCCTTGATCCTCCTACTTGGCCTGCACTACGAACGGCTCGACATGTTCGTCGACATCACGCTCGGATACGCCGTGCTCAACTTCATCGCCGGAATTGCGATGGCCGAATATTTCCGGCTCAAGGAGACCCAAGCATGAGCCTACTGCAATCTGTGATCGGGGTGCTCCTGATCCTTGTAGGATTCACCTTCATGCTGCTGGGCAGTATCGGTATTCTCCGCTTGCCCGATTTCTTTTCCCGCACCCATGCGGCCAGCAAAGTGGATACCGTCGGCATCATCGTGGTGTTGATGGGTGTGGCGGTGCTCGAGGGTTTCACCCTAACCGGTGGCAAGGTATTGCTGGCGGGGGTTTTCATTGCATTGACGAATCCTGTGGCCGCACACGCGCTGGCGCGCGCCGCAATGCGAAAAGGTCTCCGCCCTTGGCGGCGAGGTGAACCCAAAACCCCGACCGAGCCCCACCCCCATTCGGGAGATTAATCCAATGTATTGGCAGATCGAAATCGCGCTCTATGTTTTTCTCGTGGCCGCCGCTCTGATCGCTCTCGAGGTGCGCGATCTCTTGGCCGCCAGCATCACCACTTCTGTTTTCAGCTTTGTCATCGCCACCCTCTTTGTCGCGATGGGAGCTGTCGACGTGGGTTTCACCGAAGCAGTCGTCGGTGCCGGCGTGGTCGGTATCTACTTTATCGCAGTCATTGTCCGGACGACGAGGAGGACCCAAGATTGAAAGCGCTACAATTCCTGCTGCTCGCCGGCTTTTTCGGCACGTTCATCTACGCTTCGACCCACCTGCCACCGCGCGGTGAACTCGACGCGCCGATGCACCGAGCGGAATCGGCCGCCGGCACCCCCACCGCCGGTCATCATTACATCCGCAATGCCTACGCAGATGCCCACACCGACAACATCGTCACCGTGGTACTCGGCGATTATCGCGCATTCGATACGCTGGGCGAAACCATCGTGGTTTTCACCGCCGGGGCCGCCTGCGTCCTTATTCTCCGGAGGCGCAAGACATCATGAGCGCTCCGCATGTCAGTCCCGTTATCCGGATCGCCTGCCGCACGATGGCTCGACTGATCCAAGTGTTCGCGCTCTATGTGATTTTTCACGGACACTACAGCCCAGGGGGTGGCTTCCAAGGAGGCGCGCTCCTCGCAGCAGCCGTCATCCTGCTGCGCATCGGCGAGGGCAAACAAGGTAGCCAGCGCGAACTCTCCTCCGCCTCCACCTTGGCAATCGGATCGGTCGGGGCGCTCATTTTTGCTGGAGTAGGCCTACTCAACGCGCTCAATGGCGGCGCTTTTCTCGACTACAGCTACACGCCCCTTCCCGGATTGTCCGCGCCCGACCGCCACTACTGGGCCATACTCATCATTGAGATCGGGGTGGCCCTCGCCGTTATGGCGGTACTCGTTGCCATCTTCGATCGCCTGATGGACGAAAGGACTTCCGATGCTTGAGCTATTCCACGATTACGGCGCTTACTGGATGTGTTTTCTGATCCTCACGATCGGCCTGTATGGCATGCTCGTGAAAAAGAACTACATTAAGAAAGTCATCGGCATGACGATCTTCCAGGCTGCGATCATCCTGTTTTTCATCATCGCCGGGTACAAGGAGTTCGCCACGGTGCCGGTGCGCGATCCCGGGCTGAGCACGGAGAATGTCGATGCCTATATCAATCCCCTTCCCCACGCACTGATGCTCACCGCCATTGTCGTGGGTGTGGCGACGGTCGGTGTGGCGCTCTCGTTGTTAATCCGCGTCTATGCTCGTTATGGCACCTTGGATGAGGATGCCTTGGAGGACAAAATGCAATGATCGCCCAGCATCTTCCGATCCTCGTGGTGTTGACGTTTTTTGCCGGCGCGCTGCTGATGCCGCTGGCTGGACTCCTGCACCGGCGCGCCCCGTGGATGGTCGCCGTCTGCACATGCTTCACCGCCACCCTTGCCGCCGTTTACGCGCTCCTGCACGTCGCGGCCGAGGGCACCGTGCGCTACGCAATGGGTGGTTGGCGACCCCCTATCGGCATCGAATTGGTGGCCGATCCGCTCTCGACGTTTGTCGCGGTAGTTCTCGGTCTCCTCTCGCTCATCGTCATGGTGCACTCGCGGGAGCCCGTGGAGCGCGAGATCGAAGGGGAGCCCATTACCTATTACGCGTCAGCCATGCTCCTCTTGGGCGGGCTCTCCGGGATCGTAATGACGGGGGACCTTTTTAATCTCTATGTATTCCTCGAGATCAGCTCGCTCGCCAGTTATGCCCTCTTGGGCTGCGGAAGTGCTCGGGCCTCGGTTTCCGCCTTTCGTTACCTGATGCTCGGAACCCTTGGTGCGTCCTTTTACCTGATCGGCGTCGGATTCATGTTTGTCGACACCGGTTCGCTCAACATGGCGGACGTCACCGCGATTTTTGCCGAGACCGGGTTAACCCCGCTCACGACGCTGGCGGTCATTTTCATCTTGGTCGGGATGGGGATAAAAATGGCGCTGCTGCCGCTTCACCAATGGCTGCCAGACGCTTACACCTATGCTCCTGCCACCAGCACCGCGCTGATCGCCCCGATCGGAACAAAGGTCGCCGCCTATGTCCTGATCCGCTTGCTCTATGAGGTGTTTCCAGCCGAAGCGATTCGCCATCTCCATCTGCTCGATGTCATAGCGGCGCTCGGGGCGGTCGGCATCATCTGGGGCTCGGTCATGGCCCTACCGCAGAAGAACATCAAACGCATGCTCGCCTATAGCTCGGTCGCGCAGATCGGCTACATCGCGTTGGGTATCGGCCTCGGCACCACCTACGGCTTCATCGGGGCGATTCTTCACATTCTCAACCATGCCTGCATGAAGGGCTGCCTCTTCATGGTCACGGCAAACCTGGAGGCGCGTGGCAAAGGGATCCGTATCGACGGCCTGACCGCGGAACTACGGCGCGAGATGCCCGTGACCGCCGCCTGCTTTACGATCGCGGCAATCTCCATGATCGGCCTGCCGCCCACTGCTGGTTTTTTCAGTAAATGGTATCTTCTGCTCGGGAGCTATGAGGAAGGACGATGGATCTATATCGCGGTAATCCTCATCAGCAGCCTGCTCAACGCGGTTTATTTTTTCCGGATCATCGAGCGCATGTATCTAGGCGGCGGCGAAGAAGCGCCCGCTCAGGCGCCGAGCCCCCGGGGAACCGCTCTATTGATCGGGCCGGTGCTCGCCCTTGGCTTGTCCCTGATCGCGCTGGGGGTCGGCAACCTGCTGATCGTTAACTACTTCATCCTACCGATGCTGCCGTTTGCACCCTGAAGTCATGAATCCCTCTCTTTCACAAGAATCGATTCTCCCTCTCGTGGCGGTGCTTGTCTCGCTGGCAGCGGTGCCCGCCATCCTCCTCAGCGGACGTCGCCCCAATCTGCGTGAGTTTTGGACATTTGCGGCCGCGGTCGCCAAGTTTGCCTGCGTCCTGGCGTTGGTTCCCGGGGCCTTGCGCGGGGAGACGGCCGGCATTACTTTGTTGCCCATCGCGCCGGGTGTCTCCTTCAGCCTGAGCGCCGATCCCCTGGGCGTGTTTTTCGCCTTGGTCGCTTCGTCCCTCTGGATCGTGACGACGGTCTATTCGATCGGATACATGCGGGGAAATGGAGAGAAGCGGCAGACGCGCTACTTCGCGGCATTCGCTCTTAGCCTCGCGTCGACCATCGGCATCGCTTTCGCCGACAATCTGTTGACCTTTCTGGTCTTCTACGAAGTGCTGACGCTCGCGACCTACCCGCTGGTCGTGCATAAAGAAACGCCAGCCGCTATTCGCGCGGGCCGCATGTATCTGGCCTATGCGTTGACGGCCGGCCTGCTTTTCCTCGCCGCGTCAGGTTGGCTCTACGCCCGCACGGGGTCCCTCGACTTCGCGGCGGGCGGCATCATCGAAAGCGGGATGTTTACCGGCGGCGAAATGAAGGTGCTCTTTATGCTCTTCCTTGCCGGCGTCGGAGTAAAGTCAGGCATCATGCCGTTGCACAGCTGGTTGCCCGCGGCAATGGTCGCTCCCACTCCCGTTAGCGCGCTACTCCATGCCGTCGCGGTGGTGAAATCCGGCGCGTTTGGGGTCTTGCGCGTCACAGGTTTCGTTTTCGGCCCGGACACCATGGTAGACTACGGGCTCGACACCATCTTGGCCGTTTTTGCCGGAACCACCATCATCCTCGCATCGATGATCGCCCTGCGGCAGGACAATCTGAAGAAGCGATTGGCGTTTTCGACCGTGGGGCACCTTTCTTACATCGTGCTGGGTGCCGCCATCATTTCCCCCGCTGCGCTCACTGGCAGCATGCTTCACCTCTCCGCCCACGCGTTCATGAAGATCACCCTGTTCTTCTGCGCCGGAGCGATTTACGTCCATACCCACAAAACGGAAATCTCGCAGCTTAACGGTCTTGGTCGATCGATGCCATGGACGTTTGGCGCCTTTACCATCGGCTCGCTCGGGTTAGCGGGTATCCCGCCACTCAATGGATTTGTCAGCAAATGGTGGTTATGCGTCGGCAGTCTCGAGACGGGTCGCGAATGGGCTCTCGCCATCTTTCTCCTCAGCGGAGTGCTCAACGCCGGTTATTTTTTCCCCATCGTCATTCGCGCCTTTTTCTTTGCCCCCCCAACTCCCGTGCGGGGAGATGAGCACGTTCACCACCCTCATGGTGAAGCCTCGGCCTGGATGGTGGCACCGCTCTGCACAACCGCGTTATTGGCAGTTGTCTTCGGACTCTTCCCCAATTTCCCATTCCCCTTCTTTGAACTGGCGGAGCATGTCGTCGAGGCGGTCATGCAAGCCGCTCCAACCGCCATCCTGCCGGAGCTCCCGAGCATCGTCCCATGAAAACCTGGCACTGGATCGTTCTCGGCCTGCTCACGATGAGCACATTGGCCCTGCAATATTTTGGACCCGAACACCCGCATCCGCACGCGTGGGATTCCATTCCTCTCTTTTATGCCGCGTTCGGTTTCGTGGGCTGCGTACTCATAATCGTGGTGTCCAAGAAAATCGGTAAAGCACTGCTGCAAAAACCGGAAAACTACTATGACAGGAATGCCTGATTTTCCGCCCGCCTTTTTCCTGATCATCGCGGCGCTGGTCCTCCCATTGCTGCCAGCTATCGCGCGTTCGGTCACGACGGTCGTGATACCGCTGGTGGCGCTGGCATTCCTGCTCCAATTCGAAACGGGTGTGCTGGTCAGCCACACGTTTGCCGGGTTCGAGCTGATCCTCCTTCAGGTCAGCAATATCAACTTTATCTTTGGGGTCATCTTTCTGCTGATCTCCTCGGTCGCCTCCCTCTACGCTTGGCACAACCGCGACACCAGCCAGCAAGTCGCTTCGATGCTCTACGCAGGTGGTGCCCTCGGCGTGACCTTTGCCGGAGACTTCCTTTCCCTGCTACTTTTCTGGGAATTGATGGCAATTGCGTCCTCTTGGCTGATTTTTGCCCGGCGGCGCGACGAATCGACGCGGGCGGGTTTCCGCTACCTCATGATGCACTTCGTGGGCGGTTCGCTGCTCTTTGGCGGCATTATCGTTTACTACGCGCAAACCGGCTCGATGCTGCTGGAGCCGCTCGCGCTCAGCATGGGGCCCGGAACATGGCTCATCCTTCTTGGGGTGTTGGTCAATGTGGCGTTCCCTCCGCTTCATCCATGGCTGCCGGACGCCTATCCGCAGGCGACCATTACCGGAGCGATTTTCATGAGCGCGCTGACCACCAAGTCGGCGGTTTATGTACTATTGATGCTCTTTCCCGGCTGGGACATCCTGATCTACGGCGGGGTTTTCATGGCCCTATACGGCGTAGTCTATGCGGTGCTGGCCAATGACATTCGCCAAATTCTCGCCTATCACATTATCAGTCAGGTCGGCTACATGGTTGCGGGTGTCGGGATCGGAACCGCGCTCTCAATGAACGGCACGGCAGCCCACGCGTACAGCCATATCCTTTACAAGGCCCTGCTTTTCATGGGAGCGGGAGCTGTCATTCAAGCCACCGGTCGAAGCAAGCTGACGGAGCTGGGTGGCCTAGGCCGGAACATGCGCCCTGTGCTCTTTCTCTTCATGATCGGCGCGTTTTCGATCTCAGGCTTTCCGCTATTCAACGGATTTGTCAGCAAGTCCATGATCGTATCATCAGCGGGCGACGCGCACTACTACAGCGTTATGCTGCTTCTGCTGCTGGCATCGGTCGGAACCTTTCTCCACACCGGCCTGAAAATTCCGGTGTTCACGTTTTGGGGTGCCGATCAGAAGATCGAAACGAAACCCCTTCCTTGGAACATGTATGCGGCGATGGGAATCGTGGCGTTTCTTTGCATTTTCTATGGAGTGGCTCCGGGCATGCTTTACCAAATGCTGCCCTTCGACGCGGAGTATCACCCGTACACCGCCTACCATTACATTGAGACAACTCAGCTGCTGGTCTTTACCTTCATTGGTTTTTGGGTTTTGAGGGGCAAGCTAGCGGGCGAGCCCTATATCGCTCTCGACACCGACTGGTTTTACCGCCGGACCGCCCCCTGCGCCATGCGCTGGGTGGTGGTGCCCGTCAACGTACTCTTCGAGTTTGGAGAGCGCGCTCGAAACGGTCTCATCGCCGCGGTCGTCCGGGGTTTTCAGAATCCGAGAGCATGGTTTCATCCCTTCCGCCGGAGCGAACAACCGTTTGATCCCGATCGGGAACGCGCTCCCCTCGCAGCAAGCGTCGGCTTCATCGTTCTCGTCATTGTCGCCCTCTCAATCGCGGTAAGCTTTCGATAGTCGCCACTCGGTCGGCGCTCGGGGCTCACGTGGGCCCTAAGGTCGTAGGCCTTCATTACTCGGTCAGCCGTTAATGGATCGAGCTTGCCACTTGGTGCGTTGACCATCTCCGCGGTCGAAACGAATCGCCGATTCTCCCGCCAAAAAGTCGGCAACCCAAGTTTTCCCTCCCCAAAAGATACGAAAAAGCCCCGAGCGCTACAGCACCCGGGGCCTTGAAAGTAATTGAATTGCGTCGCGCGCCTACTTGCGGCGGCGGAACTTGTTCTGGAACTTCTCAACCCGGCCAGCGGTGTCGACGAAGCGCTTTTCCCCGGTGTAGGCCGGGTGCGAGTCCGCTGTCACGTCGCGGACGATCACAAAGTATTCACTGTCTTCGATCGTTTCTTTGCGGTCCGACTTCACGGTCGAACGGGTCAGGAAATTCCGACCGGTGGAAACGTCACGAAAGCAAACCGGATAGGTTTTAGGGTGGATTTCAGTCTTCATCGCGTGCCTTTCTTTCTCCCTAAGGAGCGTTATCCTTGGCGCGCCTTGAAGCGCGGGTTGGTCTTGCAAATCACGTAAACGCGACCACGACGGCGCACGACCTGACAATCAGGATGGCGGCCTTTCAAAGATTTGAGGGAGGAAGCAACTTTCATGGCTCGGAAATTTGGAAAAACGAAGAGAAAAGCCGTCTCGCGGATCGCTTGTCAATGGGAAAGCCGCTTCAATCCGAAATTGCGACAGTTTCGTCTCTGCCGGCCAAGGTCGCCAGCCAACACCGCGGCACCCCGACCGGTTACGTGGTTTCTCCCCCACGCCTAGAGAAAGCATCGCCAGAAAGATCCACCTTATCGCCCAGCAGCGGGGCAACACGCAGACGAAAGCCGGGTTCGTGCTCGCCAACCCCCCCGCCCTGCTTAGAATTCGAGGTCATTCATGTATTCCATCAAGAACTGTATAATTATTGGTGCCGGGATCAGCGGCCTGATTGCCGCGCGACGTCTGCGGGAAAATGGCGTGGAGGTTACGCTCATCGACGATCGCCCCCTACCCGGAGGCCGGATTGGAACCGTCCACGAGGGCAAATGTACCTTTGATCATGGTGCCCAGTTTGTTACCACCCGCGACCGCGTCTTTCGGGAACTGGTGGAGAGCTGGAACCAAGCGGGTATTCTGAAGCCTTGGTACAAAGGGCCGCTCGGGAACATGCGCTACGTGGGTGCCAAAGGCATGCAACAGTTTGCCGCCTACCTGGCGAAAGACCTGAATATCCACTCTGGGGAAACCGTCACCTATCTACATTTTAAGAAAGACAAGTGGACCGTTACCACCCAAGCGCAGGGGGCAAAAGAAACCCGCCACTATGAGGCGGACTTCATTATTCTGACCCCTCCGGTTCCTCAGTCGCTGAAGCTTCTGCAGGAGAGCAATATTGAGCTGGATTACGATGAGGAAGAACACCTCAAGCGAATCGTTTATACCAAGTGCATCAGCATGCTGGCGCAGTTTGAAGGCCCCGCGGGAATTTCACTGCCCGGTGCCATGGACCTGAACCTCGATACGCTGCGCTGGCTGGGCGATAATTCCTATAAAGGAATTTCCGAAGTCGATGGTTGCCTGACGATTAACAGCTCCCCGCGTTTTGCCGACCTCCACTGGGAAACGCCTGATGAAACGGTTGTCGAGCTGATGGTAAAAGCAGCCAAACCCTTCATTCGCGCACGTTTTCTCCGCGCCAGCGTCCACCGTTGGGCCTACAGCGAGCCGACAAAAATCTACAAAGAGAAGCAGCCTTTCCGCTCCCAATTCTTCCTCGACAGCGGAAATCGGTTGGCACTCTGCGGCGACGGATTTGGCGGCGGACGGCTTGAAGCGGCCGCAGTCAGTGCCTGGGAGCTCAGTTCCGAGCTCAATCGAGCCATCTAGACCGGCCAACATTCTTATGGGGCCGTGGGGGAAGTGCGTTCATAACAAACCGCCTCGCTCCACGGCCTTTTCGCTTTGCAGCCTGATTATCCCGCAGCGAATGCATTGGCCGGGATTTCAATTCGGTTCTTGCCCGTAAAGATGCGCGCTTGCTCTGCGCAGAGGCCAAAAAAAGTTTCTTCGAGCAGACTGAGCGTTTTGCCTTTTAAATGAGCCATGCCCCAGTCGCGGCGGAGGGGCGGGCCCGGCAGGGGCCGCGATACGAGACCACGCGCCGAACCATTGCGCAGCAGCCAATCCGGAAGCAACGCAAGGCCATGACCGATGCGCGCCATTTCCCGAATGGCTTCCATGCTTCCCAGCTCCATCGAACGCCCGATCCGGATGCCTTGCGCTTCAAAGTAAGCTGCCGTCAGTTCATAGGTCGCACTTCCGCGCGAATATTGCAGCAAAGGCTGTCCTTCAAAATGTTCCGGTCCCAGTGTTTTGATGTGGTTGCAGGGGTGGCTTGAGGTGAAGGCGAGCCGCATTTCATCGGTGAAAAGCCGCTGAAAAGTGCAATCACTGTTATCCCGAAACCGGACGAGGATGGCCACATCAATAAGACCCTCCCGCAGTGCTTCGAGACTCTTGGGTGTATCTCCCGGATGCACCACAAGGTCACAGCGCGGAAAAGTTTCCTGCAGCTCCCGAAGGACTGGAGGCAGAAAATACTGGCAGGCCGTCGCGCCCGCACCAATCCGCAACCGGCCACGGCCCCAACGCCCCATTTCCTCAATGCGCGTGCGCAACGAATCCATGCGGTTGAGAATATCCAACGCCTCGCGCCGAAAAATCTCTCCGAACTCAGTCAGGATTAATGTTCGTCCCGCCTTCTGAATCAGCATGCAGTTCAATTCCTTTTCCAGCGCCCGCACCGAGTGGCTGATGGCGGACTGAGAAAGGTTGACCACTTTTGCCGCCTTGGTGTAGCTGCGCTCCTGAGCAAGGGCGACGAAGTTTTGGAGCTGGCGTGGATCGAGCGGCGACGGCATGCTTGCGGATCCCTGCAGTTCCGATGCCAAAGGCAATCCGCAACCGGAGAAGAAAAATGTTCTCCGGGGATCCATTTAGCCGTTCCCGGCAACAGATCCATTTTCTGGAAACGGCGTCCCTATTATAGAGAAGCCTTGACGATGGACCGAGCCCGTCTCTTTAAACGCTGGTCCTGGAGTTTTATCATCCAAACGGAACTTGCCATGTCGTATAAACTTTTCATCCCCGGTCCAGTCGAGGTCTCAGCCAAGACGTATGCCGCCATGACGACCCCGGTTTTCGGGCACCGTAGTGCGGATTTCGTCGAGCTTTACCAGTCCGTGCAGCCCCGGCTCCAGCAGCTCTTCGGCACGCAGGATCCGGTTTATCTTTCGACCTCGAGCGCTTGGGGCGTGATGGAAGGAGCCATCCGCAACGTCGTAAACAAGAAGGTGCTTAACATCTGTAGCGGTGCCTTTTCGGACAAGTGGTTCGACGTGTCGAAGCGAAGCGGCAAGGCTGCCGATGCCCTCCAATACGAATGGGGCGTGCCGGTCGATCCTCAGGACCTCGAGCGTAAACTGGCGACCGGCGAATTCGACGCGGTGACCCTGATCCACAACGAGACCTCGACCGGGACGATGAATCCGCTTCCGGAAATCATGGAGGTCCTCCGCAAGTTTCCCGATGTCATTAGCATCGTGGACTGCGTGAGCAGTTTTTCCGGCGTGCCTCTGCCCAAGGACGAGCTCGGTATCGACGTGCTCCTGTGCGGGACGCAGAAAGCGCTGGCGCTGCCACCGGGTTTGGCGCTCTGCAGTGTGTCCGAACGGGCTCGCGAGCGGGCGAAGCAGGTCGAAGGCCGGGGATATTATTTCGATTTTCTCGAGTTTCAGGCCAATCACGAAAAAGGCATGACTCCTTCGACTCCGGTGATTCCGCTGATTTTTGCGCTCCGCTCGAAGTGTGAAGATATTTTCGCTGAGGGCTTGGAAGCCCGTTATGCACGTCACGCACGCCTCAACAACCTCGTCCACGCCTGGGTCGACCGCCACGGCTTCGAACTGCTCCCACCGCGGGCGTTTGCCTCGAAGACCCTGAGCTGCGTTAAAAACCCCGGGCACCTCGACGTCGCAGGGATCAACCGCGAGCTCAAGCGGCGCTTCCAGTGCGTGATCGACGGCGGCTACGGCAAGATCAAGGGCAAGACCTTCCGCATTTCCAACATGGGCGATGAAACCGATGAGACCATCACCACCTTGCTCGCCCAGCTCGACGAAGTGATCGCCGATCTGCACGGTTAAGCGACTGCTTGCATTTTAATTTCTTTCCAGGCATGCGGAGAGCCGCACGCCCATCTATCGCCGACCGCGGGGAGCGGTTTCTTTTTCCCCGCTGCACCAGAGCCGTTTTTTAATGAAGTCACTGATCATTTCGGAAAAGCCCAGCGTCGCCCAAGACATCGCCCGTGTCCTCGGCGTTCGCCGCGATGGCGATATTTATGAGAATGACGCATACGTCATCGCCGCAGCTGCCGGGCACCTCGTCGAACTCTACATGCCGGAGGACATCGACAAGAAGCGCTACGGCTTTTGGACACTGAAAGAACTCCCCATCATTCCCGACAAGTTCCAAATCAAACCGATCAGCGACAAACGAAATCGGGATCGGCTGGAACAACTCAAAAAGCTGATCAACCGCAAGGACGTCGGACGGGTACTTAATGCCTGTGACGCCGGTCGCGAGGGTGAGCTCATCTTCACCTACATCTACGAATACGCAAAAACGAAGAAACCCTTCGAACGGGTCTGGATGCAGTCGATGACCAAGACTGCGATTCAGGAAGCCTTTCAGAAGCTTCGCTCTGCGGAAACCATGCAAGGATTGCAGGACGCCGCCCGCAGCCGCTCTGAAGCGGATTGGTTGATCGGGATCAATGGCACGCGCGCCATCACCAAACGCATGTTCGGGCGCAGCAAAGGTGTGGCCACCGTGGGACGGGTGCAGACGCCCACACTCTCAATCGTCTTTCAGCGCGAGCTCGAGATCCGCAATTTCAAGCCGCAGACCTATTGGCGCATTCAAGGACAGTTCGCCGTCGAGGCCGGAAACTATGAAGGCTACCTTCAAAAGGACGCCATTGATCGCAAAGCCAACGACGAGGACCGTCACGACCGCCTCTGGGACGGCGAACAGGCCCAGGCGATTTTCAAGAGCCTGCAGGAAGCGAGCGTTGCCACCGTCAGCGACGAAAAGAAGCGCCTTCGCCAGTCCTCGGGGCGCCTTTACGACCTGACCTCCCTGCAGCGCGAAGCCAATAGCCGTTATGGTTTTTCCGCTACCCGCACGCTTCAGCTCGCCCAGGCGCTTTATGAAAAGCACAAGGTGTTGACCTATCCGCGAACAGACAGCCGCGCACTGCCGGAAGATTACCGCCCTACCGTCATCGAAACCCTGAGCAAACTGGAGGGCGAATTGGGCGAGAAAGCCCAGCCGGTCGTCGCCAACAACTGGGTACAACCCAACAAGCGCATTTTTAATAACGCACAGGTCAGCGACCACTTTGCGATTATCCCCACCGGACAAACACCTTCCAAACTCTCACCCGAGGAAGAGAAGATTTTTGACATGGTGGCCCGGCGGTTCATCGCGATTTTTTATCCGCCGGCCGAGTTCGACGAAACCACCCGCACCTCTGTTGTTGGCGAACACGCGTTCAAGACCGTCGGTAAGGTGTTGGTGAAGCCGGGTTATTTGGATGTTTACGGCAAGGCGCAGCTCGACCGCGAATTGCCGGCGCTGACCGATGCCGACCGCGCTCCCAGCTGGCTGCCGGCCAGTCCTCCGGCGGCGGAACACTACGCACGCCCGACCGATACGACGATCGAAGAAGAACAAACCAAGCCGCCTTCCCGCTTTACGGAAGCGACATTGCTTTCCGCGATGGAAGGCGCCGGCAAATTGGTTGAAGACGAGGAACTGGCCGAGGCGATGAAGGAAAAAGGCCTCGGAACGCCCGCCACCCGCGCATCCACGATCGAGCACTTGCTCAAGGAAAAGTACCTCGAGCGCGAGCAGCGTTACCTCCTCCCAACCATGAAGGCGGAAAACCTGTTTGAGTTTCTCACCGCGGTCAGTGTGCAAGAACTGACCCACCCGGATCTGACCGGAGAATGGGAATCCAAGCTGCGCCAGATGGAGCAAGGAAAGCTCTCCCGCGCCGAGTTCATGAAAGGGATTGCCGACCTGACGGTGCAAATCGTCGAGCGAACCAAAAACTTTGAGGAGTCCCAGGAAGACGCACCCGACAGCAGCATCATTTCGCCCACGGATCAGAAGCCGATGAAAGAAACCCTGCGGGCCTACCGTTCGCAGGATGGTGAGATCACCGTTTACAAAACGATCGCCGGGCGGCGTTTGGAAGAATCGGAAGTCCAAAAGCTCCTCAACGAGCGAATGATTGGGCCACTCGACGACTTCCGCTCGAAAGCAGGCAAACCCTTTTCCGCCATCCTGCGCCTCGATGCGATGAACAAGATCGCGTTTGACTTCGGCAACAAGGAAGGCGACGGAGACGATTCGGAATCCCTCAACCTCGACGAACTGAGAGTGGTCGGCGTCCATCAGCCGACCGGAGCCAAGGTTTACGAAACTCCGACTGCTTATCGCTGCGAGAAATCGATCGCGGGTGAAAAGAAGGATGCCTTCCGACTCAGCCGGACGATGCTCGGCAAAACGCTGCCTCCCGAGGAGGTGCAAACGCTTCTCGAGACAGGAAAAACCGGCCTTATCCAAGGGTTTAAGTCCAACCGGACCGGCCGTCTTTTTGATGCCTTCCTCATCCTGAAGCCGGGTGGCGGCATCGGATTCGAATTTCCTCCGCGTCCGGCAAAGAAGGCAGCGACCAAAAAGACAGCAGCAAAAAAAGCTGCCAGCCCGAACAAGGACAAATCTTAACTTCTATGGCCGATCAGTGAAGCTGCTGACGCAGAAGCACCCCAAAAATCCTTGCCGCCTCTTCCGGCCGCGCATTTTCTCAGCATTTTCTTCAATTCGGAAACAACAGCCTTAGCCACAGCACACCATGCCCATCGCAACTCCCAGTCAGTTCGCGCAAATGCTCGATGCCGCCCAAAAAGGCAATTACGCCTATCCGGCCATCAACTGCACCTCGATCGTCACCCTCAACGCCGCCATGAAGGGGTTTGCCGATTCCAAGTCGGACGGCATTATCCAGTTCTCCACCGGTGCCGGTCAGTTCGCCTCGGGCATGAACCACAAGAACACGACCTTCGGCGTGATCATCCTAGCCGAAGCAGCTCACCGCTTGGCGGAACAGTATGACGTGCTCATCGCGCTCAATACCGACCACTGCCAGCCCGAAAAGGCCTCCAGCTTCCTCAAGCCGCTGATTGAAGAAACCGCCAAACGCCGCGCCAAGGGGCTGCCCAATCTGTTCAACAACCACATGCTCGACGCCTCGGCGCTCTCCCTCGAAGACAATATCAAGATCTCGAAGGAATACATGAAACTGTGCGCCGAGAATGAGATCATTCTCGAAGTGGAAGCCGGCGTGGTCGGCGGTGAAGAAGACGGCGCGGCCGGTTCCGAAGACACCCCACAGGACAAACTTTACACCACGCCCGAAGACATGTTGGCAGTTTACGAAGCGCTCAGCCCGCTGGGCCGCTTCACCTTTGCAGCAACCTTCGGAAATGTGCACGGACACTACAAGCCAGGCTCGGTCAAGCTGCGCCCCGACATCCTCAAGAAGGGGCAGGACGTGGTCATCGCCAAGCACGGCGAAGAGGCCAAGATGGATCTGGTCTTCCACGGCGGCAGCGGCTCCCTGCTCGAGGAAATCCGCGAAACCCTCAACTACGGCGTGGTCAAGATGAACATCGACACCGATGCGCAATACGCCTTCACCCGCCCGATTGCGGATCACATGTTGAAGAACTACGACAGCGTGCTCAAAGTGGACGGCGAAGTCGGCAACAAGAAGATCTACGACCCGCGCAACTACTTGAAAAAGGCCGAAGAAAGCATGGCCGCTCGCGTGGCCGAAGGCTGCAACGACTTGCTTTCAACCGGAAAGACGCTGTTCGGCAAAATTTAAGCCACTTTTGTTGTTACCCCAAGATCAGTGTGTTCTTGAGACCGGCCCCTTTCAGGGCCGGTTTCTTTTTATGTGCGCCCGGCAAGGCGAACCTGCTTGAGAGTGCTCATGAACGCGTTTCAGGAAAGTCTCTCGGCCGCCCGGCAAGGGGAAGGTCTAGCCGAAGGGCAACTGCGGGATGGATGGGCGGCATTGAAGCGACCGTCATATTGATCCGCGAGCACTGGGACGAGATCGCACCCACCTGCTGACTGGAAGCTATCGTCCGAGGCCGGTAAAGCGGGTCGAGATTCCCGAAGGTCCTCCATGGCACGGGCTGGAGGGCGACGCTCCTGCGGCGCTTGATCGGTTCGGCGGCCTTCCGCGAATTACAGGGCGGAAAGATGCAACCAACGCAACGGAGGTCCAGCCGGAGCTGGACCCTCCATGGCACGGGCTGGAGGGCGACGCTCCTGCGGCGCTTGATCGGTTCGGCGGCCTTCCGCGAATTACAGGGCGGAAAGATGCAACCAACGCAACGAAGGTCCAGCCGGAGCTGGACCCTCCATGGCACGGGCTGATTGGGTCGGGGACCGGGTTTGAACCGGCCACCCTCCCACACCACCGGACGTGCGGTTTTCCGCATCCGGCGGTTGAACCGTGGCTCAGCCGGAGGCTGGAGCCCAGCGTGATGGTGTCCAGAAGC
>Ga0209346_1000132_pt1 | contig 107284 bp, 95 predicted proteins | sample AutmiccommunBRH9_FD_187381 | JGI IMG/M metagenome (GOLD analysis project Ga0209346, IMG submission 187381) | Deep subsurface microbial communities from Mt. Terri, Switzerland - Autotrophic microbial communities BRH/9 (SPAdes) (version 2) | ecosystem: Environmental > Aquatic > Deep subsurface >...
TCTGCAGACTCAAATCATACCGCCGCGTGGCTACCCGCTATGACCAACTGCCCCAAACCTACATCGGTTTCGTAACTCTCGCTGCCATAATCGATTGGATCAAATTTGAATTTGTCCACGCCGCCTAGGCTGATGCTTCTTTAATAAAGGCTGCTGGCATGCGTTCGAGCGCGCGCTCTCGAACTTAATGGAAGCGGTTGAGGGCGCTGGAGCAGTTGTTAAAGGCTTGTTCCATTTACGGCTGATTTTGCCGAAGTGAGCTGTTGAGCGACTCGATGGCGTTGGTGGTGTGGATGATTTTGCGGATGTCCGGCGGGATAGTCGAAGAGCGGGATGATCTGTTCCCACTGCGTCTCTCGCTCTTGCCGGTGACGGTGAAGCTTTCGTTGTGGTGGCCGCAGCGTACACATCGATGCTGATAATTAACCCGGTTAATTAAACTTGTCGCAGGGATCTGCAGGTGTTGCTTCTTGGATGTATGGAGGAGGGGAGGAGCCTCTTAGTTATTTGTCGTCGCTGGTGGTCTTGACTTCGATCACGTCGTGCGGAGCGCTTTCGCGTTGTCCGGCGGGGCTGACGCGGATGAAGCGGGCACGTTCCCGAAGATCGGAGAGCGAAGCGGCACCGAGGTAGCCGAGGCCGCTCTGGACGCCGCCGACGAGTTGGCGCAGGAGGTCGTCCACAGAACCCGATACTTCTTTGAGCGCTTCGATGCCTTCCGCTGCCACTTTGTCATTCTTACGGCTGACATCGTGGCCATAACGAGCTGCACTACCGGCTTTCATCGCTTCCAAGCTGCCCATTCCTCGATACTGCTTGTACAATTTGCCGTTGATTTCCATCAGCCGGCCGGGGGCTTCTTTGCAGCCGGCGAAGAGTCCACCGCACATCACTGCGTCAGCCAAGGTGAGGGCTTTCACGATGTCACCACTTTTGGTGATACCACCGTCTGCGAGGATGCGAACACCTTTGGCTTGGGCGGCTTTTGCGCAGACATAAAGGGCTGTCAGCTGGGGGATACCAACGCCTGCGACGATCCGTGTTGTGCAGATTGAGCCGGGGCCCTGTCCGACCTTGATCGCGTCTGCACCGCAATCGGCGAGGTAAGCGACTCCTTCAGCGCTGGTGACGTTTCCAGCGATGAGAGTAATTTCCGGAAGCTCCTTCCGCAGGAGGCGCACGACATCGCCGACGCCAGCCGAATGGCCATGTGCGGTGGACACGGCAAGCACGTCAACCCCTTCATTCACAAGATTGTGCGCGTGATTCAGGATCCGATCGCGGTCGAGATCGCCGCTCATGGTGCGGGTAGCGCTTAGTGCGGCGCCGCAAATAAGACGAAAATCTGCGGCTCGGGCGGCCTTGACTGAGGCGCGTTCCTCTTCCCGGATCCGCTCAATGTCGCTCATCGTGAAAAGGCCGGTCAGGCGCCCTTGCCGGTCGACCACGATGAGTTTGTGAATGCCCATGTGTTTGTTGAAAAAGTCGTCGGCCGCGCCGATGGGATCATTGGCGATCTGACTGTCAAGGATCGTATAGACCTCATCGCGCTTGGTCATGGCATCGGCGACCTTGACTGCGCGGTAGCGTTCTTTGACTACCCGACCGGGCAAGAGGCCGACCAGGGAGTTGTCGCGCGCGACGACGGGGAAGGTGCTGAATTTGAATCCCTTTTCAGACACCATGTTGAGAACGTCCCCGATGAGCGCGTCGGCGGCGACGGAAATGGGTTCCTGAATCAAGCCGTGAACGTCATTCTTCACCCGGGCGACCGCCTTTACCTGGGCCTTTTCGGGCATGTTGTAATGGATCAACCCGAGGCCGCCGTTCCGGGCCATGGCAACGGCCATGGATGCTTCCGTGACGGTGTCCATATCCGCCGAGATCATCGGGATCGGAAGCTCCAGCTGCGGAGAAATCCGGGTGCTGAGATTGGTGGAGCGAGGAAGGACCTCGCTGTAACGCGTCGCCAAGGTGACGTCGTCGTAGGTGAGGCCAACCTGGCGATTGGCGTAAAAAAAGGCGTCGGACGGCTGGTAAAACTCCGTGTCGACGGTTGCGGGATCCGTGAACTGCGCCATTGGAAACGTGAACGTATTAAATATCCTCGAAGCAAGCGTAAACTCCCGTAGCTTGTTAGGGATGGTATGCCGATTCCAGTACGCGCCTTACCGCCGCCCGCTTGCAGTACCCCTGAGGACAGCGCGGCGAGTCTGGTATGAGCGTGAGGGGATCGTCATTCGACTGGAAGCCACGGATGGCAGGATCGGTTATGGCGAAGTCGCTCCTGTGGATGGATTTGGGAGCGAAACGCTTGAGGAGGCCGTGGATTATCTCAACTCGCTCAGTTCGACCATTGAACCGGAAATATTCCCCGGGATTCCGGAAAGGCTGGGCTGTTGCCGTTTTGCGCTTGCTTCGGCTTGGTGGCAGTTGGAAGTGCCGGATGTGCTTTATAGTTTTCGAAACACTGCACTCCTCCCGACCGGGGAAAGTGCGGTCGAGGCACTGGTTCAATACCTGGCGCGGGGATTTTTGTCGTTCAAGATGAAGATTGGGGTGGCTTCGGTGCGTGAGGAGCTGGCGGATGTCCAGGCTTTGCTGTCGCTGATGCCGGGGGAGGGGCGGTTGCGACTGGATGCCAATGGCGTTTTGGACGAAGCGGGTTTCCGCCTTTGGTTGGACGCTTTGGACGGGCATCGCGGGGTTGAATTTATCGAACAACCGATGGGCGCGGGGGCCGAACGCATCATGCAGAGCTTGGCTGCTGGTCGGGAGATGGCAGTTGCTCTGGACGAATCTCTTGTGTCAATTGATGGCATCCGGGCAGCGCTGGTGCAGGTGCGGTGGACAGGTCCTTTGGTGTTGAAAAGCTCGTTGCTTGGATTTCCGGCCGACGTGATTGCTGCGGTCAGCGGGAGCCAAAACTCGCTTGTTTTCTCATCGGTTTTTGAAACCGGGATCGGCTTGCACAACGGACTACGCTTGGCATCGGCTGCGGGTGCATGGATGCCGGTGGGCTATGGAACGCTCAGCTACTTTGCGGACGACCTGAACCTGCTTCCGGCTGCACCTCACCTCGACTCGACTTCCGTGACACCTGAGGGATTGGAACATCTTTGGCAGACGATATGTGCGGAATTCGCGAAAGCCTGAACCGGTGGGGCGTTTCGCCGGTTGCTCCACAGAACGCCGTTCCACTGATTCTCCGTGAGCAGGATCCTGTCTCATGGCTTGCTCAATGGGCAGGAGCGCTCCTTGCCGGGCAAAGCGTTCTTCTGGCGTCCCCGACCTTGGCTGGAGATGAATGGGAGACGATCAAGCGGCAGTGGGCGGAGTCCGTGTTCCCAGAACCGTCAGTGCTCGTTGCGACCGGTGGAACGACGGGACGGCTGCGGTGGGCGCGTCACACCTGGGCTACATTGACGGCCTCGTCGGAAGGATTTCTTCGGTTTTTTGGGCAAGAGGCGGGGAACGGTGTCTGCGTTCTGCCGCTCCACCATGTGGGTGGCTTGATGACGGTTGTGCGTGCCGTGGTGAGCGGTGGGAACGTGGTGTTTGGCGACTATCGGGAGATTGGGCGATCGCTCTACATTCCGCCGGGGACCACTTTATCTCTGGTCCCGACCCAATTGGGTCGCCTGCTCGAGGATTCCGAGGCCGTGGCAGGTTTACGCAGGGCTGGCCGCATCCTTCTGGGCGGCGCTCGGGCTTCTGAAACGTTGGTGGAAGCCGCTCGTTCGCACGAGCTTCCGGTGTCGCCATGTTATGGCATGACGGAGACCGCGGCGCTGATCGCAGCCCTGCGTCCAGAGTGTTTTCTGGCCGGAGCAGTCGGAGTCGGGAAACCCCTTTCACATGTGGCGCTTCAGTGGAGTGAGCCAGTTGGGAGTGTCGATGATTTACCGCCAGCGGCTCGGCGGCTGGGTGTTCGTTCAGCTGCCGTGTGTCAGGGTTACTGGCCGGAAACTCGAGACTTTCAGCGCGATCCGTTTTGGACCTCGGATGCCGCCTCACTGGATTACCGGGGAAACCTCCACATTCATGGACGGCTTGACCGTACGATCATTTCGGGAGGAGAAAACGTGGATGCGGCCCGGGTTGAGCGCGTCTTGCAGCAATTTCCGGCAATTGGTGCGGCGGTGGTTCTGGGGGTTCCGGATCCTGACTGGGGCGAGCGCGTGGTTGCGGCGGTGGAAACGGCGCAACGGCTGGATGAACAGGCTCTGAAGGCATGGGTCGCTGCTCATCTGGCGGCCTATGAACGCCCGAAACAAGTGCTGATCTGCCCGGCCACCACCGGTTTTCCGCGGACGGACATGGGCAAGATCGATGCGAAACGCTTGGCGGCGGCGTTCGCCCAACAATCCAGCTTCCTGTTGCCGTTCAGCTGATGTAAGTCAGCGAGAGGGATGCCTCAACTGGTCAGTCGTCGCCGCGAACCAGCGAAAGGGCGACGGCGCAGACATCGTCGGAAAAATGTTCGTGGCTCGAATGTTCGCTCAGACGTTTTCGCAATAGTGTGATGACCTGCTGTGCGGTCGGCTGACCAAACTCTTCGAGACATGCTGCGAGGCCATCAATTCCGAATTCGTGCCCCCGGGCATCCTGTTCCTCGACGATGCCGTCGGTGTAGAGCAAGAACAGGGTGTCGTCGCGAAGCGGATGAATCGCGGTCCGGAATGGATAATCATCAACCAAGCCCAGCGCGGGATCGCGTTGTTGAGAAAGCTTGTGGGCATGGGTTTTGCCGCCTTCGGTCGTGACAGCAATGGCGGGTGGATGCCCGGCGCAAACGATTTTAACCTGGCTTTTTGCCGTGTCGAACAGGGCAAACATCGCCGTGACGAAGCGTGGAAAGTCGGGATCTTCCCCCAACCGGAAAAACACCTGATTCAACTCGCGGAAGAGGCGCTCCGGTTCGACGAGGCCCGCCCGTTTCTCCTCCAGTAAACCCCGGATCACAGCCGTCACCAACGCGGACCGCACGCCATGGCCCATCACATCGCAGATAAAAACGCCAAACCGCTGTGCATCGATCTTGTAGATTTGGAAAAAGTCTCCGGCGACGTGTTCACTCGGCTCGTAAAGGTAGGCGGCTTGAACAGTGGTATTGCCTGCGAGGCGAATCTGGCCGGGGAAACGGAATGTGGCCAAGGCCCGCTGAAGCTTCCGGGCAAGGGAGAGCTCACTTTCCATCTGCTCATTTTTGCGTTTGAGCGCACGTCCAAATTCCGTGGCGCGTGCTTCTGCTTCTTTTTCCGAAGTGATGTCAAAGGAGACGCCGACAATGCCCTCGATTTCGCCATCATTCGAACGTAAGGGAACCTTGGATACGGATAGCCATCTCCCGTGGTCGAGCGGACTGGTGTCAAACTCGACCCTGCGCAGGATGGATTGGCCCGTTTGCATGATGGTTGCGTCCTCTTCATGCAGGCGATCGACTCGATCGTCCTGCAAAAGCTCATCGAACCGCTGGCCAATGATCTGGCGGGGATCGGCGATCTGAAGGCTGCGCCGGTATTCCTCGTTGATCAGCTGAAAGCGGTGTTCGCGGTCGCGCACAAAGATGCGGCAGGGAAGCACATTGATCAGGGTTTCGAGTAGTCGGTGTTGTTCCGCCAGGTCTTCCTTGGCGTCGATTTCTGCACTGACATCGCGGGAGAGGCCAAACGTGCCACAGATTTCTCCGTTGGCGTCCCGCAGTGGGTGTTTCGTGCTCAACGCCCAGTATTCGCCGCCCCGGTTGTAATCGCGTTCAACCTTGGGAGGAAACCCTTTGCCCGTGCGCACAATCTCCTGTTCCTCGGCAAACTTGTGTTCGGCATCGTCCCGCTGAAAAAAGTCAAAGTCGCTCTTGCCCACAGCATCCGCGGGATTGGCCAATCCCATACGCTCAGCGTGCGCCCGGTTGACGCAGACAAAGCGGCTTTCTCGGTCCTTGAAGTAGACAAAGTCCGGCAGCGAATTCATCAACTGGCGGAAGTAGTTCGATTCGCGTTGGGCTTCCGCGGAAACGGGTTCTGCGCTGGATCTGCCGTGGTCGAATGCCTGCTGCAGCGCGTGGCGCAGTTCGCCGGCTGTCAGGGTGAAGCGGGCATCATCCGCATCTTCGGGCAGAATGCCGAGTATCTGTCGCGCCACAAGTTCGAGAGGGGCTTCCATTCAAAGCGCTGTTTTATCCGATCTCGGTAGAGAGTAAACCCTTTACGCGAAACGATTTTTTGACTTCCGGGAAACCTCAAGCGGCCTGCACCGTTCAGCTCGCCGGCTACAACCCGCAATTTCAGCCAGGAGCCAGCGGATGCAGCGCCCGGTAGATCGCCTTTTCGAGCTCCGCCACGAGAAATACCCCGATGCCGACAGCTAGTGGTGGCCACCAATGCCGGAGGTCCAGCGGCGTCGATCCAAACCAGGTGTGCATGAAGGGCGCATAGACAAAAAGTAACTGCAGAAGGACGAGTGACGGCACCGCGATGAGCATCGCCTTGTTTTGCAGCGGTCGCCGGATCTCAAAGCTGGATTCCCGCAAATTGCGACTGTTGAACAGGTAGAAGATCTGGCTGACGACCAAGGCATTCACTGCGACCGTTCGCGCGACTTCCACCGGCATTCCTGATCCGATTTCGAGTAAGAACAGGCCGATCGTCGCACCACCGATCAGGATCGAAATGAAAGCGAGCCGCCAGATGAAGTAAATGCCGAGGATCGGTGCCCGCGGGTCGCGCGGCGGACGGCGCATCAGGCCCGGTTCGGCAGGCTCAAAAGCGAGCACCAGCGCCAAAGTCACGGCCGAGACCATATTCACCCAGAGGATCTGGACCGCGGTGATCGGCAAGGTAAAGCCCGCAATGACGGCGGCGAGCACCACCAACGCTTCCGCCCCGTTCGTTGGCAGAATGAAGAGGATCGCCTTGCGCAGATTGTCATAAATGGTGCGCCCTTCTTCGACGGCGCGCTCGATCGACGCAAAGTTGTCGTCGGCCAGCACAAATTCGGCCGCTTCCTTGGTCGCTTCAGTGCCCTTGATCCCCATCGCCACGCCGACATCGGCACGTTTGAGGGCGGGGGCGTCGTTCACTCCGTCACCGGTCATGGCCACGACCTCTCCATTGGCTTGAAGCGCCCGGACAAGGCGAAGTTTGTGCTCCGGACTCGTTCGGGCGAAGACGTCGTGATCCCGAACCAAGTCCTGCAGCTCGGCGTCGGAGGCTTTCTCCACCTGCGCCCCAGTCACTGCTTCATCTGTGCCCGGCATGCCCATTTCCCGCCCGATCGCCCGGGCCGTGAGTGCGTGGTCGCCGGTAATCATCTTGACCCGGATGCCGGCCGCAAGGCAGGTGGCAATGGCATCAATCGCTTCCGGGCGCGGCGGGTCGATGATGCCGACCACACCGAGAAACACCAGCTCCTCGTCGAGATCGTCCATGGAAAGACCCTCGGCTTCTGCAGGCATCGGCTTGAACGCAGCGGCCAGCACCCGTTCGCCCCGCCCACCGATTCGTTCCAGCTCGCTTTCCCAGAAGGTGCGGTCCAGCGGCTGGCGCCCGCCGTCCGGGGCGCGTTGGTAGCCGCAGCGATCGAGCAAACGGTCGGGTGCCCCTTTCATCAGCAGCACCTGTCCGCCATCGGGCCGGCGGTTCAATGTCGCCATGAATTTGTTCTCGGACTCGAAAGGAATCACCGCGCGTCGCTCATAGCCCTCGGTCGAAAAACGCGTCTTGAGCGCCAGTGTCACCAGCGCGCCTTCGGTCGGTTCTCCGTTCAACTTCCAGCTGCGATCGCCTTCGGTGACGCTGGCGTCGTTGCACACTGCCATCGCCTCGACCAATGCATGGAGATCTGCGTCGGACTCAGTATCTGCCGGCGTCTCATCCGCGCCGTGGCTTACGCCGCCCTCAGGGGCGTAGCCGGTTCCCTTTACGGTGTAACTGCGCACTGTGGTAACCACCTCCCGGGCAGTCATCTCATTACGAGTGAGGGTTCCGGTCTTGTCCGAACAGATCACGGTAACCGATCCCAGCGTTTCCACCGCCGCCAGTCGCCGGGTGATGGCTTTACGTTTGGCCATGCGCTGCACACCGATCGCCAGCGTGATGGTGAGCACGGCGGGCAGTCCCTCGGGAATCGCCGCAACGGCGAATCCTATCGAAGCCAGGAACAGTTCCTCAAAAGGCATGTCGTGCACGGCCCAGCCGATGCCAAACATCACAAAAGCCATCACCACCACCACGGCCGAAAGGACTTTGCCAAACGCGTTCATTTGCCGGGTGAGGGGTGTCTCCACTTTCTCAACCTCGGAGATCATCCGGTTGATTCGGCCGATTTCAGTCTGAGGACCGGTCGCACAGACGACTCCGATTCCGCGTCCCGCTGAGACTAGCGATCCCGAGTAGGCCATGCCTTTACGGTCGCCGATCGGGGTATCGGCCGGGACGGCGCTTGCAGACTTTTCACTAGGCTCGGCTTCCCCCGTCAGCGCGGATTCTTCGATCCGCAGATTGGTGACCTCGATCAGGCGGAGGTCTGCCGGCACCCGGTTTCCGGAACGCAGGCGTACGATGTCGCCGGGAACAAGTTCTTCCGAGGCTACCTCAGTCCAGGCACCAGCTCGACGGACCTGGGCTTTGATCGAAAGCATCTCGCGAATGCCGGCCAGGGCCTTTTCCGCTTTGCCCGTTTGAATGAAACCAATGATCGCGTTGATCACCACCACGCCAACGATCACCGCCGTATCAATCCAGTGCCCGAGGAACGCCGTCACGGTTGCCGCGCCCAGCAGCACGTAGATGAGTACATCGTGGAAATGTTTGAAAAAGCGCTTGAGCAATCCTTCCGGTGCGACTTCTGGCAGGCGATTGGGACCGTTTGCGGCCAAACGCTTTTCCACATCTTCGCGGCTCAGTCCTTCCGGACGCGCCTCCAGCTTCTGCAGGGCGGCATCCGCTTCCAGCGCGTGGAATGTCGATTTTTTCTCGGGAGAGGGCGGCGTCGATTCGGCTGTCATGAAAGGGTAATCGGAGAAATGGAAGGTCGCGCCATCACGGAATCATCCGCGATGAAACGGCGTCACTGAATAAAACATCCCCGAAGGTTGCAACCGCATGCGTCCGTCTCCGCAGGGGCTGCGGCGGTTTCTCGGGGTTATGGCAATCGCCTGCCGGGCGATGGTGGGCAGCGTTCGTGATTGTGCCGGCGCGCCATTTCCGTTGACCCAGTGGTTGCAGGGCGGCACTGCTCCTCATTTTCTTTTTGCCATGAAGACGTTCTACATCACGACCGCCATCGATTATGCGAATGGAGCGCCGCACCTCGGGCACGCTTACGAAAAAGTGCTGACCGATGTTGTCGCCCGCTATCGGCGCATGATGGGCGATCGGGTGTTTTTTCTCACCGGCATCGACGAGCACGGCCAGAAGGTCACCCAGACGGCCGAACGCCTCGGTAAAACCGCCGAGCAGCTGACCAATGAGGTTGCCCCGCTGTTTGTCGAACTCTGCCGCCAGCTCAATATCTCCAACGACGACTTCATCCGGACCAGCCAAGAGCGGCACAAGGACATCGTCTGCCAGATCCTGCAGGACCTCTACGACAAGGGCGACATCTACAAAGGCGAATTCCGCGGGCACTACTCCGTGCGGCAGGAACAGTTTGTCCTCGAGCGCGAACGCCTCGAGGATGGCAGCTGGCCGGAGCTTTATGGCGAAGTGGTCGAGATTTCCGAGCCCAATTACTTTTTCCGCCTCGGCAAATACCAAGACTGGTTGATTGATTACCTGCAAAACAACGATTACGTCTTTCCCGCCTACCGGCAGAAACAGGTGCTCGAATTCCTCAAGGAGCCGGTTAACGACCTGTGTATTTCCCGGCCCAAGGAGCGCCTTTCTTGGGGCATTGAAATTCCCTTCGACCGGGACTTCGTCACCTACGTCTGGTTCGACGCGCTGATCAACTACATTTCCGCCATCGGATATGGCACCGAGCGCTTCAACGAATATTGGCCGGTCGACTATCACGTCATTGGTAAGGATATCCTCGTGCCCTCGCACTCTGTCTATTGGCCGATCATGCTCAAGGCGATGGGCGTCGAACCGCCCAAATCGCTCCTCGTGCACGGCTGGTGGCACATGGGCGGAGCCAAGCTGTCCAAAAGCAGCGGAGTGACGGTTGACCCGATCGAGCTGATTGGAACTTACGGAGCCGACGCCATGCGCTACTTCCTCGCTCGCGAAATGAGCGTCGGGCAGGACAGCGATTTTACCCTCGAAGCCTTTCTCACCCGCTATAACGGCGACCTCGCCAACAACTTCGGCAACCTCGTCAGTCGCCTCCTCAACATGGCGGGCAAAAGCTTTTCCGCCGGGCTGCCTGCTGCGACCATCGCGGAAGAACCGGAAGTCAAACTGCGGGCCGCCTGGGACCAGTCCCGCGGTGTCATCCTCGCCGCCTACGAAGGCTTCCAGTTCCACCACGCGATGGAGAAGCTCTTTGCCTTCATTACCGAGATCAATCGTTACGCGGAAACCCGCCAGCCGTGGAAGTTGGCGAAATCCGCCGATCCCACCGATCAGGAACGCTACGCCACCGCACTGGCCACCATGGCCGAAGCCCTCCGCCTTGCGATTGCACTCCTCAAGCCCGTCATGCCCGGCATCGCGGACAAAGTCGGCACCCTTCTCGGCCAAGGTGCGATCGTCACCTGGGAAGGGTTCCTCGACTGGGGCAACCGCCTCGACGGTGTGACTTTGGGGGAAAAGACCATTCTCTTCCCCCGCCCGGAAGCTAAATAGCCCCAGCGGTCGAAGCCTCGCCTCCAGTGGATTACGGGTTTTTGCGCGGAATCTCCTGCGGCCTCAGCGGTTTGCCTCGGGGCAACCTGGGCAATCTACTTATCCTATGGTTAGAAAAGCGTAAAAACCCTCTAGGGTAAAAGCTTTCGCCTTGCCGGAAGCTCCTCCACGCTCATGATCTGGCCAGTCAGGAAGCTCATTCCTGTTTCAGTATATCATTCGTTATAACAAGTTCGTATCGATACTATTATGAAGACTAAACAGAACAAAAAAGGTTTTACCCTCGTCGAGATCATGATCGTGGTCGTGATCATCGGCCTCCTCGCCGCCATGGCCATCCCGGCTTTCCAGAAGGTCCGGGTGTCGTCACAGGAAAAGGCTGTCGTCAACAACCTTCGGCAATTCGCCTCCGCCGCCCAACAGTACATGCTGGAAGAGGGCGTAAATTCGGTTGCCTATGGGGACATCGTCGGTACCAACAAGCACATCACCACTATTCAACCGGTGGCTGCTGAGAGTTACACTGGCCTGACAGTGGACACCGCGACGAGTTCGCTGACACTGACCGTTCAAGGAAATGCCGTTTACTACACCTTCTAGGAAGGCAAGGACACTACTTTCGCATTGCCGCACCCGGTCCGGTGCGGCTTTTTTTTGCAAATCCGGCTGCCTGATGCAGCGCCCCACCTTGTTTCTAAACTTGTATATCGTCGTTGATGGTTGTGCCTAGGTTGCGCCTGACGCTCTTTTTCCTCATCGCGGCGGCGAGCGTTGCCTTCGCGGTCCTTTTGCCACCGCTGGCGGCCGAGTTCGTTATCGGACACCTCGGTTACCTGCTGATGCTGGGAATGGTGGCCCTGTGGGTCGTCACCGCCATTCCTTGGCTTCGGCGGCTCGAAATGAAGACGCTGGTAGTAAAAATGCGCTGGCATATCCTCATATTAGCGGGGATTTGGGTAGTCGTGTGCCAGCTGGAACCGAACCGCTTCAAGATTGTGATGGACGAGCCCGCCCTCTCCGGCGTGTCAATGATGATGCATCGTGACCGACTCGCCCTTCTGCCGTTTAATGCCGATTGGCAGAATGGACATTTTGAGCTGGTTCGAGGCGTTATTGACAAGCGCCCGCTCTTCTTTCCGTTCCTCCTATCGGCCGTTCATGACCTTACCGGCCACCGAATCGAGAACGCCTTTTATCTCAACCATGCGATTGCCTTTGTCTTGATCCTGTTGCTGTTTGCTTTGGGCAGGAGGTTCTCGGGGAATTGGAGCGGCTACGCTGCCGTCTTTTTAATAGCATCGGCGCCTCTCTTCGCTAATCAGGCCTCTTCGGGAGGATTGGACCTCTTAGCGGGCACTCTTCTCCTGCTCGTTTGTTGGCTGGCCCTTGAATATTGGGCGAAGCCGGATGATCGCGCACGACTAGGACTACTGGTGACTTCTCTGTTGTTACTGGCAAATACCCGCTACGAAGGGGGCCTCTGGATCTTGCCGTTTGGCATCTTGATCCTCGCCGGATGGTGGAAGATCCGGCAAGTAATGCTTCCGAGCCCTGTGATCCTCGCCCCGCTCTTTTTGATTATCCCCGTTCTCCAACATTGGGTGGAGTATCATTACGAAGTGTTCTGGCAGGTCGGTGTCTTCGAACACCGAACGGCCACTTTTTCGTTAAGTTATTTTTCTGAAAATGTGGTGTCGGCGGCAAGTTACTTCTTCGGGCTATCCAAACTGTCGACCAGCAGCTACGTGTTGAGCGTGGTCGGGAGCGCGGGCATCGTCGTGTTCTCAATCTGGCTCTGTCTCTATCGCCTGGTGCCGGGATCCTCTGAATCACTGCGGCGGGTGGCCGCACCTCTTGCCGCGATCGTTGTCGGGTTCTGGTGCCTCTTCGTCCTCTTGATGGTGTTCAACTGGGGTTATTTTTCCCAGTACCTCGTCCAGCGCCTGACCCTTCCCTTCCAATTGATTGGAGCGGTCGCGGCGGTGTGGGCTTGGACATTGTTACCCTCCGCCATGAAAACGGTAACCGCCGCCGTTTCAGTGCTAACGGCATTTCTGGTGCTAGAGGCTATGTCTCCAGACCAGTTGCTGACCTCAGGAATGTTCATCGTCGTCGGGACAGCAGCTGCGGCAGGCACTTTGCTCCTAGCTCTGCGTGGTCGGCTTGTAATCGGTAACGAAGCACTTCTGGGGGTAGCGCTCCTGTCGTTAATATTTTCCGGCATACCTCGGGCGGCCTCTCATCGCTATACCGAGGCCTATGGGGCGGCGAACGCAGTCTGGGCGGTGCTCGAGCACGTGCGTAGCAGGGAAAACGACAGCTATTTGTTTGTTTCCGATTGGCCTGCGATCGGTGCCTTGGCCAGGCAAGCTTCGGTAAGGACTATCGATGTGCTTACGGCTCCGGAACATCTGGAAAGCCGCTTGGAGAGCGGCGAACTCTACCGGGATGCTCTGTATGCCCAGCTCTACCGCTACAGTCCGGCGCGCCGGGAGTGGGAACACTTGGGGGGGGCGGATCTATTGCGGTGGTTCGAAGGTGAACTGGTCCATCGGGAGTTTGTGACCGCCCGTGGCGAGATCCGGTTTTACCGGATACTCGGTCGACGCAAGGATGCGTCGGGTGAACATGGTCAGGAAGGCGCAGATGAGGTTTCACTAGACGCCGAGGGGATTGCCGCCGAAGAAGCACCCTGAGATGATTTACCGGATCTCGGCAATACTCAGCCTGCTAAGCGGTCATCGATGGGCAGCTGCTCTGCTTCTCGTAGTGTGGGGTGTCTTTCTTCCGCTCTACGGGGCACTCGTGTGTGGTTACGCTGTCCCAGCGGTTCACGATGAATTTGCGAACCTGTTTGCGGCGCAGAACTACGCGTCTCTCCGCTGGGCGGCTCCGGGCCTGCCGACGGAGCTAGTCCCCTTCTTCCAGAGTTTCTACCTCTTGCTGGAACCGGTCTCGACTAGCAAGTATCCGCCGGGGCAGGGCATGCAGTTGGCTCTTGGCATGTGGTTGGGGCATCCGCTGCATGGCGTCTGGTTGACGATCGGTCTTTGTGCCGCCGCAGTCTGGTGGATGCTGCGAGCATGCACTGAGCATCCGTGGCCGTTCCTCGGTGGCCTTGCCTTTCCGATCTTTCAGGGTGGGTTCTCCTATTTCGGACACAGTTATTGGGGAGGATCGTTGATGATCCTCGCAGGGGTCTTGGTGACCGGAGGCATACTCAACTTCCTGCTGCGTCAGCGGCATTTCGAAGGAGCGCTTGCGATGGGAGCCGGCGCTGGGCTGATGTTGTTAACCCGCCCGTTCGAAGGTCTTGTATTTGGTCTGCCGCCCATCGCCGTCATTGGGTGGCATTTGATAACGGTTAACGAAGCCGCCCGACGGGCGCTCTTAAGGGCTATGGTACCCGGGGCGCTTGTCTTGCTGGCGTTCGGCTCGATAATGCTCTGGAGCAACCACGCTGTCACGGGCAGTGCCGCCAAATTGCCCTACAACGTATACAACGAACGTTTCTTCCCTGGAGTGCCATTCTTTGGCTGGGACGAGATCGGCGATCCGGTGGATACAGGAATCGCCGAATTGAATACTGCGCAGGAAATCGGCGGATTCCTCCATCCGCCGAGTTGGGTGGCCGGGATGCGGCGGATCGCGCTTGGAACGAGTTCCAATTTTGAACGCCTTTTTCCTGGGCTCTTTCTTTTCGGCGCCGTACTGAGCTTCGTTATTCCGATGGAAGGTCGTCGAATCTGCTTCCTGTTGGCTGCATGGGTCTTGTTCATCCCGGTTCTGACTTGGGTGTCACTCAACCTCGCCCATTTCGGGTTTTTCCACTACGTGTCGGTTTGGGTCGGCCCGGCGACCGCTTTGGCTTTCATCGGGCTCTTCAAGGTGGGAAGATTGCTTCGCGAGGCGGGCATCACGCGTGCCGAAAACGGGTGGGTTGTTTTTGTGCTTTTCGCTTTGTTGGCCATCGGCTGCTATCGGTTTGCACTTAATATCACTGCGGAATTTCCCTTCGGTAAGCCGAACCACATGGAGGTGTTTGTCGAACGGCGCGAGCAAGTACGGCTTCATTTGGAGAGCCTTGCCAGCGAGACCGGCCAACAGCAGGTCGCATTTGTCTCCTATGGTCCTCAACATCTGATTCACCATGAATGGGTTTACAACCAACCGGATCCCTTTACGGCAAAGGTGGTGTTCGTGCGTTCCAGGGGGGATGAATTGGATCGCGAGTTGGTTCCGTTTTTCGCTGAAGCGAAATTCTGGGAATTGACGGTGAACAATGTTTTCGCTCCCGTCGGCTTGGCTGAAAAAGCTCTTGATTAGACGCCCATGAAACTTGAATTATTCTCTGCCGTCGAATTGATGGCCGAATATTTGGCGGAGAACCGAGTCCTCTGCCGGAGTAGCGGAGGCAAGCACGCGCTGCAAGAGCCAGGAAGTGTGCGAAACCTTCGCAGCCTGGATTCGAAATTGAGGATTCTGAGGGGCAAAATAAAGTAGACCGGCGAGGCAGTTTCCTCGGACCTCATCGGAAGAATCGGGAGAGTTGAGCCCCATCGCCCAATGACGGAGTGCTGTCTCGAGATCGCCGTTCCTGAGTGCCGCCCAGCCGAGAAGGAACTGAAGCTCCGGCCGCTGGTATGTCGACAGAACTTGGTAGACGGCTTTCGTGGTCGATCGGAGGGGAACGGAATCGTAAACGGTGAGGTTGAATAATGCCACCAGTTGTAGTTCGCGGACATCGGGGCGTCCTGGTGCCAGCGTGGCGGCCGCATCCGTCCAGCGGAGGGCGGAGGGATCTTCACCGGCCTGAAGCTCCGCGTGGGCCATCAGGATGTAGTCGGCGAGGCGCGTGTCCTCTGCGGCTACGCCTCCGAATCGGCTGAAAGTGAGGAGCGCGGCAAGGGCGGCCAGCGCGAGCGGGTACACGCGCTGCTTCTGCGGCCATGAACCGCTCAGGATCTGGGGAGCGAAGGCGGCGGAAACCGCAACGATGGGATAGAGTGGAAGCCGGTACCGACTGTTGGGAAGCACCAGGATGAGGACGGCCGCGTAGCCGAGGAACGCCAAGGCGCACAGCAGGGCAAGAGGCGGGCGACCCCTGGCGAGCGAAAGCGCCCCGCCGGTGGCGACAACCAAGAGCATGCCCCAGCCGATCGGATTCCAGCGCAGCCACGGGTGGAGGGATTTTTGCAGCGACCAGGTCTTGTTGTCATAAGCTTCGTGATCATTGACGAAGGCATAACTTCGGCGCATGGGAAGCGCCATCCAGGCGATGGGATCGTCGAGAATCCGTTCGCGGAAGCGCTGGCGGAAGTAGTTGTTGGCCGCGTCGACCGTGAATGCCTCACCCGTTTCGATGGTGAAGAGCAGGCGCGCCTCCTCCTCGACGGGAAACCGTGCATCGCCCAAACTCGAGACGTTGAACTGTTGCCGGTAGCTGTAGCCAGTGAACAGGTCGGGATCGTTGGTGACAGCGAGCATGAACGGGCCCTGCCAGGGAAGTGCCCGATAGTGACCCGTGGCCCAACCCTGGGCCAGAGTCATGATCGCGAGCGTGGCAACGGCTGGGACTAAGGTCGGAACAATCGCCCGGAGCCCAAAATTCAGAGATCTTCGCGCCCAGAGGGCGTGGCCGACGACCAGTCCCGGCCAGAGGAGAGCGATGGAAAGGAACTGGGAGCGGAGGGTAAAAGCTACCGCCAAGCAAGCGCTCGCGATCCAGAGACGCCGGAAGCTGCCGGTGTTCAAAGCCAACCACCCATAATAGACGAAGGCGGTCATTAGCGCGGTGGCCAGAAGAATATCGTAGGGATCTCCCGCGTAAAAGTGGACGAGTGGATTCGCAGCGAAGAGCAACATGCCCAAGCCTCGTGAGGAGGGGCCAATGGGGAGTTTCCGGAGGAGGCAGGCGAGCCAGTAACCGGCTGCGATGAAGGCCAGCACGTTCAACACCCGAGCCGCGTCGGGCAGAGCTTCCGAGGCCAGCCCCAAGCGTACCGGGAGGGATAGCACGAACGAATAAAGGGGAGCGCGAAAAAAGGGCTCGGACGGAATCGCTCCGTGTGCCATTGCTTGGGCTAACTTGAGATTGTAGTAACCATCCATCACGGGATACATACCCATTGATGTCTGTCGGTACTGGATCAGGTGACCCGCCAAAAGCGCCAAGCCAAAGAGAAAGGCCGAACGTTCATCGAAGACTAGTTTCCACTTGCGGTCGTGGTTCATGGTCAGGATTTGTGGCAGATTAGTTCGGCGGTAGGCGCATTCAACCACAAGACGAAGGCGCAAAAGCTATGGCGTTCTTTCGGCGTGTCGATTTTCTAACCATCCACGTAGGCGGCTCGGATCGTGTTGACCCTGTGGAACAGGATTTTTGGCCGAAGTCCCCAGCCCTGCATGCCCCGCAATCTGATTTCCGGGCGTCCGCTTTCTGATGGCTCTGCTGTTGGTTGGAAACGCGGATGAGCCGAGGGCTACCGGCGAGATATTATTATCCCCGGTTGTAAAAGGCAACATCAGGCGGCGTATGGAACTTTTGGATGCTGGAAGAACGACTTGATGGTTTTGGGACGTATCTTGAACAGCGACATAGTCGTCGGGGTTGAGTTCCGGGCTGTAAGCGAGCAGGTAAAAGATCTCGATGCGGTCGCGATGTTTTTTGAAGCCACTTCTTGACGTCTTTGGCGTGGTGGACGCGCAGATTGTCCACGATCAGGAAGATCTTTCGCTTTCGGTATTGGATCAGTTGGCCCAGGAACTTCAGGAAGATTGCGAGATTGGAGGCTCCGGCCGCGCCGGGCAGGCTGGTGCACCACCGAGTCTTCGCTTTGGGAGTGTAACTGCGGCGCACGTGGGCCTCTGGCTTGATGGCGGTTTCATCGCCCCAATAAATCTCCGCCTTCTCTTCTTTCGCCCGCGCCGCGATTTGCTGGTCGGGCGTTTTTTTCCGTAATCAGCGCCTACACCTCCGTACCGTGCGCGCACTCTGCGCTCCGCTGGCTAAGGTTGCTGAATCCCGGACTGCACCAAACGCGTTGGCGACCGGTGCGCGGTGAAAGAAATAGTCCCCCGCCCGCTCCTGCGGAGCGGTACCGTTGGCTATGAGGTCCGCTGGCCCCTATCAGACCTTGGTCACCAGTTTTTACGTGCAACGCGACAACGACTGGCAGCTCGCATTTTACCAGCACACGCCCGTTCCCAACGATTAGGCGCACCCTTACCAAATAGGCCGCCCGCCGGGAAATGCTCGGCCACAGGCATGGAGAAGGACAGCCACATGCGTGGAGAGAGATCCCCACAGCACGGAAACGGCTCCCCCATGCCGCGAGACGCACACCTACATGCTCGGAAAGAGGCACCTACATGCGTTGAGAAGGGCACCAGCATGCTTGGACAGGGATACCTACATGATTAGAGAATGACACCGGCACGGTCGGGGAAGCACATCACACCCCCGGATACGGATAACCACATGCATCGAGAAGGTTCCCACTGTCCGGGAGACGGCCACCGACATGCCTCGGGATGCGTTGAATTGATCGTCCTGCCCGTCAAAAACGCCGCGGATACTCAGGGAAACGTGGATCAGATCGGTGCGCACTCGGTGGCCGGACTTGAGCGCGCGGCAATGATTTTTCAGCCGGTGCGGAGTCGGGTGTTGGGCGCGGTACGTGTATTCTGCCCTGGCTGCGACCGTACCCGCCTAGGTCTGTTTTTGACGGTTGTCATGCAGAAGGGCGGGGGCATGCTGCCGATCGATGGAAGCAATTGAGCCGGAGAAGCGGTGGTGTCGGCGTTGGCGCTGGATGTTGATAGGTGCACTTCTTTGTGCGCTGGGCATCGTGCTGCTGGCGTTTGGCTGGTCCGAGCGGGTGCTCTTGTTGGAGCAGTTGGAGGTCTTACGCACAGGGTTGCTGGGCTGGATGCAATCGGTGCCGGTGCCGGTATTTATCCTCGCCTTCATTATCGGGCCGGCGGTGGGCGTGCCGTTGACTTTCTTCTATCTGGCCACGGGTGCGGTGGTCGGAAACCTGTTTCTCAGCCTGCTCTTGGCGTGGACCTGCATTTTCCTGAATGTGCTGCTGTCCTATGGGATCGCCCGGAGTTTTCTTCATCCGGTGATCGAGCGGGCGGTGCGCAGCCGCGGGTTCAGCATTCCGGTTATTCCGCGAGAGGACGAATGGAAGCTGATCCTGATGCTCCGCGTCTCCCCGATCCCCTGGTTGTTTCAGAACTACTTGCTGGCGCTGGGCGGAGTGCGGCTGGTGCCCTTTCTGATTATTTCCATGTTGGCCCAGGCCCCGATTGGCGCGGGCATGATCATCGTGGGAGAATCCCTGTTTGCCGGCAGCGCGCGATATGCGTTACTGGGCGTGTTCGTTTTTCTCACCGCGTCCTTTGGATTTTCGCTGCTGCGTCGGCGGATGGAAAAGGCGAAACGCCGACCTGATGAACCCGCTGCTGCCTGAACACACGCGTCCGATTTCCGTTGCCGAGTTAACCGCCCGGATCAAGGGCGTGCTGGAGCCGGCCTTTGCTGAACTATGGGTGCGCGGCGAGGTTTCCAACCTGCGTCGCCAGTCGAGCGGGCACCTCTATTTCACCCTGAAAGACGCGGGTGCCCAGATCAGCGCGGTGATGTTTCGGCAGGATGCTTTGCGGCAACGGCTGGAGTTGCGCGATGGCATGGAAGTGGTGGTTTTTGCCAACATGAGCCTCTATGCCCAGCGTGGGCAATATCAGCTGATCGTGCGGGTGGCGATCGAGGAAGGGGTGGGCGAGCTGCAGCGCCGTTTCGCCGCACTCAAGGAAAAGCTGGGCGCGGAAGGCCTTTTTGCGCCCGAGCGCAAACGACCCCTCCCGGCCATGCCATCCACCGTGGTTGTGATCACCTCGCCGACGGGTGCCGCCTTGCGCGATTTTCTCAGCATCCTTCAACGTCTGGAATGGCAGGGCACGCTGCGCATTCTGCCGGTACGGGTGCAGGGCGCGCAGGCGGCGGGCGAGATCGTGGCTGCACTGGAGCGGGCCAATGCCGAGCGGCTGGGGGAGCTGATCGTCCTGACGCGGGGCGGTGGCAGCCTGGAAGACCTTTGGCCGTTTAATGAGGAACGGGTTGCGCGCGCGGTGGCGGCCTCGGCTCTCCCGGTGATTTGTGGGGTGGGGCACGAGATCGACTTCACCCTGAGCGATTTTGCGGCCGACCGACGGGCCGAAACGCCTTCGGCGGCGGCCGAGCTGATTTCCAGTCCGTTTGTGGCTTACCGTGAACGCCTGCGCCGGGTCGGCCTCGATTTCCGGAGAACTTTTGCCTATCGCCTCGAGGACGAACGGAGACGCTTGCAGCTCTTGCGACGGGGTTTGCAGGCGAATTCACCGCAAGGGCGGGTCGAACACGCCTGGCTGCGGCTGGATGATCTCCGGGGACGGCAGCGGGCTGCTTTTCAGGAGCGCATGCACCGGATGCATCGTGGGTTGGCCCAGATTGCCGCCCGCTTGGAACGGCGTGATCCACGGGAGCGTCTGGAGGCTGCGCGGGCGACCCTTTCCCAGTTGCACAAGCGCCTGGTCAGCACCAGCCCCGCTTCGGCACTCGCCCGGGGGTACGCAATTGTGCGCGATGAGCAGGGCAATGTGGTCGAGCGCCTGGCCCGGATTCCCCTGCGAGCGGCAGTGACGGTCGAGTTTGAGGATGGAACGGCCCCCTTCCGGCGGGAGGAACGCGCGGTGCAGTGCGAGCTGCCTCTGGAGTGAAACGTGCGGCAGGGGCGGGTTGACCTCAAGGGGCGTGAAAGAGCTCATGCTCAGGGGCGTAGAGGTCGCGATTACTGGCGTTGAACTCGAGTTTCAGGTCGAGGGACAGTTCGGCAATATCCAGCACCCGAACAGTGCGGGCGCGGTAAAAACCGTCGGCTTCCTGTTCCATCCCAAAGGCGATCAGCAGATGACAGGCGGGAGCGGTTACCTTCGGATCTGCACTGGGCGACAGGTAAAAGCTGCGCTGAGTGGTGTCTTCGTTGGCTGGATTGTAGGTCTTGATCTCGAAGTAAAAGAGCCTGTCCTGAAATCGCGCTTCGATATCAGGGTAGCCGCTGGATTGACGCCGCCCGGAGGCAGTGGTCGGGATATCCGCGGAAAAGCCCTGGGCTTGCAGGGCCGCGATGACCAAAGGTTCAACCGCGTTACCGATCTCATTGACCCGGCGGGCGCTCAGGCCGTGGCGATTGATTAACGAAAAGGCTTCCCGCGCAGCTGCCTCGATTTGCTCCCGACATTGACCGTCATAAGGAATCACCGGATGTCCATAGAGTTGTTCAATGACGACCCGTAGCGGGCCGGGGCGCAGTTGTTCGGCGCGGGCAGGCTCCTCGGGAGCGGCGAAGGCGCGTAGCGTGAATCCAATCATCAAGAGACAGCAGAGAGAGCGAGGCATGCGCTCAGGCTGGTGGCTGATGTCACCGCGGACAAGGCCCGAATGGCCGATTGCGCGGGACGGATTCAGCTACAGATTGAAGACCATGCCGGAATTAGCTGAAGTGGAATTTTTTCGCCGCCAGTGGGAGGTGGGCATCGGCAAGCGCGTGGAGCGGGTGCACGTTCATGCCACGGCTCGCATCTATCGAAGCGTGGGAGCGCGTGTGGTGGTTGAAGCACTCACCGGAACCAGCCTGCAGCATTCGGAGGCTCAGGCGAAACAGATGCTCTTTCGCTTTGATAACGATCGCTGGCTGGGGATTCATCTGGGGATGTCGGGAAGCCTGATCGCGGCTGCCCCTGAAATGGTTCCGGGAAAGCACGACCATCTGGTGCTCTACCTTGCGGACTGTGCGTTGATCTTTTCGGATCCCCGCATGTTCGGAAAGGTGGCGCTGCATCGGGGCGTCGACGTTCCGGGATGGTGGGCCGCCTTGCCGGCACCGATTCTCTCAAGCGGCTTTACAGAGAGTGCTGTGGGTGACTTCTGCGCCCGTCGGCCCCGATCGTCGATCAAGGCGGTCTTGCTCATGCAGGAACGCTTTCCCGGCATTGGTAATTGGATGGCCGACGAGATTCTCTGGCGCGCCGGCATTCATCCTCGTTGTCCCGCCGGAAAATTGGCCTCTGGAACCCGGCGAACCGCCCTTTACACAGCGATTCGGGAAGTCACGGCGGACGCCTTGCGGGAGATCGCGGGCGTCGGAACCGCTGCCGTGCCGCGGCACCTCAGTGCTCAATTGCCGGATCATTGGCTCTTCAACCACCGGTGGAAAGACGGGGGCACCTGCCCGCGTTCCGGGACCGCGCTTGTCCGGGAAACAATCGCTGGCCGAACCACTTGCTACTGTCCCAAATGCCAAAGCTGGAGCTGGGAGTAGGATCTGAGCAGGACCGAGACTGAAGCAGATGAGGCTGCGTGCTCTGTGGAGGAATTTGCGATTCGCATGAGGAGCGTTATTTTGAAGCGATGAAACCGGTGCTCCAACAGACTCACTATCGCTGGGCGTGGGCGGCCCTGGCTCTGGTGCTGTGCGGATCGAGTTCGGCCCATGCTTCGACCGCCGTGCAGGAGACCATCGATCGAACCGTGCGGCAGATCGAGGAGATGCAGGCGGCGTTCGAGCGGTCGCGTATCGAGACGGACCGGGCGCGGGAGGCAGAAACCAACCGTCCAGCCGCGGCACCGAATGAAACGGTGGAAAACGAAGCGGTGCTCAGCGAGGATCCTGCTGGGCGAAAATCTCCGGCAGCGCCTCGGAGTCACCGGAGTGCCTCACACCGTCGACAGTAGGCACCCGCCGCCGGATTCAGTAGATCCACCACTGCCGGCTGCGCTGCTGAAAGACCCGCGCGTCTCGCTCCCAGCGCTCGAGGAAAAACGGCAAGTCGACTTGCGCCCCATGGGTGGAGATCGCATTCCACCAGGCGGTGCTTCCAACGTGTTTGTTGTAAAGGTCCCGGGCATTGTCAGTCGTTGCTGCAAATGGATTGCTTCCGCTCCAGGTCGCCGCCAGCTGCATCATGTGAAAGCTCAGCTCGGTCGGACGCAGGCGGTCCCAGTCCGTGACGACGACGTAAACGCCGCGGCGCGGCTGTCCACGTTCGCTGAATTGCAGCACACGAAATTCCAGTCCCGTGATGCGCCGTGCATTCAAAGCTGTGGCGATTTCTTCGGGAGACTTTCCTGGAAACTGGAGGAGCCGGAATGGATAAGCCGTGCCATAACCATGGGTGAATCCGCCAATCTGAGTGCCCAAACCAGTCATGGGGTAGCCGAGGACGGCTGAAAGATTGGGTATGGCCGGGGAGGTTGCTACCCAATCCAAACCCGTATCCGGCCAAAGCATATCGCGTGACCAGCCGCGCATCGGAATCACGGTCAGTTTGGCGGCGCGCCGTTGTTCAGGAGTCAGATTGAGGATGCCATTTTCCTGTTGGGCCATGCGCGCGAGCTCCCCGATTGTCAGCCCGTGGACATAGGGAACGGGGAAGGCCCCGACGTAGCTCCGCCATTCGGGATCCAGCATCGGCCCGTCCACTTTGTTGCCTCCAAGCGGGTTGGGGCGGTCGAGGACGACGATTTCCTTCCCCTGCTCAATGCACGCTTCGAGCGCGTACTGCATGGAGCTGACGTAAGTGTAGCTCCGCACGCCGATGTCCTGCAGATCGATCACCAGCACGTCGATCTGTGCCAGCATGTCGGGCGTCGGCTTGCGGTATTTGCCGTAGAGGGAAAACACAGGCAGGCCGGTGCGCTTATCCACTCGATTGGTAATGGGAACGTTGGCTTTTTCGTTGCCGTAGATTCCGTGTTCGGGACCAAACAGTGCCACCAGATTCACGCGCGGGCTGCGTCGCAGCACATCGATCGAGCTGACGCCTTCGCGGTTGACCCCGGCCGGATGCGTTAGCAAGCCAACTCGTTTGCCTTCGATTTGCCGAAAGCCCGTTGCTTCGAGAACATCAATGCCGAGATAAATGGAAGCTGAAGAAGGCGCAGTCGCCATGCAAAGGCCGAGGGACAGCAGAAAGGGGAGGAGGCGAAACAATAGCATGTTAACGGGGCCGTGGGATGGAAGAGGAGGGAGGAGATGATGATTGGGGAGGAGATTCGGGCTGTTCAGGGGCTGCCGTTGCGTCTTCTGCATTGGCCAGCCGCCGCTTTTCCTGGATGGCTTGCAGCTTCTGGATCGTGACGGCGGCTTCTTTTGCGCCTAGGCGATAAAGCACGCTGGCCACCGTGGCGACAAAACACCCGATCATGGCACCGCCGATGCACATGAGCCCCCAGACCATCGCAAGAAAACTGACGCTGAGACTCCAGTCGCCGGTTTCAACCCCGCGGTAAACCGATCCGATTTCCCCGAGATTGAGGTGCGGCGGGCTGACTCCAAAGAGGCGGAGAAAGATGCGGCCGATTTGATAAGCGGCAAAATAGATGGGAATTGCCGAAATCGGGTTGGTAATGGCTTGGAGGCTGACGAGAACCGGCAGGTTGGCCCGCACGATAAAGGCAAGCAGGACTGCGAGGGCGAGTTGTACTCCATAAAGGGGCAAAAATGCCAAAATGCAGCCGGCGTAAAGTGCTGGGACGACGGAACTGGTCCGGAATGACCAGAGGTAGGGACGTTGACGGGCCGAAGCCGCAAACCATTTGAGCACGGGATAACGGTGCATCGTCGCCCGCCGGGGCATCCACCGCAGAATGCGCTTCACTCGTGCCGCGCGCTCGCGTTGCAGCGCCCGCAATGATTCCTCTTCCTGCGTCATTCCCCTCCTTCCCGTGAATAGTCCCGAAACAAAAACCGGAAAGCTAGCCGCAGTGTCTTCGTTCTAGCAAGCGGAAGCGGCGGCAACCTGTCACGTCGTAGGGGGCCGGGCTTCAAAAAACTCGTCGTTTGGTTGCTCCGGCGCAACAGGTGAGGCGCTTAATCCAGCACCACTTCTTTGACAGCTTTTCGCAGGAGATTGGGTCCCTCGCACAGGCAACGCTCCAGCGGCCAGTCATCGGGGGCAATCGCTGTGAGCGCCCGCCGTCCGGGGTGCCCTGCCATCGCGGCCCTGGCTTCTTTCGTGATCGAACCCGCGAAGAGGTAAGCGCTTTGGTCCGAGCGGATGTGTTCGAGAACGGCCGCCGGACCTTTGCCATGTAAGGAAGTCAGGTCGAACCGACCTTCTCCTGTAAGAATGATGTGTGCCTTTTGCCGTTTCTCCTCGAGACGCAGCCACGCCGCGACGAGGGGAAAACCCGGGACAAATCTTGCGTCACGCAGCGCCGTTTGGAGACCGAAGCCGATGCCTCCTGCCGCGCCCGATCCGGCGGCGCAAAGGCGTTGATTCCACTGCTCACGGGGATGCCCAAAGTAATCGAGCAGCCGGTGGGCGGTCTTCTCCATCAAGTGCTCAAGGGGTTGGAGGTCTGTGAGCTTCAATCCCTTCTGCGGTCCAAAAGTCGCTGTCGCTCCTTGTTTACCCAGCAACGGATTATCGACATCGCACGCAATTCGAACCGGAGGCACTTCCAGAGGCTGACCGTCAAACTCCCGGATCTCGTGCCAGCGTTCAGGGCTCAATGCGCGCAAGTGCTGGCTGTGGTCTCCCCGAAGTTCCAGCCCGAGCGCTTCAAGCGCCCCAAGACCGAGGTCGTTGGTTGCACTACCTCCAATGCCGAGAAGGATTGCCGCCGCTCCTGCTCGGGTCGCATAGCGAATCAATTCGCCGGTGCCGTAGGTCGAGGTTTTCCATGGATCCCGATCTCCCGGCTCCAGAGCTTGCAGGCCACTGGCCTGAGCCATTTCGATCACGGCCAAAGCGCCATCTGGAGGAAGCTGAAGGAGGGCACGGGCGGATTCCGGGAGAACCTCCAGGCGAACCCACCCGAGGGTCGCGTCCTGAAGGTGAAATCGAGGCCCCGTGACCTGAATGATGTCCAGCCGCCCGCCGGCCGCAGTCGTCAGGATTCGTGCAAAACCTTCCCCTCCGTCGGTAAGCGGCACGCGGTCAAGAATCCAATCCGGATGCGCTTCGAGCAGGGCCTCCGCCGCTACCTCGCATGCGACTTCCGCCGACATCGAATCCTTGAACTTATCAAACGCAATCAAGCCCCGCATCGCGCATTCGTTAGCGTTGGATTAAAATTGGTCAAGCGATCGAGTCGTTCCGAAACATCCTCCCTCAACGAATGGGGCGAGGAATAAAACCTCTTCATTTAGAAAGTACTGGAATGATGCCCTGCCTATAGACGCTAGGGTGAGGAAATGCCCAATACTCGAAAATCCTGGGCTGCGTAAAAACGACCGCTCGGTCCATGGTCTTCAAGTAGTGCTGGAACAAGTATGCCTGGGAGAACAGTTTCAACGGGGTATTGTGCATCGGGCCCACCCGTTGCCGTTTTGACCCAGCCGGGGTCCACGTAATTGACAAGGACGTTGGTCCCGGTGAGTGCCGTTGCAAGCTCAAGCGAATACTTGTTCACGGCTGCTTTCGAGACGCTGTAGGCGGTGAATTCAGGTTTCCCTGCAATGCTTGAGGTGACATTGGTGATGCGTCCCCAGCCTCGGGCTTTCATCCCCGGAGCAAATGCTTGGCAAAGCTCGATGAGCGCCCAGACGTTAACTTGGAATACACGATCCCACAGGTCCTTGGATTGGTCGAAAATCGACAGAGGTTCATGCACAATCGCTGCATTATTATAGAGAATGTCGATCCCGCCGACCTGGGTTTCAACTGCGTCGATGACTTTTTGAACGGCGCGGGGCGAGGCCAAATCCCCGGCCACCACCTGCACTTCGACCTCAAAAGGTTCCAGCAAGGCAACAGTGTCCTTCGCATGCTGAATCTCTCGGCTGTGAATGATGATGTTGGCTCCGTGGTCGGCCAGTCCGAGCGCGATCTGTTGACCAATTCCCCGGCTGGAACCGGTGACTAACGCCCATTTTCCGGAAAGTTTCTTTTGCATAGTTTTGAAGGCGAACGAGAAGACGGTGGAAGTAGGAAGTTGGTTTTTGCTCGGCTTTAACTCACGCTGGAGCCTGAGGCTTCTCCTTCCAGATCCCCAGTTCGACCAGCTTGGAACGGGGATTTTCCGGCCATTCACGATTGGCCAAAGGGCTGGCGGGAGCCGGATGAATAATCCGGGCAATGCGAGGCTGCTTTATAAGTGAGGCTGCAATGCGCTTCAAGTTGGCCTCCGCATAAGCGCCGACTCCTATTGCCCATGCTGGCTGAAGTATTTCCAGTGTTCGTCGCAGATGTTGATCACACACGGCTTCGAGCTGAAGCCGCTCGGCAGCCCTGAGCTTGTCAGGGGTAAAATTAGCCCCTGTTTCGGTCATGAACACCAATGGACAATAGTTTAAAACGAAGTGGTTGCGGAAAAAGTCCTCGGCGCGAGGAAACTCCCGGGCAAATAATTCGAGCCAGAGCCTCCTTCCGCTCACTTCCACTTTTTTACAGGCAAAGCCTGTTACCGGACGGTTGGGGTGCTCCTTTGCAGGCTTTCCTATCGGGCATTCGATGGACATCCACTCTTTCACCGCTGGAATTGCTCCAAACGGAACCCCCACTTGAGCCATGCCGAAAGGGCCCGGATTCATGCCCAGAAAGACGACTTGTTTGGTCGATGGGGCGAAGCGCGACAAGTAGCAGTCATATCCCTTGGCAGCATAGTCCAGAGGATTATAAACATGTGTAACGGGGGCTCCAAACTGCAGCTCGTTTACTGCCCGCCGCAGGTCATCGGTCGCTTCCTGCATTGCTTTGAGCACCGCCTTCGTCATGGCAACAAGGGAACAATAAAGCAGTCGCAGGCCAAGACCAAAAATTAAGGGTCAGTCCCAAAAAGGTTGACGTTGATGAGCATCTAATGGCATGAATGGGTTCATGCGGATGAAGCGGTTGAAGATGGAGGAGGGCACGGCTGTGTATCATTGCATGTCCAGAACGGTTGGGGGGGAGCATTTACTGGGAGTTCATGAAAAGGAAACATTGCGAAAAATGCTCTGGCAGGTGGCCGGCTTTTGTGGCGTGGAAGTGCTGGCTTATTGCATCATGTCAAATCACTTCCACGTCCTTGTGCGGGTGCCGGTGGTTTCAGCCTTGCCGCGGGACGAAATTCTTCGCCGATACACTATCCTGTATGGAGCCAGTCGGAGTAACTTTCATCCCAGTGTAGGCGTGATGGAAGGAGTATTGGCCAAAGAAGATGATTCGCTGAGCAAGGATTGGGTTGAGCGCCTGCTTGCTCGAATGGGCAATGTTTCCGAGTTCATGAAGACGCTCAAACAGCGGTTTACGATGTGGTTTAATAGCACCCATGGTCGTTTTGGCACTATTTGGGCTGAGCGTTTCAAGAGTGTTCTTGTGGAAGATTGCCCAGATATGCTGCGGGTGGTTGCTGCTTACATTGACCTTAATCCTGTTCGGGCCGGCTTGGCTCAGGATCCTGCCGATTACCGGTGGTCTTCCTATGCCGAGGCCGTTGGTGGCAATTCCAAGGCTCAAGAAGGGATTGCGAGCGTAGTGGGAGCGCTTCAATGGAAGAAGGCCTTGCCGCTATATCGCATGATTGTCTACGGAAAGGGCGCGGCGGGGCACCTTGGAGAGGAGGGGATGATCAGCTGGGAAACGGCCGCCGATGTGTTACGCGATGGCGGGAGAATTCCGGTTGCGACCCTCGTTCGATATCGAGTCCGTTATTTTACGGAGGGCATTGCTTTGGGCAGCTCTGGTTTTGTGCAAGCGGTCGCTGCGAAACTGAATCGCTCAATCCTTTCACCTGTTCATCGTCGCGGCCCACCTGTAGCGATCGGTGCTGATTCCAACAACATGATGGCCTTGAGGCATCCCCGCCACCGAGCCTCTTCTGGGGTCATCTGACCGGAAGCGCGGGAACCGATAAGAGCATGTCGCGGAAGGCCTCTTCGGAGAGAACCGCAATACCCCGTTCACGCGCTAAAACCAGCTTTTGCCCTGGGTTCTCTCCACAGACCAAATGTGTGGTGGAGCGCGAAACGGAGCTGCCTACGGTTCCTCCATAAGCTTCGATCAAGGCAATCGCTTCTTGTCGGGTCAGGCTTTCCAGAGTTCCGGAAAATGCGAAGACAAACCCTTTAAACGCAGGTGAGACACTACTACCTTCCACCTCCGGATGGACACCAGCTGTGATCAGCGTATGAATGGCTTCCCGTGCTTCCAAGTTCTGGAAGTGAGATTCAATGCTTTGGGCTGTGGAGGGATGCAGACCGAGATTTTCAAAATCGTCTTGGCGAAAGGTGATGAGCTCTTTTAGCCCAATACCGCTCGCTGCCAATTGCCTCGCGGTGGCCCGGCCGATACCGGGGATCCCTATGCCGACAAAGTAGCGGCTTGCGGGAGCATTCTTGCGGTCACCAATGGCGCGGAAAAGCTGTTCCGGATCCGCAATGCCTATTGCCGCCAGCTGGGGAATATCTTCTGCCGTAAGCTTGAAGAGGTCCGGAAAGTCCTTGATGAAACCATTACTGAGCAGCATTTCAATCACGCCCGGAGTGAGCGCTGTGATATTCAATGCGTCCCTCCCTGCAAAGTGCTCAATTCGTTTTCGTAATTGAGCGGGGCATGCCCGTAGCGGGCAACGGATGTAAGCACCGTCCTGCTCGACTGGCGTACCGCAGGCCGGGCAGGACGGTGGGGGAACAATAACATTTGCGTGGGGCAAGCGTCGGCTTTTATCCACTTGTGCTATTTGCGGCACGACTTCGCCTGCGCGTTCAATGAAGACTGTATCGCCAATGTGCAGGTCGAGTGCGGCGACTTGCTGGTAATTGTGAAGGCTGGCTCGGCGAATAGTTGCACCTGCTAAAGACACCGGGTCAAAAACTGCCACCGGCGTAATGATTCCGGTTCGACCGACCTGTGGCTCTACCGCTTGAAGCACTGTGGCTGTCCGGGCGGGAGCAAATTTGCACGCGATCGCCCAACGCGGAGCTGTTTTGTCAGTGCCGAGAACGGCTTGCTGCTGCAGGGAATCTACTTTGACTACCAATCCGTCGTGAGGGAAATCCCAGTCTGCCCGTTCCGTGGCGAGTGTTTGAATGGTCGCCCACACCTCTTCGGAAGAATCGGCTGTCCAATAGTGCGGGATGACCGGAAGGCTCCAGTTCGCAAATTGTTGGTAAATTGCTTGTTGTGACGGAGGAAGATAACTGGGCGGATCACAGGCTCCTACTCCAAACACAACAATGGATAAGGACCTATTTTCAACGGTTTCCCTATCGATACGGCGCAGCGCGCCAGCTGCGACACTTCGAGGAGATTGATAAGGTTGCTCTCCGGCGAGAAAACGTTCCGCATTAAGTTGAGCGTAATCGGAGAGTGCGATGTAGATTTCACCGCGAATCTCAATTTCATGAGGAGGCTCTTCGGAAGCGCTAGAGGTGGTTTTGAACTCGAGCAGTCGAGGTAGGTTCTTTATTGTCTGAACATGCTCAAGGATCTGTTCGCCCATGATCCCGTTGCCGCGAGTAGCGGCTGCTACCAGTAATCCGTCCCGGTAAATCAAACTGACGGCCACGCCATCATATTTCGGTTCGATCAGGTAATGAGGTTTATCGGGTGTGAGTGCTGCTGCCGTGCGTTGATGAAAACGCGCCCAATCGTCAATGGAGTAGGCTTTGTCCAAGCTGAGCATGGGGATGCGGTGTAAATGGGCGGATGTAGTGGGCTCAAGATGCTCCGAGAGCATCGAAATATCCGCCTTGAACATGGGAAAGGTCGCCTCGAGTTCGCGCAGCTCCCGTTTGAGTTGATCGTAGGCGAAGTCGCTGATGACTGGCGCATCCTCCTCGAAATACAGTCGATCATGAAAAGCGATCTCGCGCCGAAGATTCCGAATTCGCTCGGGGATAACTCGATCCAGCGAATCGACCGGTGGTGGCGGGGCCTCAGTAGGGAGCGTAGCCGGAGTGAACGGTGATGGAGGTAATGGAACCGAAGCCGCATCGCCGTAGCTCAATGCGGACGGAAGAAGACAAAAGGTCGCGGAGCACAAGCAAGCGCAACGACGGCGGCAAACGACAGCGTAAGACATAGCGCAGCATTGATAATGACGATGCCTCTGGCCCGGCAACCCAAAACGGCGACTAATAGGGACAGACCCTAAAAGCTTGTCGGTTGTTTTGCGTGAGGAGGTGGGGAGGGTGACAAAGTGCTTCCGTTGGGGCACGGCGCGTGCCATCGTTTGGGGGTATCGAACATCGTCTCAACAGTGACCGCCTTTTCGCTGGAACCCGCCGGCTGCTCGCTCATTCCCGCGAGAGCCGAACGGATTGGATCAATCCGATCTGCATGCTTTTGTTGGGGCTGATCGGATTGATTTTTATTTATTCGGCCACGAGCTATTCGAGCAGCAACTATTGGGCGCGTCAGATTCTCTGGATGGTGGTAGGCGGTGGCGTGTATGTCGGTTTGGCCCGGATCAATTACAAAATCTATCTGGAGAACGCTGTTTTTATCTTTCTCGGTGCGATCCTTCTCCTGCTGCTGATTTGGACTCCTCTGGGGGTTCAGCGGGAGGGAGCCCGTCGCTGGTTGAATCTCATCGTGATGAATTATCAGCCTTCGGAAGCTGCTAAGGTCGCCACCTTGATCATGGTCGCGAGCATCTTGGCGCGCAATGAACTCGGGACAGTGCGGGAGTCTTTGATTGTCCTTCTTAAAGTCTTCGTGGTCACGGCGTTGCCTATGTTCTTGATTTTTTTGCAGCCCGACCTAGGTTCGACGCTGATTATCCCCCCTGTGGCCCTTGTGTCTTTATATGTTTCCCGACTTTCGGAACGATTTTTCTTTGCCGTGTTTGGTTTAGCAATCGTAACCACGGGAATCCTGTCGCTTGATCTCTATGGCTACAGCTTATTCCTGAAAGAGCATTCGCTCAGTGCATTAGAAGCGCGTGGAGAGTATCAGAAGGAATCGTTCTTGCCCATGCTGCATGATTATCAGCGGGAGCGCATTATGGGGTTTGTGGCACCGCACGTCGTTGACCCGACCGGGACGGAGGTTGCGTGGAATGCCATTCAGTCGCAGCAGGCCGTCGGCACTGGCGGATTGACCGGAAAGGGCTGGACCGAAGGAACTCAGGCACAACTGGGCTATCTGCCACGGTCGGTTGCGCATAATGATTTTATCTTCGCTGTTGTGGCGGAGGAAAGTGGCTTTTTGGGCGGACTCCTGGTGATCGGAATTTATGGTGTCATGCTTAGCAATGGGGTCCGCATTGCTGGCATGGCGCGTGACCGTTTCGGAATGCTTTTGGCGGTCGGCGTGACAGTGACCTTTCTCATCCACGTGTTTATCAACATTGGGATGACTATCGGTATCTCTCCGATCACGGGTTTGCCCCTCCCGTTTATTAGTTATGGTGGCTCCTTTATTTTGAGTTGTTGCATCCTGCAGGGAATCGTCCAGAGCGTTTATCGGCATCGCCGCGAGCGAGTATGAAAATCGATAACGCCAGATTCTCCTGCCAGCGGATGGACGACGGACCCGAAATCGGAGGACCCCGCTCATCCCCTCTAGATCGACCCACGGGTCGTTGTCATAATGAAACCTTCTTCCGAAACATCTACTCATTCCCTCTCGCAGGAGCAGGAGGCGGAACTCAAAAACCGCCCGGCCGACCAGAAAGTGGCCGATCTTGATCCTGAGCAGATCCAAAAAGACGCCAAGGAACGCGCACGCCAAAAGCCGGTGATTCAAAAAATCGCCGAAGCGATCAAAAAGGACAAAGGGCCTTACCGGGAAGTTATTATCAATTCCGAACCCCTTGAGAAGCGGGTGGCGGTGCTCAACAACGGGGTGCTTGAAAAGTTCGATCTAGAACGGACCGGGGATGATCGTTTGGTCGGAGCCATCTTCAAGGGCAAGATCCAGAATCTTGAGCATGGCTTGAAAGCGGCGTTTGTTGATATTGGCATGCCCAAGAATGCCTTCCTGCATTTTTGGGACATCCTTCCGCAAGCGGACAGCAACGTTGAATTTATTCGCGACACCCGTTCTGACGCCCAGCGAACCAAGCGGGAAAAGGTGACCCTCAAGGACATCCCCGGCCTGTATCCCATTGGCTCCGAAATTGTGGTCCAGATCACCAAGAGCACGATTGGCACCAAAGGGCCCCGCACCACGACGAACATTGCACTGCCGGGCCGCTACCTCGTGTTGATGCCCTATGGAGGGCAATGCGGGGTTTCCCGAAAGATTGAAGATGAGGGTGAGCGCAAGCGGTTGAAAGATATCTTGCGCAAGCTTTCGATCCCCGAAGGCATGGGCGTCATCATCCGCACGGCGGGCGAAGGCATGCGTTGGACCTATTTTGTGCGGGACCTGACAATCCTGCTTAATGAGTGGAATGAAATCCAAAAGCGTATCGAGATTGCCCGGCAACCCACCTGTGTTTACAAGGAGCCGGACATTATCGAACGCACCGTCCGCGATTTTTTGACCGAAGATATCGACCGCGTTTTGATCGATGACGAAGAAGACGGCAAACGGATGCAGGAGGCCGTCACTCGGATTTCCAAACGCAGTGCGGGCAAGATTGCGACCTTTCGGGAGAACATTCCCATTTTCGAGCGTTTCAATATCGAGCGTCAGATCGAGCAGACGTTTCAGCGCAAAGTGGCCCTCCCCAGTGGCGGCGAAATTGTGATCGAAGAAACGGAGGCGCTGGTCGCGATCGATGTGAATACCGGGGCTCACCGAGGGAGCAAAGGCGACAACAACAGCTTTATCCTGCAGGTTAATCTTGAAGCCGCGAGTGAAGTGGCTCGGCAGATCCGTCTGCGCAATATGGGCGGGCTGATCATTGTCGACTTCATCGACATGAAGAACCGTAAGGACCGCAACGCGGTGGTTCGTCTGATGAAGCAGGAGATGGAGAAAGACCGCGCCAAGTGCCACGTGTTGCCCATTTCGACCTTGGGAATCCTGCAAATGACCCGGCAACGGCACAAGGAGAGCGTCTCCAGCGGGCTCTATTGCCCTTGTCCCTATTGTGGGGGCCGGGGAACGGTTAAAAGCTCCCGCACCATGAGCGTGGAAATTCAGCGCCGCCTCACCAGTGTAATTCGCCGGCTCAAGCCCAATATTGATGCCTCGGGCGAGGCTTATTGGCTGAGGGTCTTTTGTCATCCGCACGCGTTGGAACGATTGCGTGCTGAGGACGAACGTATTCTTGTCGAGATTGAAGATAACTACGGCGTGAAGTTGAGCTTTCGGGCCGATCCGGCTTATCATGTGGAAAACTTCAAGATCGTGGATGCGCGTACCGGACAGGAACTACGATAAATTCCCATAGAAAATTAGGGACATCCCTTGACAGCGTATTACAAGTTCCTAATGAGTAAGCGCTTGTGGGTAACGCGCCGGAATTCCCGATCAACAGGAGGTTCCGGCGGATTTGAGCGTATGCAAGCTAACTGAACACTGTGGAATCCTGGATCACATTTGTGCTGGGTTTTCTTACGGCCTTCGTTTTTGGATGGCTGCTTTTTCGCCGTTGGCAAAAAAATATCGAGGAGCACGCGAAGGAACGACTCGAACTGGCCCGCCGCGAGGCGGATCTTTCAATCAAGGATAGTCGCGCCAAGCTTGAATTCGAATTTGAGAAGCGCCGGGCGGTTCTGGAGCAGGATACTGAGTTAATTCGCCGGGATCTGCGCCAAAAGGAAGAAGAAGGTGTTTCTGCGTTGCTTGCGGCGGAGAAGGAGCGCGAGGTGTTGGAGAAACGACGCGAGACTCTGGATCGGCAAATCAGTGCCTTGGAAGAACGCGAAGACCTTGCTCGGTCGCGCATTAGTGAATACCGGGAAAAGCTCCAGAACCTGGTCGGAATGGATTGTCAGCAAGCGCGCCAGGCCCTTCTCAATGAGGCGGAGGAGGAGTGCCGCGACGAGATTCGGGAGATGAAAGAAGTCATTCTGCAGCGCGCGGAGCGGGAGGTGCAGCTGGAGGGGCGCAATATTCTGATTGCCTGCATGCAGCGCTTGGCTGCCAAGCCGCAGCACGACATCACCGCCACCATTGTCAAACTTCCCGGAGAGGAGATGAAAGGGCGCATCATTGGTCGGGAAGGCCGTAATATTAAAGCGTTTGAATCCACCACCGGCACCACACTGCTGATCGACGAAACGCCTGAGAGCGTGTTGATTTCCTCATTCGATCCAGTGCGCCGCGAAGTTGCCCGCATTGCCTTGGAAGCTTTAATGCGCGATGGTCGGATTCACCCCGCCTCCATTGAAGACGCGGTCCGTGAGGCTGAAAATGAGGTCAAACAGAGCGTCATTGCCTTTGGGGAGGAAGCAATCCGCCGTCTGCGCCTCTCGCGCGTTCATCCGGAAGTCATTGGCTTGCTGGGTCGGATGCATTACCGCTTGGCAAATAACCAGAACTCGCTCGAGCATTCCGTCGAAGTGGCCCATCTGTGTGCGCTTATGGCTGCAGAGCTCGGACTCGACCCGGAAATCGCCAAGCGTTGCGGCCTGTTCCACGATATAGGAAAAGTCCTCGATGAAGATTATGGGGGAAGCCATGCTGCGGCCGGAGCCAATCTGCTCAAACGGTACGGCAATGAAGACCCGCGGGTAATCAATGCGGTCCACGGGCATCATAACGAGGTGCCTCCTGAAAGCCCGTATGTGGCACTGCTGATGACTGCCGACAGTTTGAGTGCGATGCGTCCAGGTGCCCGAGCAGAAAGCATCGACAGCTATATTCAACGAGTGCGCAATCTCGAAGCCATTGCCCGGGAGTTCGAAGGCGTGGCTGATGCCTATGCGATCCAAGCGGGCCGCGAGATCCGGGTAATCGTTGCTCCGGATCGAATTGACGATGCAGGAGCCCGCCGCTTGGCCACGAAAATCCGTCGTCGGGTTGAAAATGAAATGCAATATCCCGGCACCATCAAGGTCACAGTTGTCCGGGAAAGTCGGATTTCGGAAACCGCGAAATAGTCCAATGCGCGTTCTTGTCTGCTGTTTGGCAGGTTAGATCCCCGTGTTGATCAGGCCCAGTACATCCGCTTTGCGACTCTCGGCGCTGGAAAGTTCTCTCCAGGCAATAAGGCTGTATTTGCCCTCCGTCCCAAACTCCTTGAGCGCCTCGTCGTAGTGAAAGCTATAATTTCCGTTAATGGAAACATGGTTGCCAACCAGAGAGCCGAACATGACGCCGGAGTTTCCGCCGCCTTTGAGATTAATATTGGCGTAGGGTGCATAAACAGCCCCCATCATGGCACCATTGCCGTGCAATTTGATCTCCTGCCCTTCGCCCTCCGGTGCAGTGCCATACAATGCAAGGCTCGAGGGTTTGTTAGTCATGTTGACCATCCCATTCCCTCCCACTGTGACATCTCCGGCAACGTAAAGGGTGAGGGTGCTTCCGGGCGTGATCTTCAGTTCCCCTTTGATGTCAATGTCGCCATCGACCACCAATGTAACGTTTCCCTGCACCACCCAAGTATCGTCGATATTCAGGTCGGGGAGATGGTAGTCTGTGGCTGCTCCGGTAATGCCGATCGTAGCCGAACTCACCGTGGTGTAAGGCGAGGTTAGTTCAGGAATGGTGACCGGTGGAAAACTGGCATAAAAATCTGTAGAAATGCGGTGGATATCGACCGATACCTCGTCGTCGGTGTCCCATCCTCTGACCGTTCCCTTCGCACCGATCCGGGGAGCTGCACCGCCGGTGGCGATAAATCCAAAAATGTCCGCGTTCTGAGTGTCCACGGCGTTAACTTCTACGCTCGTGCTGGCGACGCTGCCTTGATCATTTCGGTTGGTGGAAGCGTCATACGGTCCGTTTTTCGAATTATAGCTGTCGACCGCGGTATTGTTGCCGCTCATCGTAATCCCGTTACGGGAGGTAATTCCGTTTGAAAAGAAACCACTTCGCCCCAAATCGATCTGCAACTGTTTGGACGCGGTCAATCCATAGGGGTGGGTGATGATGCCCTCAGTGATGATGCTGAGGCTGTTGAGGTTTTCAAATTCAATGAAGGTCCGAACCGTACGGGTTTCCTTGGAGGATCCTGCCGGGAGGACCGCCTGACGGCTGTAGCCTGCGCTGCCTTCGGTCCATCCGCTCCAGTCATTGTTGATCAGTGCGTAGAGAGCATCTTCAGCCCCCGCTTCAGCCACATTGACTGTTTCGAGCGATAACCGCGTCTGATGCGCAAAACGGACTTCCTGCAGCACGGTCGCCAGATAAAGGCCCGCCACCGCGGAGAGGACGATCGCAATGATCAAGGTGCCCAGAATTACGGAACCTGAACTGTTTTGAGAAGAGCGCATGAGCGTCAGGAGGAAGGAAGGTTACCGTCGTTGACCCGCTTGTTGCGCAGCATGAAACGCGCAGATATTACATAATTGCGATTGACCAGACCCAACACCCGCCGAGTCATTTCGGCTTCCAGCTGCACGTGCTTGATCTCAAGAGGCTCCGCAGTGGGATTTTGGCGGTAGGTGAAATAGTTGAAGGACAGATGGCTAACATCCCGGAGCACCTCGGTCGCGGAACCGTCAGCCCTTGTCAGCAGCAGGACTTTCTGTGCGTTGTCGTAAGAATAGGTGAGGGTTTCCGGATCTCCCGATTCGGTTAACCGGATAAATCGAAGCCGCTCGTCGCTTGCCTCCAGTACGGTGGAGCCGGAGCGCAGTAAACTGCCCAGATTACTCAGCACCTGCCGGCTCTGGGTGTTCATCTCCGAATAATTGATGAGGCTTTGGGAGCCTTTCGCGAGCCCACCGGTGACACTTGCAGCGACTGCAAGAATCATTGTTCCGAGCACCATGGCGATGAGCACCTCGACCAAGGTGAATCCGCATTGTTGGCCTTTAGGGTGCCGCGGGTTAAAACGTACGGTAGTAATAGTCATTGAGACCTCCGCGGGAGATCCGGGTGTAGTGGTTTTTGGAATGCTTGCGATTCTGGGGACCTGTCCATTCCACCGTGATTTCCACGCTTTTTTGGCCATCATTGAAGGCGGCAATTTCACGGAAAACTGTGTATTTTCCGGTGAATTTCTGTGCGAACGTTCCGGAAAGCGGTCGCTCAACTTTTCCGGAGGGGGCTGCCTGCAAGTCTGCCCAATTCATGGTGCGCAGCGCCTCAATCTCACTCTGGAGAATCTGGGAAACACGCGTCATGTCTCGTGCTTCTTCGATCAACCGGTTGCCTTGGATCAAGGCGGCCAAGCCACCGCCAAGGACCATCGTCAGCAAGACAGCGCCTACCATGACTTCGACCAGCGTAAAGCCGCGTGTGTTATCTTTCATAAGGCACTGCTTTCTGAGGGATTAAGCCTACCGCTTCGATTGGTGTCAATCGACTGCGTCAGCCAGGGCGGATTTTACGGTTTTATAACGGTCTGGAGGTATGCGTACCGTGCATCGTCCTCGCGCTCACTGATGATCACTGAAGACTCGCGTCTGGATCGCTCACGCTTCATCCTCGTGACCCCATGATGAGAGATTTACGGAATGCCACGCTAATGCTCGGCCCGACTTGATGCATTGATGGACAGAAATACACCAGCGTTGGCTGACCCGCCGGACAGGCGCTTGATGGTCCGGGCAATGAAGTTATCGGTCTGGATCGGTATCCTCATGGTGGGATTGAAGGGCGGAGGATTCCTCTTGACCAATTCTGCAGCGATTTTGGGCGACGCTGCAGAGTCAGTTGTTCATGTGGCCGCCGTTTTATTTGCTGCCTACAGCCTTTATATCAGCGCTAAACCTCCGGACCGGAGTCATCTCTACGGCCATGCCAAAGTCGGGTTTCTGAGCGCGGGGTTTGAAGGGGCGGCGATTCTTTTTGCTGCCGTCTATATCGCTTATGAGAGCATCCTTGCCTTGGTCCGTGGTCCCGAACTGCGGGCACTGACGATGGGCGTGGGCATTGTCGGGTTGGTCGTCGTCATCAACGGAGTTCTCGGAACATTTCTGGTCATGACGGGCCGCCGGAATCGATCATTGATTCTGGAAGCCAATGGGCGACATGTATTGACTGATGCCGTGACCAGTCTGGGCGTTTTAGTTGCGCTGGGACTGGTTCAGTGGACGGGGTGGGCCTATTGGGATCCGTTGTGTGGCTTGGCCGTGGCTGCGCATATCCTCGTGTCCGGGGGGCGCTTGGTTGGAAAGGGCTGGCGGGGCTTGATGGATGCAGCCGATCCGCAGGTTCACAGTCGGATCACTGTGGTCCTTGAGGCCGAGACTGCCCGCCGGAATCTCAGTTATCATGCGCTGCGTTACCGGGATCTAGGGAACATGTTATGGGTTGATTTCCACCTCTTGTTTCCGGACGCGACAACGCTGGAAATCGCACACCGGGTAGCCACTGAAATCGAAGTGGCGGTGGATAATGCTTTTACCCGCCCCGTCTATGTCACGACCCACCTTGAGCCTACGGGAACACACGATGCCGACCATGCGGCGGCGGGCCGGCGACCGCGGTTTTGAGGTGACGGCTGGTCCGGGAGAGAACGATCTTGCCTCGCCCATGCAGCTCGGAGTTTGCTGCACATTCGCACCTTTACATTTATCGCCATGGCAAAGCCCAAAAAGACCGCGATCACGCCCACCCGGGCAGACGATTATCCCGAATGGTACCAGCAGGTAATCAAAGCCGCTGACCTTGCTGAAAACTCCCCCGTTCGCGGCTGCATGGTGATCAAACCATGGGGCTATACCCTGTGGGAAAATATGCAGCGCGTGCTCGACCAGATGTTCAAGGACACCGGGCACGTGAATGCTTATTTCCCCTTGTTCATTCCCGTTAGTTATCTGGAAAAAGAGGCGAAACACGTCGACGGATTTGCGAAGGAATGTGCCGTCGTCACGCACTCCCGTTTGGAGCTCGACGAAAATGGAAAGCTCGTGCCGGCCTCGCCTTTGGAAGAGCCGCTGATCGTGCGGCCCACATCCGAGACGATCATTGGCGAGATGTACGCCAAATGGGTGCAGAGCTACCGCGATTTGCCGATCTTGATCAATCAATGGGCCAATGTGGTGCGGTGGGAAATGCGCACCCGTTTGTTTTTGCGGACGGCGGAATTTCTCTGGCAGGAAGGTCATACCGCGCACGCCACGCAGGAAGAGGCGTGGGAGGAAACCCGCAAAATGTTGAAGGTCTACGCCACCTTTGCGGAGGACTACATGGCGATGCCCGTGCTCCAAGGTGAGAAAACCGAAGGGGAGCGTTTTCCTGGCGCAGTCTCGACCCTTTGCATTGAAGCGCTCATGCAGGACGGCAAGGCACTGCAAGCCGGAACCTCGCACTTTCTCGGACAAAATTTCGCCCAGGCGTCGAACATTCAGTTTCAAACTGAGGCCGGGCAGCGCGAGTTTGCCTGGACCACGTCTTGGGGCGTGTCGACCCGCCTGATCGGTGGCTTGATCATGACCCACAGTGATGACGATGGCCTCGTTTTACCGCCCCGTCTGGCACCCTATCAGATCGTTATTCTCCCCGTTATCGTGCAGGACGAGTCGCGGGAATCGGTTCTGGAATACTGCGATTCGCTCGAAGCTGAGCTAAAGCAGATTACCTGGGACGGCCGCCCGCTACAGGTCCATGTCGATAAACGGGAGATGCGGGGCGGAGATAAAATGTGGTCCTGGATCAAAAAAGGTGTTCCTCTCCGCGTTGAGGTGGGGCCTCGTGACATTGCCAACCAGAGCGTCTTCCTCGCCCGGCGTGATACCGGGGAAAAAGGCGGGATAGCGCGGACAGCGTTTCTCGGCAACGTGGTGGCGCGGTTGGAAGATATTCAGGAAAATCTCCTGAATCGGGCGAAAGCGTTCCGTGACAGCCGGACCCAGACAATCGACTCAAAAGAGGACTTTTACGCCTACTTTGCGGCCGGAAACCCGGAGCAGGGGTTGGCCCTTGCGCATTGGAACGGCACTGTCGAGCTGGAGGAGCAAATCAAGAACGATCTCAAAGTGACGGTTCGTTGCATTCCGTTTGCAGAGTCTCCCGAGCCCGGAACCTGTATTTTCACTGGGCAGCCGAGCGCCCAGCGAGCCGTTTTTGCCCGGAGCTATTAGGCGACTCCACCGCGTGCACGGTGGTTTCCTTCCCGTGGTGGACGGATCGAACTCCGTGGGGATAATAAGCCCATGATCGGTGCGATACGTTTTCAGTTCAGGCTTTTCGGCGTATGGGCATGGCTGTGCTGCGCTGCTGCCTATGGTGCACCTTCCCATGCGGTGCTTCCGCGAACGGAATCCTTTGAGGTGTCTCTCGTCGCAGAAAGCGAGCAACCGTGGTCCGATGTTGCGATCAGTGAGGAAGGGCGGCTGTTCGTCTGTTATCCGCGGGCGGAAAAGGCTCTGCCATCGGCGGTGGCCGAGCTCCACGCCGACGGTCGCTTTCTGCCCTTTCCCAACCGGCAGTGGAATGCCTTCGATGCGGATCGAAATGCTGCGGACCAGTTTGTATCGATTGAAGCTGTATTCGCCAACCAACGCGGTCAGCTATGGATATTGGATGCAGGTAATGCGGGCGTCGGACAACTTGCCCCCGACACGGCTAAACTGGTCGCGGTCAATTTGGAAACGAACAACATCGCTGAAGTGATCCGGTTTGGAGCGCCCTCGGTGAGTGCAGAAAGCCAGCTGAGCGACTTATGCGTCGATGCGGAACGAGGTTTTGCCTATATTTCGGACTCCGGGGCCGGAGGTTTGCTGGTGGTGGATCTCTCCAGCGGAATGACGCGCAAAATACTGGCGGAGCATCCGTCTGCCCGTTGGGAACGAACCGCGCTCATAATTGCAGGGGTTCCCTGGATGGTTGAGGGCCGCGTGCCACAACGTCATGCGCATGCCCTCGCGCTTTCGCCCGATCACCAGTTCCTCTACTATCAAGCCCTCAGCAGTCGCACACTTTATCGCCTGCCTACTGCCATGCTGCGAAATTTCGATCTTCCAGAAGCGGAAATAGCGGCCGCAGTTGAACAGGTGGCTCGTGTGGGAGCCATGGGGGGCATGGCGTTTGATCGTCACGGAAATCTCTATTTTTCGGCTCTCGAAACTGCGGCCATTCTTCGGTTGACCACGGAAGGCGGCCTGGAGTCGGTGGCTGCGGATCCGGATCATTTTGTCTGGCTGGATTCACTCCAATTCGCGGCGGATGGCTCCTTGTACGTGACCACGCCGGAGCGCCTGTTCCGCCTGAAAATGCGGCATTTGCCCCCGCTACCAGAAAGCCACAACAATCGCCGCCGTCAGGACAGCAAGTAACAGCGACCACATCCGGAAATCCCTCCATGGAGACCTTTCTGCGCTGGTGTCTGCTGCTTCGAGTCTCCGTGCACCAGAAAAAGTCAAGGAGTCTTCGCGCACGGTGCCGACCGGATCCGGTAGCAGTAGAGAGAGAACCACGAGGAGACATGCGGCAATGCTGAAGAGGATGGCTGCCACGTAGGTGAAGTGCAGTCTAAGCACCTCAAAGACCTCGAGCAGGAACAGGATCATTGCAACGCCATGGGTTCCGGCTAGAGCCCAGAACGCTCCTTGACTGGAGGCGCGCTTCCAAAAGATGCCGCCGAGAAAAAGAACAACAACCGGTGGCACACTGTAGCTGAGCACGGATTGAAGGTAGAACCACAGCCCAGGAAACTGCTGGATTAGCGGAGCCCAAACGGCGGCAAAGAGCATGAAGCCCAATGTCAACCAACGCCCAAGTCGTGCGACCTGACGCCCGTCGAGCTGAGGCCGGCTCGGAAGGATGAAGTCCAGCGTCACCAGCGTAGAGGCCGAATTAAGGCTGGAATCGACACTCGACATGACGGCGGCGACCAACGCGGCAACCACCAGCCCGACCATTCCCACCGGGAGCAGCTCTACAATCAGGGTGGGGTAAACCAGGTCTCCGGTGGCGAGATCCGGGTAGAGCAAAAGGGCGAAGGCTCCCGGCATGATCATGATGAAAAGCGGAATCAGCTTGAGAAAGCCTGCCAGCAGCGCGCCCCAGCGGGCATGGGCCGTATTCTTTGCGCCGAGAATCCGCTGGGTGATGAATTGATTGGTTGACCAAAAATAAAAGCCGATCAGGGGAACGCCGATCAAGGTGCCGGTCCAGGGCAGAAATGGGTCGTCGAGTGGCCGGATGAGCGAGAGGTGATCCCGTGGGAGTTGTTCGAGCGCGCCAAACCAGTCAAAATTCAGTTCGGCGAGAACGTAATAGGTCATGACCAGAGACCCCACTAGAAGGACCACTGCCTGCATGACATCCGTGATCGCGACCGCTTTGAGGCCCCCGGCGGCGGTGTAAAGGCCGGCCAGTAGCGCAATGATCAGGCACAGCATCCATACCTCAAAAGCCGGAAAAAACAGCTTCATCACAATCGCACCTGCATAAAGCCCCCCTGCTGTGTCCACGAAAAGGATCAGAAAAATGTTGAGACCGGAAAAATAGCGGCGGGAGCGGGCATCAAACCGCTTTTCCAAATATTCCGGAATGGTCTGAATCCGCGAGCGCAGAAAGACCGGAATTGTCACGAAGCACATGAAAATGAGGATGAATGCCGCCATCCATTCGTAGTTGGCGACAACGATCCCGGTGGTGTAAGCGGTGCCCGCCAAACCGATCAGGGATGTGCTCGAAATATTGGAGGCAAAAAGAGAAAATCCCACGACGCCCCAGGTTAGACTGCGGCCGGCGAGAAAGAGATCGTCGCCCGTTTTGGTGCGTCTCCAGACCCACCACCCGACAATGGCAACAAGTGCGAAATAGACGGCGACCACCAAGAGGTCCCAGGGAGCGAGGGAATAGCCGGAGGTTTGGGCGAGGGTTAAGGGAATGATCATGATGCATCGCACATTACATCAAAAATAATGGAGGGGAAAGCTGCTGCGCGCCCGCTCTTAGCCTGAGGCCAAAAAAAAGCGCCCGGGTGTTTAACCCGAGCGCGCAAAAATTATTTATGAAAACGGCTATCTAGTTTCCCGCTGGCGGCGATGAGGGCGGCGGAGGCGGGGGGCTGCTGGGAGGAGGTGGCGGGACAAAGTCCGGCGGAGGTCCGGGAGGTCCTCCGGCAGGAGGCCCTCCTGCTGGAGCACCGCCGGGGCGACCATTGGGCGGTCGGCGGACTTGGGGCCGCTGAGGCATTTCCTTGATGTCGAGGACTTTAAGGTCGAACACGAGCGGTTGTCCTGGCTCGATTGGGCTGCCCATCGGTGGAGTGCTTCCGTACCCGAGATCTGCAGGAATGTAGAGTTTGATATGACCACCTACGTTGAGAAGTTGCAGTCCTTCGCGGAACCCTTCAATCAGGCCGCCTTCGGCTTGAAGCGGAAACTCGGCACCTTCGCCGGAGTCAAACTCTTCGCCGTTGGGCAGGGTTCCGGTATAGTTGAGCGTTACAATCTTGCCGACCGTCACGGCTTCGCCGTCTCCCTTTTCCAGGAGCTCGTAATAGAGACCGGATTCGGTTTTTTGGATGCCATCCTTCTTTTCGAGATCCGCAAAAAACTCTTTGGCGGCTTCTTGATTTTGGAGAGCAAGTGCTTCGCGCTCAGCTTCCTCGCGTTCACGCGCGGCCTGCATTTTGGCAAAATAGTAGGCCTGTGCTTCCTGGAGGTGATCCTGGAGGTTCTCAGGCGCACTTTCTCCGGTTGCTAGGGCGCGCATGCCGCCGAAGATCTGATCCAGTTCCTCGTCGGTGAACTCGAGGTTCAGGCGGAGGCTCTGGGCCATGGCGTAACCCATTGCATTCAGGACTTCAGGGGTGGGAGATTCGGGGGCCACGTTTTCGGCAGATTCAGGTGAGGTCGTCTCTGCTTGAGCCCAGCTCAAGGGAGAGGACGCCAAAAGAATCGCAGCCGAGCACGTAAGCCACCGGCGGGCGTTATTATTTCGGGTCATCATATTTAAGAGTGTGTGCGTAAGCGCTTTGAGCAAGCGACTGAATGATGCTCGGTATGTGCAACCGAAGGGGCAATACAAAGTTGCAGGTCAGCTGCATGCAGGTCGCGCTCAATTGGGCGCTTATCTCCTCCGGCAAGCCGGCAAAAGCAGATCTTGCCGGTCGGCGGGGAAGATTCCACTTTACGACATCATGACCACTGATCCAGAGGAAATCCGGGCCTATTTTGATCGTGAAGATGTTTTGGAACATTACGCCCGGGCTACGGCTCATGTGGGTCTGTGGCGCTCGGAAGAAATGGTTTTTTGCCGGTTATTTCAGCCGCAACATCGTCTTCTCGAAGTCGGCTGTGGAACGGGGCGTATTGCGCTGGGGTTGCACGAGCTGGGTTATCAACACGTGCTGGGGGTCGACCTCTCGCGGTCCATGATCAAGCGGGCGCGCTTGTTGGCCACTTTGTTAGAGTATCCAGTCAGCTTTCAGGTCGGTGACGCCACGCGTCTGGCCTTCGAGGATGGGCTTTTTGACGGCGCGATTTTTGGGTTTAACGGACTGATGCAGATTCCTGGCCGTGCATCCCGAAGAATGGCGCTGCAGGAGATTCTGCGGGTGGTGCGCCCGGGGGGCTATTTCGTTTTCACGGCGCACGATCGCGACCATTACACAGCGCGCCGTTACTGGTCAGCTGAGGCGGAACGCTGGCGAACCGGTTCTCAGGACCCCGGTTTGGCCGAATTCGGAGATCGAATGGTGGATAGCGACCTCGGCCGGCACTTCATTCATGTGCCTTCGCGTGCGGAGGTTCTGGAGGATTTGACGATCGCCGGTTGGGAATGGATTGAAGATGCGCTGCGGTCGGACATTGCCAACGAGCCGCAAGATGTGCGCGAATTTGCGGACGAGTGCCGCTTCTGGATTGTTCGGCGACCCCACTAAGCTCGAGGCGATTGGTTCGCGTGAGCGCTACTGATGTTCGCGGCCCCGGTGGAGGAGTGACTGGTAGCGCTGCGCATTGGGCGACCGAATTTCAGATGAGGGAAGACGAATACGGCCTCCTTCCTGAACAATTGCCTCTTCGGTCGCCTCTTGGCGCTGCTGGGCCACCTGTTGACGCTGGCGTAGTTGCTCATTCTCCGATTGGAGCTGGGCGAGCTGTTCCTGCTGAGCGGCAAGCGCTTCCTCGAGGTCGCGGGCCTCGGAGTCGGCTCCTTCGCTCTGGTTGCGCACCTGATCGAGTTCACGCAGGCGGGCGGTGGCTTCTTCCTGTGCCCGGGCGAGTTCGGCAATCCGTTGTTCGAGCAGGGCGGCCTGTTCTTCAGCCCGCCGGCGCTCGCGGGCTTCTTGTTCGAGACGCGCGTTGAGCTCTTCCAAACGCTGTTGGCGCGCAGCTTCCTGCTGCTCGGCCTGACGTTCCGCCATGATGCGGGCTTCTTCGTCGGCCGCCTGCCGTTGACGGGCGGTGTCTTCTGCTGCCTGTCGTTCGGATGCAAGGCGCTGAGCTTCGGCTTCGAGGGCTGCAATTTGTTCAGAACGTTCACCATCCAGCCGCTGCTGTTGCTGGTGGGCATAGAAGCCGTATCCGACGCCAAGGATGGCTGCTGCAAGGAGACTGACAAGGAGGAGAATTCTCATGACGAGTGCCTGTTTGAGGTTTTGAAAACGGTATTCGATTGAATCGCGAACGCAAGAGGGAACCCGAACCGTGCGGTGGAGTAGGGACAGCATTCCCGCTTCACGCTTGTCGCAGCCAAGTTTCTGTCTACGCCTAGCTTATGCTCTCCTTTTTGCGGGTTGTTCTTAAGTGGTTGGCGGCTCTGGTTGTGGCGTCGGTCCTTTTTGTCTGCGTGCTCATCGTTCTGGTGTCCGGCATGGTTGGGGCTTTTCAACCGCAACCGGTCCAGGTGCAACGATCCTCGGTGCTGGTGCTGGATCTGGGGTTCAATCTCGTCGATTCTCCGCGTTCTGTGGATCCGCTGGCTCAGATTCTCGGAGACCTTCAGGGAGGCACGCAGCCCGATGTGCCGCTGCGTCAGGCGTTGGCAGCTGTTGAACGTGCACAGGCGGACGACCGCATTACCGGAATCCTTCTGCAGGGGAATCTTTCGGGTGGTGGCCTGGGAAATTCGATTGCGGCGCTGGGCGAATTGCGAGCCAAGCTGGAGGCATTTCAGCAGTCGGGGAAGAAGCTGTGGGCCTATGTCGATAACGACGGCTTGGGAGACTACTTCCTCAAATCGGTGGCCGAAGAGGTCTGGATGAATCCCTACAGCATGGTCGACTTCAAGGGCATGGGCACGGAGATCCTCTACTGGGGAGACACATTCGAACAGATCGGTGTGGGGGTTCAGGTGGTCAAGGCGGGGCAATACAAAACTGCCGCCGAGAGTTTTGTTGATACCAACATGTCGCCGGAGAACCGCGAGCAAACTACAGCACTGCTCGACTCGATCTGGCGGTATGTGCGCACGGAAATCGGATCGTCGCGGCAACTGGGTGTCGAACAACTCGATCAGATCGCTTCGGGAAAAGCCTTTCTCATGAGCGAAGAAAGCCTCCACTCTGGGTTGGTCGATGCGCTGGTCCCTTATGACGAACTGGTGGAAACGCTGATTGCCGCGGGCAGCTTTGATCCCACGAATGAATCCTTCTGCCAAGTCAGTTTCATGGATTTTCTCGAACTCGACCGTCAGGCGCAGAACGCTCAAGGCGAAGGGAATGAAATCGCGGTGGTCTATATCGAAGGCGCGATTGTCGATGGCGAGGGAGAGGGGGCACTGGCCGGGGCTGACCGAATCGTCGACCTGCTGCGCGGGGTGCGTCAGGATGATGCGATCAAGGCGGTGGTGCTGCGCGTCAACAGTCCCGGAGGCAGTGCACATGCGGCAGAAAAGATCCTGCGTGAAGTCGAGCTGACACGATTGGCCAAACCGTTGGTGGTTTCGATGGGCGGCTATGCGGCCAGTGGCGGCTATTGGGTATCCACCTTGGCAGACAGCATTGTGGCGGAACCAACCACCATTACCGGCTCGATCGGTGTCTTTTCCATGCTTCCGCACATTGCCGGCTTGTTGGAGCGCCTGAACTTGCAGGTGGAACGGGTCGAGACCAATCGGCTGACTACAATCGGCTCGATCTTTCGCGAAAAGACACCGGAGGAGCTGGCCCGTTTTCAGGGGCTCACGGACACGACTTACCGCTATTTCGTAGAGCGGGTAAGCCGGGGACGTAATATCGACATGAACCGGATTGAGGAACTTGCCGAAGGCCGTGTCTGGTCCGGAGAACAGGCATTGGCGGTGGGCTTGGTAGATCGGTTGGGCGGCGTCGAAGTGGCCATTGTTCATGCGGCTGACCTAGCCGGTTTGGGTAGCGATTTTCGCGTGACGGATCACCCGAAGGCGCGGGGCCTGGACGAGGTGCTTACCGAGCTGTTTTCGGGCAACACGTCTGCGACCTTGGGTGACGCTGCAGTCCGCATGCTCGTCAATGATCGTCGTCTTCAACTACTGGATGAAGAGATTCGATGGTTGCAGGCAATGAACGATCCGCGCCATCTTTACGCCTATTCACCACTCCGTCTTCGGTGGTAAATGCGACGCTAGCTCAAACCTTGGAAAATCATGGATGAAGTGACTCTTCTGCGCGATGTGCGCGCGACCCGAATCCCGGCTGGTGACGAGCTGACGCTTCCGTCCGGGGCGACCTTTGCCATCACCCAAGCGCTGGGCGGCTCCGTGACGCTTCGTGACCCAGCCGGTCTTTATCGCGTGGCTGCCGACGATTTTTCGGCCCTTGGCGAGGAGGCGGCAGAAGCGCTTTCCCGCAAGGAAACCCCCACCCTCGAAGGCGAATTTTCCGAGGATCTTGTATGGAGCGCCCTCCGACAGTGTTTTGACCCGGAAATTCCAGTTAACATCGTCGATCTCGGCCTGATCTATGATCTGAAAATCGAAGATGTGGCCGATGGAGGACACACCGTAGCGGTAAAAATGACCCTCACCGCGACCGGTTGTGGAATGGGCCCGACCATCGCGCGTGATGCCCAGGAGAAGATTGAAGCCTTGCCGACGGTTCGGGAAGCTTCGGTCGAGGTGGTCTGGGATCCGCAATGGACGCCTCACATGATCTCTGAAGAGGGGCGTAAGGTGCTCGGTCTGAGCTGAACCTGTATTCCCGGAATGAGCGCTGAACCGGGTCACGACTTCCCTGAGCGCGCGGTCATTGCCGATTTTCTCGCGTATCTTGAGCAGGAACGCCGGCTTTCGCCTTATACCGTGCGCAACTACCGGCAGGCTTTGCACGAACTGTTTGATTATCTGCGGAAATCCGGTCGCTGGACCGGCGAACTCGACGCGGTTCCTCTGCTTTTGCTCCGTTCATATGTGATTGATGCGCAACGCGAAGGCATCTCAAGGCGAACCCTTCATCTGCGGATTTCGGCGGGCCGCGCGTTCTTTCGTCACTTGCTGCGCCAAGGAAGGGTCCAAGCGAATCCTCTGGTTGGATTATCCGTGCCTGCTTTTCGAAAACCGCTGCCCAAATTTCTTTCCGAACGGCAAGTGGAGCGCTTTCTCGACGGGCCGCGCCTGCGACTTGAAGCGGGTGAGTTGACTCCGTGGGAAGCCTGTCGGGATCAGCTTATTTTCGAATTGCTCTATGGCGGTGGCCTGCGGATTAGCGAGCTGGTGGCCTTGCGCCACGGGCAGATTGACCGGCAACGGGGCGTTGCCCGCGTCTTTGGCAAGGGGCGCAAAGAACGCCTCTGCCCGCTCGGAGCGGCAGCCCTCGCCATTTTGGAACGGTTTCGGCAGGAGTTTGCCGGTGCCATTGGCCAAGACGATCCGGTGGTGGTCGGCACCAACGGAAAGCCGCTTGATCCGGAGTGGGTGCAGCGGCGCATGAAAACATACCTTCGTCTGGCGGAATTACCGCTCGACTTGTCGCCCCACAAGTTGAGGCATTCTTTTGCGACCCATCTGGTCAATGCGGGAGCTGACCTCCGCATCGTTCAGGAACTGCTGGGGCATGCCAGTCTGGCGACTACCCAGATCTATACGCACGTCAGTCTGAAGCGTCTGAAAGATGCCCACCGGGCCGCTCATCCCCGCGGATAAGTGGGGGCAGATAATCGCTGCCGGTGGTGGTGGTGCAAGCGGCGCTTGCGGTCCAGCGAATGTGACGCAGACTCGCGCTCATGAAGTATCGGCCATTCGGAAAACACGGATTTCAGTGCTCGGAGATAGGCTTTGGCGCTTGGGCTATCGGAGGAAGCTGGGGGCCGCAAAGCGATGCAGATTCCCTGGCAGCACTGCATCGTGCGCTCGACCTCGGGTGCACCTTTATCGATACGGCTGCAGGTTACGGAAATGGTCGAAGCGAACGATTGATTGGGCAGGTGCTTCGGGAGCGGACCGCAGCGGGTAAACAAGGGTCTGTTTTTGTCGCCACCAAGACACCTCCGCAACCGGGCGAATGGCCGCCGTCACCGTACTGCGAGCAGTCGAAACGCTATGGCGAAACTTATCTGCGGGAGAACGTGGAGGAACGGCTGCGTGTGTTAGGCACGGATCGCATTGATCTTCTTCAGCTCCACACCTGGACCCGGGCGTGGAATCGCGATCCTGCTGCGTTTCGTACCCTGCGCGCGCTTCAGGCGGAAGGGAAAATTGGACTGGTAGGCGTCTCAACCCCTGAGATCGACCAGAACGCGGTGATCGATCTCATCCGTGGCGGCTGGATCGATGCGGTCCAAGTTATCTACAACCTCTTTGAACAGGAACCGGCCGCCGAGCTTCTGGATGTTGCTGCGGAACATGGTGTAGCGGTGATTGTACGGGTGGCTTTCGATGAAGGAGCCCTCACCGGAAAATTCACCTCGGAAACGGTCTTTGCCGAAGACGATTTCCGAAGGAACTACTTTGCGGGGGATCGGCTTTCCCGAACACTTGAGCGGGTGGAGGCTATTCGCCGGGACATTGCCGAAAGCGGTTACTCGCTTCCGCAGGTGGCCCTGAAGTTTGTCCTCGCCCATCCTGCTGTCAGTGTCGTCATTCCCGGCATGCGCACGGTGCAGCAAGCGGAGGCCAATTGCGCAGTCAGTGATTTACCTCCCATGAGTTCGGAATGGGTGGCTCGCCTCCAGCGGCACAATTGGCGACGTTCTTTCTGGTACGGCGGAAAATAATTTGTTTCTTTGAGGTGGTGTCGGTCGCCCTCTGCCCCAAAAGGTGGAACTGAAGGCTATTTGTTGGCCAACGTCGGCTGGGAAGGCCCCCCCACATTGACCCCCTGCAAGGCTTCGCGCAGATCACGGATGATGGATTCTGCCTGTTTTGCATCAATCCAGTAATGGACGTCGCGGCACATCTTCCGGCACTTGACGATGCCCAGGGTGCGCAGGCGGGCGAGGTGATTGGAAACAGTCGGCTGAGTCAGGCCCAAGGCTTCGGCCAGTTCCGACACGTTCTTGTGATTACTGCAGTCCGGGGCGGTCGGAAGCAACGCCAGCAACCGCAGTCGATTGACGTCGCCAATCGTCCAAAGTTGTCGGGCTAAATGCTCCGGATCGTGTTCCATGGGAGTGAGTGAGGTGGCTCAGCTGAGAAAAGGCAAAGATTCTCGCCAGTGAATGTATTGACTATTTGAAATATGTGAATTCATACAAGGGTCAACTGCGCGTGCAGTGCATTTTCATCCCCGCCTCATTTTTTATGTTTCCTCAAGATCGTCGCGAAAACTGGTTTCGAGGCCAAGGCCTCTGGGCAGATGTTCCGGAATCCGACTGGACCAACTGGCGCTGGCAGTTGAAAAACCGCCTGACCTCGCTGGAAGACTTGGAGCGCCATATGGAGCTCTCGTCGGCGGAACGAGTCGGGTGTGGATTTTCGGAAAACAAACTGAAGCTCGCGATCACTCCTTATTTTTTCAATTTGATCGATCGTGAGGACCCCGATTGCCCTATTCGACGTCAGGTGATTCCCCGTGAGGAGGAGATGTTTACCGCGCCGGAGGAACTGCTGGATCCGGTTGGTGAAGAAGGTTCCATGGGCGTGCCGGGCTTGGTGCACCGTTATCCGGACCGGGTGCTGTTTCTCGTGACCAATGTGTGCGCTGCTTATTGCCGCTACTGCACGCGGAGCCGGCTGGTTTCGAACGCCCAGGGGTACGATTTTCATCCCAATTTTGAGAATGCGATTCGCTACATCGAAGAGCACGAAGAGGTCAGGGATGTGCTTTTGAGCGGGGGCGATCCACTTTTGCTCAGTGACAAAAAACTGGATTACCTGCTCGGGCGCCTGCGGCAGATTCCGCATGTGGAATTTATTCGGATTGGCTCCCGAGTTCCCGTCTTTCTGCCTCAGCGCATCACGCCGGAGTTGCAGGAAATTTTTCGCCGGCACGGCCCGATCTGGATGAGCGTCCACCTCAACCATCCGCGTGAGTGTACTGAAGAACTTTATCGGGCGATGGAGCGTCTATCGTTTGCCGGGGTGCCGTTGGGGAATCAGAGCGTACTCCTGAAGGGCGTGAATGACGATCCCGCGACGATGAAGTCCTTGGTTCACCGATTACTGATGATGCGGGTGCGGCCCTATTATCTGTATCAATGCGACCTCATTACCGGTTCACGCCACCTCCGGGCGGATGTGCGTAAAGGCATTGAAATCATTCAGGCTTTGCGCGGCCACAGTTCCGGCTATGCGGTGCCTCAGTTTGTCATCGATGCTCCGGGCGGCGGTGGCAAGGTGCCAGTCAATCCGGAATACGTGCAATCCATCACCGATGAAGAAGTGATCATGCGCAATTTCGAAGGTCGCGAGTTCCGCTATCCGCTGCCGCGGGAAGACGGCTTGGCAATCGGGCCGGAGGGAGATGGGTTCGACCAATACCGCCCATTCCTGATGGAGTAGGGTGCGGCCCGCAGTTATGGACTCAAACCGCGGGCGGCTGTCCTTAGTCGTCTGCCTTGTTCTGCTCTTCCAGCTTATCGAAGGGAATTTTGTTGGCCGTGCGGACCATCAGCACCGGTTCCTTCGTTTTTACCCACACTCCCTGTTCTTTGAGGAGGCGCGCTGGAACTGCTTCACAGGCTTCGCCCACCGTCTGGACCGGCATCCGCCGGCCTTTGGGCGACATATTGAACTCATAGGAGGCGCGAACAAGACGCTCCTCGGTGCTGGCCGGCGATTCATCCTCAGGGATTTGCAGAATCCAGCCGACAAAATCTTTCTCCGGAAGGGCACCCTGCGGGTCTGAAACCATCATGACGAACTGCTTTTTGACGGGCGGTTCCTTCGGCTCTTCGGCCGCCTGCATCTCCATCTCCTTGCGCACATCCTCGATGATCTGCGCGACCTTGAGGGTGTCGATTTCGTTGCGGACGAGAACAAACTTAACCAGGTCGATGTCGACTTTAGCCATGTTCGCGAGTCAAACCCGCGACTTCTTGCGTGCAACGGAAATCGCACGCAGGGAGCAGCAGGATTAAGAACCCCGGATTCATTCTCCGTAGAACAGATAATAGCCCACCTGAAATGTGGCGTAGAGCAGGATCGCGATCAGGATCCACGACATGGGCCAAGGCTTTTTCCGGGCGGCGTGTGTTACCTCCGTGGGGGGGCGGGGCGGGGGCGCATTGGTCTCCATAACGATTCTACCTTTTCTTCCCACAGCCTATCCGTCAAGGTGCCGCTTTTCATCATGACGAGCTCGACCAGTCCCTCACCAGCCGCGGCCACTGCCAGTGCTACGGAAACCGAACCCAACTGGCATGTCGTGGTATTGAATGATCCGGTCAACCTGATGAGCTATGTCGTAATGGTGTTTCGGAAGGTCTTCGGGATGGATCCGGGGAAGGCGCGCAAGCATATGCTGGAGGTGCATGAACAAGGCCGCTCAGTGCTTTGGACAGGTGCCCGCGAACAGGCCGAGGGGTATGTCCACACCCTGCAGGAATGGCAGCTCAACGCGAAATTGGAAAGGGCACCCCAGTGAGCCGCATCTCGCTCGAAATCGAACTCCTGCCGGGCATGGCGCAATCTCTGGTGCCACCACTGGAGCGGCTGATGACCCAGCTGGGCGATCAGCTTCCACGGAAAATGCAGGAGCCTGATGATGTTGTGCTCGGTGAAATATGGGAAACGGAGTTGGTTGCCGCTTTTCAGCGGGATGCTCGCCGCCTGATCACGGTGCTGGGCGATCCGGCGTTTGGTCGCCGGGGCTACACTCTGGAAGCCGAGCAGCTGGAGGAGATGATTCGAGGTTGTTCTGCGCTACGACTCACATTGCGCCAGGCAGCTCTTGAGGAGGTTTCGGATCGGGACCTCGAGCGGGGTTTGATCAATCCAGAACATATCCCGACCGAACATCGTGAGAGCATTGCCTGCTTCTGGTTTCTGGGTGCGCTTCAGGAGCTTTTGGTCGGTGTGCTCGACCCCGATAGCGTGGCCGGTGGTGAGGTCGACGATGGCCTTGGCGATCCGTCTGATTGGGTTTGACCGGAACCCATGCTTAGCTACGTTGTTTTTAACCCTCTGAGGCGTTCGAAGCGTTTTCTTTGCGCTCTTCCCTGATATTCATTATCTTCGGGAGCTTGAACCGGCGGGGCCAATGTCACGCCGTTTACCGGAAGACAGCGGCTCCGGCGAAAGCACCCACTTGGTCTACAACCGAGGAAAAGAGCAGGATTATCGACTACGGCGCCACCGGAGGGCTTTTTTGTAAAGCTCAGAAGCTTGATGACGTCGAACGGCGCTGCTGGCCGGTGACCCATTGCCTCTTCCACAAAAAAAGGCGCCCCGGGTAGGGACGCCTCTGGTGAGCAAATGTCGTTCGGTTCGGAACGGCAAAAGCGGAGATTTTACATCATGCCGCCCATGCCACCCATTCCGCCCATGCCACCCATGCCGCCCATATCGCCGCCGCCAGCGGTCGACTTTTCTTCCGGCAGGTCGGTGATAAGGGCTTCAGTGGTGAGGAGGAGGCTGGCAACGCTGGCTGCATATTGCAGTGCACTGCGCGACACCTTGGCCGGATCAACCACGCCGGCCTTGATCAGGTCTTCGTAGCTCTCGGTCGCCACGTTGAAGCCGATGTTGCCTTCCTTGGCGAGGACTTCGCGGACGACGAGGCTACCCTCGATGCCGGCATTGAGGCAGAGCTGACGGAGGGGAGCTTCCAGCGCCTTGCTGACGATGGTCGCACCGATCGCTTCTTCTTCGTCCTCGAGCTTGAGGGCGTCGATTGCCTTGCGGGCGCGGAGCAGCGTGACACCGCCACCGGGGACAATACCTTCTTCGACGGCTGCGCGGGTAGCGTGAAGTGCATCTTCCACGCGCGCCTTCTTTTCCTTCATTTCTGACTCGGTGGCTGCGCCGACATTGATCACGGCGACACCGCCGGCCAGTTTGGCGAGGCGTTCCTGCAGCTTTTCGCGATCGTAATCCGAGGTGGTTTCTTCGATCTGACGGCGGATCTGCTTCACGCGGCCTTGGATGTCGCTCGCGCTGCCAGCACCTTCCACAATGGTGGTGCTTTCCTTGTCGATCGACACGCGCTTGGCCCGGCCGAGGTCGGTGAGCTCGAGGTTTTCCAGCTTGAGGCCGAGGTCATCGCTGATGAACTGACCGCCGGTGAGGACTGCGATGTCCTTGAGCATTTCCTTGCGGCGATCGCCGAAGCCTGGGGCCTTGACCGCACAGACGTTGAGCATGCCGCGGAGCTTGTTCACCACGAGCGTGGCGAGGGCTTCGCCTTCGACATCTTCCGAGATGATCAGGAACGGCTTGCCGCTCTGTGCCACCTTCTGGAGGAGGGGCAGCATGTCGTTGAGGTTCGAGATCTTCTTCTCGTGGATGAGGATGTAAGCGTCTTCGAGGACGGCTTCCATCGCTTCCTGATCCGTGGCGAAGTAGGGGCTGAGGTATCCCTTGTCGAACTGCATCCCTTCGACGACGTCGAGGGTGGTTTCGATGCCCTTGGCTTCTTCGACGGTGATGGTTCCGTCCTTGCCGACCTTGTCCATCGCGTCGGCGATGATCGTGCCGATTTCGGTTTCCCAGTTGGCGGAGACCGTGGCGACATTCTTGACTGCTTCACGGTCGTTGACCGGAATCGCCATTTCGGCGATTGCCTTGACTGCCACCGCGACGGCCTTATCGATGCCGCGCTTGAGGTAGATCGGGTTGGCACCAGCGGTCACGTTCTTGAGGCCTTGGCGGAAAATCGCTTCGGCGAGCACGGTGGCGGTGGTGGTGCCGTCGCCGGCATTGTCGCTGGTCTTGGTGGCGACTTCCTTCACCATTTGGGCTCCCATGTTTTCGTAGGGATCCTTGAGCTCGATTTCCTTGGCGACGGAAACGCCGTCCTTGGTCACCGTCGGGCTGCCGAATTTCTTGTCGATAACGACGTTCCGGCCCTTGGGTCCGAGGGTTACCTTTACCGCACGGGCGAGGGTTTCAACCCCCGTGAGGAGCTTCTTGCGTGCGGCTTCGTCGAATAGAATTTGTTTGGCCATAATCTTAAATTTCTGAAGTTGAGTGGGATGTCAGATCTGCAGGGATCCGGAGTTACGCAATGATACCGAGGATGTCGTCCTCGCGGAGGATTGTGTATTCGACATCCTCATACTTCACTTGGGTGCCACCGTATTTGCTGATGATGACGCGGTCACCCACCTTGACGGTGAACGAATAATCTTCGCCGTCCTTCTTGCCCGTTCCGAGGGCGAGCACTTCGGCAGTGGTCGGCTTTTCTTTGGCCGAATCGGGAATGATGATCCCGCCCTTGATTTCCTCGTCAGATTCGACGGGCTTAACGAGGACGCGATCGCCGAGGGGCGTAATTTTGACGTTAGTAGCTGTAGCCATGATATTTTGTTTTGTGTAGAGGGTTGATCAGGTCGGGTCCTGGAGATGGAAAAATAAAGGCCTCCGCCAGTGTGGACCGGCGAAGGCTGGGAAAGAATGAGTTATTTCTTGGCGTCGGTGACGTCTTCGACTTCCGCGTCAACCACATCAGGGTCCGAGCTGGAGTTGTTCTGGGCTCCGGCCTCAGCGCCACCTGCGGTTTGACCGGCACCGGCGGTTTCCTGATACATCTTGGCAACAGCTTCCTGCATACGCTTGTCGCTGTTGATCTTTTCCAAGGCGGCTTTCATTCGGTCGGCATCGTTTGATTCGAGTGCTTCCTTGCCTTCCGTGATCAGCGACTGGATGTGGCTCTTGTCGTCGTCGGAGAACTTGTCGCCGTTTTCGTCGATCAGCTTCTGCGTCGAGAAAACAACACTGTCGAGGGTGTTGCGGGCTTCCGCGACTTCCTTTGCTTTGCGGTCTTCTTCCGCATGCAGCTCGGCGTCTTTGCGCGCTTGTTCCACTTCGGCTTCGCTCAGGCCGGAAGCGCCGGTAATGGAGATCTTCTGCTCCTTTCCGGTGCCCTTGTCCTTGGCGCTGACATGAAGAATGCCGTTGGCGTCGATGTCGAAGGTGACCTCGATCTGCGGAACACCGCGGGGAGCGGAGGGAATGCCGTCGAGCCGGAAAACGCCAAGTTCCTTGTTGTCCTTGGCCATGGGGCGCTCGCCTTGGAGCACCTTGATGTCGACCGCGGTTTGATTGTCGGCGTATGTGGAGAAGGTCTGTGCCTTTTTGCTCGGGATGGTCGTGTTGCGCTCGATCATCGGAGTGGCCACGCCGCCGGCTGTTTCGATCGCGAGGGTCAATGGCGTCACGTCGAGCAGAAGCACATCTTTGACTTCTCCGGAAAGCACAGCGCCTTGAATGGCTGCACCGATGGCAACCACTTCGTCTGGATTGACTCCTTTGTTCGGCTCTTTGCCAGTGATTTTACGGGCCGTTTCCACCACGCGGGGCATGCGGGTCATCCCGCCCACGAGAACCAGATTGCCGATGTCGTTGGCTGTCACCCCGGCATCCTTCATACAGGCTTCAAACGGTGTGACTGTGCGAGCAAAGAGCCTGTCGGTAATTTGCTCGAGCTTGGAGCGAGTCAGGTTGACGTTAAGGTGCTTCGGCCCGGTGGCATCCGCCGTAATGAAGGGAAGGTTGATGTCGGTGCTCTGCGAGGAGCTGAGCGCGATCTTGGCCTTTTCTGCTTCTTCTTTCAGGCGCTGGAGGGCCATTTTGTCGGAGCGCAGATCAATGCCGTGCTCCTTTTTGAAATCATCAATCAGCCAGCTAATCAGGGCTTCGTCCCAGACATCCCCCCCGAGGTGGGTGTCTCCGTTGGTTGCTTTGACTTCAAAGACCCCGTCGCCGATCTCGAGAATGGAAATGTCGAAAGTACCGCCGCCGAGGTCGTAAACAGCGATCGTTTCGTCGCTTTTTTTGTCCAAGCCGTAGGCGAGGGAGGCGGCTGTCGGTTCGTTAATGATCCGCAGCACTTCCAAGCCGGCGATTGTTCCTGCGTCCTTGGTGGCTTGGCGCTGACTATCATTGAAGTAAGCGGGGACAGTAATAACCGCCTTCGTTACCTTCTCCCCGAGATACGCTTCTGCGTCCGCCTTCAGCTTTGCGAGCACCATCGAGCTGATCTGCTCGGGCGGGTACTGTTTCTTCTCTCCGCCAACCTCAACTTCAATCCAAGCGTCGCCGCCTTTACCCTCAACCACTTTGTAGGGGAGGTGCGCGGCTTCTTCCTGAATTTCGCTGAATTTGCGGCCGATCAGGCGCTTAGCCGAAAAGATCGTATTGCTCGGATTGGTGACGGCTTGCCGCTTGGCTGCCTGGCCGACGAGACGTTCTCCGTTCTTGGTGAAAGCGACCACGGATGGTGTCGTCCGTGCCCCTTCGCTGTTCGGGATTACCGTGGGCTCGCCCCCTTCCAGGACGGCCATACACGAATTCGTCGTTCCGAGGTCGATACCGATAATTTTGCTCATTGCACTGCGGAGAGCAGATGCATTGCCAACGTCTTGGATTGTTTTGTAATATTCTTAATATGAACAGGTTGTGATTGATTGGTTCGGGGGGTGAGCCTGCGGTCCGCGCATTGCGGGCGTCTCGGTGGCACAATTGATGTCACACTTGGGACAAGTGTGACAAGGGGTGTCCCAGATGATTTTTTGACGTATAGTTGACAGAACAATGGTTGCTCGCTTCTTGCCCTAATCGAGCCATGTTTGAATTTCCGATTAAATCCCGCAAAAAGAAGACGGACTATGAGGCGCTCCATTCTCCACTGAAGCGCATTCCCGGGCTTGATGTGGGGACTGTACGCGACTTGATCGATATCGGCATCTATCAGATGGATGATTTGCGGGGCAGGGCACCAGAAGCCCTTTTTGAAGATATTCTCAAATTGCGCGAATCGACACCCCGTGACCGACTTTGGTCGCTGCGGCTTGCAGTCTATTACGCGGAAACCGATCAACCCGACGCCAATCTCCTGCAGCCTTGGCGCTGGCGGGACTAACGTTTTTAACGGCAGACAATCTTGCATCCTGAATTCATGAGCATAGACTTTCCCATGCATACCGAAATGGAGATTCCCTCCACCTTACCGGTGATGGTATTGCAGGACACGGTATTTTTTCCGCAGTCGATTCTGCCGTTATACATATTTGAAGGCCGCTACCGCCAAATGCTTCGAGATGTGCTCGAAGGGAACCGCCTGTTTGCGGTGGTGTGCGATGGAAGCGCGGGATCTGGAGATCTTGAAGGCGAAGCGCTTCGCCGGGTTGGGACCGTGGGGATGGTGCGGGCTTCCCATGAGAACGCCGACGGAAGTTCTAACTTGGTCCTGCAAGGGCTTTGTCGGGTTCGATTTGAGGGTGTTGTTTCGGAGCAGCCGTATCGCCAAGTCCGTTTGGCCCCGTTGAGAACCGAGGCTCCAGACGATGTTGCGGTCCTTCGACAATTAAAATCGGAAGTTGCAACGCTCCATGCGCAGGAACCGTTGCTTGCGAACGACGTCCCGGAAGAATTCCTTGAATTCCTGCAGACGATTGACGATTTGGATGTCTATTTGGACCTGACTGCTTATTCGGCCTGTCCTTCTCCAGAGGTGAAGCAACGTTTGCTTGAGACCCTTGATCTGGAAACGCGTTATCGTCTGTACTTGGCCTACTTGCAGCGGCGAATGAACCGATTTCGTTTTCATCGCCAGCTTCAAGGAAGTCTGTCGGACGAGGATATCCGCTTGAATTAGGGTAAGGCGGGATTCAAAAACGGTGATAAAATGGTAAAAGACTAGGGAGTTTCATCTAGATTCTTGCCATCGACAGGGCGAAGGGGATGCTGAGGGCACACCACTTCGCCGATGACTGTTTCTTCACGTTTCACCCGCAACTCTGGCTTTACCTTGATAGAGATCATGATCGTGGTGACGATCATTGGTTTATTGGCAGCGATCGCCGTGCAGACATTCCGTCAGGTGAAGTCTGCATCGCGAGCAACGGTCATCACCAACGATCTGCGGCTCCTTCGCGATGCGTTCCAGCTCTACGTGCTGGAATATGGAGAATGGCCGGAAACAGCTGAAGCTGGGAAAACGCCCCCGGAAATGAAAGGAGCGGTTCAAGACTTGGGGATTAAGCGGCCTTACGGAGAGTGGCAGTGGGTTCGGACTCCTCCTGAAATTCGGCTAATCACCCTGATCGATGATCCCGAGGTGATGCAGAAAGTGGACGAACGGATCGACGATGGTAACCTTGCTACCGGCAATTTTTCCGGAAGTGGTCTCAATTTTTCCCTGACGCTGGAGTAGCTGGCATTTGGCCGCGGTCTCCGGTAAACTGCAAATGCTCCAATGAGGCGATTTTGCGGTAATAGCACCCGAACCGCGCGCGGCCGTTCTCATCAGCGGTGTGACAGGCTCCCGAGCCCGCAGGCATACGGATCCGATAGAGAATGCTGTTCTGTTCGCAATTCACGCGAACCTCTTCAAGCGGTAGCACGTTTCCACTGGTTCCGCCTTTGATCCAAAGCTCGTTACGACTGGTACTCCAGAAAACGGCACACTTACGGGACAGTGCTTCGCGTAAGGCTTCTTCGTTGACGTAGCCGATCATGACGACTGCGCCGGTTTCTACATCTTGTGCGACTGCCGGAATGACTGCGAGATCCGCTTCCGCGATGGATTGCAGCTTATGCCAGTCGAGGCGGAGCTGAGTGCCCTCTTCGCATTCCTTGTTCATCGGGGTGATGATGATAGTGCCGGAGCAGTAGGCAAGCCGCAGAAAAGCACCTTCCGGTTTTCAACTTAATTTGTCTGGTAAATTAAGCTTGACGGCAGAGGCGCTCTTGGTGGCGGTGGGGCACACTTTCCAAGGATAAGAACTTGCGCGGCTTACCGGGCGGCCGCATGTTCGAAATCCCTTTGCAGCCACCGAATATACTCTGAATGAGCTTAAATATTGATCTTCTTTCGCAAGCGGCAACGCAGGCTCGCGGCCTGGCAATGGATGCCGTTCATAAATGCAACAGCGGGCACCTGGGCCTTCCTTTGGGATGCGCTGAAATCGGGGCCGTGCTTTGGGGCTCCGCCTTAAACTACCATCCGGATCATCCCCGCTGGATCAATCGCGACCGTTTTGTACTTTCGGCCGGTCACGGCAGCATGTTCCTCTACGCTTGGCTGCACCTCGCTGGCTATAATCTGCCGATCGAGGAGATCCGGAATTTTCGTCAGATGAAAAGCCACACGCCCGGGCATCCGGAGTCGACCGAAACGGACGGGGTCGAATGCACGACCGGACCTTTGGGACAAGGTGTGGGCAATGCGGTGGGAATTGCGGTTTCGCAAAAATTGGCTTCTGCGCGCTTCAATACTGCTGAGCACACCATTCTTGACGCCCATACAATTGTGCTGGCGGGGGATGGATGCCTGCAGGAAGGGGTGGCTCGCGAAGCGGTGGCTTTTGCCGGTCACTTCCAGCTGGATAACCTGATTCTGATCTACGACGACAATGCCATTACTTTGGACGCTCCAGCCGACAAAACACAGAGCGAGGACACGGCGGGTGTTTACCAGGCACTGGGGTGGGATGTCGTTACGATTGATGGTCACGACATGCCAGCAATTGCCGATGCCATCCAACAGGCAAAAGACACTGACAACGGCCGTCCAAAGCTGATCATTGCCAAAACCATTGCAGGAAAAGGTATCGCAGAGGTCGAAGGAACCTGGAAAGCCCACGGTGAAGCCGGCGCGAATCACACGGAGGCGGCAAGGGCCGGTCTGGGTCTGCCGAAAGACGAGCACTTTTTCGTCAGCGCCGCCGTAAAACAGTATTTTGCTGAACGGAAGAAAACCTTGGCTGAGGTGCATGCTCAGTGGCAGGCAACCTACGATGCTTGGTCAAAGGCCAACCCGGATTCGGCTGCTGCCATCGATATGGCTCGAGTTGGCAAACGTCCGGCTGCGGCCGATTTGCTTGCGGCCATTCCTGCGTTTCCTGCCGATGCCAAAATGGCCACGCGCGCGGCGGGCGGGGAAGTCCTTCAGCCTTTGAGCGATACCGTGAAAAACCTGCTCTCGGGCAGCGCCGACCTCCACGGATCAACCAAGAACTACCTCAAAGGCAAGGGTGACTTTGGCCCGGACAATCTCATCGGTCGCAATTTTCGGTTCGGCATCCGAGAACACGCCATGGGAGCGATCGTCAATGGGATCGGCTACGACGGAATTTTCATTCCTTCGGGTGCGACCTTCCTCACGTTCTCCGACTACATGCGGGGCAGTATTCGCCTCGCGGCCTTGGCCCGTCTCGGAATCTTCCATATTTTCACTCACGACTCGGTCGGTGTTGGTGAAGATGGACCGACGCACCAGCCGGTTGAAGTGACGGCTTCGCTCCGTCTGATTCCCGAGCTTGATGTCATTCGCCCCGCAGATCCTGAGGAAACGGCCGGCGCTTTTGCTGCGGCAATCAGCCGGGAAGACGGCCCTTCCGCGTTGATCCTGACGCGCCAGAACGTGCCCAACCTGAATTCGATTCCGGTCAAGGACCGGCGTGAAGGCGTGCTGAAAGGGGCCTACGTTGCCCGTCGGGAAAAGGGGAATCTCGAAGGCATCCTGATGGCGAGCGGAAGTGAGCTTCAGCACGCTCTCAAGGCCGCGGAACAGCTCGGTGATGGGATCCGTGTGGTTTCAATGCCCTGTTTCGAACGGCTCGGTCGCCAAAGCGCCGAGTATCAGGAAAGCATCCTTCCGAAGCACTGCCGCCGGCGTGTTTCGATTGAAGCGGGCGTGACTCATGTGTGGGGACCGTATGTCGGCCTTGATGGCAAGGCACTCGGTATCGACACGTTCGGGATTAGCGCCCCGGGGAACGAAGTAATGGATCATTTCGGAATGAACGCCGAATCGGTGGTGCGTGCTTACCAGAGCCTTGCTTAAGCAATCCAGCTTGCACCCAAGTTGAGGTTGCCGCTTTTTTTAACCGCATCTTCGGATGCGGTTTTTTTATGACATTGGTTGAGATCGAAGCCTACCTGCACACGCATATTCCGCTTTCTCGGGCGATGGGTGTTTCAGTCCTGGAAGCTCATGACGACGCGGTCGTTCTGGAGGCCCCGCTGGCTCCTAACGTCAATCATCGCTCCACCGTTTTTGGAGGGAGTTTAACGACGTTGTGCATTCTTGCTGCCTGGACATGGTTGCACCGCTTTTGCCGGACGCGTGACCTCAGCTCGACCTTGGTTATCCAGAAGGAGACGATGCAATTTATTGCTCCGGCCGAAGGTGCCTTTCGCGCTCGATGCGAAGGACTTTCGCCGGCAGGTCGTAATGCCTTTATTGCTACGCTTCGGCGTTATCGTCGGGCTCGTGTTAAATTGGGATGCACCTTGACGGTCAAAGAAGTAACCGTCGGACGATTTAGCGGATCCTTTGTGGCGCTTGATGCACCGCCCCCACGTTTTGAGCAAGATGCCCCACCGGTCATCGACGCTTCTGCGGCAGAATAGTTCCGGTAGCATAGGTGCGGCAACGACCTCCCAGCAGCACCCGCTTTTCCGTGACTTTTCCTTTGAGACGCCCTCCGCGGGCAGAAACCTGGCGAGCGCTGAGAGTGTGCTTGCCCAGTCTTTTACTCCAGTAGGGAAACAGGCTGCAATGAGCAGAACCGGTTACCGGATCCTCAAGTATACCTGCCCGCGGTGCAAAGAACCGTGAGACAAAGTCTGTTTCCGGATCAGATGAAGGCGCGGTGAGCACAATACCGAATGCCTCAATACTGCCAAGAAAGGTTGGGTTTGGCTGATAACTCAGGACTTCTTTGGAGCTTTCAGCCTCCAGAATGAGATAATTGGCGGTATTGCGGAGGGCTGCGCGGACAGGACCAAAATGGATGTGCCATGTCGATTCGATGTCAACCGGCTCCACGGGCCATTGAGGAAAATCCATCCAGAGCAGACTTTCGTTCCGCTGCACGTTCAGAAGCCCGCTTCGGGTGGTGAAATTAATACAGTCATCGGGTATTCCAACGTGCTCGAAGAGGTAGTGCGCGGCGGCGAGAGTCGCATGTCCGCACAGATCCACTTCCACCGTTGGCGTGAACCATCGGAGATGGTAATTCGTGTCACCCTCGGGGACAAAAAACGCAGTTTCGGAGAGATTATGTTCTGCGGCCATGGCCTGGAGGTCTTTATCCGAAAGGAATCCGACCAATGGGCAAACCGCTGCCGGATTTCCAGAGTAGGGACGATTTTCAACGAAGGCATCAATGACCGCGTAAGGCATTGCGGGTAAACTTTTTGAGGTCATGACTGATTGCATGTGAAGAGGACGAGACGCTGATCTGCGCCTGACATTACGGAATGATGGACAGGCTCGAGAGCGCTTTCAATTCCCGCCGTTGCCAGATTGCGGCGCAGCTCATCGAGACGCGCGTACGGTTGACCGGAAAGTGTCAGCAATGGGTAAATCAATACCTTTTCCCGGGCGACGCGGGCCAGCTCCCGCAGTGCTGATTGGTGAAAGTCCCAGCTCAGGCAAGAGCCGTAGAGGAATAGCAGATGACTGCACAGGACAAGATCGAAGGACCGGTTCTCGAACTCAAGTAAGGGCAGTCCGCCGCCGCGGTAGCGACCGCAGGCGAAACCTGCTGGAAAATCGTCCAAGAAGCATTTTTGGGTCTGAAGCCGTTTTGCCCAGAGTGGCTCCTCGGCCCCATAGGACCCCATTGTGTAGCGAGAACCATGCGTTTGAACCATGGCTTGCACGGCGGAAAAATCACGCAGGGCCCGATCCCGGACGGCTGGAAGACGGAAGCGATAGATGGGATCCACGGCCGTGGCATCTATGCCGGCCAGCGTCGCTTCCGCTGTAAACGAAGCGGTGCCGCCGCCGACATCCAGCACTCGGCGTCCCCGGAGTGCTGTGCGGGAAACGCCAAAGATAGCTTCATAGTCGGCGAGACTGCGGCCAAAGAATGCAATGCGTTCCAGGCCCTCCTCGCGAAGTGAGGAGGCAGACGGAGGGATACAATCAGTAAAATTCATGAAATGCTTGGATTGAGGGCACAAAAAAACCGACTCATGCACTGTGCAGAGTCGGCCCGGGAGAGTTAAAGACGAAGGCTTACCAGCAGCGTCGCCATCGTTCCACCCGGGCACTGCGCCAACCCATTGCCCACCCGCTGGCACGGAAGAGGACACTCATAGGGATGGCGCTAAGCATGTTCATGCTGCAAAGCCGAAGTCGCTTGGCCGGCAAACGCAAGCCAGAAACCGCGCTGCAGTGACAAGCTTAATTTATCTGACAAATTAAGCTATGGGATGCATCGATGCTTTTTGCCTTTACTCTCAAGGGGGGGCCTTATGCTTGCGCGCATGGTTTTGCGCGTCACTCAATATGGAGAGCTCGTTCTGCGGCAGCCGGGACAGCGGATTGTGCAGTTCGATCAAGCGCTGCGCAAGCTGAGCGAGGAGATGATCGAAACGATGTATGCTGAAGATGGTGCGGGCTTGGCGGCTCAGCAGGTGGGCGAGGCCTTGCAGCTTTGTGTGATTGATATCGGGGATCTCGAGGCTGAACTAGTGGACTTTGAGCTCGATGGAAAACGCCCGCCAATCGATCTGATCATGCCGCTGGTTTTGATCAACCCGGAGTTGCAGGTGTTGCCGGGTCGGAAGCTAGAGGCTGAAGAAGGCTGCTTGTCATTCCCGGGTGTCCGGATCCGGGTGGCGCGACCTGAAGCGGTGGAAGTTCGGTATCAGGATGTCGAAGGGGCTCCGCATGTCTTGCGCGCAGGCGGGTGGTTTGCTCGTGTAATCCAACATGAATACGACCATTTGCAGGGGGTTCTTTTTATTGATCATCTGGGAACGAAGGAGCTGCGCCAGTTGGACGCGAAGCTCAAGAAGTTGAAAAGAGCGGCACGGAATCAAGAGTCCTAGCGTGTGCTTCCGGAAGCGCTTTCAACCACAAAAGGGCTTGCGCTTGGATGTGAAAACGCCTTCATCGTCCATCTTTCGTCAAAGGACGCCACCCTAGCTCAGCTGGTAGAGCAGCTCATTCGTAATGAGCAGGTCGTCGGTTCGAATCCGATGGGTGGCTCCATTTTTTATCAGAGGCGGGCTCAGGCGAAGCGCTGCCGCCTTTGACAATTTGCACCGTAGGAGCACTCTTTACGTGATTGTTTGTGACTTCTCGGATTCTCCAGGACTTAAGCTCAGTATTGGCTGGGCGCGAAAATGCCATCATTGACCAATGGTGGGAACGGACCTGTGCTGCGCCCGAAATTACGTCTGCTTCACACCTGACGCGTGAGGAATTCAAGGACAACATCGCCGCGGCGCTCAAAGGGTTACGGGACTACCTGCTGGGGCGGGAATTGGATGATGGCATGGACAGAAATATTGCGGAGCACGGCTATAACCGTTGGAAGCAGAGCTTTCACCTTGGCGAATTGATTCGAGATTGGTCCCACTTGCAGGCCGTCCTGATCGACGAATTTTCCCGATTTCTGGCCGATCGTGGTGCCGCTGATGCGGATCGCGCCGAAGCGTTTCGGCGTTTGGCGGCTTTTATTGCCCATTCCACTACAAGTAGCGTCGAGGAATATGAGCGGCTTCGTCAGTCCCAAGCAGCCTCGGTCTTTCAGGATCTCAGACGGCTTCGGGAGCGGGAACAGCTCGAAGTGCAGCAACGGTCGCAGGCATTGAGGGAATACGCGCACGACATGCGCGGCAGTTTGGCTGCGTTGGCGGGGGCGGGTTCTGTTCTTTCAATGGCAGGGATCGATCCGCAACAGATGGAAAATCTCGCGGACATGATTGATAGCGGTGTGCGAGCGATCGCTGAGATGCTGGAGACGCTTTTGCAGCTCTCGAGACTCGAGGCTGGTCTGGAAGGGATCCAACTCGAGTCGGTGCGCGTGCAACAATTAGGCGATGAATTAGGCAAATTATTGCGACCGCTCGCCGACCAGCAGGCCCTCGAGCTGATTATCGACGGCGAACAGGATTTGGAGGTCGAAACGGACCGGGCAAAACTGCGGCGGGTTCTGCAGAATCTTTTGGTCAATGCACTCAAATACACGGAACAAGGATCGGTCTCTTTGCGGTGGAAACGGCTAGGAGGTGAGCCTGATCGTTGGTGTTTGATCGTGGAAGACACCGGCCCGGGGTTGCAGGGGGAGACTGGATCCGCGGTGGCTCAGGCTTGGAATGATCCCGATTTGATCCAAAAACCGCCTCAGTCCGTCGAGGCTGCTTCAGAGACCGAAGGTTGGACAGGTGAGGGCATCGGCCTGCTCATTGTCCGGCGGTTGTGCGAGATGCTGGACATCGTGGTTGAGATGGAGTCGGAAACTGGGGTGGGGACACGCTTCACCTTAACCGTCCCCATCAATTACACTCATCGCTCAGGTCGTGAAGCGCCGAATACGCCCTAGGGCATTTTGATCGCTGCGGCGATTTCGGTCGCAGCCTGATTGAGCAATGTGGTGAGCGTGTCGACCAGCGTTCCGATATTGTTGCCATCCCAACTTCCTTCCCGCACCACGCGTCCGCTCGCCGCGACGCCGCGCCCATCTCCCTCGCGAACCAAGGTCCAGTCGCAAGCAAGGTAGGCGCTACCGGTTGCGTCACCTTCAAAGCGCAGCACCCGCAATTCCAGTGCGAAAGGGGCCGTAAAGCTGCGATCGGGGCTTACGCGCCACTCGGGTTGCGCCCGCTGGAGAGCATCCGCAAACGCTTGCGCCAACATTTGGTCGAGGGGACTGGCCCAGCGGTGCAGGCCGCGATAGCTGACTTCGTGGGGATTGACGCGGACTACAATCTGTGAGCTGTCGAGATAGCCGGAAAGCTCCACTCTTCGGACCGCCAAGTCTCCCTTATGATTGGTGTTTTGCTGGGGGGGTTCGGCTGTGAGGACGTAAAAGCGTGTCGGGTCGGGCTTGGGAGATAGCCCGAAGCAGCCGCACAGGCTGAGTGATAGCAGTAAACCTCCTGCGATGCAGCGAAGGTTTTGAAAGGGCTGTGGCACATGCCGCATATTAGGAATCACCCCGTCCGGAAAGGAGGGCGCGGGGGTTACGTTCGAGGTAATTGATGAACTCACGGGCGGCGCGGGCAGCACGATGAAACTCAACCAGCGTGTCATGCAGCTCACGTTGAAGAGGAGCATCGGGCGCAGTCATTTGGTCGAGATTGTCCATCACTTGGCTACCCTGCTCCAGCGTTTCCGAAAGTTGAGCGACTAACTCTTGGTAATCGGCAACGGCAGGATCGATCGAGGCGTCGAACCGCAAAGTCACACGATGGAAGTCATCGAGCACCTGATTGAGGCGCTCAATCGTAGGTTGAATATCCACATCGCTCAGCAGCCGGTCCAGGTTTTCGCCGATGCCCGTTAGTGACGCATTCCAACGTTCAGGTTCTAACGCGCCGACGGTCTGATTAAGGCGGATGAGGAGCTGGGAGAGCTGCTCACTGATGCCGCGGAAGTCGATCGAGGCGACGGTTGCGAGCACATTCGATGTCGAGGATCCAAGGTCCGCCATGATTGACGGAAGGGTGGGGATCTCTTTGTAAACGGGTGCCTTTTGCACCGTTCGGTATGGCTCTCCGGGATCTGCAAAGTAATCGAGCTCAACAAACAGCTGGCCGGTGATAAAGCTCTCCAGTTGAAGTCGCCCGCGCAGCCCCTGGTCCAGTTGCTCCTGAAACTGATGCCAGTCGAAGAGATTGACCCGGCCGGAGTCTTTGAAGTCATTCCGCACCCGGGATTCGTCGATTTTGACGAAGACAGGAATGAAAGCCCCGCCGACCTCTGGGTCCTGGTTGTAGGATAGCTGGATGTCGGATACCGACCCGATGCGCACGCCCTTGAATTTGACGGGCGATCCGACGTTAAGGCCGTTAACCGATTCTCCAAAATAGAGCAGAAAGGTCTCTTCTTTCGCGAACAGGCGAATTGACCCGACATAAATCAGGGTTGCCACCGCCAAAAACATCCCCGCGAGGACGAATAATCCAATGTAGGCTGGTTTCACCGGGCGGCTCATAGGCCCACAAGATGCCTGTCGGACGCGTTCCGTAAACTTCTAAAGTGAATTCCCTGCAGGATGTTCGGTATGGTTGCGGGTAAGAAAAGCCTCCACCGCAGGATTTGGCGGGTTCTTGAGAAGCTCCGCGGGTGCACCCAACGCAGTCATGGTGCGTTTCTGCCCATCAAGAAACAGGGCGCGGTCGCCGATCTGAAAAATGCTGGCAAGTTCATGACTCACGATAACGACCGTCGCACCGAGGCTGTCCCGCAGCTGCTGGATGGTTTCGTCCAGTTGATGTGAGGTGACGGGGTCGAGACCGGCTGAAGGCTCGTCAAAGAAGAGGACTTCCGGATCGAGCGCCATCGCCCGGGCCAGTGCCGCTCGCTTGCGCATGCCTCCGCTCAACTCGGACGGGTAGAAACCTGCAAAGCCACGTAAACCAACCAGCGAGAGTTTGTAATCGACGAGTTCTCCAATCTCAGCGCGACTGAGCTCGGTGTATTCTTCGATCGGCAGCGCGACATTTTCCCCCACCGTCAGGCTGCTCCAGAGGGCTCCTTGTTGGAAAAGCACGCCAAATCGGCGGACTTGCCTCTGTCGCTCTGCCTCGCTTGCACCGGTAAATGAACGCCTGTCGTAGGAAATGTCCCCGCGCAATGGTTCGAGCAGCCCGACAAGGTGGCGCAGCAGCGTGCTTTTGCCGCAACCGCTCGTTCCCATGATCACAAATATTTCGCCCCGCCGGATTTCAAAATCCAGGTGTTGCTGAATCACACGGTTTCCAAATCCCATGCTGAGGTCCGAGACCGTGATTTTGGCAGTGGCGGTGTCCATGGGCTCTAGACGTCGAGGATGGCGGCTAGCCAGTCGATGACGGCGTTGGCAAATATGATCAAGGTAATCCCGGTGACAACAGCGCTGGTCGTGGCTCGTCCGACCGCGTCTGCTCCCGCACCACATTGCAGCCCGCGAAGGCAGCCGGAAACGCCGATCAAAAGGCCGAAAACGCTGGCTTTGACGATGCCCAAGGCAAAATCGGGAATTCCGACGACTCGGGTCATCTCAAGGAAAAACACAGGAGTGGGCACACCCATCAGGAGCTCAGCGACAAGCCAACCACTCGTGATGCCGACTACATTGGCGAAAACGGTGAGCACCGGGAGCATGAAAAACAAGGCCAGGAGGCGGGGCAAAACAAGGTAGTCGATGGGAGAAATTCCCAGTGTCCGCAGCGCATCGATCTCTTCATTGACCTTCATGCTCCCGATCTCAGCGGCAAAAGCGGCACCCGTTCGTCCCGCCATAATGATACCGGTCATCACCGCGCCCATTTCGCGCAACATGCCGTAGCCCACAAGGTAGGAGACGGCAAATTCTGCTCCAAACCGGCGCAAGGTTACCGCGCCAAGAAAGGAAATGATTACCCCGACCAGAAAACTGATCAGGATTACGATTGGGAGGGCCTTGATACTCACGCTCTCGAGCACAAGCCAGAACTCCCGCAGGCGCATGCGGCTTTTCCCCGTCACGAGGCGAACCAGTGCAAGGCAGGCCTCACCAATAAATTCCGCGAGAGCAATCACTTCCCGTCCGAGTTGAAACGTGCTTTCCCCGACTTTCTCGAGAAGAGGAGGTTCCGGTAGATGGCGGTGCGCATCGTCCCGGAGCGGCACCTTGCGCGCCAGTTCCATCAGGCGGGCGATCTCCGGTGGCAGCGAATCGTAAGCGACGGAAAGATTGTGGGCCTCGGCCGCTTCAGCCGTTTTCAACACAAAGGTGACCAGAATGCTGTCAAACGCGGTTACCTGGGAGAGATCAAATCGCAGGGTTGAAACCGTTCTGGCTGGTGGAAGGTCGGTGATAAAGGCCTGCCAATCGGGGAGCGTAGCATGGACAGTCCACGTGCCGCTCAGATGCACGAGGTAGGTGTCTGCTTCAACTTGTCCCGCAACTGCGGCGTTTTCCTCTTGAGGCTTCATTCCTGCCGTTGGTTAATTCCCGCGACGGTGGACGAGCCAATGTCATCCATCAGTTCATGGAAAGACCAATTTGTGCATGCGCTCATACGACATCCAGACTGTCCTCTTCGACCTCGATGGCACGCTCATCGATCACTTTCGTGTCATCTACCGCTGCTATCGATTCGCGTTGGAGCAGATGGGCTTGGCGCCAGCATCCTTTGAAAGGGTCAAGGCGACAGTCGGCGGCGGAATTCGCGTGACCTTCAGCCGGCTGGTGCCGCCGGAGTATGTCGATGAGGGGGTTCGACTCTGGCGCGAATATTACGAGCAGATCTGGTCCGAAGAAATTGAGATCCTGCACGGTGCCGGCCAATTGATCGAGCAGCTCCGTCGCGATGGCCGCCAGCTCGCCATCTTCACGAACAAAGAGGGGGAATCGGCGCGAAAAATCGCTGATCACCTCGGTTGGACCCCAAAGATGGATCTGGTCGTTGGCCGGCTCGACACCGAATGGACCAAACCTTCGCGCGAGTTGACCGTTCATGTTCTGGAAACACTCGGGGCTGATCCTGCCACGACGATCATGGTGGGAGATTCCCCGTTTGACGTGGATGCCGGCAAGGCGGCTGGACTCCGTACCTACGTGGTCGCCACCGGATCCCATTCCGCTGCGCAACTGGCGGAGACACCCGCTGATGGCGTCTTTAACGATCTTCCCAGCCTCGGCCGTGCCCTGTTCGGGGATGGTGAAGCGGCGCGGGTTTTCGCCTGATGCCTCCGACGCCGTCGAGCATGGCCCTCCGCCCGGGGGAAGAGCTGCTCCGCGGCGTGCTCGAACGCATTGTTTATTACAACGACGAGAATCACTTCTGCATTGGCGAGCTCCGGCCCGATAAAGGGCGCCAAGCGGTGACCATTGTGGGAACGCTTCCGCAGGTCCAGTGTGGTGAGACGCTTGCTCTCGCCGGGCATTGGGCGAGTCATCACGAATACGGTCAGCAGTTCAAGGCGCGCACCTTCGAGTCCACTTTACCGGCAACCGTTCACGGTATCCGTCAATACCTTGGCAGCGGTCTGGTCCCGGGGATTGGTAAAGCGTACGCCGAGAAAATTGTCGCACGCTTTGGCGTCGATACATTGCGGGTCATTGAGGAGGACAGCGGCCGCCTCCGCGAAGTTCCCGGAATCGGCAAGAAACGGGTTCAGGAAATCAAAGCCGCCTGGGACAGCCAAAGGGCACTGCGCGAAGTCATGCTGTTCCTCCGGACCTACGGCGTCACGGTCAACCAGTGCATGCGGATCGTTAAAGCGTATGGAAACGCCGCCAAACAGGTGTTGATGGAGGATCCTTATCAAGTCGCTCGCGAAATCGATGGCATCGGGTTTAAGACAGCGGATCGCCTCGCAATCAATCTCGGCTTTGCCAACGATTCAGCGCAGCGCCTCGATGCTGGAATCCTCCACGCCCTCAAGGAAATTGAGGGAGAAGGGCACACCGGTTTTCCGCTGGACGCGCTTCAGGCTCATGCCGCCGACCTCCTGCAGGCAGATGGATTGAAAGTTGGAGAGCGTCTGCGCAGGCTCGTCGAAGAAAAGCAACTACGTCTCGCCGACGGTAGTGTGCTACTTCAATTGCCGGCCACTGCCTTGGCGGAAGAACGTGCGGCACAGGCCATTGTGCGTATCCGCAACCATTCCAGTCAGCTGCCCCCGATCAAAATCGAAATGGCGGTGCAATGGGCACAGGAACGCGCCGGGTTCGGATTCGCACTCGAGCAGGCAGAGGCGTTGCGGCAAGCGCTGCGTTGCAAGCTCTCCATCCTCACCGGTGGCCCGGGCACGGGAAAAACCACCATTTTGCGTGCGCTGGTCGACATCCTCGCTGCCAAGCAGGTGCGGATGCTGTTGGCCGCTCCGACCGGACGCGCCGCCCAACGGCTCTCGCAGGCAACGCGTAAACCGGCGGCCACCATTCACCGCTTGCTCAAGTTCGATCCGGCCAACGGAGGATTTGTGGCCAATGAAAACCAACCACTCAACGCCGGCTTCGTTGTCATCGATGAAGCCAGCATGCTCGACAACCGTTTGGCCAGTGCACTCTTTCGCGCCATCCCGGCGGAAGCTCATGTCCTGCTGGTGGGAGATGTGCATCAACTTCCAAGCGTTGGGGCGGGCAACGTCCTCGCCGACCTGATTGACAGCGGCCTCTTTCCGGTTACCCGCCTGCAACACATCTTCCGACAAGGGAAGGGCAGCAGCATTGTTCAGGCTGCGCACGGTATTCTGGTTGGCCAGGCGCAAGCCCCCTTTCTCGTCGATGGGTGTAACGACATCGATCCGCGACACGATCTCCACTTTATCCGGGCACCCGAACCTGCCGATTGCGTGGCGCGGGTGGTGGAATTGTGCCGGGACTGGATTCCGCGCTGGTTTCCGACCTTGAATCCAGTAATGGATGTGCAGGTACTCGCGCCGATGCATCGGGGTGTGGCCGGCATCGGCAACCTCAATGAAGCCTTACAGGCGGCACTTAATCGGGAGCGGAACAAAGTGACCTTGGGAACGACTACCTTCCATCAGGCGGACAAGGTCATTCAGCTGCGTAACAACTACGACAAAGGTATTTTTAACGGAGATCTTGGCCGCGTCAGCCATGTCAATTCCGAGGCCGGAACCTTGGCGGCTGATTTTGACGGAGCGGAAGTGGAGCTCGAACGGATGGATTTGAGCGATCTCCAGCTGGCTTATGCGATTTCGATTCATAAATCGCAAGGCAGTGAATTTCCCGTGGTGGTTATCCCGTTGGTTAAAGCACATTTTCTCCTGCTCCAGCGCAACCTGCTCTACACCGCCTTAACAAGGGGACGTCGCAAGGTGTTTCTGATTGGTGATCCGGTGGCTTTCGCGATGGCCGTTCGGAATCAGGAAGCAACGGTTCGCCATACCGATCTCCAGCGGAAGCTGCAAACGCTCGCGGGCTGAATGTCGTGTGCTATCAGTTGTTAACCTTGCGAAAGTTCCCGTGACCGGCGGGTTGCGGCGAGCACGGTCTCTTTCAATAGCCCGCGGAAGTCGCGTTCGCCCATGACCTTGAGACCGGCTAATGTCGTTCCGCCGGGAGAGGAAACCCAGTCGCGATGTTGCTCCGGAGTTTCGGGCACCTGAACCAGCAGTTCGCTTGCGCCGCGGGCTGTTTGCAGCGCCAGTCGGTAAGCGATCTCGGCAGGCAGCCCGGCAGCGATGCCTCCGTCCCGCAATGCGGCGACAAACTCAAAGAGATAGGCCGGCCCGCTGCCACTGAGGCCGGTCACCGCGTCGAGTTGAGATTCCTCAAGGGCGACGACTTCGCCCAGTGCGGCGAGAATGGCTTCAACGCGATCGCGGTCGTCGTCGGACAGTTCCTTGGCCGCTGCATAGGCGGTGATTCCTTGGCCGATTTGTCCGGGCGTGTTTGGCATTGAGCGCACCACGTTGCGTGCGGCGGGCAAAATGTGGGTGAGGCGGGCAAGCGTGGTGCCGGCGAGGATTGAAAGCACGAGCTTGTCCTGAACCAGTGCTGCGGTGGCCTGATCGAGTTGCGCGAGTTGTTGAGGTTTAAACGCAAGCACCACAATTTCGGCCGGCCCGAGCAGCGCTTTCAGATCGGTCTCGTGGCGAATGCCGAATCGCTGAGCCGCCTGTTCCCCTGTGCCATCAGCCGCACTGGTGCAGGCGATTTGATCGGAAGTGTAAACCTTCCGGTGAAGCAAACCACCAATCATCGCCGAAGCCATTCGCCCGGCACCCAAAAATGCGATCTTCGTCATAATGGATCCGAGACAAACGAAACGACTTCATCGGTGCAATGACGGAGGTGGGTCATTGCTGCGGGACCTGCTGATTTAGAGCCCTTTATCCGTGACCGCCCCTTCGCTCGCGCTGGAAACCAGCTTGGCGTATTTGGCGAGCACGCCGCGCGGTTCGGGGGAACCTTTGGCTTCCACCTGCTGCATCCGGAGGGCGTATTCTTCGTCAGGAATGAGCAGCGAAATCGTGTTCTTGACCGCATCAATTTCGATCGTGTCCCCATTGCGCACAATGCCGATCGGGCCGCCACAAGCTGCTTCCGGCGTGATGTGACCCACATCAAAACCATGGGAGCCGCCGCTGAAACGACCGTCGGTAATCAGAGCCACTTCCTTAATCAATCCACGGCCAGCCACCGCGCTGGTCGGTGACAGCATCTCACGCATGCCGGGGCCGCCGACGGGGCCTTCATTGCGGATGACGACCACGTCGCCTGAAACGACATCTCCGCGGAGAATGCCTTTGAGCGCATCTTCTTCGCCTTCGTAAACCTTGGCGGTTCCTTTGAAGTAGAGCCCTTCTTTCCCGGTGATTTTGCCCACCGCACCCGTCGGGGCCAGATTTCCCCGGAGCACGCGGAGGTGGGATTGCCCTTTGATCGGATTATCCCAAGGCCGGACGATGTCCTGCTGGTCGGGATAGCTCGGGTACGGCTGCACGTCGCGAAGGCTTTCGGCGAGGGTTTCGCCGGTGCAGGTGAGGGCGTCTCCGTGGAGCAATCCGCGATCGAGCAGTTCCTTCATCAACGGGCGAATGCCGCCGATCCGCACGAGGTGGCTCATGTGGTAACGGCCAAAGGGCTTGAGGTCGCAGAGCAGCGGAACTTTTTCCCCGAGACGGGCAAAGTCATCAATGGTCAGATCGACCTCGGCCGAGTGGGCGATGCCGAGGAGGTGCAGCACGAGGTTGGTTGAGCCGCCGAGGGCGATGCCCACGAGGATCGCATTTTCAAACGCTTTGCGCGTGAGGATATCCCGTGGCTTGATCCCGCGTTCGAGCAGTTTGAGCACCGCGGCGCCGGCGCGTTCACAGTCCAGGCGCTTGTCCTTCGATACGGCCAGCTGGGCGCTGCTCCCTGGCAGGCTCATGCCGAGTGCTTCGATCGCGCTGGCCATGGAGTTTGCCGTGTACATCCCCCCACAGGAACCAGCCCCGGGGATGGCGTGTTCCTCGATTTCCTTCAGGCCGGCGGCGTCGAGCTCGCCTTTGGCATGTTTGCCCACCGCTTCGAAAACGGAAACGATATCAAGGGCACACTTCTTGTCCTTATCGGAAGGCGCAAAGCCTGGCAGAATGGTGCCGCCATAAACAAAGACTGCCGGCCGGTTGAGGCGGGCAATCGCCATCAGGCAGCCGGGCATGTTCTTGTCGCAACCACCGATCGCGACCAAGCCGTCAAAACCTTCGCCGGCGACCACGGTTTCGATGCTGTCGGCGATGACCTCTCGGGAAACGAGGCTGTAGCGCATGCCCTTGGTGCCCATCGAGATACCGTCGGAAATCGTGATCGTTCCGAAGGTGACGGCTTTACCGCCATTCGTATCGATGCCTTGGGCGGCGTGCTCGGCCAGCTCATTGATGTGCATGTTGCACGGAGTGAGATCACTCCAGGTGCTGGCTACGCCGATCTGCGGCTTCCGGAAGTCGGCGTCACCGAATCCGGTGGCGCGCAGCATGGAGCGTGCGGGGGCACGGTCAACGCCATCAACAAGAATCGCGGAGTGGGGGCGTGGAAGCTCTGACATGAGACCGAGAGAAAATGGCTTTTCTCCGCTCCTTGACAAGATAAAGGACACTCGCGTCTGGTCTGCTTCCCCGCGTTTGGGAAGATCTCGTCATCAACCTGGCGCGGTCAGCTTGTTGACCACGAGCGCGGCGAGGTGAAAACCGAAGATGCCGGTGAGAAAGGTAGCTGTGCCGTAACCGCTTTCGCAGTTCAGGCGGACAGCCGTGCCGGTCTCCCGCGTCTCGCAAACGGTCCCGTCACTTTGGGGAAAGACGGGAAGTTCGTCTGAAAAGACGCAGTCGATGTTCCAGTTAACGCGTTTGTTGTGAGGAAAGTCATACTGATCGCGCAACTGCTTCCGGAGCCGGGAAAGCAAGGGATCGCCGTAGGTGCGGGTGAGATCGGCCACCTTGATCTGGGTGGGATCCCGCCGTCCGCCCGCGCCGCCGCAAGTAACGATCCCCAATTCCCGCCGTCGGCATTCTGCCAAGAGGAGGCACTTGTTTGGCAGGTGGTCGATTGCGTCGACGATGCAGTCGTAACCGGGAGCCAGAATGGCTTCGGCCGTTTGTGGATTGAAGAACTTGAGAATCGTTTCGACTTCGAGCGTCGGAGAAATCTCGGCCAGCCGTTCACGCAAGGCGACGGCTTTGGGCTTTCCGACATCGCGGGTGAGGGCGTGAAGCTGACGATTGGTATTGCTGATACAAACTTCGTCAAAGTCGACCAGTGTCAGATGTCCGATGCCGCTGCGCGCCAACGCTTCGACCGTCCAGGATCCGACGCCGCCGAGGCCGACGACGAGAACCCGTGACGACCGCAGACGCTCCAGCTGAGAGCGCCCATACAGGCGGCCGATCCCGCTGAAACGCGCGATGAAATCGCTGTCGTTGCTCACGACCTACTTTTCGAACCGGTAGCGGAAGTTGGCCGAGGCGCGAATGGCGTCCGCCAGTTCCATATTCCCCAAAGTATCGGCGTGCGGCATGGTCGGTTCTTCAATCGCTCCCGCACGAATCGCTTTCATCGCGGCCTCGATTTCATACTCGAATCCGCTGGCGAGGAACGGACGTTCAACCGTTTCAAAACTGTCGTAACTCCGGCTGATCGTGGCGATTTTGCTGCACCAGAACTGCGGATGAATCCGGATGGTGCCCTTGGTTCCTGCGATTTGCATATCCCCTTGCAGCCGTCCGAGCAGGCTGCAGCAGAAAGTCGAGCTGACGCCATTTCCATAATTGAGGATGGCATGCGTCACCTCGTCGACCTGGGTTTCGCCGAGGAAGACATCTGCCCGGAAGGATTGAGGATTGCGCCGGAAAATCCACTGGGAGGTAGAAACCGGGTAGAGGCCCAGATCGAGCAGGGCTCCACCGGCGAGATCGTGATTAAACATCCGGCCTTCGAGCACGCGTGGAACGCAAAACCCGATCGTGGAGGAAACGTGAATGACCTCACCGATCGCGCCGCTGTCCAGCCACTCGCGCACCACTTTGAAGATCGGCAGGTAACGCGTCCAGACCGCCTCCATCAGGAAGAGGTTTTTTGCGCGGGCGAGGTCGATCAGCTCTTTGGCTTCCCGGGCATTGACGGTGAACGGCTTTTCGCAGAGCACCGCCTTACCCGCTTCCAGCGCCAGCTTGGTGTGCGCGTAATGAAAGTTATGCGGCGTGGCCACGTACACGGCGTCGACCCGCGGATCATTGACCAGTTCTTCGTAACTTGCGTAAGCGCGCTCTGCCCCGTAGCGGGCGTTAAAACTCTTGGCCCGCTCGAGGTCACGGCTGGCTGACGCATAGAGTTTGCCGCCTTCGATCACGGCAAGACCTTTGGCAAAAGCGTGGGCGATACGACCGGGTCCGAGGACCCCCCAATGAATGGTATCCATCGTGGAAACGTTTAAGGGGAAGAGGGTGAAAATGAAGTGCTGAGTTTTTCAGATTCTCGGCAGAATAACATCTCAAAAAAGTTCCAGTTGAGGAACTTCGCCGGAATCTTCGGCCGTTTTCAGCGTTTTGAGGCGCTTGCGCAACAGGTTGTGTGAGGAGTCGTCGGCTTCGAGTTTTTCAAGAATCACTTCTGCGCGCTTGATCACCGAGTCGGGCAATCCGGCGAGGCGCGCCACCGCGATTCCATAACTGCGGTCCGCTGCACCGGGCACGACTTGGCGCACAAAGATGATTTCGTCGTTCCACTCCTTTACGGCGACCCGGAAGTTGCGCACGCGTGGAAGCTGGCGCTCGATCTGGGTCAGCTCGTGGTAATGGGTGGCGAAGAGGGTGCGTGGTCCCAGTTCGCCTTCTCCGTGAAGGTGTTCGACCACCGCCCAGGCAATGCTCAGGCCGTCGTAGGTGCTGGTTCCCCGGCCAATCTCGTCGAGGATGATCAGGCTGCGGGCGGATGCGTGGTTCAGAATGTTGGCGGTTTCATTCATCTCGACCATGAAGGTCGAATTGCCCCGCGAAAGTTCGTCATTGGCCCCGACACGGCTGAAAATCCGGTCGACCAGGCCGACCCGGCAGCGTTTGGCCGGAACCCATGAACCCACTTGCGCCATCAGCGTGATCAGGGCGACTTGGCGGATGTAGGTGCTCTTTCCGGCCATGTTCGGTCCAGTGATCACCGCGATCTGCTCTGCGTCTGCGGTCAGCAAGGTGTCATTGGGAACAAAGTCATGTTGTCCGGGAGTGCCCGCCAGCTTGTCCGCCAGCATCATTTGCTCGACGACTGGATGGCGTCCTTGGTCGATCTCAAGTGCGGTGCTGTCGTCGAGGTGTGGACAAACGTAATTCCACTCGCGGGCGAGTTTTGCCCATCCGGCGAGGACGTCGATCCGGGCCAGTGCATCGGCCGTCGCTTCGAGTGCGTCGGCCTGTTCCAAAATCGCATCGATCAACCCGCGGAAAAGTGCTTCTTCCCGGGCGATTGCCTTTTCGTCGGCGTGGAGGATTTCCTTTTCCTTCTCGCGGAGCTCAGGCGTGTAATAACGCTCCGCATTAGTCATGGTCTGCTTCCGGATGTAGTCGTCGGGCACCAAGTGCAGATTGCTTTTGGTGACCTCGATGAAATAACCGAACGCATTGTTGAATTTGATCCGCAGGTTCCGGATGCCGGTGCGCTCCGATTCCTTGGATTCCAGGTCGGCCAACCATTCCTTGCTGTCTCGTGTCAGGCTGCGCAGCCGGTCCAGTTCGTCGTCAAAACCGTCCGCAATGTAGCCGCCTTCGTTGAGTTGGTTGGGAAGGTCTTCCTGCAGACCATTGGTCAAGAGGTCGCGCAGGGCCGCAAATTCCTCGATTTCGAGCGTCAGCGCGCCGAGTTCAATTCCGTCAAATTCGGCCAGGACGGAGCGAACGTGCGGCAATTGGAGCAAGGTGTCGCGAATCCCGCCGAGCTCACGCGGATTACGGAGGCGGTTGCGGACCCGACCGAGAATGCGCGGAAGGTCGCGAATGCCCTTGAGGTATTCATGCAGCTCGCTGGCAAAACCCGGTGCCTCCAGAAATTCCCCCACGCAACGTTGCCGCCGCCGCAGCACATCGAGATCGAGGGGAGGAGCCGCCAACCATTGTTCCAGCAGGCGCGCGCCGGGAGCGGTTACCGTGGCGTCCATCGCCGCGAGCAAACTTCCGCGGCGTGATTGGCGGGCGGTGCGGAAAATCTCCAGGTTGCGCTGCGTCGCCGGGTCGAGGAGTAAGGTGCCGCCAAGGCGATATTCCCGAATGCGCCGCACGTTTTCCGGGCGAGCGCGCAGGTTCTCCGCCGCGTAGGCGAGCACCGCTCCGGCTGCTCCGAGCGCCGGATGGTCTTTGGCTAGCCCAAATCCCTCGAGGTTGAGCACTTTGAGCGTTTCAAGGACGAGACGGGCACCTTCCTGCCGATCAAAAAGATAATCCGCCACCGCCGAGACCGGGATCTCTTGGCAGAGTCGCTCCCAGCCCTCGCGGAAACGCTCGTGCCCGCTCTCGGTGGGAGCCCCTTTCCCCACGGCTTCACTGTCCGGAAGGATCAGTTCCCGCGGCGAAAGGGCAGTGAACACGCTCAGCAGGTGTTCCGGTTGATCGGTGGAAACGATCTCAAAGGTCCCGGTAGTCAGGTCGAGCCACGCCGCGTGCAGCCCTTTGCGGTCTCGTTCGACCGCCAACAGATAATGGTTGGTGTTGGCTTCAATTTGGTGGTCTTCGAGGGTCGTTCCGGGAGTGAGGATTCGGGTCAGTTCCCGTTTGACCAACTGCCCCGGACGCGGCGTTTCCACTTGCTCGCAGATCGCCACCTTCTTCCCGGCGCGGAGCGCTTTTTGCAGGTAGTTGTCGGCCGCGTGATAAGGAATGCCCGCCATAGGCTGACCATTGCGGTTGGTCAGGGTGATGCCGAGGAGCTGGGCACCCATAACGGCATCCTCGTCGAACATTTCATAAAAATCGCCCAAGCGAAAAAGCAGCAGCGTATTCGGAGGCAGCGAACGCCGCACCTCCAGATACTGCTGCATCATCGGGGTGATTTTTTTCTTACCGGAGGCCATGGGCGATTTCAGCCGCCACCTTGCGAAGCTGCTCCCGGCGTTGGCAATGCGAAAGGCGGAAAATTCCCGTCTCGCGCCGCATCCGCCGCTATTGCTTCAGCAGGTAGGCAAAGATCAGGGGTGCCACGATCGTGGCGTCGCTTTCGATCACGAACTTGGGCGTCTCGGCGGAGAGCTTACCCCAGGTGATTTTTTCATTGGGAACCGCGCCGCTGTAGCTGCCGTAGCTGGTGGTGCTGTCGCTGATCTGACAAAAATAGCCCCAGAGTGGCACATCGCGCTGGAGGTCCTGGTTGATCATCGGCACCACGCAGATCGGAAAATCGCCGGCAATCCCGCCACCAATTTGAAAGAACCCGATCTGTTTGTCGGCCGTTTCGCGGGTGTAGTAGTCGGCGAGGTTGATCATCGCCTCGATCCCCATCTTCACGGTCGACGGCTTGACGTCGCCGCTGATGCAGTGGCCGGCGAAAATATTGCCGCAGGTGCTGTCCTCCCAGCCGGGGGTCCACATCGGTAGGTTCTTTTCTGCCGCTGCCACCATCCATGAGTCCTTCGGATCGATCTGGTAATCGTCCTTAAGCCGACCTTCGTTGAGAATCCGGTAAAGGAATTGGTAGGGGAAGTAACTTTCGCCCTTTTGATCCGCTTCGGTCCATACCGAGACGAGGTGCTTTTCGAGCACCCGGAACGCTTCGTCCTCAGGAATGCAGGTATCGGTGACCCGATTGAGCCCGCGGTCGAGCAGGGCCTGCTCCTCGGCCGGCGTCAGCTGCCGGTAGTGCGGGACGCGCTCGTAGTGATCGTGCGCCACCAAGTTGTAGAGGTCTTCCTCGAGGTTGGCGCCGGTGCAGCAGATCGCATGGATTTTGTCCTGCCGGATCATTTCCGCCAGGGAAATTCCCAACTCAGCGGTGGACATCGCCCCGGCAATGGTCACGAGCATCTTGTTTCCTTCGGCGAGGAACGTCTCGTAACCGCGCGCCGCGTCGATGAGGGAGGCTGCGTTGAAGTGGCGGTAATGATGGGTGATGAAATCGCGAACGGGGGAACTGGACATGGAGCCGAGTTTTCATGCCGCGGCTTCGGGGGCCAGTGAAATTTCGTGCTTCCGCTGATGAATCTGCGGGTGCCGTGGGGGGCTGATTTCCGTGGTAAGGGTTTCACGCGGGGTGATTGCATTCATTTCGCGTTGTCAGGGGGCGGGGGCTGGCTCAATTTTGCCTGCGTCTTGTCTCGTCATGCTCGCTGATCTCATTCTTCGAACCGCGGTGGAACGCTCGTTGGTCACTCGTGGCGCTGTGGATGCTGCTCGTGGAGAGGGAAGAGATCCTGCGAGTGCGGAGACGCTGGCCGTGCTCTATTCCGAGGGAACATTATGTCCGGAAACGGTGCTCGAAGCGCTGGCCGATACATTTGCGCTTCCGATTGCCGAGGTCGGGCAGCTTATGCCTTCGCCTGAGGCGCTCGCCCTGTTGACGGTTGAGCAAATCCATGCCGCGGAAATCCTGCCGCTCACGGTGAGCGCTGACACGCTGACCATCGCCCTGAAAAATCCTCTGAAGCTGAGTGGACTGGCAGATCTCGAATACCTGCTCGGCCTGCGGATTGATCCGTGGCTGGCCGATGCGGCTCAGTTTCAGGAAGCGTGGAATCGAACTTTTGGCGTGGCAGAAGCACGACCTGAACCGGTTGTTCCGGCCTCTGCTTCGGGGACCGCTGCCGCCCGGTCTGAGGAATCTTCCGATAAAGTCGGTTCCGCACCCCATCCTTCAACCGAAGACGACGGGGCGATTGTTCAGTATGTCAACCAGCTGGTGGCGGAAGCATTGGCTCGCCGGGCCTCAGATATTCACCTCGAGCCGATGGAACAGCGCTTTCGCGTTAGACTTCGCATTGACGGGCGCTTGCAGGAAGCGGGCAATCCGGGCAAACACCTCCAGCTTCCGATTGTCTCGCGCCTCAAGTTGATGGCGGGCATGTCGATTGCCGAAAAGCGGGTTCCGCAGGATGGCCGAATCCGCATGCAGGTGGGGTCACGAGCGATCGATTTGCGGGTCAGCAGCTTGCCGAGTGTCTTCGGGGAGACGTTGGTGTTGCGCATCCTTGATCGGGAAAACCTGCGGCTGGGGTTGGATGAACTTGGGTTTCTCGCTGACCATCGGGAGCAGTTTGAACGGCTGATCGCGCGTCCAGACGGAATTTTTCTCGTTACGGGGCCGACTGGTTCAGGAAAGAGCACCACGCTCTATGGGGCCTTGCATCACCTCAATGGTCCGGATCGCAAAATCATTACGGTGGAGGATCCGGTGGAATATCAGCTGAGCGGCATCAATCAGGTTTCCGTGCGCCGCGAAATCGGGATGGACTTTGCCGTCGCGCTGCGGGCCATGCTGCGGCAGGCACCCAACATAATCATGGTGGGTGAAATCCGGGATCGGGAAACCGCGGAAATCGCGATCAACGCCGCGTTCACCGGACACATGGTGTTTTCGACGCTGCACACCAACGACGCACCGAGCGCGCTTTCCCGACTGGTCGACATTGGCGTGAAGCCCTTTCTGGTCGCAGCTGCCTTGCGGGGTGTGCTGGCGCAGCGGCTGGTCCGCCGAGTGTGTCCCCACTGTGCGGTGCAATGCGAGCTCGATACGGCCTCCTGCGTGGCCTTGGGACTCTCTACTGAAGAGGCGCGGAACTGCCTTCGAGGGCGCGGTTGCGCACGCTGCTCGGACGTCGGCTACCATGGACGCCGGGGTATCTTTGAATTGCTGGAGACCTCCGAGGAGATTGCCCGTCTCATTTACCAGCAGGCAAACGGGACAGAACTGCGAAGACGCGCCCGCGAGCTGGGTATGCGCACCATGCGTGAGGATGGTGGCCGCAAAGTTGCCGCGGGAATCACAACCGCAGAAGAAGTCCTCGCCGTAACCTTGGATGACGCTTTATGAAGAGCACCGTTTTTGCCACGGAAATACCCACAGCCGAACCACGGCTGACCCTGTTCCCCGTTCCCATCCACCCGCATAAAAAAATTTGTTATGTCATTTGAAGCCGCCCCTCCCATTGAGGATTGCCCGTACGAAATGAACGAGTTGCTTGAGCTGATCATCGATCAGGACGCGAGCGACTTGCACATTCAGGTCGGACAAGCCCCGACTTTGCGCCTGCACGGGGGCATGGTTCCAGTCGAAGGGCCGCCCCTGCGTCCGGTTGATACCGAAGCCCTCATGCAGGCCATCACCTCTGATGCGAATCAGGAACAACTCAAGAAGACCGGGGGTGCGGATTTTGGTTTCGCTTATCTGGACAAGTGCCGCTTTCGGGTCAGCGTCCTCAAGTCCAAGGGGCACTACGGCATGGTGCTTCGAACGATTCCCAATAAACTGTTCGGGATGCGCGAGATCGGCTTGCCCGACTCGATCAAGGAACTCCTGGCGCGCCCGCGGGGGCTCATCCTGGTTACGGGCCCGACCGGTAGTGGGAAATCAACGACGCTCGCCTCGATGATCAATTGGGTCAACGAGAACATGGACGGCCACATTGTTACCGTCGAGGATCCGATCGAGTATTATCACGATCATAAGAAATGCATCGTCACTCAGCGCGAAGTGGGCTCCGACACGCCCGGTTTTGCTCCTGCGATCCGCGGCGCGCTTCGGCAGGATCCGGATGTGATTCTCGTTGGCGAAATGCGGGACCTGGAGACGATCGAAGCTGCGGTTTCGGCGGCGGAAACCGGTCACCTGGTGTTTGGAACCCTGCACACGACGGGTGCGGCCCGAACGGTCGATCGCATCGTCGACGCCTTTCCTGAGAGCACCAAGGATCAGATCCGCACGCAGTTGGCCTCCTCGATTGTCGCGGTAATTTCCCAAGTGCTCTGCAAAAAAATCGGGGGCGGACGGGTGGCCGCGTTCGAAATCATGGTGACCACCCACTCGATTGCTTCCCTCATTCGCGAAAACAAGACTTACCGCATCACCTCAGACATCCAGACCGGGTCGCAATACGGGATGATTTCGCTGGACGCGCACCTGATGTCACTCGTCACGCGCGGGCTTATCCGTCCGGAAGTCGCGGTGGAAAAGAGCCAGGCACCGCTCGACATGCGTAAACGTCTGGCTGAGGCCGGCATCCAGGTACGTTCGAGCGATGTGCCCATGGGCCTGCAATAGCTGCTCACCCGTTGCAACGAACGATGTTCGCCGATCACAGCAAGAGGATTGAGGCAATCCTTACCGCCGCTGACCTGATCGGAGCAGATCAATGCCGGCAAATTCAGGCACATTCCATTCGAGCCGGAGCATCATTTGCCGAGAGCGTGCTCGCTTCCGGTGCATTGTCGCGGACTGAACTGTTGACCGCGGTGGCAGCGTACTTGGGTGGGGCGTTTCTGGAGGTGTTGCCGAGACCGAGCCCCGATGCCGTTACGCGGCTGCCAGAGGCCTTGGCGCGGCGTTATTGCGTGATTCCGCTTCGGACGGAGGGGGATGACTTGATCATCGCATCGCTCGATCCCTTTGCCCCGAATATGGTTGATGAGCTTTCTTTCGCGCTGAATTGTCCGGTTCAACTGGTTGTCGCTGATCCGGGGGCGGTTGAGGCGTGCTTTAACATGCTTTACCCGCCGGTGCCGGAACCATTACCTGCTGCCACTGAACGGGGTGTGGGCCAGAGGGGCCAGAGGGGGCAGGGGAAGCAGGACGCCGGTTTGTCATCGAATTCTGATTACGAAGAAGGTGCCTCCGTCCGCCGCTTGGTGGATCTGATTCTTTCGCAGGCGGTGCGTGATCAGGCGAGCGACATTCATTTTGAGCCCTACGAGGATACCTACCGCGTGCGTTACCGTATCGACGGCGTGCTCCACGAAATGGCACCGCCCGCCCGCAATCTTGCGGTGCCGATTGCTTCGCGATTGAAAGTGCTCGCAGAGCTTAATATCGCCGAACAACGCCTTCCGCAGGATGGCCGGATCCGGATGCCGATCGAAGGTCGCATGGTGGATTTGCGGGTTTCCACGCTACCCACTCAATTTGGAGAGAGCATTGTGCTCCGCGTGCTCGACCAATCAGTGGCCGATCTCGAGTTGGACCGCCTGAATATTCCTCACGATGTGCTCGCGGCGATTCGCAAGGTTGCCCGGCTTCCCCATGGCATTTTTGTCGTTACGGGTCCGACCGGTAGCGGAAAGACGACGACGCTTTACAGCGCCTTGCGTGAAATCAATACCGAGGATACCAAGATCCTGACGGCCGAAGATCCGGTTGAATACCAGATCCCGGGGCTCATCCAGACGGCGATCAATCCCGCTGCCGGACTGACCTTTGCCAGCGCGTTGCGCGCCTTTCTCCGGCAGGATCCGGACAAGGTCCTGGTGGGAGAAATACGGGACCTCGAAACGGCGCGGACTGCAGTCCAAGCCTCACTCACGGGGCATCTCGTGTTTTCCACCCTTCACACCAACGATGCGGTCGGGACTGTTACTCGTTTGGCGGATATGGGGCTGGAGTCTTATCTCATCGCCTCCGCATTATCGGCTGTCCTTGCCCAACGGCTTGTGCGTCGGATTTGCTCGTATTGCAAAGTGGATGATACGCCGGATGCTTCAATCCTACAGTCTCTCAAGGGTCTTTCGTTTGACCAAAACCCACCTCGTTTTGCCCGTGGTACGGGTTGTAAGGCTTGCCACGGGACTGGGTATTCCGGGCGCATCGGGCTCTTCGAAATGCTGACCTTTTCGGATTCATTTCGCGAAGCAGTTTCCGCCGGTGCAACGACCCAAATGCTGCGTTCCATTGCCGTCGAAAGCGGCATGCGTCCCCTTCGTGAGGAGGGTTTTCGGCTTCTGCAAAACGGCGAGACTACAGTGGAAGAAGTGCTTCAATGCACCTGATTCTCCCGCGGCGTTCGGCTTAATTCCCTTCGCCCTCACCGTCGGCTTCACGCATTTGCAGGAAGATGAGGCTGATCCCCATCACCGCAAACATGCGGAGCGCGGCGTCCTGTCCATTCCACCGGGATTGCCACATAAGGAACCATTCGCCCCCGATTGAAATAAATGCGGCGTACCAGAGTAGGAGACCCACCGTCAGTCCCACCGTGGCGAGCGTTTTTGCGCGTTGAAACGATTGCGTCGGAAAGCGTCTCGCCTGCCAAAGCCGCCATGTTCCCACCGCAATCAAGACCATGGCAGCGCTTTCCCATCCGATAATCATCCAGAAAAACAGGTGATGCGCCGCCGTGTTTTCAATCGCCCGCCAAGATCCGCGGTTGGCCTCAAACACCGTGTCCATACCCAGTACATGCCGCACAAATGCTAGGTTGCTGCCGTAATCGACGAGGTTGTTGAAGACCACCAGCAGGAGAAAAAACGCTGACGCTCCGGTCAGCACAATTTTGCACAGACGCACATCCATCCGGCTATTCAACGGACATTTCAATCCTGAGCCAGACGGAAAAAATAAGCGAAGCGGAACAGGAAAAAAGCCTCCAACAGAAGCAAAAAAAGATGAATAAGTGTTTATTTAAAATAAACAATATGGGCGTTTTTATGAGGAATGTGAGGCTCTTATTGGATTTGACACGCATTTCCGCGCCTGCTGAAATTACTTAGCTTTCTTATTTATTGTTTAAATAATATAAACAAGAAGGCTGCTGGTTTTGTCCGGCGCATTCTACCCTACAACCCAACAAAAGATTATTGTTATGAAATTCTCTCTCTCCTTACCCCCGCGCAGGGGATTCGTCGGCTGCGGCATCGCTGCGCTCATGGCAGCGTCGTTTCTCAGCGTGGCGAGCGCTCAGGTCACCCTGATCAGCGACACCTTCGACGGTTCATCCGTCAATACCGGCCTCTGGGCCAACGGGAGCACCGGATCCTTGGGAATCACCACGGTTTCGGGTGGTTCGATCTCTTTGGATGTTAATCGGCAAGATTCGGCTCGCAACGGGCTTCTCGCGCACGGCACGAATTTCAATCCATTCGAGGCCCCCATGACGATTACCTTAAACGGTCTGTCGCTGGGCGGAACGACTAATGGAAGCCCGATAGCTCTTTATGCGGCTGTGGGTCGTCTTCCCACCGATCTCGGCGGTGTTGCCACCGGAGCATTGGCATCAACCTATTCCGCGGGCGGTGGTGGCTACTACTCCACCGGTACCGGTGGGGTCCTCGGTGTTTCGATTCTTAAATTTAATACGGGAGTTCACTATTTGCAGGTTCTCGACGTGGGTGGTAGCAATGGGACGGGTACTGTAAGGAATGTGTTTGGTAATATTAGCTTAAGTGGGATGCCCACGGACATGACATGGGTGATCGACGGGGCCAACACCCAGTTCACCATCACCTTGGAAGGAGCGACCTTCACCGGTGGTCCCGGTAGTGGAACGAACACGGTCACGGGTTCGATTGATCACTTCTCTGAAACCGTGCTGGATACGGGTTCCGGAATTGTCTCCCGCTTCGTGATCGGTGCCAACAATACCGGTGCTACTTCGATTACCGACGGTGCCATCGGCACGTTTGGCGAAGTCTCGGTTGTTTCCGCGATTCCCGAGCCTTCGACCTATGCGTTGATTGCGTCAGCCTTCATTTGTGGAGTGGTCGTGCTTCGTCGCCGCACCCGCGCCTGAAGCGACTTGTTTAGTGGTTTAGTTTAGTGACACAGGTATGGCTCCCGCCTCGGCACTTTGTGCTGGGGCGGGAGTTTTTTTGGAGAGGTGGAAACATTATTGGCTGCAGCGTGGCCACCGCCTGACGAAGGGCGAAGAATCTGCTTTGCGCTTTGTGAGGAGATGGGTTCTTTGGGCGCTTGCTATGGAGATCATTGAGACCCAGCGGCATCGCAATCCGTCGAAGGAGGAATTGCGGTTGTTTTTGAGCGCGGTGCGGGATGCGGCGGAGGAAGATGCCCATTTCAAGATCGCCAGCATTACCTTGTCCACCCGGCAGCTGGATCCCCTGGCGGTGCTCGAATCGATCTATGAACGGGAGGAATACCATTTTTATAGCGAACGGCCGGTGGAGGGACGCGCATTGGCGGGAGCGGAAGCGGTTGTCTTGGGACGTTTTTCAGGTCCGCAACGTTTTGCTGAAGCGCGGGGCTGGGCCCAGGAGGTGCTTGCACATACCGTGGCGGTGGGGGATCTCGAAGCTGCAGGCAGCGGCCCGCGTTTCTATGCCGGATTTACCTTTGAGCCGACTGCGGTCGCCGATGCTCCCTTTGCTCCGGCGACATTATTTTTACCCCGCTGGCAGGTTTATCGGGAAGGTGATGCAACTACCGCCGTAGCGAATTTTCGGGTCGATCCCGACTCTTCCCTCGACTCACTGGTGACGAAACTCTGGGCGGCCTATGAAAAGTTTCTGCGCTTTTCCTATACGTCGGTTACTCCCCCCGCCTCCAAACATCTGGTGATGTCGGAAGAAGTGGGGCCGATCCATGGCTACCGCCAGCGGGTGACGCAAGCACTGCGGCGCATCGAGGAAGGCCGTTACGAAAAAGTGGTCCTCGCCCGTGCGGTCGATCAGGAATTTGACCGTCCCTTCAATCCGCTGATCACCCTGAACGGGTTGCGTAAGCAATATCGGGAATGTTTTGCCTTTTCCTTCGAAAACGACCGCGGTCAGAGTTTTATCGGGGCCACTCCCGAGCGTCTGGTTTCAGTGCGCGATCGGAAACTCATCACCGAAGCATTGGCTGGTTCAGCCCGTCGTGGTCTTTCTCAGGAAGAGGACGCCGCCCGCGCCGCTGCCCTGCTTTCCAGTGAAAAGGATTTACGGGAACACCGGCACGTAGTCGCTTCGATCAAACGGCGGCTGGAAAGTCTCGGCATTGAATCCCGTGCGGCTGCCACTCCAGAAGTGCTGGCGCTGGCCAATGTGCAGCACCTGCGCACGCCGATTGAAGCAAAGCTGGAGGTCGAACAGCATCTACTCGACGTGCTTGCGGTGCTTCATCCGACTCCAGCCGTCGGTGGCAGTCCGCGGGAAAGTGCGGTCGCGGACATTGCCGAGCTCGAGCCTTTCACGCGTGGCCTTTACGCCGGGGCGCTCGGCTGGTTCGACCATGCAGGCAATGGTGAATTCTGCGTCGGCTTGCGGGCTGGTCTGGTCGATGGCGTTCGCGCCCGACTCTATGCCGGAGCAGGCATTGTCGCAGGGTCGGATCCGGACACCGAGTGGGCTGAAACCGAGTTGAAACTCTCGGCCTTGCGCGACGCCCTTGCACGGGGAGACGGTTGACGTATGGCGGGCAATCTTGCCACGGAGCCATCTGCGCACATCGTGGGGCGGCATGTCTGCGCGTGATACCTCGTTGAATCCTGCCGCCCGATCAAACGTCAACTCCTGGTGGGGCGCGGCAACCGTTGACGTTCTCTGGGCATTGGGTGTTCGCACGGTCGTGCTTTCGCCGGGCTCGCGTTCAACGCCATTGACCTTTGCCTGCGCTGCACACGGGAAAATGGATACGCGGGTTGTTCTCGACGAGCGCTCGGCTGCCTTCTTCGCCTTGGGCATCGCCAAAGCACGTCACGAAACGGTTGCTCTGGTCTGCACCTCCGGTTCTGCCGTGGCCAATTATCTCCCGGCGGTGGTGGAAGCGGCGGAAAGTGGCGTCCCGCTGTTGTTACTGACCGCGGACCGCCCGGTGGAGTTACGGTATCGGCACGCGGGTCAGACCATTGATCAAGTAAAGATTTTTGGCGGAGCCGTACGCTTGTTTGCGGAAGCTCCGCTGCCCGAACCGCGTTTGGAGATACTCGCCGCTTGGCGGGATCTACTGACCCAAGCCGTGACGCGCACCACCAGCGGGCACCCGGGACCCGTTCACCTGAACTGCCCCTTCCGGGAGCCATTGTCTCCTGGAACTCAGGTGGATCCTTCGCTGCCGATCATTCTCGCGCACTTCACCGAAAATGTCGCAACAATCCCAATACGCAGACGGCTGGACCTTCCTGCATCACTGCCGCGCGCAGGTTGGATCGTCGCCGGTCCAGTGTCACCGAAGGATCCGGAAGCTTACGTCAGCGCGGTGACCGACCTGTCTCGCGCGTTGGGATGGCCGATATTGGCGGATGCCCTGAACCCCTGCCGTCACTTTGCCGATACCGGCTGCGAGCACGTCATCTCCGCCTATGACTGCCTCTTGCGGAATCCCGAAACCCGCGATCAGGTGCGGCCGGAAGGGGTGCTGCAATTGGGCGAACTGCCCACCAGCAAAGTCTTGCGCGAAACCCTCGCCAGCTGGCAGTTGCCTACCTGGATTGTGGATCCGGCTCCCGATTCCCGCAATGCGGTGGCCGCTCCGGCCACTTATGTGTCCTGCCTCGTTGAGGAGCTTTCCATCGGGAGTAACCGTGATTTGTCATCTGTTCCGATTGCGACCCAGCACCTGCTCGCCGCCAATCGGGCCGCATGCACACAACTGGAAGCGGCGCTGGGCGCGACTACTGCATGGATTGAACCCCGCATCGCCCGATCGCTGATCGAAGAGACGCCTGACGAAACCCCGATTTATGTCGCCAGCAGCATGCCGGTACGTGACGCCGAATATTTCTGGTCGGCCAACCTAGGACGCCGGCCGATCTTCTTTAATCGCGGTGCCAACGGGATCGATGGAACCCTTTCGACCGCATTGGGCGTGGCGGAGGGGCTGGGACGGTCCACCGTGCTCTATACCGGCGATCTCGCACTGCTCCACGACACCAATGGTCTGCTCATTGCCTCCACCACGTTTACCGGAAGCCTCACCATCGTCTGTATCAACAATGCCGGCGGCGGGATTTTTGAGCACCTGCCCATCGCCGCTCACGGCGACCTCTTTGAGCGCTGTTTCGCCACGCCGCAACACGTCGATTTTGCCCGCTGGGCGGCCGCCTACGGAATCAACTATCAACAGCTGGAGCACCCCGAAGATTTGGCGGCTGCTTTACGCACACTGCCCGCGTCGGGCGTTCGCCTGCTGGAGATTCGAACCGACCGCAAACGCGATGCCGCTTGGCGCAAAAAGACGTTTGCCGAGGCTTCCGCTTCAGGAACTCGACCTTGAGTGTCTGGCAAGCGGAGTATGGAATCGCTGTCCCACCACTCCGCAGATAGGGATACCGGCCAGGCGATTACAGTGGTTGTTACTCCAAGGCTGGTTCGAGCTCGGCGATCGCGGCGAGAATCTGGTTGAAGTGGGTGTCGTAAGCGGGACCACCGGCGGGCCGGGCCATCGTCACGAGCATGCCGTTGTCCAAGCCGATTCGCAGGACCGATCGCGTCGCGGAGCCATGGGTCAGAATGCGGCTCTCGGGATCGACCCAGGTGGTGCCCAGTCCATAAACGACATCCGGTGTCTCGGACTTCGGATAGAAGTCGCCCACGCTGACCGGGTACATCATTTCCGCGGATTCGGGGGAGAAAAACACCCGCTCGCCGTACCGCCCCCGATTCATCAACATCTGGCCGATCAGCGCGAGGTCGTAGGCGGTCGAACGGGTGCCATAACCGGCGTCGAAAGAGCGCGTGTGGTTCATGTCGAGCGGGCCATACAGGTGCTCGTGGAGGAGACGTGGGAAGCTCTTGCCGGAAACCATTTCCATGCAACGGGCGACCACGTTCAGGCTCAACCCGTTGTAGAAAAACCGGGTGCCTGCGCCTAGGTCGGGCTGATGTGCCACATGATTCTCAAGCCAGGGATTACTCAAGCCTTGGTAAATGCTGTGCTCCCGGGTTCCGGCCAGATGCATCATGCACTGACGGATGGTGATCGCGCCGGTTCCTTCCAACGGAAAGTCCGGCAAGTATTTGCCCACCGGATCGTCCAAGTGGATAAGGCCTTGATCGAGAAAAACGGTTAGCAGGGCGCCCGTGATGAGCTTGGAAATAGACGCGATGTCAAAAGGTGTTTCGACGTCGATTTTCGAGCCCTGACGTGCCCCGTAAGCTCCGTTAACCAAGATGACGCCATCGTGCGCTACCAACAGGGTAAAGGGGACTCCGCTTTCTTCCGCCCACGCACGGCAGAGGGTGTCGACCTGATCGGCGAATGCCCGATGGGCCGCTGGCAGGTCGCCGGCTGGGGCGTGGAGCACGGGCGCTGCGCCCTTGAATTTTGGCAGCTCGGGGGGAGTGGGATGCGGCAAGCCCAGTACCTTGGCTTTGAGCCGCAGATGATACTCTTGATCCCGCACCGCTGTGGTCAACCAAGCGGGTGGGGCTTCAGTATTGTTTTGTTTCGCTTCCACGGAGCGTTCGTGTAGCCCGGCCAACAAGCGGGCTCCTTCCGGTCGATCCAAGAGCAGGTGCACGTAGGCCTTGCCGCCGGCTTCGGCCAGATCGTCTGCCTGTTCCCGCCAGATCGCACTGTCCACCCCGGAGTCCGGCACTTCCGGCAAAGGAACATTTAAATTCGCCAACCATGGTTGAAAGTCCGCCGGGACCGCATAGACGGTCAGCGCCCGTCGCACCACTCCGCCCGTGCCAGTTTTTCCTTCCAGATAGGCGGCATACCGTCCGGGCTTTTCCGCCACCGTGACTTCATTCAATTCAGCGTCGAACCACCGCACGGTGGTCTCCAAGGGACCATGGAATCGCTCGACCACCTCGGGAGCTTCCCAGCGAAGACCGGGAAACGGACCGAGCCGGATCAAGTAGGGCGCCCAATCGCCGATCGGAACGACGTTCGCGGCCAATGCCCGGCGCTGGAAGGGCTGTCCAGCCGTCTGCTGGCGGAGGGCTTCGTAGTGGGCGGGCGTCACCAAGCGCAGGGCAAATCCCCAGCCACCCGAGCCGTTTTCCACCTTTACCAGAATGCGGTTGTCGCCCGCCCGCAGTTTCACCCGAAAATGGTCGCTGTCGGGATCCACTCCTCGATCTTCTGCATCAAACCGGTGCGCACGTTCGCCATTGATCCAAACCATCGCGTGGTCGTCCGACCCGAACAACGCGTGCAACTCCTGATCGATCGGGGAGTGGATCTTTCGGAAAGCGTAGGCAACCTTGTAGTCCGTGATCCCTTCTTCTCGGTAAAAAGCGCGGAGATTGAGACCGTGGTCACTTTTCACGGTGGCGCGGCGAGTGTGCGCCGCATGGGTTCCCGCCGTATCCGTAAAATGGATCTTCGTGTCGAGGCGGATCACCGCTTCGGCTTCGCCGCCGAGCTCCTCCAAATAATCATGATCCAACCCGGCGCGTTCGCTGCGTTGGCTTGATACATCGAGGGCCGGCGCTTCGTTCGGCAACATACCGAGCACGAGCCATTCTTGGGAGACCTCGTCCTCAATGAACGGCGGGATAGAGGCCCCGACTGTCTCACCCGCGGTGCCGACCATGGAGGCGGTGAGCAATAGACCGGATAGAATGCGGGTGTAGTGTTTGAAAATCGGATACATTTCCGTGGTGAGTTGAGGGGAATGCCAAAACGTTGGGCCGAAAAGAGGGGCGTGTTCCCACTCATTTCTTCAGATACCGCTCAAAGACCACCGCGCTGGTGTGGCAATTGTTATATGCCGACGGGGAAATGTATTAGAATTTCTAGACGAATTGTCTGAAAATCACGGACGGATTGGTGCTTTCGCTCCGATTTCAGGCGACTTGAGCTGCGAGCGCCCGCGGAGTCCGCAGATAAACCTGCATGAAAACGGACGCAACCAACGCGATGACAAACAGGCCGACAAAGATCTGCAAGGTTTGCTCGTAGCTGCCGGTGGTGGCCCGGATGTGGGCGGCGAGCAGCGGGCCGAAGAGTCCGGCGGCGGCCCAAGCGGTCAATAACTTGCCGAGGGTGGCCGAGAGGTTTTGATTGCCAAAATAATCACTGATGTAGGCGGGGATCGCCGCGAATCCGCCGCCGTAACAGCTGACCACGAGAAAGACCATTGCCTGAAAGAGCAGGGGATTGTCGCAGCGTGGGAGGAGGAGAAATGCGCCGATCTGAAGAACAAAAAATGCGGCAAAAGTGACAGGCCTGCCGAGGTAGTCCGAAACTGTGGCCCAGCCGAGGCGGCCCAGTCCGTTGAACAATCCCATCAAACCGACCATGGCAGTGGCGGCGGCGGTGGACATTCCAGCGATCTCTTGGGCCATTGGTGCGGCCGCAGCGATCACCGCGATCCCGCAGGTGACATTGATGAACAGGATGAGCCAGAGGTAGTAAAACCGAACCGTGCGCAGAGGCCGCACTTCTGCAACCGGGATAGATCGAGTGCACGTGCAGGCCGACGCAGGGGAGGGTGTGGTGTGCCCTTTTGCTCCCGGCGACCATCCGACCGGTGGCGGCTCAAGATAGCGCGCGGAGGTCAGCATGAGCGGCAGGTAAAGACCACCGAGGACATAAAACGTTCCCGCCACCCCAATGTGATGAATCAGGATCTGAACGAGGCTGCTGGCAATCAGCGCCCCGAAGCCAAAACCCATCACTGCCATACCGGTGGCAAAACCGCGTCGGTCGGGAAACCATTTGACCAAGGTCGATACCGGTGCAATGTAGCCGATGCCGAGTCCGATCCCACCGATCACGCCATAGCCGAGGTAGAACAGCCATAATTGGGCGGTCGAAACTGCGACCCCGGCAGCGACAAGGCCGCCGCCGTAGAAAAGGGTCGACAGCATTCCGCTTTTCCGGGGGCCGAGCCGTTCGACCGTCGGTCCAAGAAATGCCGCTGACAATCCGAGAAACAGAATGGCGAGGCTGAAGGCCCAAGTGGTGGCACCTTCCTCCCAACCAAGCGTCGCGAGGAGCGGCTTTTTAAAGACGCTGTAAGCGTAGACGGCCCCGATCGACAGGTGCAGGCCGAGGGCCGATGCGGCGATGAGCCAGCGGTTTTTGACCGATTTCACGATGGGAAGCGAAGGAGGTTGCTAGAAGGCTTCGACGCCGTGTCGGGCAAAGATCCGGCGGACGTGGTCGACTTGTTCAACGGTGGGAGACGGTGTGTCGATTAACTGATACCGCATGCCGAGGGCCTCGTATTTGCTTTCGCCCATCTTGTGGAAAGGGAGAATTTCGACCCGCTCGACATTGCCGAGCGTGGCGACAAAGGCGGCCAAGCCATCCACGTTTTCCTCGGCGTCAGTCAGCCCGGGAACCAGCACGAAGCGAATCCAGGTCGGCTTGCGCAAAGCATCGAGCCGGCGGGCGAAGGTGATGGTGGGCTCCAGACGGCAGCCGGTGGTTTTCTGGTAGGTCCCCGGCAACCAGCTCTTGATGTCGAGCAGGACCAGATCGACGGCATCCAGCAGTGCATCGCTTGCCTTGTGTCCCAGAAATCCCGAGGTGTCCAAGGCGGTATGAATGCCCGCCGCCTTGGCTCCAGCCAGGATCGCATGGACAAACTCCGGCTGGACCAGCGGTTCGCCGCCGCTGATCGTGAGTCCGCCGTGCCGGATGAAGTTCCGGTAGCGCAGGATCTCGTCGAGCGCGCTGCCGGCTGTTTTCACCACCGCGCAGGGCCGTCCCTGCGTGTCGGGATTATGGCAATACAGACAACGCAGGGGACAGCCGGAGGTGAAGAGGACATAGCGCAAACCAGGTCCATCCACCGTGCCGCACGTTTCAACCGAGTGGACATGGCCACGCGTGGCGAGCGAGGGCGCACCGACCACCGAAGACCGGGGATGCTCAGCGAGGAGGCAGGTCATGGGAAACCCCTCTTAGATTTTGTCGTGGAAGGTGCGCTCGATCACGTCGAGCTGCTGTTCGCGGGTCAGGCGAACGAAGTTCACGGCGTATCCGGAAACCCGAACGGTCAGCTGCGGGTATTTTTCCGGGTGTTCAATCGCGTCGAGCAGGGTTTCGCGCTCAAAGACATTCACATTGATGTGGTGACCGGTTTCGCGGAAGTAGCCGTCGAGCAAACCGACGAGGTTGGCCACGCGGTCCGTCGGAGTGCGGCCGAGTGCTTTCGGCACGATCGAGAAGGTGTAGGAGATCCCGTCTTGGCTGTGTTCGTAGGGCAGTTTGGCAACCGAAGCCATCGAGGCGACCGCACCTTTTTTATCGCGGCCATGCATCGGGTTGGCGCCGGGCGCGAAGGGTTCGCCACATTTGCGTCCGCAAGGAGTGTTTCCCGTCTTTTTCCCATAAACCACATTGGAGGTGATCGTGAGCACGGACTGCGTCGGCACGGAGTTCCGGTAGGTGGGCTGGCTCCGGAGTTTGCCCATGAAGCGCTCCACCATTTCACAGGCGATCGTGTCGACGGCGGGGTCATTGTTCCCGTAAGCCGGATATTCACCCTCCACCGCGTAGTCGACCGCGAGACCTTCGTCGTTCCGAATGACGCGGACACGGGCGTGTTTCACCGCCGAAAATGAGTCGGCCACGACAGACAATCCGGCAATACCGCAGGCCATCGTCCGGAGAATGGTCCGGTCGTGCAGCGCCATCATGAGGTGCTCCGGACAATACTTGTCATGCATGTAGTGGATGATGTTGAGCGCCTTGACGTAGGTGCCCGCCAGCCAATCCATCATCCGGTCGAAGCGTTCTTCGAGATCGGCGTATTCGAGGTAATCGCCGGTAAAGGGTTCCGAGATCGGAGCGATCTGAAGGCCGCTCTTTTCATCACGTCCACCATTGATTGAATAGAGCAGGGCTTTCGCAAGATTGGCGCGGGCCCCAAAAAACTGCATTTGTTTGCCGATGCGCATGGCCGAAACGCAGCAGGCAATGCCGTAGTCGTCGCCCCAATACGGACGCATCAGATCGTCGTTTTCGTATTGGATGGAACTCGTTTCGATCGAGACTTTCGCGCAAAAGTCCTTGAAGCCTTGCGGCAAATTCTCCGACCAGAGCACCGTCAGATTGGGCTCGGGAGCGGCTCCGAGATTAAACAAAGTGTGGAGGATGCGGAAGCTGCTCTTGGTCACGAGCGAACGACCGTCTTCGCTCATGCCGCCGATGCTTTCCGTCACCCAGGTCGGGTCACCGGAAAACAGTTCATCGTAATCCTCGGTCCGGATGAAGCGGACAATCCGCATCTTCATCGCGAGGTGATCGATGATTTCCTGGGCTTCTTCTTCGGTCAAAGTGCCTTCGGCGAAATCGCGTTCGAAGTAGATGTCGAAGAAGGTGGCCGTGCGTCCGAAGGACATCGCCGCGCCGTTCTGTTCCTTGACCGCACCGAGGTAGCCGAAATAGGTCCATTGCACCGCTTCCCGGCCATTGCGGGCGGGACGGGAAATGTCGAAATCGTAGGCCTGCGCCATTTTTTTAAGATCGCCGAGCGCGCGGATCTGATCGGCGAGCTCTTCCCGTTCGCGCACCCAGGCTTCGGAGAACATTTCCTGTTCGCCGCTGGCCATTTGCACCTTTTTATCCGCAATCAGCCGGTCAATGCCATAGAGCGCCACCCGCCGGTAGTCGCCGATGATCCGACCGCGGCCATAACCATCGGGCAGCCCGGTCACGATGCCCGCACTGCGCGCCTTGCGGATTTCATCCGTATAGCAGTCGAAGACGCCGTCGTTGTGCGTTTTGCGGTGGTTCTCGAAGGTGGTGACCGTCTCTGGATCCATCTCGCGTCCGTGCGCCTGGAGCGCCTTCATCGCGATGCGGAGCCCGCCGTAGGGTAGGAGCGCGCGCTTGAGCGGGGCGTCGGTCTGCACGCCGACGATTTGTTCCAGATCCGAATCAATGTAACCCGCACCATGCGAGGCCACGCGGCCGACGACTTTTGTATCCGCGTCGAGCACACCGCCGGCGGCCCGTTCTTGGGCCAAGAGGTCTTTTAGCTTGTCCCACAACTTATTTGTGCGGGCGGTCGGTCCGCAGAGAAACCGGTCATCACCCGCGTAAGGGGTGTAGTTCCGCTGGATGAAGTCGCGCACATCGACGCTGTCCGTCCACGCTCCGGGCTCGAAACCCCGCCAAGGGGTAGATCGATCCTCGGAGGATACTTTATCGCTGAAAATTGAAGGTTCGCTTACTGCACTCATGGAAAGAAACAATGAAGGCCCCGTCGAATCCAACGAAGCCGGCTAAAACGGTGTTTTAAATTAAACCCCCTTATAGGCAGAAGCTTTTTAGCTAAGCTATGCTTATTACAAAATAGGGGCCGGAAAGGGGTGTTTTGAATGCTGACTTATTGTCCGAAGTAGTTGCGTGAATGAGTTGGCCAATGGGGTGGTTTGCGTAAATTTTCTGACCATGTCGGCCCCTACCACCCTTGTCGTCGCCGCTCCCTTTGATCGGCGAACGCTGGAAACACTCCCGTTCACTCAACCGGGCGCGGTGGAGGCGTTTTTGGCGACCGCGCAGGATCTGCATCGTCACCGCAGACGCCTCCCGAAATGGGAGCGCATCGCGATTCTCGAGCGCGCCGCCGGGTTATTGGACGAACGGCGCGAAGCGTTCGCCCTGCGCATCGCCCAAGAGGGCGGTAAACCTTTGATGGACGCCCGCGTCGAGGTGATCCGGGCAGCTGACGGCTTACGCTGGAGCGCACATGTCCTCGCGAACGAAACCGGTCGCACGGTGCCGCTCGATCTGACGCCTGCGACCGCCGGACGCAGCGCTGTCACGGTACATGAGCCAATTGGGCCGGTGGTCGCGATCAGCGCGTTCAATCACCCGCTCAACCTCATCGTGCATCAGGTCGGCCCGGCGATCGCGGCGGGCTGCCCGGTCATCGTCAAACCGGCGCTGGCCACGCCCCTTTCCTGTTTGGCTTTGGTCGCGTTGTTGCGGGAAGCGGGGTTACCGGAAGCTTGGTGTCAGGTGGCGATTGTCGAGGATGCCATTGCCGAAACTTTGGCCACCGATCCAAGGGTCGCCTTTTTGTCCTTCATCGGTTCCGCCAAAGTAGGCTGGTCACTGCGGAGCAAACTTGCCCCCGGCACCCGTTGCGCCTTGGAGCATGGCGGCGCGGCACCGGTAATCATCGAGGCCGATGCGGATCTGGAGGCGTCGGTTCCGCTTTTGGTCAAGGGTGGTTATTATCACGCCGGGCAAGTCTGCGTCTCCGTCCAGCGGATCTTCGTTCATCGGGATCGGATGGAGGAACTGGCGGAACGCCTGACTGCCGCCGTTGCACGGTTGCGCACCGGTGACCCGGAGCAGGAAGAAACGGAGGTCGGTCCGCTCATTCGACCGGCGGAAGTGCGGCGGGTGAGTGCATGGGTCGAGGAGGCGCAAAACACTGGAGCGACCGTGCTCTGCGGTGGGGCGGCTCTTGGCGAAACCCTTTACGTGCCCACCGTGCTGCGCGACGCACCCCCGACTGCTCGCGTGCTCCGCGAGGAGATTTTCGGACCGGTCACCGTTCTTCAGCCTTTTGAAACCTGGGAACAAGCCGTGGCCGCGGCCAATGACGTGCCGTGGGCGTTTCAGGCCGCGGTATTCACCGCGGATGCCATCCGCGCCCGGCAGATCGCTGACGCGCTCGATGCTTCAGCCGTCATGGTCAACGATCACACCGCTTTCCGTGCGGACTGGATGCCATTCGGCGGTCGCCGCTCCAGCGGGCTCGGGGTCGGCGGGATCCCTTACACCTTCGCCGACCTCCGTCCCGAAAAGCTGATTGTGACGAAGGGCTGATGCCGCTCCGGTCACTCCCATCACATTGGCGATGATGGAGCTTGAAGCGTAAGGCTGGATCCCTGCAAAGTCCCGCATGGGAAAATTCTTTGGCGAAATCTCCTCCCGTTTGCTCGCCCGCCACGGCTACGATGGGAATCCGTGGGCAATGAGTTTCGCCGAGCGATTGGGTTTGGCGGCGATTCTTTCAGACCGCAGGCCCAAGGTCGCGATTGAAATCGGAACCCTTTCGGGCGGAAGTCTTTCCGTCATCGCGCACTATGCGGAGAAGGTGTACAGCATCGACCTCAATCCCGACTGTGCCCAGCGCCTGGGTGCTCAGTTTCCGAACGTCGAATTCCTCACAGGTGACTCAAGCCAGCTCTTGCCGCCGCTTTTGCACCGGCTGCGGGATGAGGAGATCGGTTTTATTCTAATCGACGGAGACCATTCGGAAACAGGAGTCCTCAGGGACATCCTTGCGGTCTTGGACTACCGGCCCCGGGGCGACCTGTTCATCCTGATGCATGACAGCTTCAATCCTGACTGCCGCCGCGCGATGAAGTCAGTCGATTGGGCATCCTATCCGCAGGTCCATTGGGTCGATTTCGACTTCATTCCCGGGTTCGTGAACAGCGTTGCCGGCTGGGAAGATGAAATGTGGTGCGGGTTTGCTCTGGCCTACCTGCGAGCGGAAGGCCGGGATGGACCCTTGGAATTCGATGAACTGCTGGGTCGGCAGTTTGAACGCTTTCTGCCGCTTTCGAAGCATGCGCCGCAGACCGGAGCCTGACGAAACGCTGGGGTTTAAAGCAGTCCGAGCTCCATCTTGCCCACTTCGCTGATCATGTCTTGGTGCCATGGTGGCTCCCAGACGATCTCGACCGTGGCTTCGCGCACGCCGGGAACGGTCTCGACCTTGGTTTTCACATCCTGCGCGATGACCGGGCCCATGCCGCATCCGGGAGCGGTCAGGGTCATGTCGATATGGACATCAAACTTGCTCTCATCGTCTTCGCCGGGAGTGACAACCATGCTGTAAATCAGTCCGAGATCGACGACATTGACCGGAATCTCCGGGTCGTAAACCTTGCGCATGGCATCCCAGACCGCTTCTTCGTCTGGTGGTCCCTCGTGATTTTCGTCGGGGCGGGCGATCTCGGCTTTTTCTTCGCCGATGGCGTCACCGTGCACGCCGTTGATCTGGGCCATGCCGCCTTCCCAGGTCACCGTGTAGTTCCCTCCAAGGCGGTGGGTAATGGTGACGCGGGTGCCTTCCGGGATCGTGATCAAATCCCCGTAGGGCACGATCGTGGCGGGAATGTCACGAGAAACAGTACGTTCGTTGTCGATCATGGAATCGTGGTGTTCAACCGCGTTTGGGCAGGCGGGCGCAGGTTATTTAGCGAAACTTGTTTTGGACGAGGCCGCGGACAAATTCGGCGAGGTCTTCGTTGTCGAATTTCTCGATGATTTCTTCGAAGAATCCGAAGACCATCAATTCTTCAGCCATCGGCCGGGGAATGCCGCGGGCGAGGAAGTAGAAGATGTTGGAGTCATCGATCCGCCCGGTGGTTGCGCCATGGGAACACTTGACGTCGTTGGCTCCAATTTCTAGGCCAGGCAGCGAGTTTGCCTCGGCGGTGTCGCTGAGCATCAGGTTGTTATTCGTCTGATACGCGTCGGTTCCTTGCGCGTGCTCGGCCACGATGATCAGGCCGCTGAAAATCGTTTTGCTGTCCCCTTGCAGGGCGTTCTTGAAGAGCAGGTCGCTGCGGCTGTTGGGGGCGAGGTGGGTCTGGAGCGTGCGTTGATCCATCTCCTGCGAGCCGCGAGGCACGTTGAGGGAATAGATATTCACATCGCTGCCGCTGCCAAAGATCTTGCCGTGAATCTCCTGACGCGCCTGATCCGAACCGACGTTGATCACGGTCCCGCGGCTGGTCACATCGCTCTGGGCGTTGCTGGTGTTGAGCTGAAAGCTGAGCGTGTTGAGGTTCCAATTCTGGATAATCGTGTGACTGGGCCGCGCGCCGCGTTCGGCGTAAACATGGGAGTTCGCCACCACCAGATGCCGGGTATCGGTCTGCGCCGACTCCTGAAACTCGATCAGGTTGGCCTCCGCGTTCTCATCGCAGACAAAGAGGGTGTGGGGGAAAATCGCGCCACCGTCATTCTTGTTCCAGTGATAAACGAGGAACGGCTTTTTAACTTCGACCCCTTTGGGAACATGCAGAAATACACCGGCGCGCATCATCGCGACGTGAAGCGTCTCAAACTTCTCCGAGCCGAGTTCCGGTGATTGCTGGAGCAAGTATTTTTCTACCAGCTCCCGGTGCTGATGCAGCGCATCGATCAGCGTGGTGAAAATGACACCCTGCCGGGCGAGTTCGGGATCGAGCTCGCGGGCGGCAGCGAGGTTGTCGTCCACGAAAACAAACCGTCCCGCGTAGTCCTTGAGATGACTGGACCGGGCGACAAGGGTCTCCTCGTCGCCGGCGGCGGCAAATGGGGTGGGGACGAAATCCTCGAGGGCGCGGACCTGCTTGAGGCTGGCGAAACGCCAGTTCTCGTTGGTGCGGGTTGGGAAAGGAAGTTCCTGGAACTGGCTCCAAGCGGCAGCTTGCTTTTCGGCAAACCAGTCGGCGTTGAGGCCGAGCTGCGCTTGGCGTTGGGCGAAGACTTCGCTCGAACTGAGCGGGAGCGATGCGGATAAAGTGGCTTCGGACATGATGAAAGGGGAATGAATCTTGATGTCGGTGGGATCAGGTGCCGGCGGGGAAGCCCCAGCCTATTATCCAACCGAGCCTTCCATTTCGAGATCGATCAGGCGTTTCAGTTCGACCGAGTATTCCATCGGAAACTCACGGATGAGGTCATTGACGAATCCGTTGACCGCGAGGCTCATGGCTTCTCCTTCGCTCAGGCCGCGCTGCATCATGTAGAAGATCTGCTCCGCGCTGACTTTGGAAACGCTCGCTTCGTGTTGGGTGGTATTGTTCTGACCGCGCACCGTGATCGCCGGGTAGGTGTCAGTCCGGCTGTTGGTGTTGATCAGCAGGGCATCACACTCGGTGTTGTTTTTGCAGTTCTTCAGATGCTTGGGCATGCTGACGACCCCGCGATAGGTCGAACGTCCCTGGCCGATCGAAATTGATTTTGAAACGATGTTCGACGCGGTGTTGTTCGCCGCGTGCACCATCTTGGCCCCGGTATCCTGGTGCTGACCGTCGTGGGCGAGTGCGATGGAAACGACCTCGCCGCGGGCACCTTCCCCGCGCATCACGACGCCCGGGTATTTCATGGTGAGCTTGGAGCCGATGTTGCAGTCGATCCATTTCACCTCGGCGTCTTCCATCGCGAGACCCCGTTTGGTTACGAGGTTGAACACGTTGGAAGACCAGTTCTGCACCGTGATGTATTGGATCTTCGCACCCTTGAGCGCGACCAGTTCAACCACCGCGCTGTGCAGGGTGTTGGTCTCGAACTTCGGCGCGGTGCAGCCTTCCATGTAGGTCAGCTCCGCCCCTTCATCGGCAATGATCAGGGTGCGCTCGAACTGGCCAAAGTTTTCCGCATTGATCCGGAAATAGGCCTGCAGCGGTTGTTTCAGCTTTACGCCCGGAGGCACGTAGATGAAGGAACCGCCGGAAAACACCGCACTGTTGAGCGCCGAGTATTTGTTGTCACCGATCGGGATCACCTTGCCGAACCACTTGCGGAAAATTTCCGGATGCTCCTTCAGGCCCTCGGTCGAGCCGACAAAGATCACCCCTTGCTTGGAGAGCTCTTCCTTCATGTTGGAATAGCTCGCCTCACTGTCGAACTGCGCTTCCACCCCCGCGAGGTAGGCACGTTCCTTTTCCGGAATTCCGAGACGCTCGAAGGTTTCTTTCACCTCCGGCGGCACTTCATCCCAAGAGCGGGTGGGGCGCTGGCCCTTCGACAGATAATAACGGATTTTGTCGAAATCGATTTCGTCGAGCTGCTTGGACGCCCAATGGGTGGGATTGGGCTTTTTCCAGAACACTTCCAGCGCCCGCTTCCGAAAGTCGCGGACCCAGTCGTCCTCACCTTTGACGTCGCAGATGTAATCGATCGTCTGCTCGTTCAAGCCGACGCCCGCGTCAAATTCATAGGTGGTGTCGTATCGGAAATTACCGCTGTCGCGATCGATGTTGAGATCGGGAGTGGTGGCCATGATGAAAAACTTTCTCGGTTGGATGAATGGAAGGGCGGTGGGCGGAAATGCCCGCTGCCTCAGGTCGCGACCGGAGCCAATTCCTTGACCCAGTCATAGCCCTTGGCTTCGAGTTCGTGGGCGAGCTCCGGTCCCCCGGTTTTGACGATTTGCCCGTCATACATCACGTGGACCTTGTCCGGCACGATGTAGTTGAGCAGACGTTGATAGTGGGTGATCACCAGCATGCCGAGATCCGGGCCGCGCATCGCATTGACGCCTTCGGCCACGATCTGGAGCGCATCGATGTCGAGTCCGCTGTCGGTCTCGTCCATGATCGCGTAAGACGGCTTGAGCATGGCCATCTGGAGGATCTCGCAGCGCTTCTTTTCCCCGCCGGAGAATCCATCATTGACCGAACGGCTGGTGAAGGTGCGCGGGATCTTGAGCGAATCCATCTTTTCGTAGAGCTCCTTGTAGAATGCCGGTGCGTTGAGCTTTTCCCCTTCATCGAGACGCGCGTTGAGCGCCGCGCGGATGAAATTGGCGATGCTCACGCCCTGAATTTCGCTCGGATACTGAAATGCGAGAAACAAGCCCGCGCGGGAAATCGCATCCGGCTCTTCACCCACGATGCTCTGGCCGTCGAGCAACACCTCGCCGCTGGCGATCTCATAGTCTTCGTGCCCTGCCAGCGCCTTGGCCAGCGTGCTCTTGCCGGTGCCGTTTGGCCCCATGATCGCATGCACTTCGCCCTTCGGAACAGTCAGGGAGAAGTTCTTGAGAATGTGGTTTCCGGCGACGGAAACATTGAGGTTTTTGATCTCGAGTTGGCTCATCTTCGTAAAGGTATGGTGTAAGGTGACAGGTCAGGATGCGGTGGCCGAAGAGCGACTCGACGGCAAACGCCCGTGAAAGTAAAGATCGATGCTCTCCGCCTCAAAACCCTCCGGCAAAACCTCCTTGAGGCGCTCCATGAATTCGGAGGGGAGGTCGATGTCATAAACCCGGCCGGTCTGCTTGTCCTGAAAATGGGCGTGCTCGGCGAGGTTAGGACAAAAACGCGTCGGCTCGCGTTCGTAATTGACCGCGCGCACCAGCCCGCAGCCTACCAGCGTTTCCAAGCAATTATAGACGGTTGCGAGGGAAATCGTCGGCATGGTCTCCTTGACCCGTGCAAAAACCTCGTCCGCCGTCGGATGGTCCCGCCGGAACAACAACACCGCAAACACCTGCTCGCGCTGCCGCGTCGCTCGCTGGCCATGCCGCGCCAGCGCTTGTTCAAGGGCCTCACGGGCCGGTTGGGGAAGGGTGTCCATCAATTTTCAGAAAAGAATGCCGACGATACTTGGAATCATTCCAGTTAATCAAACAAAAATTGGAATTATTCCAGATTTGGCCGCTTTGGGCGGAACGACAAGGCTGCCGCCCTCCGTCCAGCTGCCGGTGCCTCCTGCTCCGCGCTCCGGGAGAGGGCGCGTTTCTGGCAGCGACGGCTTTCGCCGAGCTACACGTGTGAGCAATTATAGCTGGAGGCGCGTATTCCGCTCAACCAGTGATTGGAAACCAAGCTGCCTGTTCCGCTCTTGGTGTAAATCGCCGATGCGGTTGTGCCCAAACTAGGCGTGAGACGCTACCAATGGTCTCAATGCCCTGTAGACGCATCTGTCGCAATCAATCGTCTTGATCTCACGTAATCCATCCGATCGCCTTCAATTATTGAGCAGCCGAAGGCGATCGGACGCTTCTGCACCCCACTTTGTATCTGGAAACTGCTCGATCAGATACCGGTAGGTTCCGATTGCTTCGTCGGTCCGGCCGAGCCCTTCATAGGCTCTTCCTCGCCAGTATTCATAACCCGCACGCACCTCGGGGTCCGACGGATCTCTGCGGAAGGTGTTCTCAATTCGATAAAGTGCCTGCCTATATCTTTCTTTTTCGATGTATTCCTGAACCAAGTTTAGCTCCGCTTTTTGAAAGCTAGCGCAAGCACATAGCAGGGAAAGCAAAACAAGGATGACTAATTGCTTCATATCAGTTATTCTGCCTATTCGCCAGTTTGCTTCAATCTTTCCTCGGCCATTCTTGCGTGACGAGAGCTTGGAAATTCTTTTATCACCAAATGGTACGTCTCCACGGCCTTTTCGGTTTCTCCATCTCCCTCTTGGATCCTGCCCCGAAGATACAACATTTCGGCGTTTGCTTCTGGGGTGTAGTCGCCATACCTTTGTGGTAAGCGGTCCAAAATCGACCGCCTTCCGGGTGTGCCGGGGATGAGGTCTGCTCGCTGGATGAATGACGATTACGGCTTTCAGGAGCGGGCGGCGATTGTGCGGAAGTTTACGGACAGTGGCTTGAGCGTGGCGGATTTTTGCCGGTGGGCGTGCCTGCCGCGGTGGCGGTTGCGC
>Ga0209346_1000140_pt1 | contig 103723 bp, 100 predicted proteins | sample AutmiccommunBRH9_FD_187381 | JGI IMG/M metagenome (GOLD analysis project Ga0209346, IMG submission 187381) | Deep subsurface microbial communities from Mt. Terri, Switzerland - Autotrophic microbial communities BRH/9 (SPAdes) (version 2) | ecosystem: Environmental > Aquatic > Deep subsurface >...
ATACCAAGCGCCAAATAATCTGACTCGTGGTCCCTTTTGAAAGGTGGGCTGCCGCCCACGCCCGCTCGGGGTAAACCCCGAACCCCTTTCTTTTCTTCAAGAAAAACAAGGAGGTCTGGAGCTTGCTCCAGCCGGGTTCGGGCGGGAGCCCGTTCGCGCCAGCGGAAAGCTAAAGGTCATTGCTAATGGCCGTTGGTATGAGGGGGATCACTGCGACTCTATGGCGCCAATGCCTCAAGGTCGGCTACGGATCCCTTTATCAGGGCGGGAATTGCCGCCGTGAGGGCTTCGACCGGCCAATCCCACCATGCCAAGGCCAGCAGGCGGTCAATCTCTTCGGCCGGGCGGCGCAGGCGCACCACGCGGGCCGGGTTTCCGGCCACCACGGCATAAGGCGGCACGTCGCGTGTCACGACTGCACGGGCGGCCACGATGGCCCCGACGCCGATGGTCACGCCGGGCAGGATCATGCACTCGGTGCCCAGCCAGACGTCGGGGCCGATGGCGGTGTCGCCTTTGGTCGGGGTTGGCAGGTCGGCCAGCGGCAGGGCATCGCGCCACGCACCGGCAAAGATCGGGAAGGGGAAGCTCGACGGGCCAACCGTGGCGTGGTTGGCGTCGGGCATGATGATCGTCGCGCCCTGGCCCACGGCGCAGAACGGCCCGATGTCCAGGCGAGCGCCCGAGAAGCCGTAGTTGTAGCGCACATTGCGCTCAAAAAACGCCAGCGGGTCGCCGTCGTCGCTGTAGTAGGAGTAGCGCCCCACCGTGATGTTGCCCAGGTGCCCGGCCGTCCCCGGCCGCTGCGCCAGCAAGGGGCGCAGCAGCACGGTGTTGGTGAAGCCCTCCAGGGGGTAGAGGACGTCCGGATCGGGGACCGGCGCCGACATGGGGCTCAGCTTGGCATGTCTAGGCGGTGCGGGTCAGGGCGCCGGTGCTGGGCACGATCACCCACAACGGCAGGGTGGCCTGCTTCCACGCACCGATGCCGCCGGCCAGATGGAGAACCGTGTCGAAGCGGCCGCTGTCGATCATCTTCTGCGCCGCCATGCCCGAGCGACGGGCGGTGCCGCAGTGCAGGACGATTTTGCGCCCGGTGTCGGTCGGCAGGGCGGCCGGGTCGAACGACGCCAGCGGCATCAGCAGGGCGCCGGGAATGCGCTCGAACCCGTACTCGGCCGGCTCCCGCACGTCGATCACCAGGGCCTCGCCCTTGGTCATCCAGTCGTGGAGGGTGGCGGCATCGATTTCCTTGATCTGGCTCATTCAGGCTCTCCGGGTCGGGGATCAGGTGCGGCGCGTAATATGTGCGATGCCTAATATGAGCGCAAGGAGGATGGTGACCCCGACAGGACTTGAACCTGTGACCCCCAGATTAGGAATCTGGTGCTCTATCCAGCTGAGCTACGGAGCCATCCTGTCTAGAACCTAGTCAAGGCCGGGCGTGCGGGCAACGGGAAAACGTTGGGATCAGGGCGGGATATGGATGTCCAGGGCAGCCACCAGGGCGGCACGGGTGCCGGGTTCCAAAGCCGAGTGGCCGGCGTCGGGGATCATGTGCAGGATACTGCCGGGCCACGCCTGGTGCAGGGCGTGGGCGGACTCCGCCGGGCACACGATGTCGTAGCGCCCTTGCACTATCGTGCAGGGCAGGTGGGCGATGCGGTCGACACGGTCGAGCAACTGGCCCTCGGCCAGGAACCCGCCGTGGGTCATGTAGTGGGCCTCCAGGCGGGCCATGGCGAGGCTTGCCGGGCCGGTGCCGGCCGGGGATGCCGGCCGGGGGATGAGGCGCGAGCAGGCGTCCTCATAGGCGGTCCAGGCCTGGGCGGCGGGGCCGTGGACGGTGGGGTCCGGGTCGCACAGGCGGCGGGTGTAGCTGGTCAGCAGGCTGTCGCGCTCGGCGGCCGGCAGAGCCTCGCGGAAGGCTTGGGCGGCCTCGGGGAACAGGCGGCCCATGCCCGACAGGAACCACTCCACCTCGTGCGCCCGGAACAGGAACACGCCGCGCAGGATGAAGCCCAGGCAGCGCTCCGGGTGGGCCTGCCCATAGGCCAGGGCCAGGGTGCTGCCCCACGACCCGCCGAACAACAGCCAGCGGTCTATGCCCAGGTGGATGCGCAGGCGCTCCATGTCGGCGACGAGGTGGTCGGTGGTGTTGGCGGTGACGTCGGCATAGGGCCGCGACCGGCCGGCGCCGCGTTGGTCGAACAGCACGATGCGGGCGCGCTGCGGGTCGAAAAACCGCCGGTAGCCAGGGGCGCTGCCAGCGCCGGGGCCGCCGTGGACGTAAAGGACGGCGGTGCCGTCGGGATTGCCGCTGTCCTCCCAGTACAACCGGTGGCCGTTGCCGACGTCGAGCATTCCGTGGTGGCGCGGCGCGATCGGCGGAAACCAGTCCTGGCCGGCCGTCTGGTTCCTGGATATATGGCCTCGTTCGGCCTTTTCCATGGTTGGGGAAACCCTATTCGTCGGGGATCAGACCGCTGCGGCGGCCGATGTTGACCGCCGCGACGCGGTTGCTGGCGCCCAGCTTTTCAAAGATGTTGGCGACGTGGTTCTTGATGGTGGGCAGGGCGGTGTCCAGCTTGCGGGCGATTTCCTTGTTGCTGTGGCCCAGGGCGATCAGGTTCAGCACCTCGGTCTGGCGGGGGCTGAGCGCTGGGCCGGACGCGTCGTCCTCAAGCGTGCCGGTCGGGAAAAACGCCTCGCCATCGACAATGCGTTGCAGGGCCGACAGCACTTCGCTGATGGTGAAGGACTTGGGAATGTAGCCGGTCGCCCCGGCCTCCATGGCGCCGCGCTGATCGTGCATCTTTTCCGAGGCGGTCAGCACGACGATGGCCAGATCGGGCCGCTCGCCCCGCAGTTCGCGCAGGAAGGCAAAGTGCTCCATGCCCGGCATGAAGAGGTCCAGCACCACCAGATCAAGGTCGTCATGCCCATCGGCCAGCGTCCGTGCCGAGGCGGCATCCGCGGCCTCCAGGACCGTGTCGGCGAATCCGCGTGCCTGCATCAGCACGCGCAAGCCTTCGCGGAACACCGCGTGGTCGTCCGCCACCAGCACCTTGCGGCACGGAACCATGCCGGGTGCGGGGGGGCTGACCGTCTGCTCGTCTGCGGGTTTTATAGGCCGCCTCCATCCGACTGTTCTTGATGCCCGTCCCAAGCATCGCAATCCTTGGGCGACGGCGCAAGCATGGGAAGAAAGTACTGGCACGGTTTCGTTGCGGCGCGGGAGGCGATAGAACGGAGTCATGACCCTGCGCCCGCTCATTTCCGTGTTGATTGCCCTCCTCGTGCCCGTTCCGGCAGCCGCCGACGGACTGCCGTCGCGCGTTGCCGAAGGGCGTGTCGAGGCCGTGGAGGCCGGAGGCGTCCTCCGTCTGGACGACGGCCGGCGGGTCCGCCTTGCCCTGCTGGAGGAGCGCCCGGAGGTGACCGACCGCCTGGGCGCGCTGGCCGCCGGGCGGCGTGTCACCCTGCATTGGCCGACCGAGCAGCACGACCGCCACGGTCGTTTGGTCGCCCACGCCGTGCGTGACGACGGGATGTGGCTGCAACAGGCCTTGATCGGCGAGGGCGCGGCGCGGGTGGTGACGTTTTCCGACGAGCGCGCCGCCGCCGCCGACCTGCTGACGGTGGAGGATGTCGCCCGCCGGGCCGGCCGGGGCCTGTGGGGAAGCGCCGCTTTCGCGCCGCTGTCCGCGCTGGATGTCGCGGCGGCGGATCGGATGCGCGGGCGGCTGGCGGTGATCGAGGGTGTGGTGGCCTCGGCCGCCGTGGTGCGTGGGCGGCTGTATCTCAATTTCGGGCAGGATTGGAGGACCGACGTGACGGTCAGCGTCCGCTCCGCCGCCTTGCGCACCTTCCCGCCCGAGGCCCGCGAGGCCGTCCATTGGCAGGGCCGGTCGGTGCGGGTGCGCGGCTGGGTGCAACGCTACAACGGCCCGTTGATCGAGGCTGACCATCCCGAAGCGATAGAACTGTTGGCTGTTGAACAGTGAGTGGAAATTCGCCGCGCCGCCCTTTACCATCGGGGTTCATTGCCATTGCGGCCATTGATCGGGAGGACCAGTTTCATGCGCGCCGTCTTCGTCCACATCAAGTGCGAGCTTGGCAAAGCCTATGAGGTGGCCGACCAGGCCATGGAGAGCATCGACGCCATCTCGGAGATCTACTCGACCTCCGGGCAGTACGACCTGCTGGCCAAGTTCTATCTGGAAGACGGCACCGACATCGGCCGCTTCGTGACCGAACAGGTGCAGACCCTGCCCGGTGTCACCGACACCTTCACCCTGATCACCTTCAACGCCTTCACCAACGACAAGAACCCTGGCGGCACCCGGCTCGGGGGGTGAGAAAGGAAGTGAAGGAAGTGAAGGGATTTACCACAGAGGACACAGAGACACAGAGGGTTCGGAGAAAGTAGCCGCGCAGCGTATAAAATTATTGGCCGGTTATCACCGCCTGCGGCGCGAACTCCCCTCTCTCTGTGTTCTCTGTGTCCTCTGTGGTTCCCCGCTTCTCTTCTTCACTTCTCCTGCATCAGATCCGCGTCGCGCTGACCGGCGTTCCGGCCATGTCGGTGAGGACCTTGAGCAATGGCCCATGCGGGTCGGCGAGGTCTTCGAGGATGGTCAGGTGGTTGTGGCGGGTCTGGCTCATGGTCGCCACTTGCACCCCCTTGGCCGCCCACGCATTGGCCAGTTCGGCGGTTTGGCGGTGGAACTCGGCGCTTTCAAAGCCGCCGACGGCCAGGACCAGCGGGGCCTTGCTGCGTGGTTCGGCGAACAGGGGGCTGACCGCCGCCGCGCTGTCGTCGTCCAGGCCGAGGGCTTCGTTCATGGTGGTCGGCACCAGCGGCCGCAGGTCGTAAATGCCCGAGATCGCCAGCGTGCCCTTGATGATGTCGGCCGGCAATCCGCCCTCCCAGCGCGGCCAGTCGGTGGTCAGCAGGCTGGCTGCCAGATGCGCCCCGGCCGAATGGCCGATGAGGTGGATGCGCCCCGGATCGCCACGCAGCCGCCGCTCCGCCCCGCGCCACAGGCAGGCGATGGCCCGGCGCAGGGCCTCGACCATGTCCGGCACGGTGGCGTCGGGGGCCAGGGGATAGTTCACGATGGCGGTGGAGAACCCCGCCCGGACCAGCGACTCGGCCAGAAAGCTGAAGCCGCTCTTGTCGTTCCACTGCCAATACCCGCCGTGCAGATAGACCGCCAGCGGCGCGTCGGGCGTCATGGCCGGGAAGAAGTCCAGCGTTTCGCGCGGGCCGGGACCATAGGAAATGTCCAGGCAGTCGGTACACTTGTCGCGCACGGCCTGACTGCGCCGCGCCCAGTCCTCGAAAATGGCCGGGTGGTCGGGAATGGTGGCGCGGGCGTTGTATTCGGCTTCGTGGTCCATGATGCGTCTCCCCCCGTGCTTGTTTCTCCCCATGTTCAACGGGCGGTGCCCGCCTAGCGTTCCTATGGGGGCAATAGCCTTCTTTCTGCCCATAACGGCCTGTATCCTCCCCAGGCGCAACACACGAACGCATCGGAGACAGGGCACCATGGAGCTTTCCCGCAGGCACTTTTTAAGCGGTGCGGCAGTCGTTTGCGGCAGCGCGGTGTGCGGCTGCGCGCAGAATCCGGCTGGGCGCTCGGCGCTGACCGGGTTCACCTCGGTCGAGCAGGACGTGGCGGTCGGCCAGCGCGAACTGCCCAAGCTGCTGGAGGCCTTTGGCGGCGCCTATGAGGATCCCCGCCTGCAACGCTATGTGGACGGTATCGGCAAGCGGCTGGCCCAGCGCAGTGAAATGCCCGACCTGCCTTATACCTTCTCCATCGCCAATTCGCCGGTGGTCAATGCCTTCGCCCTGCCCGGCGGCCCGGTGACGGTGACCCGTGGGCTGATTACCCTGTGCGACTCCGAAGCAGAATTGGCCGGTGTGATCGGCCACGAGATCGGCCACGTCACGGCCCGCCATTCGGCCGAGCGCCAGGGGCAGCAGGTGCTGGCCACGCTGGGCATGGCGGTGCTGGGCATCGCCACGGGCTCGCGCGAGGTGGCGCAACTGGCCCAGGTCGGGGCGCAGGCGTTCCTCAGCAACTATTCGCGCAAGCAGGAGATGGAGGCCGACACCTTGGGCGCCCGCTACCTGGACCGCGCCAACTACGATGTCTCGGCCATGGCCTCGTTCCTCGGCACCCTGGGCGACCAGAGCCGGGTGGAGGCCCGCACCCTGGGCATGGAAGGCCAGATCGACCAGTTCAACATGATGGCCAGCCATCCGCGCACGGTGGACCGCGTGGAGGCCGCCATCGCCGCAGCCGAGGCGGTGCGCCAGGAAAAGCCGTTCCTCGGCCGCGACGAGTACCTCGACATCATCGACGGCATCCTGTTTGGCGACGACCCCAAGCAGGGCATCGCGTTCGGTACGCGCTTCGTGCATCCCGGTTTGCGCTTTGAGTTCACGGTGCCTGACGGTTTCCGCATCCTCAATTCGGCGGCCAACGTCATGGCCCGCGACCCCGAGGGTGCGATCATCGTGTTCGACATGGCCAAGACCCGCAGCGCTGACTTGCGCCGCTATGTCGCCAACGAGTGGGCCGCCAACGCGCGGGTGTCGGGGGTCGAGGCGTTTACCGTCAACGGCCTGCCGGCGGCTACCGGGGCGACGCGCGGCACCGTCAACAACCAGCCCATGGACGTGCGTTTTGTGGCCATCGCTGGCGAGGGGGCGAGCGTCTACCGCTTCATGTTCGCCACCCCGCCCGGTCGCACCGCCAGCCTGAGCGAACCCTTGCGGCGCACCTCCTACAGCTTCCGCCGCCTCAGCGCGGCCGAGGCGGCGCGGATTGAGCCGTTGCGCCTGCGCGTGGTGCGGCCGCCGAGCGGTGCCACGGTGGCCGACCTGGCGCAAGGCTTGCCCTATGGCCGGTTCAACGCGGATTGGTTCAGCGTCCTCAACGGCCTGGCGCCGGGCGAACGGCCGCAGGCGCGGGATCGGGTGAAGGTGGTGGCCTGACTCCAGCCTGCCGCGCGCGGCGTCTGAGGGGGCTGAATTGCTCGGCTTCGACCAATTCGGCTTGATGCAGCTTCACCATACGGTGGGGGTGCGACGCATTCGCTTTACGGTTATTCTACGGCGGGGCAGGGCGTCAGCGGACCATTGAGAGGGACGGCGCCATGACACGCACGTTTGAGCGCGCACCGCGTCGCGGACGGTTGGCCGCGATCAGCCGGCGGCCGTCACTCTCGGCCCGTCTCCGGCCGGGACGATGGACCTGGACGGGCTGGATGCCCGACCTTGACGATCCAATCCGAGTCGCTCACGAAAAGACTTGGGGCCTGATGGCGCTGGCCGGGGCGTCGTTGGCCGGCGGAGTAACCCTGGTGTCGTTCGAGCAACCCGAACTGGGTGTGTGGCTGGCCGCCCTGCTGGGGGCATTTGGCGGGGTCCTGCTGCTGCCATTGATCGCCATCCTGGTCCGCCTGTCGGTGTTCCTGGCGTTGGGCGGGGTGGTGGTGGCGGTCCTGCACTATTTTTTGGCCTGACGCGCTCGGCCGGCTACAAAAAGAGCAAAATGCTGCTAAACGTCTGGGATTGTCCGCTCCCAGGGGTCTGCCGTGCCCGACGTCACCATCATCACGCTGATTATCGCCTGCCTGCTGGTGGTGATTGCAGTGATTCAACCGCTTGCCGCGCGCCTGAAGGTCCCGGCATCGGTGTTGCTGGCCGCCGTCGGGGTGGGTATCGGGTCCCTGGCCGCATTCCTGCTGGCGACGCCGCTGACCGACGCCTTCAACGCGGTGGTCGAACCGTTGGTCGGGATGCCGGTGACCTCGGCGGTGTTCCTCTACGTGTTCCTGCCCCTGCTGCTGTTCCAGGCCGCGTTGACCATCGAGGTCCGCCGGATGATGGAGGACGTCGCCCCGATCCTGCTGATGGCGGTGGTTGCCGTGCTGGTCGCCGCGGCGGTGATCGGCTACGGGCTGCATGCCCTGTTCGGGGTGCCGCTGCTGGCCTGCCTGCTGCTGGGCTCCATCGTGGCGACGACCGATCCGGCGGCGGTGGTGGCGATCTTTCGCGACATCGGCGCGCCGGCCCGCCTGACCCGTCTGGTCGAGGGCGAAAGCCTGCTCAACGACGCCGCCGCCATCGCCCTGTTCACCCTGCTGCTGGGGGTGATCGCCTCGGGCCAGCCGCTGGACCTGGGGCAGGGGCTGCTGTGGTTCGTGGCGTCGTTCGTCGGCGGTGTCGTGCTGGGCGCGGTCGGCGGGCGGTTGGTTGTGTCTGTCCTGCCGCTGATGGGTGGCCACCGCGCGGCCGAGGCGACCCTGACCCTGGCGGCGCCCTACATCATCTATATCGTCGGCGACCAGATGTTGAAGGTGTCTGGCGTGGTGGCGGTGGTGGTCGCAGGGCTGACCGTCAGCGCCTTCATCCGCCCCAACATCTCGCCGGCCAACTGGCGGCATCTGGTCAACCTGTGGGAACAGGTGGCGTTCTGGGCCGGGTCGCTGGTGTTCATCATGGCGGCGGTGCTGGTGCCGCGCATCCTCACCGGGCTGACCCTGACCGATGTTCTGATGGTCCTGGCCCTGGTGGTGGCGGCGCTGATCGCCCGCGCCCTGGTGCTGTTCCTGCTGCTGCCGTTGCTGTCGGCGGTGCGCTTGGCCGAGAAGGTCAGCCAGCCCTACAAGGTGACCATCCTGTGGGGGGGCTTGCGCGGTGCGGTGACCCTTGCCCTGGCCTTGGCGGTGACCGAGAACCCCGGCCTGAACCCCGAGTTGAAGCGGTTCGTGGCGGTGACGGCCAGCGGGTTCGTGCTGTTCACCCTGTTCGTCAATGGCACCACCCTGCGCCGCGTGATCGCCCTGCTTGGGCTGGATCGCCTGTCGCCGATCGACCAGGCGCTGCGTAATCAGGTCCTGGTGCTGGCCCTGGCCGATGTGCGCGACGCCGTGCAGGAAGCCGCCAAGCGCCACGAGATCGCGCCCACGGTCAGCCGGTCGGTGATCGCGCGCTATGACGCCCGTATTGCCGAGCTGGCCGGGGCCGGTGACATCGAGCAGGCTCTGCTTGACCGCGAACGGCTGGCGCTGGGCCTGATCGCCCTGGCTGGGCGCGAACGCGAACTGGTCCTTGAACACCACGAGCACGGCACCTTGTCCATGAGCGTGGTTGAACGCCTGCTGCGCCACACCGAACGGCAGATGGAAGCCACGCGGGCCGATGGCCGGCTGGGATACATCCGGGCGTCGCGCCGGCTGCTGAAGTTCGACCGTACCTTCCGCACCGCCCACCTCCTGCACCGCTGGACGGGCGTCGAGCGTCCGCTCAACCGCCGTCTGGCCGAACGGTTCGAGACCCTGCTGGTGCTGCGTCTGGTGCTGACCGAACTGCGCGCCTACATCACCACGCGGCTCACCCCGCTGATTGGTCGCCGCATCGCCGAGTTGTTGCAGGAGATATTGCGTGCCCGGTTGACCGCGACGACCAAGGCCCTGGACGTCCTGCGCTTGCAGTACCCCGACTACGCCGATGCCCTGGAGCGCCAGTTCCTGCGCCATCTGGCGCGGCGCGAGGAGTTGGTGCACTACGACGGCCTGCGCGCCGAAGGGCTGCTCGGTCCCGAGGTTCACGACAGCCTGCGGCGCACCGTGGCGACCGGAAAAAGCGGTGTGGGGGAAGAGGCACCGCGCCTCGACCTCGGCCTCAAGACCCGCGACCTGATCCAGCAGTTCCCCCTGTTCGCCGGCCTGCCCAAGGCCAGCCTGGACAAGGTCAGCCGCCTGATGCACCCGCAGTTCGTGGTGCCCGGCCAGGCCGTGGTGCGCAAGGGCGAGCGCGGGCGCGGCGTGTACTTCGTGTCCTCGGGCGCGGTCGAAGTCCGCCTGCCCGGCCACGCCGTGCGCCTGGGCCGGGGGGATTTCTTCGGCGAAATGGCCCTGCTGACCGGTCAGCGCCGCATGGCCGACATCGTGGCCCTGACCTACTGCCACCTGCTGGTGCTCGACAACGCCGACTTCGAGAAGTTCCTCGCCGTGAACCCCGAGATCAGGACCCACATCGAATCCACCATGGCCGCCCGCGCGGCGGCGAATGGGAAGGGGTGAGGAGGGGGGCGTACGTTCGCGCGTGAAAGAACTGGGCTCTGCCCAGGCCCGCAAAGGGCCATTGGCCCTTTGATCCCATGAAAGGGTCCTGCGCTTGTCTTGCGCCGCAGGCAGACACTTTCGCCTTTTGATGTGCTGCGCGCGGCTGGGCTGCCCCTAATTCCCGAGGTTCAGGAGGCCGCACCTCCTGGCGGGTGCGGGCAGAGCCCGCCTTTCTTCGCCGAAGTTGGTCAATGGGGGATCCCGTCCTTTGCCTTGACTCTTTCCCCCGGTGGCCGTAGAAAGCCAGCCTTCCGGTTCGCCTTGGGTGGGCCGGCTCATGCTGCTTCGGGCGGAATGCTCCCGAGGGGGTCCACCAGTCCGCGACGGGGTCGCGCACTGGTGCGCTTTGTGCTGGCGTGATGTGAAACATTGAAGGGTATTCGGTAGGCATGTTCGACGCTCTGTCGCAACGTCTCGGTTCGGTCTTTGACAAGCTCAAGCGGCGTGGCTCGCTGAGTGCGTCCGACGTTGACGAGGCGATGCGCGAGGTCCGGATCGCCCTGCTGGAGGCCGATGTCGCCCTGCCGGTGGTCAAGGACTTCATCAAGGCAGTCAAGGAACGTGCCGTCGGGGCCGAGGTCATCAAGTCGGTGACCCCCGGCCAGATGGTCGTCAAGATCGTCCACGACGTGCTGGTCGAGATGCTGGGCGGCGAGCCCGGCAAGGACTACGACGAGGCGGCCGCCCGCGAAACCCTGCTCAACATCGACAGCACCGTCCCGCCGGTGCCGATCCTGATGGTCGGCCTTCAGGGCTCGGGCAAGACCACCACGTCGGGCAAGATTGGCCTGCGCCTGAAGACCCGCGAGAAGAAGCGCGTGCTGCTGGCCTCGCTGGACGTCTACCGCCCGGCGGCGCAGAAGCAGCTTGCCATTCTCGGCGAGCAGACCGGCGTCGATACCCTGTCCATCGTCGAGGGCCAGATGCCCGTCGCCATCGCCAAGCGGGCGATGGAGGAAGGCCGCAAGGGCGGTTACGACGTGGTCATCCTCGACACCGCCGGCCGCCTGCACATCGACCAGGAATTGATGGACGAGGTCGCCCAGGTGCGCGACGCCGTCAAGCCGGCCGAGACGCTGCTGGTCACCGACGCCATGATCGGCCAGGACGCCGTGATCCTGGCCCGCGAGTTCAACGAGAAGATCGGCATCACCGGCATCGTGCTGACCCGCGTTGACGGCGATGCGCGCGGCGGTGCGGCGCTGTCCATGCGCGCCGTGACCGGCAAGCCGATCAAGCTCTTGGGCATGGGCGAAAAGCTCGACGCCCTCGAAGGCTTCCATGCCGACCGCATCGCCGGCCGCATCCTGGGCATGGGCGACGTGGTCAGCCTGGTCGAAAAGGCCGCCGCCAACATCGATCAGGCCGAGGCCGAGCAGATGGCGGCCAAGATGATGGCCGGCAGCTTCGACCTTGAGGACATGCTGAGCCAGCTTCGCCAGATCAAGAAGATGGGTGACATCAAGGGCCTGCTGGGCATGATGCCGGGCATCGGCAAGATGAAGAAGCAGCTCGACGCGGCCAACATCGACGACAAGGTCATGGCCCGCCAGGAAGCCATCATCCTGTCCATGACCCTCCAGGAACGCCGTCGTCCCGAACTCATCAAGGCCAGCCGCAAGCGCCGCATCGCGGCCGGCTGCGGCATGGACGTCGCCTCGGTCAACAAGCTGCTGAAACAGCATCAGCAGATGGCCGAGATGATGAAGAAGATGAAAAAGATGGGCGGCAAAAAGGGCATGATGGGCGCCCTGGGCGGCCTGTTCGGCGCCAACAAGATGCCCGACATGCCGACCGACCCCGAAGAACTCAAGAAGTTGATGGGCGGCGGTCCCGGCGGAATGCCCGGCCTGCCCCCTGGGATGGGGGGGCTGGGCGGCGGAACGCCCGGCGGCCTGCCTCCCGACCTGTTGCGCGCCATGGGCCGCAAGGGCGGCAAGAAGCGCTGAGGCGCGGTGCTCCCACCTGATCCTGACCGATTTTTTCAACACCCTTACGACCAAGGAAACAACACATGTCCCTCCGTATCCGTCTCGCCCGTGGCGGCGCCAAGAAGCGCCCGTTCTACCGCATCGTCGTTGCCGACGCCCGCTCGCCCCGTGACGGCCGTTTCGTCGAGAAGATTGGCGTGTACAACCCGGTGCTGCCGGCCGACCACGCCGAACGTCTGCGCATCAAGGACGAGCGCGTGACCTATTGGCTGGGCTGTGGCGCCCAGCCGACCGATCGCGTTGCCAAGCTGCTCGGCATGGCCGGTCTGGCCGAAATGCCCGCCCCGCCGGTGCAGACCAAGAAGAACCAGCCCAAGGCGAAGGCGCAGGAGCGCCTGCGTGAAGCCGAACAGCGCGCCAAGGATGCCGCCGAGGCCGCCGAAGCCGAAGCCGCCGCCGCTGCCGCTGCCGCCGCTGCTCCGGCCGAAGCCCCCGCCGAGGGTGGCGACGAGCCGGCGGCCGAGTAAGCCGACGGATTGCCGCGCGTCATGGCATCGCCTCGGGACGCAGAGACGGACCGCGTGTGCGTGGGGGTCATCGTTGGCCCCCACGGCATTCGTGGTCAGGTGCGGGTGAAAAGCTTCACCGCCGAGCCCGAGGACATCGCCGCCTATGGGCCGGTGGTGGACGAGTTCGGCGCACGGACCTTCACGTTGAACGTGGTGGGACGCTCCAAGGGCGTGGTCCTGTGTGCCCTCAAGGGGGTGGACGACCGCAACGCGGCGGAAATGCTGCGCGGCGTGCGCCTGCATGTGGACCGCGCCGTGCTGCCGCCGCCCGACGAGGACGACGAATTCTATCACGCCGACCTGATTGGGCTGCGGGTGGAGTTCTCCGACGGCGTGGTGCTGGGCCGGGTGGCCGCCGTCTACGATTTCGGGGCCGGTGACATCCTGGAGGTGCGGGCCGACAACGGCGGCGTCACCATGGTGCCGTTCACCCGTGAGGCGGTGCCGACCATCGACATGGCCGGGGGCCGGCTGATCGCCGAACGCCTGGCCGGATTGATCGAGGACCCGCCCAAGGCCCCAAAGCCCCGGACGGCTGCCAAGGACCGCCGCAACAAGGCGCGGCCCGAAGCAGCAACCAAGGCGGCGGTGGAGCCTAAGGACGAGGACTGGCCCGACGAGGACTGGCATTGACCATCGCCAACTTCCGCGCCGTGGTCATGACCCTGTTCCCCGAGATGTTTCCCGGTCCGCTGGGGTTCTCGCTGGCCGGCAAGGCCCTGGCCGACGGAAAATGGTCGTTGGAAACGGTGGACATCCGCGATTTCGCGCGCGATAAACACCGCACCGTTGACGACACCCCCTTTGGGGGCGGGGCCGGCATGGTCATGCGACCCGACGTCATCGACGCCGCCATCGACGCAAGCTGGCCGCACGGCCCGGATGGGCAGCGGTTGGGCCGCCTGGTCTACCTGACCCCTCGGGGCCGGGTGCTGGACCAGGACATGGCCCGCGCCCTGGCCGTCGAACCAGCGGTGACGGTGTTGTGCGGGCGGTATGAAGGGGTTGACCAGCGCGTCCTGGACGCGTGGGCGCCCACCGAGATCAGCCTCGGCGACTTCGTGTTGTCGGGCGGAGAGGCGGCGGCGATCACCCTGCTTGATGCGGTGGTCAGGCTGCTGCCCGGCGTCGTCGGCAAGACCGAGTCGCTGGAAGAAGAGAGTTTCGAGCGGGGACTTCTGGAGTACCCGCTCTATACCCGCCCCGCCGAATGGCAGGGCAGGCAAGTGCCGGAAGTGTTGCTTTCGGGTCACCATGCAAAGGTCGCAAACTGGCGGCACGAGCAAAGCGAAGAGATCACCCGGCGCCGCCGCCCGGACCTGTGGGCCCGGTACGTCGCCGCCCAGAACAAAGAGCAAGAGGGTTGATGTCATGAATATCATCGAGACGCTCGAACAAGAGCAGATCGCCAAGCTGACCGAAGGCAAGCCGATTCCGGTGTTCGCCCCCGGCGACACCGTCAAGGTTTGGGTGAAGGTCGTTGAAGGCACGCGTGAGCGTCTTCAGGCCTACGAAGGCGTGGTCATCGCCCGCCGCAACGCCGCCGTCAACTCGTCGTTCACCGTGCGCAAGATCAGCTTCGGCGAAGGCGTGGAACGTGTGTTCCCGCTGTACTCCCCGACGCTGGACCGCATCGAAGTGGTGCGTCGCGGCAAGGTGCGTCGCGCCAAGCTGTACTACCTCCGTGACCGTCGCGGCCGTAAGGCCCGTATCGTGGAAGACACCCACGGCACGGCGCGCGCCCGCGAGTTCGAGGTTCAGGTGAGCGCCGACCGCAAGGCCGCCGCCCAGGCCGCCAAGGACGAGCAGAAGGGCTAAGGCCTTTCCGCAGTTCGGTTAAAGGGCTCCGGGGCCGGCATCGCGCTGCCCCCGGAGCCTTTTCCCACCATCCACGAAACACATTTATAGGAGTGGAGCGATGGCTCAGGCCCGCACCCTGTTCGACAAGATCTGGGACAGTCACCTGGTCGACGTGCAGGAGGACGGCACCTGCCTGCTCTACATCGACCGCCACATGGTCCACGAAGTGACCAGCCCGCAGGCCTTTGAAGGCCTGGCGACGAGCGGTCGCAAGGTGGCCCACCCGGAACGCACCCTGGCCCTGGCCGACCACAACGTGCCGACCACGGACCGTTCCGTCGGCATCACCGACCCCGAAAGCCGCACCCAGGTCGAAGCCCTGGAAGCCAACGTCAAGGCGTTCGGCGTACCGTACTTCGGGATGGACGACATCCGCCAGGGCATCGTGCATATCGTCGGCCCGGAGCAGGGTTTCACCCTGCCGGGCATGACCATCGTGTGCGGCGACAGCCACACCGCCACCCACGGCGCCTTCGGCAGCCTCGCGTTCGGCATCGGCACCTCGGAAGTCGAGCATGTGCTGGCCACGCAGACGCTGGTTCAGGCTCCGGCCAAGAACATGCTGGTCCACGTCAATGGTGCGCTCGGCAAGGGCGTCACCGCCAAGGATCTGGTGCTGCACATCTGCGGCGTGCTGGGCACAGCCGGGGGCACCGGCTACGTGATCGAATACGCTGGCGACGCCGTGCGCGCCCTGTCGATGGAAGGCCGCATGACGGTCTGCAACATGACCATCGAAGCCGGTGCCCGCGCCGGCCTGATCGCCCCCGACCAGACCACCTTTGACTACTTGGCCGGCCGTCCGCTGGCCCCCAAGGGGGCCGCCTGGGAAGCCGCCATCACCTATTGGAAGACGCTGAAGACCGACGACGGCGCCCACTTTGACCGCGTTATCGAGATCGATGCCGCCTCCATCGAGCCGACCGTGACCTGGGGCACCAGCCCCGAGGACGTCGCCCCGATCAGCGCCACCGTGCCGAACCCGGCCGACGCCCGCGACGAAGGCAAGGCCACGGCCATGCAGCGGTCGCTCGATTACATGGATCTCAAGGCCGGTCAGCCGCTGGAAGGCGTGCCGGTTGACGTGGTGTTCATCGGGTCGTGCACCAACGGTCGGATCGAAGATTTGCGCGCCGCCGCCTCCATCGCCAAGGGCCGCAAGGTGGCGGATGGTGTTCAGGCGCTGGTTGTGCCCGGTTCTGGTCTGGTCAAGGAGCAGGCCGAGGCCGAGGGTCTTGACGAAATCTTCAAGGCTGCCGGGTTTGAATGGCGTGAGCCGGGCTGTTCCATGTGCCTTGCCATGAACGCCGACAAGCTCAAGCCGGGCCAGCGCTCGGCCTCGACGTCGAACCGCAACTTTGAAGGCCGCCAGGGGCGCGGCGGGCGGACCCATTTGGTCGGCCCGGAAATGGCCGCCGCCGCTGCCGTCACCGGCCACCTGACCGACGTGCGCAAGCTGACCTGAGGTCGCAACGGGCGAGCGGGCGGCACGGTGGGGACCGGGGCGCCCGCATCACCCAGAGGGGGAGAGACCATCATGGCGCAGGCTGCCACGCGTTACTTTTTCGTCAACCCGAAGCATACCGGCGGGTTGTCGATCCTGTCGGACATCGTAATGTCCGATGACCTGATGGCCCGCCTGTGGCCGGCCAACGAAGACTTCGACTTCGACGTTCTCGACGACGACGAGGATGACGGGTTCATGGAAATCGATGACCCGCTGGGTCCGCTGCTGGTATGGCGCGGCCCCAAGCGCGGACGCTAAGCACACACGCCCGAAGGGGCGTTACGGAAATTAACAAGGGAACCCTGGGCATGGAAAAGTTCACCGTTCTGACGGGTGTGGCGGCGCCGCTGCCGATGATCAACGTCGATACCGACATGATCATCCCCAAGCAGTTCCTGAAGACCATCAAGCGCACCGGGCTGGGCAAGAACCTGTTCGATGAGATGCGCTATGACGACACCGGCGCCGAGATTCCCGGCTTCGTGCTGAACCAGGCGGCGTGGCGCAACGCCACCATCCTGGTGGCCGGCGACAACTTTGGCTGCGGATCGTCGCGCGAGCACGCGCCGTGGGCCCTTCTGGACTTTGGCATCCGCTGCATCATCGCGCCGAGCTTTGCCGACATCTTCTACAACAACTGCTTCAAGAACGGCATCCTGCCCATCAAACTGCCGCAGGAGCAGGTTGATGCGCTGATGGACGACGCCCAGCGCGGCGCCAACGCCACGGTGACGGTGGATCTGGAAAAGCAGACCATCCAGGGGCCGGACGGCGGCACCATCGCCTTTGAGGTCGATCCGTTCCGCAAGCATTGCCTGCTCAACGGCCTCGACGACATCGGCCTGACCTTGCAGAAGGCCGACAAGATCAAGGCCTTTGAGGCCAAGCAGCAGCGCGAGGAGCCCTGGCTCGCCACGCCGGGCGCGATGGCTTGATGCCTTGTTCCGCTGATCGGAATCGATCAGCGGAACGCCCTCAGGCGCCGGGCGTGGCCTTCGGCCACTTGGCTCACGCGGCAGGGGCCGCGCGGCGCAGTCACGCCGTCCAAGTTCCGATGAGTTGAACTCATCAGAACTTGGCGTAAGCGAACCCCACCAAGCAATGAAAGGGCCGTCCCGGTGGGGCGGCCTTTTTTTCTGGTTCATCCCGGCTCATTGACAACTGTCATGGCGACTATGGCCGGCAGCGGGTTTTATGGCGGCTCAGGTGTGGTTTCACAGGAGTCGGTCAGATGAAATTCGTCGCGTATGGCATTCCGGTCCTCATGGTTCTTCCGGTGGTGATCTGGGTGGTGATTCAGAACGCCGTCATCGGGGGGAACGCCAACAGTTCGCAGCTTTCCTCGATCAACTGGATTACCCTGGGCGCGGCGGGCGTCGCCATGCTGGTCACCGGCTTCCTGCTGGCCCGCATGATCCTCAACAGCAACAGCAAACAGGGCAAGTAGTCCCCTATCACCAAAGCGCCACTATCCCGGCGCGGGCACTTTCCTGTATCTTCAGTCCCTTGCAAGGACCTGCCGGAGAGTGCTGATGACCCTGCTGAGCGCCACCGTCGCCCATGCCTCCCTGCTGCATCACGCCGAGGACATGGGCGTCGGATCGCTGCGGACGCTGTTCGCCTCCGACCCCGGCCGGTTCGCGCGGTTCTCGCTGCGTCTGGACGATGTCCTGCTGGACTACTCCAAGAACCTGATCTCGGCCGAGACGCTGGATCTACTGCTGGCCCTGGCCCGCGAGCAGGGGGTCGAGAGCTGGCGGGACCAGATGATGGCGGGCGAGCCCATCAACACCACCGAGGGCCGCGCCGTCCTGCATGTCGCCCTGCGCAACCGCTCCAACCGGCCGATCCGCGTGGACGGCGCCGACGTCATGCCCGCCGTCAACGCGGTCCTGGCGAAGATGAAGACGTTCTCCGACGCCGTGCGCGACGGCACCTGGACCGGGGCAACCGGCAAGCGGGTGACCGACGTGGTCAACATCGGCATCGGCGGCTCGGACCTCGGCCCCGTGATGGTGTCCGAGGCGCTGAAGGCCTATCACCAGGACGGCCTGCACCTGCACTTCGTGTCCAACGTGGACGGCACCCACATCACCGAAACCCTGCGCCGCCTGGACCCCGAGACGACCCTGTTCCTGGTCGCCTCCAAGACCTTCACCACGCAGGAGACCCTGACCAACGCCCGCACCGCGCGCGGCTGGCTCATCGAGGCCCTGGGCGAGGCGGCGGTGAAGAACCACTTCGCGGCACTGTCCACCAATGCCAAGGACGTTGCCGCCTTTGGCATCGACACCGCCAACATGTTCGAGTTCTGGGACTGGGTCGGCGGGCGCTATTCCCTGTGGTCGGCCATCGGCCTGCCGGTCGCCATCGCCATCGGCTTTGAGCGGTTCGAGGAATTGCTGGCCGGCGCCCACGCCCTGGACGAACACTTCCGCACCGCGCCGCTGGATCGCAACATGCCGGTCCTGATGGCGCTGCTGGGGGTGTGGTACGCCGATTACCTGGGCGCTTCGGCGCTGGCCGTGCTGCCCTATGACCAGTATCTGCACCGCCTGCCGGCCTATCTCCAGCAACTGGACATGGAGAGCAACGGCAAGCGGGCGACCCGCGAGGGGCGCATCGTGGACTACGCCACCGGGCCGATCCTGTTCGGCGAGCCGGGCACCAACGGCCAGCACAGCTTCTATCAGTTGCTCCACCAGGGCACCCGGCTGGTGCCGTGCGACTTTATCGCCCCGGCGATCAGCCACAACCCGGTCGGCGACCACCACGCCATCCTGTTGTCGAACGTGTTCGCCCAGGCCGAGGCCCTGGCGTTCGGCAAGACCGACGACGAGGCGCGGGCCGAACTGGCCGCGCAAGGGGTGGACGGCGCCGCCCTCGAAGCCCTGGTTCCCCACAAGATCTTCCCCGGCAACCGGCCGTCCAATACCATCCTTGTGAAAAGGGTTGACCCCCGGACCTTGGGGATGTTGATTGCTTTGTATGAGCACAAGGTGTTCGTCCAGGGCGTGCTGTGGGACGTCAACAGCTTTGATCAGTGGGGCGTTGAGCTGGGCAAACAACTTGCCAAGCGCATCCTGCCTGAGTTGACCGGCGACAGCGCCCCGACCAACCACGATTCATCCACCACCGGCCTGATTGCCGCTTTCAAGGATCTGCGTCGACCGTGACCCTCCGCCTCCTGCCGCCGACCCTGGTCAACCGCATCGCCGCCGGCGAGGTGGTGGAGCGCCCGGCCTCGGCGGTCAAGGAACTGGTGGAGAACGCCATCGACGCCGGGGCCACCCGCATCGACGTGCAGATGGCCGACGGCGGGCGTACCCTGATTGCGGTGACCGACGACGGGCGCGGCATGAGCCCAGAGGACCTGTCTCTGGCGGTCGAGCGCCACGCCACCTCCAAGCTGCCCGACGACGATCTGGTGGACATCGGGTTTCTGGGCTTCCGGGGCGAGGCATTGCCGTCCATCGGCTCGGTCGCCCGACTCACCCTGACCTCGCGGGCGCGCGGGGCCGACAGCGCGTGGACCCTGACCGTGGACGCCGGCCTCAAGGGCGAGCCCGCCCCCGCCGCCCATCCGCAGGGCACGCGGGTCGAGGTGCGCGACCTGTTCTACGCCACCCCCGCCCGCCTCAAGTTCCTCAAGGCGGCGCGCACCGAGTTCCAGCACGCCCAGGACGTCATCGCCCGGCTGGCCATGGCCCACCCGCAGGTGGCCTTTTCGCTGTCCGATGGCACCAAGCAGGCCCTGCGCCTGAACGCAAATCAGGGCGAGTTGTTTGACGCCCGCCTGTCCCGCCTGGGCGCCGTGCTGGGCCGCGAGTTCGCCGACAATGCCGTGCCGGTTGATGCCGAGCGCGAGGGCATCCGCCTGACCGGCCACATCGGCCTGCCGACGTATAACAGGGGCAACGCCCAGCATCAGTACCTGTTCGTCAACGGGCGGCCGTGCAAGGACCGCCTGCTGCACGGGGCGGTGCGCGGCGCCTACCAGGACTTCTTGGCCCATGATCGCCACCCGGTGCTGGCGCTGTACCTGGAGCTTCCGCCGCGTGATGTGGACGTCAACGTCCACCCGGCCAAGGCCGAGGTGCGGTTCCGCGAGCCGGGCCTTGTGCGCGGCCTGATCGTCGGGGCCTTGCGCCATGCCCTGAACCAGGCCGGGCATCGCGCCTCGACCACGGTGTCCGGGGCGGCGCTGGGGGCGTTGCAGCCCCATGACGCCGTGCGCCCGGGCCTACCGTTTGCCCACCAGATGCCACACCGGCCAACGGTGGGGCAGGTGGCCGGGGCGTTCGCGGCGCAGGCCCCCCAGGGTTTCGGGGATCGCTCGGATCTGCCGCGCTTCGAGGCGCCGCCGTCGGCCCGCCCGACAGACATTGCACCGCCTGTGGAGGGCGCCAATTACCCCCTGGGCGTGGCGCGCGGGCAGGTGCATGGCACTTACATCATCGCCCAGACGGCCGATGGCATCGTCATCGTGGATCAGCATGCCGCCCACGAACGACTGGTCTACGAGCGTATGAAAAGTGCGCTGGACGCCGACGGCCTCAAGCGCCAGATGCTGCTTATTCCCGAGGTGGTCGAGATCGAAGAGGCTGCCGCCGACCGCCTGCTGGCCCGCGCCGCCGAACTTGCCGACCTGGGCCTTGCGGTGGAGGGCTTCGGCCCCGGTACCATCGTCGTGCGCGAGGTGCCGGCCCTGCTGGGCGACGCCGATGTTCAGGGGTTGATTCGCGATCTGGCCGACGACCTGACCGAATGGGACGAAGCGCTGGCCCTCAAGGACCGACTGGCCGACGTCTGCGCCACCATGGCCTGCCACGGCAGCGTAAGGGCTGGACGGCGCCTGAACGGCGACGAAATGAATGCCCTGCTGCGCCAGATGGAGGCCACGCCGCACTCCGGGCAGTGCAACCATGGCCGCCCGACCTACGTCGAACTGAAGCTCAAGGACATCGAGAAGCTGTTCGGGCGGCGGTGAAGGGTGCCCGAAGGCTGGCCCTAGTCCTGCTGCGGGGGGGCGGGTGTTTCGCCGGTCATCCAGCTTTCCTGGGGTTTGGATTCTTCCTCATCGTCCTCCACCGTCATTTCGACGGTGGCCTCGTCATCCTTGCCGGGCTTGTCTTCGGTCTGTTTCTCCTCGGCGACGGCGCCGTCTTCGACCTTCATTTCGATCACCGACGCCTCGTCGTCGGCAGCCTTGCCGGGGGCCGTGTCGGCCGCCAGGGCGGTTCCGCCGAGGGATGCCGCGGTTGCCAGGGCCACGAGGCTCATCATGCGTCGCATTTTTGTCTCCGTTTGTTTGTGTCTTTTCAGGCACATTTGATCGAGTCAGTCTCAAGACAACGCTGTGGTCGGGGGCGGGTTGCAGCGGTTGGCAGACCTCCAGCGCAGGCCCGGCACTGAAATCCGATGGAAAAGTCCTGCTTTTGCCTGTAGGACTTTGCGGGGAAGTTGGGGAAGCTGACATGCGTACATGGGCCCTGGCGGCCGTCCTTGGGGTTGCCTTGTTGGCGGCCTCCGGCGCGGCTGCCCTGGACAAGAAAAAAGACAAGATCGACTTCCGCCAGCTTGACCAGGCGGCGGCCAAGGCCGCGCTGTGTGACGAGAAAGCAGGCAACATCTATGAGTCCAACGACAACGGCCGGATCCTCGAAAACCTGAACGCCCAGGCCAAATGCCTGGAAGTGGTCCTGTTTTCCATCGCCCGTGAGTTCTATGATCGCAACGCCTTTGGCGATGGCGGAGTCGAGGCGCGTATTGCCGAAATGCGGCGCACCCTGGGCCACCTCTACCAGACCATCTATTCCGAGCCCCGGACCTGTGCCCCCAACTGCGGCGACGTTTACCAGATCTGGGCGCAGGAGGCCTATGTGACCTCCATTCGCATCATGCTCGACGATATGGTGGACCGCCTGAAGGACGAAAGCCCGTACCACCGCCCCTGACGCGCCCCTCTTGATGCGAGCCGTGGCCGTGATCCTGGAAGCCCTCCAGCACCTCATCCTGCCCTGTCCCCGGCCGCTCAAGCGCCTGGGCGTGCTGCACGGGCTTATCGCCCTGCAAAACCGCGCCCGCCGCTGTGCCCGCGCCTGGGCGCCGCACCTCGCGGCGGCCCGCAGCATCGCCGTGGCGGGGATGGAAGGGGTATCGGGCCGGGAACTGGCGGTGGTGTGCGGGTCGGGGCTGCTGCACGACGTGCCCCTGGCCGAACTGGCGGCACGGTTCGAGCGGGTGGTGCTGATAGACCTGTTCCACATGCCCGCCGCCCGCCGCGCCGCGCGCCGGTTTCCCAACGTCGAGATGCTGGCCCATGACCTCAGCGGGGTACTGGAAGGGCTGACGGGGGTAGACCTGCCGGAGCCGAAGGCGGCCATCCCCTTTGGCGGGCAGGCGGATTTCGTGCTGTCGGCCAACTGCCTGTCGCAGATCCCGCTGGCCGCCATGGACGCCGTCGCCGGGCGCTTCCCGGAGGATGTGGTGGAGGAGTGGGGCCGCCGCCTGATCGCCGCGCACCTGGACGCCCTGCGGGCCTGTTCCGGCGTGAAAGTACTGGTCACCGACGTCGAACAGCAGCAGGTGGTGGCGGCGACCGAAGCAGTGGAGGACACCGCCGACCTTCTGCTCGGCCTACCCGAACCGCTCCTGGCCGACCGCCAGGAGTGGTGGTGGGACCTCGCCCCGGCACCCGAGGCCTTCCGCACGAGCAGCCTGCGGCATCGGGTGGTGGCGGGGCGGGTGGTGGCGGGACGGGTGGTCTAGATCCCGTTGTCCTTCAGCCACTCCAGCAACAACCCGGCCGGGGTTTCCCAATCGGGGCCGAGCATCATGGCGTGGCCCGAGTCGGTCAGGATGGTCGCTTCGGTGTTGTAGTGGCGGGCCGTCATGCGTGACATCCACGGCGGCACGAAGGGGTCGTCCTGGGCGCCGATGACCAGGCGGGGGATTTGCAGGGCGTTGGCCGGCCACGGCGGGGCGCCCATCATCAGGTCAAGCTGCACCCGCTGCGACTCGGACTGCATGCGGGGCATGTACTTGCGGGTCATGGCAATCGGCGTGGAGCGGGCGAACATGGCGCGGTGGACGCCCTCGGGCATCACCGCGTGTTCGCCGAACGTCTGTAGGGCAGAAAGCTGGAAGAACACCAGCGGGTCGGACAGCATCAACTGGGTCGCGGTGGTGGCGAGGCCGCTGGGCGACAGGGCGGCCAGCAGCGCCATGCCGGCCACCGGCCGGGGCGAGTCGTCGCGGAACAGCTTGCGGTCCAGGCGCTCGATGTAGCGCTGCACGACCATGCCGCCCATGCTGTGGCCGACCAGAACGGGCGCCTGATCGAGGCCGGCGAGCACGCTGCGCAGGTCTTCGAGGTAGTCGTCCAGCGATGCCATCGGCAGCATCTCGTGGCCGTCGCTCTCGCCGTGGCCGCGCAGGGAGATCGCATAGGCCCGGCGGCCGTGCGACGCGAAATAGGGAAGGAAGTGTTCGCTCCAGATCCACGCCGCGCAGAACGCGCCGTGGACGAAGACGAGGGGCGCCCCGACCGCCGGCCCATCGGGGCCGTCGGTCAGGACTTCAAGCTTCAAGGGGGTGATGACGTTCAGGCCATGGTCTCCAATTCTGCCAGCAGGGCGTCGCCCATGCCAGTGCAGCCGACCAGCGTACAGCCGTCGGCCATGATGTCTCCGGTGCGGATGCCTTTGCCAAGAACGCTTTGCACGGCGGCATCGACCATGTCGGCGGCCTTGGCCATGTCGAACGAGTAGCGCAGCATCATGGAGTAGGACAGTACGCAGGCCAGCGGGTTGGCCTTGTCCTGCCCGGCGATGTCGGGGGCCGAGCCGTGGACCGGCTCGTACATGGCGCGGCGCTTGCCGCCGCCGATGTCGCCACCCAGCGAGGCCGACGGCAGCATGCCGAGCGAGCCGGTCAGCATGGCGGCGCAATCGGACAGGATATCGCCGAACAGGTTGTCGGTGACGATCACGTCGAACTGGCGCGGCGTGCGGACCAACTGCATGGCGCAGTTGTCGGCGTACATGTGTTCAAGCTGGACGTCGGCGAACTTGGCGTCGTGCAGCTTCTGCACTTCCTCGCGCCACAGCAGGCCGGATTCCATCACGTTGGCCTTTTCCACCGAGTGGACCTTGTTGCCGCGCTTGCGGGCCAGGTCAAAGGCGACCTCGGCCACGCGCAGGATCTCGGAGGTGGTGTAGACCTGGGTGTTGATGCCGCGACGCTCGCCGTTGGGCAGCATCTCGATGCCGCGCGGCTCGCCAAAGTATACGCCGCCGGTCAGTTCGCGGACGATCATGATGTCCAGGCCCTTGACCACCTCCAGCTTCAGCGAGGACGCGTCGGCCAGGGCGTCGAACACGATGGCCGGGCGCAAGTTGGCGAACAGCTCCATGTCCTTGCGCAGGCGCAAAAGGCCGCGCTCGGGCTTGAGGGAGAAGTCCAGGCTGTCCCACTGCGGGCCGCCCACGGCGCCCAGCAGAACGGCGTCGGCGTCCATCGCCTGGGCCATGGTGGCGTCGGCCAGCGGGGTGCCGTGCGCCTCATAGGCGGCGCCGCCGACCAGGCCTTCGGAAACCGCGAAGTCGGTCAGGCCCTTGCCGTTCATCCAGTCGATGATGCGCTTGACCTGCGCCATCACCTCGGGCCCGATGCCGTCGCCGGGCAGGATGAGGATATTCTTGGTCATGGGCGGATTTCCCCCGTCTTGAAGGCCGATGCCGAAAAAAGAAGGCCGGATGATACGGGGGACCGGGGACCGGGGCAACACGAATGGACGCAGGGCTGGTATTGGCCTTCTTTCCCCACTGATCGTTCCGATCAGTGGGGGCCCTCAGGCGCCGGGCGCGGCCTCCGGCCGCTTGGCTCACGCGGCAGGGGCCGCGCGGCGCAGTCGCGCCGTCCAACTCCTGATGAGTTGGCCTCATCAGGAGTTGGTCATATCAGGGCGGGGCTCACCACCGCGTGCAGCGGGCGTTCAGGGTGCGGTAGCTGGGTTCGCTGTCGATGGCCGCGTTGCGGTGTGACCGGTCGGTCAGCAGCGGCGTGAGGGCGTCGCGGAACCCGCTGTCGAGCATCGCCTGGGCGCGGGCGCGCAAGGTTTCCGGGTCGCGCCCGGTCAGCGGAAAGCCCTGGCGGGCCAGCGCGGCCAGGGTGGCGCGCAGGCGCGGTGCGTGATCATCGACCACGGCGGTGTTGATCGCGACGTGCTCCTCCTCGTGGGCCAGCACGGCCTCGAACGCGCAGGTGCCGGCGGCATAGTCGCGGGCGATGTAAACGGTGGTGTCGGTGTAGCCCAATTCGGTGGTTATGGCGCGCGGCCACAGGCACCATGTGCCATCGGCCAAGCCCTGGAGGTCGAACGAGGCTTGCAGGTGGTAGCCGAGGCTGGAGTGGGTCAGGCCGTGGATCCGCCGGCCGCTCATACGGGCCGAGGCATCGGCGGTGCCATGACGGTGGACAATGGCGTAAAGGTCTTCGCGGCCCCGGTTGAAGTCATAGGCAACTCGGGCATGATCGACCCGCAGGGAGGCTTCGGCCGGGGCGACCTGTTCCATGGCACGGCGGCATCGGTCAGCGTCGTCGGCGGCCAAGGTGGGCCGGGGCGTCGCCCACAGGATCCCCCCGACCGCCAGGACCAGTACTGCTGTTGTGAAGGAGTCTGCCATGCCTCAAGGATAGGCATGGCAGCAGCGACTCGGCCTGCACGCGGACGGTGCATCCGCCGGCGCGGAGGGGGCAGTCCGGGTCCTCCGGTGGGGTTAGGGGCTGCGGTTTCTACCGCGCCGGTTCGGCGGTTTCGCGGGCGGCTTCCTGCACGCCATCGGGCTGGCCGACCACGACGACGGTCAGGGCGTCGGGCTTGTACAGGCTGGCGGCCACCCGGCGGGCGTCCTCCAGCGTCACCGCCGCGACCTTGTCGTTGCGGGTCTGCAAGTGGTCGATGGGGTAGCCGTCAAGCTGCATGGAGGCCAGGATCCCCGCCACGTTCGGGGTCGAGGTGAAGCGCAGCGGCCACGCCCCCATGAGGTAGGTCTTGGCATCCTCCAGTTCCTCGGCGGTTGGGCCTTCGGCCGCCATGCGGGCCCATTCGGCGCGGATGATGTCCAGCGACTCCTTCATGCGGGCGTTGCCCGTGCCGACCCCGCCGACCACCAGTGGGGCATGATCGTAGGCCGCAAGGCCGCTATAGACCGAGTACGCCAGCCCGCGCTTCTCGCGCACTTCCTGCATCAGGCGCGAGGTGAAGCCGCCGCCGCCCAGGACGTGGTTGACCACGAACGCCGGGTAGAAATCCGGGTGGTGGCGGTCGATGCCGCCATGGCCGATCACCGCGACGCTCTGCGGGATGTCCTTTTCGACCACCACGGTTTTGCCGGTGCCGTGCAGGGTGGCCGCAAGGACCGGCGGCATCGACACCTCGGCCGGCAACCCGCCGAAGGTCGAGTCGAGCAGCGGCTTGAGGTCGTCGGGCGAGATCGCCCCGGCCACGCCGATCTTCATGCGGTCGCGGCCCAGGCGGGTGGGGACGAAGGCACGCAGGTCTTCCAGGGTGATGGCGGCGACGCTTTCGGGGGTGCCGCTTGTCGGGCGGCTGTAAGGGTGGTCCGCGAACACCACTTCGTTCCAGCGCCGCGAGGCGATGGTATTGGGGTCCTGGAGGTCGAATTTCAGGGAGGTCTGGATCTGGCTGCGGATGCGCGACACCGGCTCGGCATCGAAACGCGGCGCGGTCAGCGCCTGGCGCATCAGGTCAAAGGCGGTGTCGCGGTTGTCGAGCAGGGTGCGCAGCGAGCCGGTGAAATTGTCCTGCGAGGCACTGAACGACAGGCCGATGGCAAGGCTTTCCAGCTTGGTCCGAAAGGCCAGGCTGTCCAGGTCCCCGGCCCCCTCGTCAAGCAGGGCGGACACCATGTTGGCAAGGCCCGGTTTGTTCTCGGGATCAAGTGCTGCGCCGCCGTCGAAACCAACTTCCAGGGCGATCACCGGGACGGAGTGGTCCTCGACCAGCCATGCCTCGATGCCGCCGGGGCTGATGACCCGCTGGGCCTCGATGGCGTGGGCCGCAAGGGGCGTCAGCAACAGGGCGGGGAGGATGGCAATCAGACGAAACAGGGGACGGGCGAACATGAAGGACGGCTCCCGAAACGGGTTCAGCGGGGGGAGGCGGCGGCGTCGGCCGACTGGGCCGGGTCGGCCGGCAGCAGTACGCCGGTGGTCGCCGCCTGATGGCGCAGCACGGCACGGGCGGCGGCCATCACCTCGTCGCGGGTGACATCGGCGATACGGGCGGGCCATGTCTCGACCTGATCGAGCGTGCCGCCGGTGGCCAGCGCGCTGCCGATGGTCTGCGCGGCGCCTTGCAGGCTGTCGCGGGCGTAGATCACGCCGGCCCGCATGCGGTTTTTGGCGTCGGCCACCTCTTGTTCGCTGACGCCGTCCTTCAGCAGGCGGTCCACCTCGGCCACCACGGCCTGTTCGGCGGCGTTCACGTCAACGCCGGGGCGGGGCGTGACGTAGACACCGAAGGTGCCCCAGTCCACGGCGCGGGCGGAATACCAGCTTCCGGCCGAGGCGGCCAATTCCTGCTCCACCACAAGGGCGCGGTACAGGCGGCTGGTCGCCCCGCCGCCGAGCAGTTCGGACAGCACCTGGAGGGCGTAGACCTCGCGGGTGCCGTCTTCGTCAACGATGCCGAAGCTGGGTGCGGTGTACTGGCGCTGCCACGTCGGCTGCGCCACGCGGGGGTGTTCCATGACCAGACGCGTCGCGGTGTCGGGCAACAGGGCGCGGACGCGCTTGCGCTCCATGTCCGGGCCGCGCAGCACCTGCCCATAGGTGGCCTCGGCCAGCGGGCGGACCTCGTCGGCGGTGACGTCGCCGGAGATCACCAGGATGGCGTTGTTGGGCGCGTACCACTGTTTGTAAAAGCTCAAGGCGTCCTTGCGGTCGAGCTTCTCCAGTTCGTGCGCCCATCCGATCACCGGATTGCGATAGGGATGGGTGACCCAGCGGGCGAGATCGACCCGTTCACCGAGCAGGGCGGCCGGTTCGTTCTCGATGCGCGACAGGCGTTCCTCGATGACCACGGCGCGCTCGGTTACGACTTCCTCGGCCGTCATGCGCAGGTTGGCCATGCGGTCGGATTCCATCTCCATCACCAGACGCAGGCTGTCCTTGGCGATGTTCTGGTAATAGCCGGTGTAGTCGGAACTGGTGAAGGCGTTCTGCTGGCCGCCATGGCGGGCGATGATGTTGGAAAAATCGTTGGGGCCGATCTTATCGGTGCCCTTGAACATCAGGTGTTCGAGCAGATGCGCGATGCCCGACTTGCCGGCAGGCTCATCGGCCGCGCCGACCTTGTACCACACCATGTGGCTGACCACCGGCACCCGATGGTTCTCGATCACCACCACCTGAAGGCCATTGTCGAGACTGAACGTCTCGGCCCCGAACAGGCGCTCGTCGGGAGTTTGGGCGTCGGGAGTTTGGGCGTCAGGAGTTTGGGTGGCGGGGGATTGGGCCCAGGCGGGCAGGGAGAGGGTGGAGACGACCAGCAGGGCAAGGGCAATCGGGCGCGACATGAGGCTCTCCGGCAAACGTTTGGGGAGATATGGGCGCCGGGGAGGGGAAGGGCAAGGCTGGCAAGGAATCGCCGGAAAGGGCGCTGCCCTCTCCGGCGATTTCCGTCCTACTTTCCGAACATGCCTTCAAGCATGCCGCGGGGTTCGCGTTTGATGGTCGGGGTTTCGCCGGTGGTGATGGGTTCGCCGAGGGCTTGGCGTTCGCGCAGGCGTTGGGCTTCGGCCTTGGCATCGACCAGGGTGCCGGACTCGGCGGGGTCGCGCCAGAACACCAGGCGGTCGGTGAACGGGCGTTCCTCTTCGGCCAGTTGCGAGCTTTCGCGGTTGACCAGGCTGCGGATGTCGGGCGCGGCCGTGTCGGCGCCGGCGGCCGACAGGAAGGATTGTTCGCCCCCGCTCAGGCCCGCGCCTTCGCGCACCCAGGCACCGCGCTGGCTGCTGCCCTGGCCGAACAGGGCCGAGCGGCCCATGTCCTGCGCGGTGCCCATGCCGGTCGGCGGGGCGCCGGGTTCGGGCGGGCGCAGCTTGAACTCGGGCGGGATGGCCAGCGGCGGGCGGGACACCACCTGGAATTCGTCGGGCGCCTGGCGGTTGAGGCCGAGCGTCTCTTTGACGCCGCCGCCGCAGCCCGACAGGGTCGCGGCAAGGGCGGCGGTGCAGCACAGGGTAAGCAGTCGTCCTCGGGTCATACCCACTTCCACTCCTCGGGCCACTCCTCAGCGGAGTCCCTTTTTAGGCTACTCCGCCCGTCGGAACAAGCTATCCAGGATGAGAAGGGCGGCGCCAACGGTGATTCCCGCATCGGCGACGTTGAAAGCCGGCCAGTGCCAGCCAAAAGCGTGCACGTCGATGAAGTCGAACACGGCCCCCCAGCGCACCCGGTCGATGGCGTTGCCAATGGCGCCGCCGATCATCATGGCCAGCGACAGGATCAGCATCCGGTCGGTGGTGCGCGCTATCCACACCGCCATGCCCAGGCTGATCGCCACGGCCAGGGCGAAGAACAGCCACGGGCTGAACGCGCCATCCCCGAACATGCCGAAGCTGACCCCGGTGTTCCAGGCCGTCACGATGTTGAGGAACGGCAGCACCTCGAACCCGCGCACGTCGGCCAGCAGGGTGTGCAGGGTGTAGTGCTTGGTGATCTGATCCAGCACCACGATGGCCGCCGCCACGCCCAGCCCCCAGGCGAGGGAGCGGGCGTGGACCGGCTTACGGGCGGGGGTTTCGGCGGTCTGGTCGTTCGTGCTCATTGGGCCTCGATGCTGTCCACGGCGTCGGAGCATCGCCCGCACACGCCGGAATGGCTGTGGCTGCCGACATCGGGCAGGACCTTCCAGCAGCGTTGGCACTTGGTGCCATCGGCCATCTCGACCACCACGCCGACTCCGGGCACGTCGGGCAGGGTGAAGGCGCCGTCCGGCACCTCGCCCGCCGTCAGGGTGATGCCCGAGGTGATGCAGATGTCTTCCATGTCGCGGCCCGACGCGGCCTCAAGCAGGTCGGCCGGGGCAACCACCACGGGGGCGGCCTGTAACGACGCGCCGATCTTCTTTTCAGCCCGCGCCACTTCCAGGGCGCCGGTGATGACCCGGCGCAGGCGGCGGATCTTTTCCCACTTTTCGGCCAGGGCGTCGTCGGCCCAGATGGCCGGGACGGTCGGGAACTGTTCCAGGTGCACGCTGGCGTCGGCATCATCAGGATGGCGGGCGAGCCACGCTTCCTCGGCCGTGAAGCACAGGAACGGCGCCATCCACTTGACCAGGCAGTCGTAGAGGGTGTCGAGCACCGTGCGGCAGGCCATGCGCCGCGCGCTGTCCGGGGCGTCGCAGTACAGCGCGTCCTTGCGGATGTCGAAGTAGAAGGCCGACAGTTCCACGGTGCAGAACTGGGTGATGTCGGCGAACAGGGTGTGGAACTCGAAGTCGTTGCACGACTGGCGGACCAGACGGTCCATCTCGCTCAGGCGGTGCAGGACCCAACGTTCCAGTTCCGGCATGGCTTTGATGTCGGTGACGCGTTCGGCCTCGGTGAAACCGTCCAGGGCGCCGAGCAGGAAGCGCAGGGTGTTGCGCAGGCGGCGGTATCCGTCGGCGGTCTGCTTGACGATGTCCGGCCCGATGCGCTGATCGTTGGTGTAGTCGGTCGAGACCACCCACAGACGCAGGATGTCGGCGCCGTATTCCTTCACGATGTCCTGCGGGGCGATGGTGTTGCCCAGCGACTTGGACATCTTGCGGCCCTGCTCGTCGAGCGTGAAGCCGTGGGTCAGCACGGCGTCATAGGGCGCCCGGCCACGGGTGCCGCACGACTCCAGCAACGACGAATGGAACCAGCCGCGATGCTGGTCCGACCCTTCGAGGTACAGGCTCGCCGGCCACTTGAGGTCGGACCGCTGTTCCAGCACGAAGGAGTGGGTGCAGCCCGAGTCGAACCACACGTCGAGAATGTCGCTGACCTGTTCGTAGTCGTCCGGGTTCCGGCCTTCGCCCAGGAACCGCGAGGCCGGTGAGGCGAACCACGCGTCGGCGCCCTCGGCCTCGAACGCCTCGACGATGCGGGCCATGACGTCGGCGTCGCGCAGGATCTCGCCCGAGGTCTTGTGAACGAACACGGCGATCGGCACGCCCCAGGCACGCTGGCGCGACACGCACCAGTCCGGCCGGCTTTCGACCATGGCGTGGATACGGTTGCGCCCTTGCGCGGGCACCCAGCGGGTGTCCTCGATGGCCTGGAGGGCCTTGGCCCGCAGGTCGTTGGTCTCCATGGAGATGAACCACTGCGGGGTGGTGCGATAGATCAACGGCGCCTTGGAGCGCCACGAATGGGGATAGCTGTGAACCAGCTTGGCCGAAGCCAGCAGCGCCCCGGCGTCGGTCATCAGTTCGAGGATCTTGGGCGCCACCTTGTAGACATGCAGCCCGGCGACCAGCGGAACATGGGGATAATAGGTGCCGTCCCCGGCCACCGTCTCGGGCACCGCGATGCCGTGGGCCATGCCGAGGTGGTAGTCGTCCTCGCCGTGGCCCGGTGCGATGTGCACGAACCCGGTGCCCTGGTCCATGGTCACGAAGTCGCCGGCCAGCAGCGGCACGTCGAAACCATAGCCTTCACCCGCCCCGGCATGACCGCGCCACGGATGGCGGCAGGTGGTGCCGGCCAGATCGGTCCCGGTCAGGGTGGCGACGGTTTCGTATCCGGTGATGCCGACGCTGGCGCACAGGTCGGCCAGCAGATCCTCGGCCACCACCAGACGCGCCCCGGCATTGGCGAGGCTCGCCTCGGTCACCTCGGTCAGGCGGATGACGGCGTAGGTCGCCCCGGCCGCATAGGCCACGGCGCGGTTGCCCGGCATGGTCCAGGGCGTGGTGGTCCAGATGACCACGTCGGCGCCCTCAAGCGCGGCAACCGTGGTCCGCACCACCGGGAAGCGGATCCAGATCTGCGTCGAGGTGTGGTCGTGGTATTCGATCTCGGCCTCGGCCAGGGCGGTCTTTTCGACCACCGACCACATCACCGGCTTGGCGCCGCGATAAAGCCCGCCGTTGTCCACGAACTTGTGCAGTTCGCGCACGATCTGCGCCTCGGCGGCATAGGTCATGGTGGTGTAGGGGGCGGCCCAGTCGCCCATCACGCCCATGCGCTGGAATTCCTCGCGCTGCACGTCGATCCACTTGGCGGCGAAGTCGCGGCACTGCTGGCGGAACTCCGTGAGCGGCACGGCGTCCTTGTCCTGGCCCTTGGCGCGGTACTGTTCCTCGATCTTCCATTCGATGGGCAGACCGTGGCAGTCCCAGCCGGGCACGTAGTTGGAGTCATAGCCCATCATCTGCTGGCTGCGGGTGATCACGTCCTTGAGGATCTTGTTCAGGGCGTGGCCGATGTGCAGATGGCCGTTGGCGTAGGGGGGGCCGTCGTGAAGGATGAACTTCTCGCGGCCCTCCGATTGCGCGCGGAGGCGGCCGTACAGGTCCATCTTGGCCCAGCGGGCCAGATGGTCGGGCTCCTGCTTGGGCAGGCCGGCACGCATGGGGAAATCGGTGCGCGGCAGGAACACGGTCTTTTTGTAATCGGCTGGGTCGGTCATCGGGGTTCGCTTGTTCTGGAGCTTCTGGCTGGAACTGCTGGGCGGGAGGGGCTGGCGGTCCGCTAGGGAATGGACCGCCCGGCGAGCAGGCGCCGGGCATCCTCCGCATCCGTGATGATCTGGGCCTTCAGGGCGTCCAGGCCGGTAAAGCGCCGTTCCGGGCGCAGGAAGTCAATCATTTGCACCCGCAGATGTTCGCCGTACAGGTCGCCGTCGAAATCGAACAGGTGCACTTCAAGAAGTTCGTCGGTCTTGTTGAAGGTGGGGCGGCGGCCAAAATTCGCCACCCCGTCGCGCCATTGGGTGTCGAGGCCCTGATCGACCCCGGCCCGCACGGCATAGACCCCGGCGGCTGGGCGCAGGTAGTCGCCAAGCGCCACGTTGGCGGTCGGGAAGCCGATGGTGCGGCCCCGCTGGTCGCCCTGCTCGACCCGGCCCTCGACCTCCCACGGGCGGCCGAGCACGCGGGTGGCCTCCTGCGGGTTGCCGGCGGTCAGGGCGTCGCGCACGCGGGTCGATGACAGGATCTCGCCCGATTCGTCGCGCACCGCTTCGACGCTTGTCACGCCATAGCCCAGTGCCAGCGAACGCTGGTTCAGGTAGTCCACCGTGCCGCCGCGCTTGTGGCCGAAGTGATAATCGGCCCCGACCACCACATGACTGACCCCCAGGCCGTCAACCAGCACTTCCCCGACGAACTCGGCGGCGGTCTTGGCCGCGAACTCCATGTCGAAGTGCTGGACGTAGAGGAAGTCGATGTCGAGGACTTCCATATACCGGGCCTTGGTGCGGAACGGCGTCAGGGTGAACGGCGGCAGGTGCGGCTGGAACACCCGGCGCGGATGCGGCTCGAATGTCATCACGCCCACCGGCACGCCGTCCTGGGCGGCACGCAGCATGGCCTGCGCGATCACCGCACGGTGACCACGGTGCACGCCATCGAAGTTGCCCAGGGCAACGACACTGCTCCGGAACGCGGATGGAATTTCGTCGTAGTGGCGAAAGATGCGCATCGGCGCGGCGATCTGTCCTAGTGAAAAGAAGGCACCGCAGGCGCCAGCCCACGGCGAGAACCGCTAAGGGGTATTCGATAACGCGCCGAATCGCAACCGACTATCCCGCTGATGGGCCTTCTGGCGGACCCTCCGCCGGCCCATCCAGCGGCTTGTCGGGGCGTTTGTAGGCAGGCATTGACATTCCGAAGGCGATGGCCAGGGCACGCACGCCGAAGCCGACGGCAAATCCGGCAATGGCGGCCAGCGGTTCGGGCAGGTCTACGACGCGGGCCAGCAGGTAGGTGACGGACCCGGCGATGGCGGCCGTGGCATAGATCTCGCGGTGGAACAGAAGCGGTTTCTGCCCGGCCATGATGTCGCGGATGAGCCCGCCGACCGTGGCCGTCATGACCCCCATCAACACGCAGACGACGGCCGGGGCGCCGATCGCCACGGCCTTTTGGGTGCCGGTGATGGCGAACATGGCCAGCCCCACGGCATCCATCCACACCAACGCCTTGTAGCGGCTGGCCAGCAGGCGGGCGGCCCAGAACGTTATCAGCGAGGCCCCGATGCAGGTCCACAGGTATTCCGGCCGGGCGATCCAGAACACCGGCTCGATGCCCAGCACCAGATCGCGGAAGGTGCCGCCGCCGACTCCGGTGACGGTGCCCAGGAACACAAAGCCGATGGGATCCATCTCGCGCCGTGCGGCGACCAGGGCGCCGGTGATGGCGAACACCGCCACTGCGGCGAGGTCGACCAGACTGACGATGCCGAGCAGCGTCGCGACCTGGGCCGCCGTCAGGCCCTCCAGAACTTCCATTTAAAAGCTGTCCTTGCGGCGGCGGATTTCGGCGAACACCTCGGACGCCGGGCGCCCGGCCAGACCCAGGCGACCGGCCAGGGCAGCGTCGTCGGCGCGCAGGAAGGGGTTGGTGGCCTTCTCGTCGGCCAGCACCGAGGGCACCGTCGGCGTGCCGCGCTCGCGCAGGTCCCGGATCGCCACGCCGCGCGCCTGGAGCGCCGGGTTGTCGGGGTCGAGGGCGGCGGCGAAGCGGAAGTTCGCCAGGGTGTATTCGTGGGCGCAAAAAACCTGGGTGTCGTCCGGCAGGGCGCGCAGCTTGGACAGGCTGGTCCAGAAGGTGTCGGGGTCGCCCTCGAACATGCGGCCGCAGCCCAGGGCGAACAGCGTGTCGCCGCAGAACAGGGCCTTGGATTCGGGGAACCAATAGGCGATGTGGCCGACCGTGTGGCCCGACACCTCCAGCACCTGGGCGGTGGCGCCGCCCACGGTCACGCTGTCGCCTTCGCCCACCCCGACGTCCAGGCCGGGCAGGCGGGCGGCATCGGCCCGGTTGCCGACGATCTTGCAGCCGGGCGTGCAGCCGGTGGCCTGCTTGAGGGCGAGATTGCCGCCGACGTGGTCGTTGTGGTGGTGGGTGTTGAGGATGTGGGTTAGCGTCCAGCCACGTTCGGCCAGGGCGGCCTGCACGGGCTCGGCCACCGCCGGATCGACCACGGCGGTGGCGCCACTGGCCGCGTCGTGCAGCAGGTAGACGTAGTTGTCCGACAGGACGGGGATCTGAACGATTTCGAGCGCGCCCATGGTCGGGTCCTCCACATATGTGTAACTTGACGCAGTGCAACATGAATGAGACGCTACCCAGTGTACAGGCGGTGAGTGCCGCTTCACAACGCGCAGCTCCCCCCAACGTCTTGCGCTGCCAGTGATTCGCACGCCCTGATGGCCGGAGGATGCCAATGCTCGATGAATCTGCCCTGCGTGAACTCCACCGCCACGGACTGAGCACCCACGAGGTGCAGATGCTCCAGGATGCCCTGACCGGCTATGAAACCGGTCCCCAGGAAATCGATGTAAAGCATTACGCCGACATGCTGGCCTTTGCCGCCCAGGGTGGCGACCCGCTGGCCGTCAAGCTGGTGTCCCTGTCGCCGCGCAGCCAGCGCATCCGGCAGGCCGCCGCCGCCTATGGCGCCCTGCGCAAGCGCCAAGCCTGAGGGATCCCTCTGGGCTCCGGCGTGTGATACACTCTTCGGCCATGTGGCTCGACGTCGTAGACCTCCGTGATTTTTACGCATCCCGCTTGGGTCAGGTGGCCCGGCGGCTGGTGCGTCGTCGCGTGCGCCGCATTTGGCCGGACGTGCGCGGCATGAGGATGCTCGGCGTCGGCTTCGCCACGCCCTTCCTGCGCCCGTTCCGCGACGAGGCCGAGCGCGTGGTCGCCGTCATGCCGGCCAGCCAGGGTGTGCTGCCGTGGCCGTCCGAGGACCGCAACCTCGTCACCCTGTGCGAGGACACGGTGCTGCCGTTCCCCGACCGGTTCTTTGACCGCATCCTGCTGGTCCATTCGCTGGAGCAGTGCGAGCCGTCGCGCGTCCTGATGCGCGAGGTCTGGCGCGTTCTGGCCGATGGCGGGCGGTTGATCGTCGTCGCCCCCAACCGCCAGGGCCTGTGGGCGCGGTTCGAGCGCACGCCGTTCGCCAGCGGCCGACCGTTTTCAGCCACCCAGTTGCGGGCCGCCCTGCGCGATGCCCTGTTCACGCCGTTGCAAACCACCGCCGCGCTGTTCATGCCGCCGGTCGAGGTCCGCCTGCTCCAGGCTTGGGCCGGGCCGCTCGACGAGATCGGCGCGCGCTGGTTCCCCCGCATCGGCGGCGTGGTGATGGTCGAGGCGGCCAAGCAGATCTATGCCGCACCGCGCGACGGCCTGCGCGTGCGCAAGGCCTACCTGCCCCTGCCCGAACGCCTGCGCCTGTCCACCCGCACCCGCCGCCCCACCGCCGCCGGGTACAACCGCGAGACCGAGGTGGATGATCGGCAGTGAGGCGTTAACCGAAGGAAGACCTGGGCGCTGCCCAGACCCACCAGGAGACTCAGTCTCCTGGACCTCGGGTGTTGGCCTTAGTAGAAAGCCGCGTAGCGCCTCAAATGCTGAGTGAGTATCTGCCTGCGGCGCAAGGTGCGGGAATACTCATTTCATGGGGTCAAGGGGCCGCTCGGCCCCTTGCGGGCGCGGGCAGAGCCCGCTTTTCTTCGCCAACGTTACCTGCCTATGGGCGCCGGTCCGTTCACGTCTATAGGACATGACAAAAGGGCCGGTGCATTGCTGCTCCGGCCCCCGGTGTATGGTCAGTCGCCTGCCGTCAGCTTGCCAGATCGTGGCCTTCGATGGCCCGGTCGAGCAGGGCGATGGACTCCTCCAGGCCGAACAGCTTGAAGAACGACCCCATGCGCGGCCCCTGGTCCTGGCCCAGCAGGATCTGGTACAGCGCCTTGAACCATCCCTTGAGGTCCCCGAACGTCGGCTCGAACGCCTTGCCGATCTCATAGACCCGGTTCTGCAACTCTTCGGCGGTTTCGTCGGGCCCGGCGGCGGCCAATTGGGCGCGCAGGGCGACCAGGGCGGCGCGTTCCTCGTCGGTGGCCAGACGGAACGTCTTGCCCGGCTTGACGAAGTCCTCGTAGTACACGATGGCGTAACGGACCAGCCGGTCAAGCAGCGGATCGGTTTCCGGCGTGGCGTCGGGCGCATAGCGGCTGATGTAGTGCCACAGCACCGCCGGGTCGTTGGAATGGCACACCCCGACCAGATTGAGCAGGATGGAGAAGCTCAGGTTGGCCTTTTCCTTGGGTGGCGGGCCGGAGTGGATGTGCCACGCCGGGTTGTTCAGCCGCGCCTTGAGATCCTGCCCCTCGAACGCCGCGACGTGCGCCAGATAGTCGTCCACGTTGCGCGGGATGACGTCGAAATACAGGCGCTTGGCGGCCTTGGGCTTCTGGTACATGAACAGGGCGAGGCTCTCGGCCGGGGCGTACTTGAGCCATTCCTCGACCGCGAGGCCGTTGCCCTTGGTCTTGGAGATCTTGCCGCCGGCATCGTCCAGGAACAGTTCATAGGTCAGGTTCTGCGGCGGCCGTCCGCCCAGCACGCGGCAGATCTTGGACGACAGCTCGACCGACGGGATGAGGTCCTTGCCCGACATCTCGTAGTCCACGCCCAGCGCGTACCAGCGCATCCCCCAATCGGCCTTCCATTGCAGCTTGCAATGGCCGCCGGTCACCGGGGTTTCCATCTTCTGCCCGGTTTCGGGGTCCTCGTAGACCACCGTTCCGGCGTCCACGTCGCGGTGGATGATGGGCACCTGCAACACCACGCCCGTGCGCGGGCACACCGGCAGGAACGGCGAGTAGGTCCGCTTGCGTTCGTCGCCCAGGGTCGGCAGGACGACGTTGATGACCTCGTCGTAGTGGCGCAGCACCTGCATCAGGGCGTCGTCGAACTTGCCCGAGGTGTAATAGTCGGTGGCCGAGCGGAATTCGTACTCAAAGCCAAAGCTGTCGAGGAAGCCGCGCAGACGGGCGTTGTTGTGGTGCCCAAAGCTCTCATGCGTGCCGAACGGGTCGGGGATGCGGGTCAGCGGCTTGCCCAGGTGGGCGGCGACCATCTCCTGGTTCGGGATGTTGGTCGGCACCTTGCGCAGGCCGTCCATGTCGTCGGAAAAGGCGCACAGCCGGGTCGGAATGTCGGGCGCCAGGATGTGGAAGGCCCGGCGCACCCAACTGGTCCGCGCCACCTCGCCGAACGTGCCGATGTGGGGCAGCCCGGACGGCCCGTAGCCGGTCTCGAACAGCACATACCCCTTGTCCGGCGTTTTGCCTTTCAAGCGCTTTTCCAGCAGCGTCTGGGCCTCCTGAAAGGGCCAGGCGTTGGACGAACGGGCGAGTTCGATCAGCTCTGCGGACAGCGGCTCTGTGGACATCGTTGGGTTCCGGTCAAGGGAGTGGTGAGAAGCAGTATTGGAAAGCGGGGAAGCTACGGCCATGTTCGCGACGCGTCAACGAACCATTGACCGACCCCCCCAATCCTGCTATTCAGCCTCCCCGCACAGATGGTCCGGCGTAGCTCAATGGCAGAGCATGCGACTGTTAATCGCAGGGTTGTAGGTTCGAATCCTACCGCCGGAGCCAATTTCCCCGATCAGCCCGCCAAGTCGTTCATCCCGGCGACGAAGGCATCGAAGTCCCGGCGGAATGCCGTCAGCGCTTCCTGCATCCGGACGACATTTTCTTCGACCAGAGCCGGCCTCAGATCTACCGCGTAGTGGTGCCGCACCAGATGGCGGAACTTGCGCAGGTCGTGCAGGATGTAGGCAGTCGTCTCTCCCACCACCGCCAGTCGGCCGCTGTCTGCCGGTTCAGACATTTGGGCGATAAGCGCGCCGTGCCAGTCGGCACCCCTGGGCAGAAAATCGTCCACATCGAGAGCGATGCGGCGCAGAACCATCTCTAGCCCTTCGTAGGTATCGGCCACGGTATTGGCCAGAAACGAGGCGCGCACATAGGCGCCTTCCTCGGTTTGCGTCACCGCTTTGCCGACCGCATCCAAAGACCGGGCGAATTCAAGCTCTGCCCGACGCAGGTCCTTTTCCGGCGCGATGAGATCAGGCCGCATGGTGCTTGACCTTCGCCAGCATGGAGTCCAGGACATGCGCGCGCAGGTACTTGGCCCACACCACATCCACTGGAAACCCTTTGGCTGCCTTTTCCGCCGCCAGCAGAACCGGCACGTCTTCAAGCCCGCCGTTGTCCAATACCAGGATATCCACGTCGGAATGCGCCCGCACCCGCCCCTCGGCCACGGACCCGGTGAGGACGGCATGGACGCCCATCTCCGCCAAGGTGCCCAGTACGTCATGGGCCACCCGCTCCGCCACCACGCGGCGGGCTTCGGCGCGGCGGCCAGATGGAGTGTCAAGACGGGTCAAGGCGCGTTTCTGATCCATGCCCTTGAAGGTAGTCTTCCCTCCTGACGCCTGCAAGCGCTTCCCCTGCTGACGCGGCGTCGCGTTCACGCTATGGTCCTGCCATGACGACGACGCCCGCACCCTCCGGCGAAGACCGCCGCATCCTTGTTCCCCCGGTGCCCGTGCTGGTGGCGGGGCTGCGCCATGCGGTCATCCTCACCCCCGACGGCGAACTGGCCCGGCTTGCCCCGCGCGATGCTGCCCGGCGGGCGCGGGACGAGCGGCCGATGGTGGTGCACATGCCGGCCACCACCTCACGTCTGGGCAACGCGGTCTTTGCCGGGCACGATATCCTGGAGCTTTACGCCTTCATCCGCCCGGCGCGCTTTTGCCTGCCAACGGCGCGCGGCGTGGTCGCCGGCCTCGGCCTACGCGTGCCGGCCGACGACGAAACGCTGTGCCTCGCCCTGGTCGAGTGCGTGCGCCGGCTGCTCAGCGAACTGGCCGCCCTGTCGCGCAAGGACACCGCGCACGCCCGGTCGGCCGCCTGGGCCATGGCGCGTGGCGGGTGGGCGTGGGGGCCGTCGGTGCTGGCCGCCCTCGGCGTGCATGGCGACATGCCCCACCGCGCCAACGTCAGCGCCGGGTTGCGGGTGTGGGAACGGCTGCCCGAGTTCTCGGAACATACCATCACCACCCCGCCCGGCAGCCATCCGGTGGACCCGGCCGAGGCCCGCGCCCGCCTGACCAAGCTGCTCGGCCCCAACGCCGAGGACCGTCCCCAGCAGGCCGATTTCGCCAGCGCCTGCGCCGCCGCCTTCGCCCCGCGCGATCAGGAGGGCCACCCGCGCTTTGTGCTGGCCGAGGCGGGAACGGGCGTTGGCAAGACCCTGGGCTACGTCGCCCCGGCCAGCGTGTGGGCGGAAAAAAACGAAGGCGCGGTGTGGATTTCCACCTACACCCGCAACCTGCAACGCCAGCTCGACACCGAACTGGACCGCCTGTACCCCGACGCCTCGGAAAAGCGCAAGCATGTGGTGGTCCGCAAGGGCCGCGAAAACTATATGTGCCTGCTCAATCTGGAGGAAGCTATCGGCCGCCTGGAAACCACCCCGGCCCACGCCACCGCGCTCGGCCTGATGGCCCGCTGGGCGCTGGCGACGCGGGACGGCGACATGGTCGGCGGCGACTTTCCGGGCTGGCTGGCCGATCTGGTCGGGCGGTCGCAGACCCTGGGCCTGATGGACCGCCGGGGCGAGTGCGTGTTCGCGGCCTGCCCGCACTACACCCGCTGCTTCATCGAACGCGCCGTGCGCAAGGCCAAGCGCGCCCGCATCGTGGTCGCCAACCACGCCCTGGTGATGATGCAGGCCGCATTGGGCGGCTCCTCCGACGAGGGCACCCTGCCGACCCGCTTCGTGTTCGACGAGGGCCACCATGTGTTCGACGCCGCCGACGGCGCCTTTTCCGCGCACCTCACCGGGATGGAAACCGCCGAACTGCGCCGCTGGCTGCTGGGGGCTGAGGAAACCGGGCGGTCGCGGGCGCGCGGCCTGAAGCGCCGGGCCGACGAACTGGTGACCGGCGACGACGACGCCATTACCGCCCTCGATTCGGTCCTCAACGCGGCGACCTGCCTGCCCGGTCCGCAATGGCACATGCGCCTGATCGACGGCGCCGCCCACGGCCCGACCGAACGGTTCCTGCACCACGTCCGCCAACAGGTCTACGCCCGCGCGCCGGACAGCCGCGGCCCCTATTCCCTGGAGTGCGAGGTGGTCGAGCCGGTGCCCGGCCTGGAGCCCGCCGCCGTCGAACTGGAACACGCCCTGGAGGCCCTGAGCAAGCCGCTGGGCGCCCTCATCAAGGCCCTGACCAAACGCCTGGACGACGAGGCCGAGGACCTGGACGCCGCCGCCCGCCTGCGCATCGAAAGCCTCGCCCGGTCCCTGGAGCGCCGCGCCCTGCTGCCGATCAAGGCCTGGCGGGCCATGCTCGACGGCCTGCGCGCCGACACCCCGCCCGACTTCGTGGACTGGTTCGCCGTGGACCGCAGCGACGGCCGCGATCTGGATGTCGGGATGCACCGCCACTGGATCGACCCCACCCGCCCGTTCGCCGGATCGGTTGCCGAGGCCGCGCACGGCGTGTTGATCGCCTCGGCCACCCTGCGCGACGGGTCGGGCGATGCCGAGGCCGACTGGCTGGGGGCGGAAGCCCGCACCGGCAGCTTGCACTTGCCCTCGCCGGCCACCCGCGCCGCCGTGGCGAGCCCTTTCCCGTACCCGGAAATCACCCGCGTCCTGGTCGTCACCGACGTGCGTAAGGACACCCTGGATCAGGTCGGCGCGGCCTATCGGGAACTGTTCCTGGCCGCTGGCGGCGGGGGGCTGGGCCTGTTTACGGCCATCTCCCGCCTGCGGGCGGTGCGCGAAAAGATCGCCGGGCCGCTTGATGACGCGGGGATTCCCCTCTACGCCCAGCATTGCGATGGCATGGACGTGTCCACCCTGGTCGATATCTTCCGGGCCGAGGAGGACGCTTGTCTGCTCGGCACCGACGCCGTGCGCGACGGCGTGGACGTGCCCGGCAATTCGCTGCGCCTGATCGTGTTCGACCGCGTGCCGTGGCCGCGCCCCGACATCCTGCACAAGGCCCGCCGCAACCACTTCGGCGGCCGCACCTACGACGACGCCATCACCCGTCTGCGCCTCAAGCAGGCCTTTGGCAGGTTGGTCCGCCGGGCCACCGACCGGGGCGTGTTCGTGCTGCTGGACCCCATGATGCCGACCCGCCTGCACGGCGCCTTCCCCGAGGGCGTCGAGGTCCAGCGCGTCGGTTTGGCCGAGGCGGTGCGCTTGACGCGGGAATTCCTGCGCCCTCCTGAAAAATGATATGCTGACCGCCATGCGCCTGACCCAGGACCAGATTGACGCCATCCGCATCAGCGTCGTTGAGGTTTTCGGCCCCGACGCCGAAGTGCGCCTGTTCGGCTCCCGCGTGGACGACACCAAGAAGGGCGGCGACATCGACCTCTACGTCGTCACCCCCGACCGCCCGGACGTGTGGGACGCCGAGATGCGTTTCAGCACCGCCTTGTGGCTGCGCTTGGGGGATCGCAAGATCGACATCCTGGCCCGCCAGCACAGCGAACCGCTCCCACCCATCCACAAGATCGCCGAACAGACGGGAGTGGTGCTGTGAGCAGCTCAGACGAGGCCCTCGCCGGCTCGCCCAACGGCGGTCCTGACGCGGATCCCCTTGCACCGAACGCCGAGCCCCGTCACCATCACCGTTCACTTTCCACAGGAGCCCTCCATGCCTACCGAACAGCACGTGATCGGTCCCCAGTCCGCCCTCATCTACACGATGGTTCTGGCGGCTGCGGCGGACAACGACATTTCCGACCGCGAGCTGAAGCTGATGGGGAACCTCATCAACACCCTGCCGGTCTTTGCCGAGTACGATTCGAAAAAGCTTCCCGTGGCGTGCGCCGACTGCGCCCGCCTGCTGGAGCACGAGGAGGGTCTTGAAACCGTCCTCGGCCTGGTCCGCGAGACTCTGCCGCCGCCGCTGCGGGAAACCGCATACCTGCTGGCCTGCGAAATCGCCGCCGTGGACCGTCACCTGGGCCAGGAGGAACTGCGTCTGTTGGAACTGATCCGCCACCGCCTGGACATCGACCGCCTGCACGCCGCCGCCCTGGAGCGCGCCGTCCGCGCCCGAATGGCGACCGTCTGATAATGGCGGAGGCCCGGAGAGTCGGCTTCATCGGCCTCGGCCTGATGGGCCGACCGATGAGCCGCAATCTGGCCGCCGGGAACGCGGTTGTCGCCTGGACCCGCGACCCCGCCAAACGGGCTGAAGCCGCTACCGACGGCCTTTCTGTCGTGGCCACCCCGCAAGGGGTGGCTGCGGCGGCCGACACCATCATCCTGATGCTGGCCGACACCCCGGCGGTCGAGGCGGTGGTGGCGACCCTGCTCCCCGTCCTCGGCCCCCGCCACCTCGTCATCGACATGGGCACCACAGCGCCCCAGGCCACCCAGGGCTTCGCCGCCCAGGTGGCCGAACGCGGCGCCCAGTGGCTCGACGCGCCCGTGTCCGGCGGCGAGGTCGGGGCGCGCGACGCCAGCCTGACCATCATGGCCGGCGGGACGCCCGACGCCTTCGCACGGGCCGAGCCGCTGTTTTGCATCCTCGGCCGCACCATCACCCACGTCGGCGGGGTCGGCGCCGGGCAGGTCGCCAAGGCCGCCAACCAGGTCATCGTCGGCATCACCATCGCCGCCGTGGCCGAAGCCCTCGCCATGGCCCGCCGCGCCGGGGTGGACCCGCTGGTCCTGCGCGACACCCTGATGGGCGGGTTCGCCGCCTCGCGCGTGCTGGATCTGCACGGCCGGCGCATGGCCACCGGCGACCTCGCCCCCGGTGCCAAGGCCACCACCCAGCGCAAGGACCTCGCCCAGGCCCTGGCCTTGGCCGACGACCTCGGCCTCGACATGCCGGTTACCCGCCTGACCCGCGACCTCTACGACCGTTTGATCGCCCAGGGCGACGGCGCGCTGGACCACGCGGCCCTCATCAAGCTGTTCGAGTAGGGGGCGGCAGGGGCGAAAGAATGCGGGCTCTGCCCGTACCCGCCAGGAGGCGCGGCCTTCTGGACCTCGGGAGTTAGGGATGCCAAGCCGCGCGCAGCGCATTAATTAAATGGTGAGAAAGTATCTGCCTGCGGCGCGAGAAAATCGCAGGATCCGTTCATGGGTTCAAAGGGCCAATGGCCCTTTGCGGGCCTGGGCAGCGCCCAGAACTTTCCTTCTTAATCCAACCCAGCATCCCACGCCGGTGCCCCGGCGAAGCGCTCGGCCAGGAAGTCCACGAAGGCGCGGACCTTGGGCGCCAACAGGCGGGCGTGGGGGTGGACGGCGTAGACGGCGGCTGTGGTGTCTTCCCACTGTGGCAGGACGCGGACCAAGCGGCCCTCGGCGAGGTCGGCGCCAACGAGGAACGAGGGGGTGTAGGCTACGCCCATGCCGCCCAGCAGGGCCGACCGCAGCACGTCGCCGTTGTTGGCGCGCAAGCGGCCGGTGACGAGAACCTCGACCGTGCGGCCGTCCGGCCCGGTCAACGGCCAGGTATCACCGCGCAACAGGTAGGAATAGAGCAGGCAGGCATGGTCGCGCAGATCCTCCGGCCGCTGCGGGGCGCCGTGGGCGGCGACATAGTCCGGGCTGGCCACCAGCAGGCGGCGCACTGGGGCGAGGCGGCGGGCGATCAGGCTGGAGTCGGGCAGGCGGCCGATGCGCACCGCCACATCAAAACCTTCCTCGACCAAGTCCACGAAGCGGTCGTTGAGGCCGAGATCCACGGACAGTTCGGGGTTGGCGTCCATGAAGGCGGGCAGCAGGGGACCCAGATGCTGCACCCCGAAGGACACCGGCGCGTTGACCCGCAGGACCCCGCGCGGCGCGGTGGACAGCCGGGATACGGCGGCTTCGGCTTCCTCGGCGTCGGCCAGGATGCGCACGGCGCGCTCAAAGAACGCGGTGCCGGCGTCGGTCAAGGCCAGCCGCCGGGTGGTGCGGTTGAGCAGCCGGGCGCCCAGGCGGTCCTCCAGCGCGGCCACCTGCTTGCTGACCGAGGATTTCGACAGGCCCAGCAGGCGGGCGGCGGCGGAGAAGCTTTCCTCCTCCACCACGCGGACGAACACGGCCATTCCCGACAGACGATCCATTATTCACCTCTCTGGCCAGGGCGCATCTCTCTGGTTGGCGCTTATAAGGAAACAATCTTATTCCAATCGCCTGGATTGTCCATGGATGGCGACAACCTACATGATGGGCAGAGACGTTAATCCTCTGAAAGCTGATTGGAGACTCCCATGCCCCGCGTCCTGGTTCTGTATTATTCCAGCTATGGTCACATCGAAACCATGGCCAATGCCGTGGCTGAAGGCGCCCGTCAGGTCGCCGGTGCCGAGGTGGTGGTCAAGCGCGTCCCCGAACTGGTCCCGGCCGAGGTTGCCCAGAAAAGCGGCTTCAAGCTCGACCAACCGGCCCCCATCGCCGATCCGGCCGAACTGGCCGACTATGATGCGATCATCTTTGGCACCGGCACGCGGTTCGGCATGATGACCTCGCAGATGCGCAACTTCCTGGACCAGACCGGCGGCCTGTGGGCCAAGGGTGCGCTGATCGGCAAGGTCGGTGGCGTGTTCACGTCAACCGCCTCGCAGCACGGCGGCCAGGAAAGCACCATCTTGTCGTTCCACACCACGTTGTTGCACCAGGGCATGGTCATCGTCGGCTTGCCCTACAGCTTTCAGGGCCAGATGACCCTGGACGAGATTGTCGGCGGCAGCCCCTACGGTGCCTCGACCATCGCAGGGGGTGACGGCAGCCGCCAGCCATCGGCAATCGAATTGGACGGCGCGCGGTTCCAGGGCCGCCACACGACGGAAATCGCCGCAAAGCTGCACGGCTAATCATTGGAGGAGACTACGATGGGCCTGTTGGTAGACGGCATCTGGACCGACCAATGGTACGACACCGAGGCGACCGGCGGCCGGTTTGAGCGGCAGGACAGCCGGTTCCGCGACTGGGTGCGGGCCGATGGCGAGACGCCCTATGCCCCGGAGGCCGGGCGGTATCACCTGTATGTGTCGCTGGCCTGCCCGTGGGCCCATCGCACCCTGATCTTCCGCGCCCTCAAGGGTCTGAAGGATGCCATCACCGTTTCGGTGGTGGAACCATTGATGCTGGAGAACGGATGGGAGCTTGCTCCCGGCGCTGACCCGGTCAACAACGCGCGGTTCCTGCACGAGGTCTACACCGCCGTCGAACCCGACATGACCGGCCGCGTGACCGTGCCGGTTCTGTGGGATCGCAACACCGCGACCATCGTCAGCAACGAGTCGGCCGATATCATCCGCATGTTCAACGCCGAGTTTGCGCCGCTGTCGAGCGGCCCGGACTTCTATCCGCCCGACCTGCGCGCCGAGATCGACGCGATCAACGCGCGGGTCTATGACACCGTGAACAACGGCGTCTATAAGGCTGGCTTCGCCACCACGCAGCAAGCGTACGAAGACGCCTTCGACGCCCTGTTCAACAGTCTGGAGTGGCTGGACGACCTGTTGTCCATGCGCCGCTACGTGGCCGGCGACCGCATCACCGAAGCCGACTGGCGGCTGTTCACCACGCTGGTTCGGTTCGATCCGGTCTACCACGGCCACTTCAAGTGCAACGCCAAGCGCATCGTCGATTTCCGCCACCTTGGCGGCTACGTGCGCGAACTGTACCAGGTGCCCGGCGTCGCGGAGACTGTGGATTTCCGCCACATCAAGACCCACTACTACGGCAGCCACCGCACCATCAACCCGACCGGCATCATCCCCAAGGGGCCGGTTCTTGACCTTATGGCGCCGCATCTGCGGGCGTAGGTGAGTTGTTGCGGGGGCGGATTGAGCCCGGAATGGGGCTTGCCGTCTTGAAGTCCCGCCCGAAAAAAAACCGCCCTGCCTGGGGTTACCGGGCAGGGCGGCGGGACTGTGGGTCAAACCTTACTTCTTGGTGCCGTCGAGGGCGAAGGTTTCGACCTTGGCGTCCTTGCGCAGGCCGGCGAGGACTTCGGTGACGGCGTCTTCGGCCAACTGGGCGCGCAGGTCTTCCTTGGCGTCCTCGAAGGTCGGCGGCTCGGCGGTGCGGCGGTCCTCGACCTTGATGACGTGCCAGCCGAACTGGGTCTTGATCGGGGTCTCGGTCACTTCGCCGGGCTTCATGGCAAAGGCGGCTTCGGCAAATTCGGGGACCATGGTGCCCTTGGTGAACCAGCCCAGGTCGCCGCCCTGCGGGCCGGACGGGCCGGTGCTCTTTTCCTCGGCCAGCTTGGCGAAGTCGGCGCCCTTCTTGACCTCGGCGATGACGGCCTTGGCGGCGTCTTCATCTTCCAGAAGGATGTGGCGGGCCTTGACCTCCTCCTCGGGCGGGGTGTCCTTGACCATGCGGTCATAGGCTTCCTTCAGCTTGGCGTCGGTCAGGGTCTTTTCCACGGCGCGCTGGAGGAAGGCGCGCTGCACCAGTTCCTGGCGGACCTGCTCAAGCTGCTTGATGACTTCGGGATCCTTCTCAAGACCGGCCTTCTTGCCGGCCGAGGTCAGCAGCTTCTGGTCGATGGCACGGTCGAGCAGCCCTTCGTAGACGGCCTCCAGCGGCATCATGGCGAGCTGGGGGACCTGCTGGCCGACACGGGCCTTCATGGCCTCCAGGTCGGACCGCTTGATCTTTTCACCGTTGACCACGGCAACCACTGGGTCGGCGTCGGCGGCCAGGGCGGGAACGGACGACAGCGAGGCAAAACCGATCCCGGCGGCAACCAAAGCGGCCAGGGCGGCGTGACGCAGAACGGCGTGCGACATGAAGTTTCCTTATGGGTGTCTGAAGAGAATCGGTCGCCACCAGACCACACTTTTTAGGCGTTCGCAAGATACGCCCCCCCTTTATGGCCGGTTACGTCTGCGTCCCCGACATGCTAATCCTTCGCCGCTGGCAATAACCCTATCGTTGGTGTACGTTTTTTCTCTTGGGTTTTGTAATAGGGAATGTGGGCAATGGGACGTTCGGGCATCTTGGTCAAGCTGCTGTCCATTGCCGCGTTGGCGTTGGTGGGGTTCGTCATCCTGTCCTGGGTGGCGTTGGGTCATCTGCATCAGTCCATGCTGGACGAGCGCGTGACAAAGGTCGCGGCGCTGACCGAAGTGGCCCGTGCCACCATTCAGTCCTTCCACGACCGCTCCAAGGCAGGCGAGTTCGACGAGGCCACCGCCAAGGCCCAGGCCATCGAAACCTTGCGCCCGGTCCGTTATCAGGGGCAGGAGTATTATTTCGTTTATGACTTCCAGGGCGTCAACGTCCTGTTGCCACCCCGGCCCCAGAGCGAAGGGACCAACATGATGGAGGTGAAGGACGCCAACGGCGTGCCCTTTATCCGTCAGTTGGTGGATGGCGCCAAATCCGGGTCCGCTCAGGTGTTCTACATGTTTCCCCGCGCCGGTTCCGACGAGGCCATCGCCAAGGTCTCGGTGAGCATGGCCTATGCGCCCTGGTCCTGGGTGGTGGGAACCGGCCTCTATCTCGACGATCTCGACGCCGAGTTCCGCGCCGCCGCGTGGCGGTTCGGCCTGATTGCCCTGGGCGTGATTCTGGTGGTGCTGGTGCTGGTGGCGGTGCTGGCCCGCAACATCGTCACCCCCATCACCCATCTGGTGGATGTGACCCAGCGTCTGGCCCAGAACGATTTCAGCGTTGACGTGGAACATACCAACCGCCGTGACGAGATCGGGAGCTTGAACCGCGCCATCGGAGTGCTGCGCGACGAGGCCATGCAGTTGATCGCGATGCGCGCCCAACAGACGGAAACGGAGGTCCTGGCCACGGCCCAGCGGCGCGACGCCCGTCTCAAGCTGGCCAATGACATTGAGGCCTCCATCAAGCGGGTCTCCGACGTTCTGGGGGCGGCCGTCTCGGACATGGAGGGTGCCGCCGGCGTCGTCTCGGGGGCGGTACGCAGCGCCGGGGATCAGGCAACGGAAGTGGTGGCGGTGGCCAAGCAGGCCTCGGCCAATGTGGGCACGGTGGCCGCCGCCGCCGAGGAGCTTTCCGCCTCGATCCACGAGATATCCGAACAGGTCCAACGCTCGTCGTCCATGTCGGGGCAGGCGGTGGCCGAGGCCGAGCGCACCGACGCCCTGGTGGCGGGGCTGGCCGAGGCGGCGGGCCGCATCGGCGAGGTGGTGACCCTGATCCACGATATCGCGTCCCAGACCAACCTTCTCGCCCTCAACGCCACCATCGAGGCGGCGCGGGCCGGTGAGGCGGGCAAGGGCTTCGCGGTGGTGGCGGACGAGGTCAAGACCCTGGCCAACCAAACGGCGCGGGCCACCGAGGAGATTTCCACCCAGGTGGGAGCGGTGCAGGCCCGCACCGAGGAGGCGGTGGCGGCCATTCGCGGCATCCGCGGCATCATCGGCACCCTGAACGAGATCGCTAGCGCCATCGCGGCGGCGGTGGAGGAACAGGGCGCCGCGACCGCCGAGATCGCCCGCAACGTCCAGGAGGCGGCAGCGGGGACCCAGGAGGTCACGACCGTGCTGGGCGAGCTTTCCGCCGCCACCGCCGAGGCGGGAGGCAGTGCCGAGCAGGTGCAGGACATCGCGGGCCGCCTCAGCACCGAGGCCGACAAGTTGAAAAGCGAGATCCACGACTTCATGAATTCCATGCGCGCCGAATAATATTCCAGGGCCATCGGGCTCCTGTCGCATGGGCCAAGCGCGCGAAGCCCATACCCGCGCCTGAGGGCCACGTCAACAAGCCGATTCGTTGACACGCTTGTCTGGTCGCTCTATGTCTGTCACGGTCCCGGAAAGGCTCTGACCTTGGATTCCGCCGGGGCCTTCGTCCTTCGGTTTCAGCCATTTCTGAGGTCTGCATGATCGGCGCCATCGCCAAGCGGCTGTTCGGGTCCGCCAATGACCGTTTTATCAAGTCCCTGCGCAAGACGGTAGACGCGATCAATGCGCTGGAACCGGACCTGGAAGCGCTGTCCGACGACGCGTTGCGCGGCCGCACCGTCTGGTTCCGCGAGCGCCTGGCCAAGGGGGAAACCCTGGACGGCCTGATGGTCGAGGCCTTCGCCACCGTGCGCGAGGCGGCCAAGCGAACGCTCGGTCAGCGGCACTATGACGTGCAGATGATGGGCGGCATCGTGCTGCACCAGGGCAAGATCGCCGAAATGAAGACCGGCGAAGGCAAGACCCTGGTGGCGACGCTGGCGGTCTACCTCAACGCCTTGTCGGGCAAAGGCGTCCACGTCGTTACGGTCAACGACTATCTGGCCAAGCGCGACAGCGGTTGGATGGGGCAGGTCTATCGCTTCCTCGGCCTGAGCGTTGGCGTGATCGTCCATGAACTGACCGACACCGAGCGCCAGGACGCCTACGCCTGTGACGTGACCTATGGCACGAACAACGAGCTGGGCTTCGACTACCTGCGCGACAACATGAAATTCCGCCTGGAGGACATGGCACAACGGCCATTCTCCTACGCCATCGTTGACGAGGTCGACTCCATCCTGGTGGACGAGGCGCGCACGCCGCTGATTATCTCCGGCCCCAGCGAGAGCGCGACCAACCTCTATGCGGCGGTCGATCAAGTCATTCGTGGCGTTGATCCCTCGCACTACGAGAAGGACGAGAAGGCCCGCACCGTCACCTTCACCGACGAGGGCACCGAGGCGCTGGAGCAGACGCTACGCGACGCCGGACTGTTGGAGGAGGGCAACCTCTACGACATCAACAACGTCACGCTGGTCCACCACGCCAACCAGGCGCTCAAGGCGCACGCCCTGTTCACCCGCGACGTGGACTACATGGTCAAGGACGGCAAGGTCGTCATCATCGACGAGTTCACCGGCCGCATGATGGAAGGCCGCCGCTACTCCGAAGGCCTGCATCAGGCGCTGGAGGCCAAGGAAGGCGTCGAGATCCAGGCCGAGAACCAGACCCTGGCCTCGATCACCTTCCAGAACTTCTTCCGCCTCTATCCCAAGCTGGCCGGCATGACCGGCACGGCGATGACCGAGGCCGGCGAGTTCGCCGAGATCTATGGCCTCGAAGTGGTGGAAATCCCGTCCAATCGCCCGCAGAGCCGCGTTGACCAGTCCGACGAGGTGTACCGCACGGCGCGTGAAAAGTACGACGCCGTCGCCAAGCTGATCGAGGACTGCCACAAGCGCAACCAACCCTGTCTGGTCGGCACCACGTCCATCGAGAAGTCGGAATATCTGGCTGACCTGCTGCGCAAGAAGATGAAGATCAAGCCGCAGGTCCTCAACGCCCGCTATCACGAACAGGAAGCCTACATCATCGCCCAGGCCGGCGTGCCCGGCGCGGTGACCATCGCCACCAACATGGCCGGTCGCGGCACCGACATCCAACTCGGCGGCAACCTGGAAATGCGGGTGTGGAAGGACCTCGGCGTCGAGCCGGGCGGTCTGCCCAAGGACGATCCGCGCGTCGCCGACATCATCGCCGACATCGAGGCCAAGAAGCAGGAAGCCCTGGCCGCCGGCGGCCTCTACGTCATCGGCACCGAACGCCACGAAAGCCGGCGCATCGACAACCAGTTGCGCGGCCGTTCGGGCCGTCAGGGCGACCCCGGCGGATCGTGCTTCTTCCTGTCCCTCGAAGACGACCTGATGCGCATCTTCGGGTCCGACCGCATGGACGGCATGCTCCGCAAGTTCGGCCTTGAGGAAGGGGAGGCCATTGTCCACCCCTGGATCAACAAGGCCCTGGAAAAGGCGCAGCAGAAGGTCGAGGCCCGCAACTTCGAGGCCCGCAAGTACGTCCTGAAGTTCGACGACGTCATGAACGACCAGCGCAAGGTGGTGTACGAACAGCGCCGCGAACTGATGCAGGCCGCCGATGTTGCCGAAGACCTCGTCGAAATGCGCGAGGAAGTGGTTGAAACCCTGGTCCATCGCGCCATCCCGCCCAAGCTGATGGCCGAGCAGTGGGACGTGAAGGGCCTGCAGGAAGAGTGCGTGCGGGTGTTCAACCTCGACCTGCCGATTGCCGCCTGGGCGGCCGAGGAAGGCATCGCCGAGGAGGAAATCCGCGACCGCGTGATGGCCGCCGTCAACGCCAAGCTGGCCGCCAAGGCCGCCAACTACGGCCCCGAAACGTGGCGCATGGTCGAAAAGAGCATCCTGTTGCAGATGCTCGACCAGACCTGGAAGGAGCACCTGCTCCACCTCGACCACCTGCGCCAGGGCATCAACCTGCGTGCCTATGCCCAGCGCGACCCGCTCAACGAGTACAAGAGCGAGGCGTTCGAGCTGTTCCAGGCCATGCTGGCCCACCTGCGCGAACGGGTCACCCAGGTCCTCTGTCTGGTCGAAATGCAGACCCAGCCGCGCGAGGAGGACCTGGCCGCCGCCCGTGCCCAGCAGGACATGCGCATGGAGCACCAGGAACCCGAACCCGCTGTTGGCGGCGGCCCGGTGCCCGGCATCGCCCCATCCGCCACCATCCACAACCCCGCCGTGGCCGAAGCCGACCGCGACCCCAGCCGCCCCGAAACCTGGGGCCGCGTGTCGCGCAACGAGGTCTGCCCCTGTGGGTCGGGCAAGAAGTACAAGCACTGCCACGGCGCGACGGCGTAAGCCGTCCGGGGGGCGGGAAGGGGAGGGGCGCCGAGACGCGCTTGCCGTCCGCCGCGCGCAGAGTTACCTTCGCGCGACTCCTGCACCCAGCACGCCCGCTTGGCGGAATCGGTAGACGCAGCGGACTTAAAATCCGCTTTCCCTAGGAAGTGCCGGTTCGAGTCCGGCAGCGGGCACCAGCCGGGTCGAGAGTTCGCTCATCATTATCGCTTGCATACCCGAAGACGCCGCCAACCACTCCGCTGAGCAAAACGCCCCGGCCGCCATGGTCCGGGGCGTTTGCGTCTGGCCCCTTCGCAGGTGCACAATACTGCGGCCTATTTCCTGCGCACGTCCTCTTTTTATGCATAAATATTAGGCTGATTTCTCTGCACATAAATTCATCATCATCTTCTTTATTCGCCCATTGCGCTGATTCTGCACGCGGAATCGCTGTCCGGAGATTCTGGCACGAGTCTTGATAAGGGCACCTCGGGTTCTTCCGGCGGGTCTGCCAGCCATGCGCGACCGCCAAGACAAATAATCGAGGGGTGATCTTCATGAAACTCGTCATGGCCATCATCAAGCCGTTCAAGCTGGATGAAGTGCGCGAAGCGCTGACACCGCTTGGAGTCCAAGGCTTGACCGTGTCCGAGGTCAAAGGCTTCGGGCGCCAGAAGGGGCAGACCGAGATCTATCGCGGCGCTGAATACCAAGTCAGCTTCCTGCCCAAGGTGAAGATCGAGGTCGCGGTCAAATCCGAACTGGCCGATCAGGTCGTCGAAACCATTTGCAACGCCGCCAAGACCGACAAGATCGGCGACGGCAAGGTGTTCGTGTTCGACATCACCAAGGCCGTCCGCATCCGCACGGGTGAAACCGACGACGACGCGCTCTAGGTTAGAGGATAGCTTCATGAACAAGATCAAGACTTTCTCTCTGGCCGCAGGCGCCGCGTTGGCGACGCTGGGCGTGGCCGGTCCGGCCTTTGCCGAGGTGTCCGGCGAAACCGCCTACATTTTCAACACGTTCTCCTTCCTGATCAGCGGCGTGCTGGTGTTCTGGATGGCGGCGGGCTTTGCCATGCTCGAAGCCGGGCTGGTGCGCACCAAGAACACCACGATGCAGTGCACAAAGAACATCGCGCTCTTTGCCATCGCCTGCATCATGTACTACCTGCTTGGCTACAACCTGATGTACAGCGGTGTCGATGGCGGCTTCATCGGCTCGTTCGCGCTGTGGGGGGCTGATGACTCGGCTGCCGCCGGCGGTAACTTCGAGGCCAATTATGCGGCTGGCTCCGACTGGTTCTTCCAGGTCGTATTCGTCGCCACCGCCGCCTCCATCGTATCCGGCGCCGTGGCCGAGCGCATGAAGCTGATGCCCTTCCTGGTCTTCGTGCTGGTCCTGACCGCGCTGATCTACCCGATCCAGGGGTCCTGGACGTGGGGTGCCGGCTGGCTGTCCGAAATGGGCTTCGTCGACTACGCCGGGTCCTCCATCGTGCACTCCGTGGGGGGCTGGGCCGCGCTGACCGGCGCCGTCATCCTGGGCGCCCGCAAGGGCAAGTACGGCACCGACGGTCGCGTGCACCCCATCCCTGGGTCCAACCTGCCGCTCGCCACGCTGGGCACCTTCATCCTGTGGATGGGCTGGTTCGGCTTCAACGGCGGGTCGGTTCTGGCCCTGGGTGCCGCCGACAGCGCCATCGAGATGTCCAACGTCTACGTGAACACCCTTCTGGCCGCCGCTGGTGGCGTGCTGGCCGCCATCGTGCTGACCCAGGTCCTGTACAAGAAGATCGACCTGACCATGCTGCTCAACGGCGCGCTGGCCGGTCTGGTGTCCATCACCGCTGACCCCGCCTCTCCGACGCCGGGCTTTGCCATCCTGATCGGTGCGGTCGGCGGCATCATCGTGATCTTCGCCGTGCCTCTGCTCGACAAGCTCAAGATTGACGACGTGGTCGGCGCCATCCCGGTTCACTTGGTGGCCGGCATCTGGGGCACCCTGGTGGTTCCGGTGACCAACACCGACGCGACCTTTGGTGTGCAGATCATCGGCATCGCGGCCATCGGCGCCTTCGTGATCGTCGCTTCGGGCATCACCTGGATGGTGCTCAAGGCCACCGTCGGCCTGCGGGTCGGCGAGGAAGAGGAAATGATCGGTCTCGACAAGGCCGAGCTGGGCCTTGAGGCCTACCCTGAGTTCGGCTCCGGTTCCAAGGCCATGTAATCTGCGGTTCCTGGTTCCCGAGCACTGCCACACGGCCCGGAAGTCCACTTCCGGGCCGTGCCCAATGTGAAAGCCTGGGCCCGGAAGTCCACTTCCGGGCCGTGCCCAACGCGAAAGCCTGGGGGCATATCGAAGACTCACCTTGACGGGGTCCGGCCTGGCAGGTAGAAACGCTGCCTTCAGGACTATGTGTCCGCCCCGTTTCATTCAAGAAGCTTAGAAAAGAGGACGAAGCCATGGCCCGTCGTTGTGTCGTAACCGGCAAGGGCGTTCAGACCGGCAACAACGTCAGCCACGCCCACAACAAGACCCGGCGGCGTTGGCTGCCCAACCTGCAGGTCAGCTCGCTGGTCAGCGAGTCGCTGGGTGAAATGGTGAAGGTGCGTGTCTCGACCAACGGTCTGCGTACCATTGAACACCGCGGTGGCATTGACGCCTTCCTGATCGGCACTCCGGCGGTCGAACTGACCCCCGATCTGCGCCGCTACAAGAAGCGCGTCGAGCAGGCCAAGGCTGCCGCCTAAAAGGCAGCCTGAACCGCACGGCCTGAAAGGCCCGGCTCCGCTTCATGCGGGCCGGGCCTTTGGTCGTTGGGCTACGGGCCTATGGACCGGAACATTGCGCAGGGGGGCTTCTGGGCCGCATGAACACCATGAACGACACGCCACTGTTCCTGGACCACCACCCCTATTTCACCGATGGCGCCTTGTGGTCGGCCGAGGGATGGTATTTCGACGAGTCGGGCCATATGATCCGCTGCCGGGGATGGACGCGGGTGCGCCGGGCGCGCGACGTGTGGACCGTTTCCAGCGAACTGCGCCTGGACCTGTTCGAACCCGACCCCATCGCCCTGCGCAGCGTGCTCAGCCTGACGCCCCCGACATCGGGCGACCGCGAGGCGTTCTGGAGCGCCGAGAACCCGGTGCTGGGCGGCTTCGCCGGACGGTTCACGGCGGTCGGCGACACCCTCATGTCCATTGGCTTCTCCGAAGATGGCCTCTATCAGGCGGTGGAAATGTTCATCCTGGGCGAAGGCGATGAATACTACGCCCGTGGCACCCTGGCCCGTGAAAGCGAAACCCTGGGCGCCTGGGCTGTCACGTTGACCGCTGAGACGGTATCGTAAGCATTTGTTGACATGCGCGGGCTGCCGCCCGACCCGCTCCTCCTTTTCTTTCTCCAAGAAAACAAGAGAGGTCTGGAGATCCCTCCAGGCCGGCGGCAGCCATCCGCGCCAGCGGATCAGGGATGGATGCCGCCCTAACCAAAGAGGCCCCCTACCCTCCTTCTGATATTCGGCCGGTCGTGACCGGGCAGCCGTTTCCCACTGAGGACCGGCGTGCATGGGAGGCTGTGGTGGACATACGGCGCGATATCGGCGCGTTCACCTTCCGGTGCCGGCTGTTTTTTCTGTACCTTCCGGCGCTGGGCGTGGCCATGCTGGTGGTGCCGCTGATCGTTCTGGTGCGCGCCTGGGCCGATCCGGGGCCGAGTGTCCATGCCGAAGCCGGCCATGTCATCCTCAATGGCCCGATCGAGGCGCACACGGCGCCGCAGTTCATGTGGGCGGTCACGCGGGCCAAGCGCCTGGGCGGTCCCGGCGCCGAACTGGTGGTCGAACTGAACAGCCCCGGTGGCGCCCTGACCGCCGCAGAAGCCATGGGCTGGGTGTTGCGCCGCGCCGCCGCCGATGGCCCGGTGCGTGTCGTGGTTCCGGCTGGTGCTGCGTGCCAGTCGGCCTGCACGGTGGTGTTCGTGGCCGCCGACCGGCGCGAGGTGGATCCCACCTCCCACTTCATGTTCCACCTGCCCGACGCCCCGGAAGGCGCCAGCCCCACCCTGCGCTGGGTGGTGCGCGCCATCGAACGGGTCTTTCAGGGCTACACCCGGCTGCTGGAGGACACCAGCCCGGCCCTGGTGCGCTACATGGTCAGCCAGGGCGTGTTCCACTACCGCCTGGACTGCCACCTGTTCGGCGCCGAACTGGGCCGGGCCTTTCCCGAGTTCACGACAGTGCGCCCCATCGCCCCGACCATCCACATTCCGCCTGAACAACACGCTATCTCGACCCTGATCTTCCGCACGCGCCACACCTGCAATTCGCTGGACGACGTGCCATTGGACGGAACACCTAGGCCGGGACAGGTTCAGGAAGCTACGCGGTCGTGAGATGGGTAAGATGGGGCCAGCCCCATGCCCCGCCGGGGCCATTGGCCCCGAACCCCTTGACTCTGGTCAATGCTGATCCTTGCGACACAGGCAAAAACCGCTAGCATTTAGGGCGCTGCGCGCGGCCATGAACCGCCGTCCGATGACCCGAGGTCCAGGAGACCGAGTCTCCTGGCGGGCGCGGGCAGAGCCTGCAATCTTCAGGGATCGACGAACATCACATGCCACGCGGGGAGGCGAAGATGATGATGATGACCATCAGGAGCACGGTCAGCGCCAAGCCGATGTAGACTATCCAGCCGGCTTGCAAGTACAAGGCGGCGACGAAAGCCCCAAGGTGCAGCAGCAGCCCGACCAGGGCGATGGCCATGATGCCCAGGGTGCGGCCGGTGCCGGCCCAGACGTCGGTGGCCGGGGCGTCTTGGCCGCCCAGTTCATAGCGGCGGCCAGGGCCGGGACGCTCAACGAAGGCCGGCGGAGGGCCGCCGTGGGATGCGGCGCGGCCGGCAAGGAAGATGCCGGTTGCCGCGAGTGCCGCGAACAGGGCCAGGAACGCCCAGGACATGTACGGTGAACTCTGCGAGGCCACCGCCGCGCCATACAGGCTGGCCAGGGCCACCACGGCCAGGATCACGCCGATCAACCATGTCTTCACTGCCCGCTCTCCTTCGCTGCCAGGGCTTCACGCCGGGGTCATACGAAGGGAACGCCCAAGGCGCCGTCGGAGGTCCGTCACATCACCGGGTGGTTGCCGCTGCGGCGGTCGGCCATGGTGCGCGGGCCTTCCTCCTCGAACAGGGCGGCGAGCTGCTTGAGCACGGTGCCGCCCAGTTCCTCGGCGTCCATGATGGTCACGGCGCGGCGGTAGTAGCGGGTGACGTCGTGGCCGATGCCGATGGCCAGCAGGTCGACCGGGCTGCGCGTCTGGATGTAGTCGATGACGTCGCGCAGGTGGCGTTCCAGGGTGTTGCCGGGGTTGACCGACAGGGTCGAGTCGTCCACCGGGGCGCCGTCGGAAATCACCATCAGGATGCGCCGCTGTTCGGGGCGGCCGATCAGTCGGTTGTGGGCCCACAGCAGGGCCTCACCGTCGATGTTCTCCTTCAGGATGCCTTCCTTGAGCATCAGGCCAAGGTTCTTGCGGGCCCGCCGCCAGGGCGTGTCGGCCGCCTTGTAGATGATGTGGCGCAGGTCGTTTAGGCGCCCCGGGGTGGGCGGCTTGCCGGCCTTGATCCAGGCCTCGCGGGCCTTGCCGCCCTTCCATTGGCTGGTGGTGAAGCCGAGGATTTCGACCTTCACGCCGCAGCGTTCCAGGGTGCGGGCCAACAGGTCGGCGCTCATGGCGGCTACGGTGATGGGGCGGCCGCGCATGGAGCCGGAGTTGTCGATCAACAGGCTGACCACGGTATCCCGGAACTCGGTGTCCTTTTCCATCTTGTAGGACAGCGAATGCGTCGGGTTGGCGACCACGCGGGCCAGCCGCGCGGCGTCAAGGAACCCTTCCTCCAGGTCGAACTCCCACGACCGCAGTTGCTTGGCCATCAGGCGGCGTTGCAGGCGGTTGGCAAGCCGGGTGATGACGCCTTGCAGATGGGAAAGCTGCTGGTCGAGCTGGAAACGCAGGCGGGCCAGTTCCTCGGCATCGCACAGGTCCACCGCGTCACGCACCTGATCGAACTGGGTGGTGAACGGCTTGTAGATTTGGAACTCGCTGGAGTTATGGCCGGGGCGCGGGCGGGTCGGCTCGCTCTCGCCGCCCGGTTCGTCGGCGCTCTGGCCGGGGGCGGCGGAGTCGCTGCTGTCCTCGCCGCTGTGCTCGCTGGACTGCGCCTCGCTGGAGCCGCCGTCGGAGGCACCCTGTTCCGGTTCGGGAGCGGCCTGGGAGCCGCCTTCCTGCTGCTGCTCGGACTCGGTTTCCTCGTCCTGCTGGGCGTCGCTGGCTTCGTTGTCGGCCTGCTCGGCCTCCTCGCGCTCGACCTCGGCGGCGTCGTCGGGCTCCAAGGCCAGGGCCTCGATGAGCTGGCGGGCGGCGTCGGCGAAGGCCCGCTGGTTGTCCAGGGACTCGAGCAGGCGGTCGAGATACGGCCCGGCTTTGCCCAGATCGCCGCTCCACAGGTCCACCACATGCTGCATGGCCGGGCCTGCGGGCAGCGCACCGAAACGATGGTGGGCGGCCATGCGCAGAGCGTCGGACAGCGGCACGGCCGACGCGTCGGTAACCTTGTCGAGCCCTTCGGCCTTCAGCCGGGCCTCGATGGCCTGCGCGATGTTGAGGGCCGACCCCTTGAGACGCTGGCCGCCGATGGCCTCGACACGGGCCTGCTCCAGGGCGTTGTAGACCTCCTTGGCGTCGGCGCTGAGCGGCAGGCGGCGGGCGTGCACCCGGCCGTCGTGGTGGCGCAGACGCAGGGCCAGGCTGTCGGCGGTGCCGCGCAGCCGGGCGACCTGTTCGGGGTCGAGCTTGCTGGGCGGCAGGGGTAGGCGGGCCTGGTTGCCGCTGACCGCCGCCGACTGGCTATAGGTCAGGGGCGTGTAGGCGACCTGGAGGTCCTTGCGCCCGCCGATCGCCCGCACGCACGCCGTGGTGGCCCGTTTCAGGGCCTCCACCGGCGTTTCTCCGCCCATGATGCGCGCCGCCGTGCGCTCGGCACGGCGGTGGTCGCCATCGGACTGCGGCCGATGGGACGGGCGTTGGGGAGGGCGTGGCGGGGGAGGTGGGCGGTGACGCGTGTCCATCAGGACCTCTAGGTTCAGGGCATCGCCGCGCGAATGGCCGATTCGGGCAGGTCGATGCCGAAGCAGCGCTGGTAATACTCGGCCACCACCGGGCGTTCCGTCTCGTCGCATTTGTTCAGGAAGGTGACCTTGAAGGCATAGGACACGTCCTTGAAAATGATCGCGTTTTCGGCCCAGGTCAGCACGGTGCGCGGGCTCATGACGGTCGAGATGTCACCGGCGATGAAGCCTGCCCGCGTCATGTCGGCCACGGCGACCATGGACGACAGGGTCTGGCGGCCCTTGGGGTTGTCGTAGTCCGGCTGCTTGGCGGCGACGATGGCGACCTCTGCGTCGTGCTCCAGGTAGTTCAGGGTGGCGACGATGTTCCAACGGTCCATCTGGCCCTGGTTGATCTGCTGGGTGCCGTGGTAGAGGCCGGTGGTGTCGCCCAGGCCGATGGTGTTGGCGGTGGCGAACAGCCGGAACGACGGGTGCGGACGCACCACCTTGTTCTGGTCGAGCAGGGTCAGCTTGCCTTCGACCTCCAGCACGCGCTGGATGACGAACATCACGTCGGGGCGGCCGGCGTCGTATTCGTCGAACACCAGGGCGCAGGGGCGCTGCAACGCCCACGGAAGGATGCCTTCGCGGAATTCGGTGATCTGCTGGCCGTCGCGCAGGACGATGGCGTCCTTGCCGATCAGGTCGATACGGCTGACGTGGCTGTCCAGGTTGATGCGGATGCACGGCCAGTTCAGGCGGGCGGCGACCTGTTCGATGTGGGTCGACTTGCCAGTCCCGTGGTAGCCCTGGACCATGACCCGCCGGTTGAAGGCGAATCCCGCCAGGATGGCCAGGGTCGTCTCGCGGTCGAACAGGTAGTTCGGGTCGAGGTCGGGGACGTGGTCCGACTTCGTGCTGAACGCGGGGACCGTCAGGTCGGAGTCGATGCCGAACACCTCCCGCACCGCGACTGTGGTATCGGGCTTGTCCAAAGTCATGTTCGCGCCGGCCTCCATGATGCTCCTCGGGTCCGTGGTGTCGGGGATCGGGTGACTGTAACGGATTGCGCCGCCCTTTGGTTAGGCATTTAGGGCATTGAGCAGGGTTTTGTAAGCCTCGTTGATATCTTTCAGCCGTTCTTCGGCCGCCTTGTCGCCCAGGTTGACGTCGGGGTGATGAATCTTCACCAGCGCCTTGTAGCGGCTCTTAAGCTCGTCCTTGGTGAACGGCAGGTCCATGTCCATGATGCGCAGGGCGCGTTCCTCGGGCGCATCGGGGCGCCGGGGCGGGGCGTCGCGGCGGGCGTTGTGGCGGCCGTCGAAGCCCTCTTCGTTGAACACCCGGAAGGGGTCCTTGACCCGCGGGTCCTTCCACGCCGGGCGGGCGCCCAGGGTGCCCAGCTTCCACGACGGGCGCTGCCAGCAGGTGTCGCGGCGGATTTCGTCCTCCACCTCGCGGTCGCTCATGCCCTGGTAGTAGTTCCAGCGCTTGTTGTAATCGCGCACATGGTCCAGGCACAGCCACATGTAGTCCCGCAGGGATCGGTCGCGCGGGGCCTTGTGCTCGCCTGCCGCCGTGCAGCCGGGCCACTCGCAGGTGTGCGCGACGGGCTCCTCCGGGGCGGAGCGCCCGCCCGGTCGGCCAAACGGTTCAGGGATGTGCTTTCTGGCTTTCATCGGCCCACTATGCGATGCCGGCCGGCCGCGCGCAACGGGATGCGGCGCCCCACGGGCATTGGGTTGACGAAACCTTTGCTGCGACCCACCTTTGGGCGCACCGCCCCGCATAAGGATACACCTGGAATGAGCACCTACCGTGAGCGCATGGAAGCCAAACTGACCGCTGCCCTGGCTCCGTTGCGCCTGGACATCATCGACGATTCGCACAAGCACGCCAGCCATGGCGACCGCATCGCGGCCCTCAAGGAACAAGGCGCCGGCGAAGGCCACGCTCCCATCGACGGCGGTGGTGAAACCCACTTCAGGGTCGAAATCGTGTCGGGCGCCTTTGAAGGCAAGAGCCGGGTGGACCGCCAGCGCATGGTCTATGCCATCGTGGACGCCGAATTGCGCGAACGCGTCCACGCCCTCCAACTCAAAACCCTGACCCCGGCCGAGGCGCAGGGGTAGGTTTCGATTGCCGGGCCATGACGTGATACGTTATAGTTGGCCGCATGATCGTCTCATTCCGCTGCGAAGAAACCCGCTGTATCTGGTCTGGCAAGCGCAGCCGCCGGCTTCCGCCAGACATTCAGGGGGTGGCGCTCCGCAAGTTGCGTTTGCTCGCAGCGGCGAAGTGCCTGGACGATCTGCGTGTGCCGCCCGGCAACCGGCTTGAAGCTTTGCAGGGCGACCGCGCAGGCCTTCACAGCATCCGCGTCAACGGCCAATGGCGCATATGCTTTCTCTGGTCGGAAGGAGGTCCGAGCGATGTCGAAATCGTCGATTATCACTGCTGATCAACTCCCCAATCCGCATCCGGGCGAGATCCTGTCTGAGGACTTCATGGCGCCGATGGGCGTGTCGCAGAACGCTCTGGCCAGGGCGCTGCACGTCTCTCCGCGCCGGATCAACGAGATCGTGAACGGGCATCGCGCCATCACGGCCGACACGGACCTGCGGCTGGCCCGCTACTTCGGCGTCTCCGAAGGCATGTTTCTGACGCTTCAGGCCGATTATGATCTCATGGAGCGGAAGCGGGAACTGGGCGCGGAACTGGATACCATCGTGCCCCGCGCCGCCTAGTGGCGCGCGGGATGGTGCGCTTTCGCGCACGGGCTCCCGCCCGGAACCCGGCTGGAGCAGGCTCCAGACCTCCTTGTTTTTTTAAAGAAAGAAGGGGGGGGCGGGGTCCCCCCGAGCGGGCGCGGGCGGCAGCCTGCCATTGGTGGGCTGCCGCCAAACGTAATTCGTCTCAGTCCGCCCATTCCGTGGGCTTGGCGTTCTGGCCGGTCGGTTCACCTTCGTAGAAGTCTGGCCATTCGCGTTCGACCACCGGGCTTTCGGCGCGGAGGGCGTAGCAACTGTCGATGATCGCCGGGCGGGTGCCGTCGTTTTCCGCGCGGCGCTTCTTTTCGCGTACCGGGTACAGGGTCTGATAGGCGGTGGTGGCCAGGGGACGGAGCAGTTCCAGCAGATGGGTGCAGCCGTGGGCGCCGCCGAACAGGCTGGTGCAGGCCTTGTGGAAGCCGCGCCCGATGGTCAGGCCGATCAATTTCTTGTAGGCGGGGTTGATCTCGGCGCACAGGACGAAGGGGCCATGGTCGGTCACCGCCTCGGCGTCGTGGATCTTGAAGTCGTCGTCGATGGTCAGGCGCAGCCACATGCCGTGCAGCGGCTCGCCGGGTTCGATGCGGCCCCGGTCATGGTTGGGGAAGCCATAGGTCTTGGTATCGACCAGATGGGCCTCGATATCCCACAGGCCGTCCTCGCGCCGATATCCCAGGCACTGAACCGAGCGGGTATGCAGATGTTCGCGGGCTTTAGGCGGTGAAAGCGGCATGGCGGTCCCTGCTGGACGGGTGTTCAGATCAAATGCTTGAGACCTGAAGTAGACGTCCAGCCGGGAACCGTCAAGATGCCGTAGGGGAAGCGCCCGGCCTTGCCCAGCACGGGACCCGACGGGGCACCCCCATGGCGCGACTGCCCGGCGCCTGAGGACGCCCGGCACAACCGGGCCAATAAAATCAAGCGCTGCCGAAGATGTAGCTGTCGCGTTCCTGGACGTCGCGTTCCAGTTCGGCCCGGATGAAGGTGTAGAGGTCGCGCACCGAGATCATGGCGACGACCTTGCCGGCCGCATCGACCACCGGCAGGTGGCGGTAGCCCCGGTCGGCCATCATGCGTAGGGCCTCGACCGGCGGCGCATCGGGGCTGATGGTGTCGGGGTTGGCGGTCATGATGTCGGCCACGGCGGTGGTTGCCGGGTCACGGCCGGCGGCAACGACGCGGGCGGTCATGTCGCGTTCGGTGACGATGCCGGCTAGGCGGTCGTTCTCGGTCACGATGACGGCGGCGATGCGGCGGTCGGCCATCATCTTGGCGACCTCGGCCACCGTGGCCGTGGGGCTGACCCCGACGATGGTCTGGTCATGCACGAGGTCCGGGACGATCTTGGCCATGGTGTTTCCTCCGCTGCGCCCCGTGAGAAGAGGCGTCGTTTGATTAGCTTTCCCTTATAAAATCCCTCATTCCGGCTGTGGAAACAACGGCCCGTCCGGGCAGGGCCGAATGGGTAGGGAGGAAGCCCTTGCCGGGAGAGGCGGAACGAACGGCACTCAGTCGATGATTGGCCGGCGCTTTTCCAGGATGCACAGGGCGCGGGTGGCCAGCCAGCCGTTCAGCAAGTGGCGCAGCGGGCCGGGCAGGCGGTCCAGGCGGGCGAGGTGGCGGGTGACGCGCCCCGCGTGGTTGGCTGGGTCATTGGCCGGGCGGCTGGCCAGGATTTCGCCCAGGCCGCCGAACGGGGTGACTTCGACGACTTTCAGTTCCGGCGCGTGGCGGGGCAGTTCGTCCACCCGGTCAACCAGACAGTCGCGCGGCGCGGCGGCGTTGGCCGAGCCGGCGTCGAACCAGGGATCGAGGCCCGGCGCCACTCGGCGGTGACCTCGCAAGCCGTGGAACAGGCGCCCGGCGGGCCCGGTCCAGGGCTCGACCAGCACCGCCCGGCCCCCCGGTGCCAGCACGCGGGCGGCCTCGCTGAGCACGCGGGCCGGGTGGGGGCAGTGGCCCAGGACGTCAAAGCCGACCACGCAGGCGAAGGTATCGGCCGGGAACGGCAGCGCCTCGGCCGAACAGATGCACAGGGCTCCGGGGGCGAGAGTGGCGTGGGTGGTCAGCATCCCTGGCCGGGCGGTGGCGAAGGTCAGGCTGTCCGATGGCAGGAATAGCGTCGGGCCATAGGGCATGGCGGCCGACGCCCGCGCGAAGGCGGCGGTCCAGAATGCGGCCTCGGCAGTACTGCCGGACTCATGGCTGGGCTCGTCTTGTTCAGTCTGGATGTGCAAGCCTAGGACCGCCAGCGGTCGGCGGCGGCATCGTCGGTGGCCTTGGCATCGACCCAGCGGGCGCCGTCGGCGCCTTCCTCCAGCTTCCAGAACGGCGCCTTGGTCTTCAGCCAGTCCATCAAAAAAGCGCAGGCGTCGAAGGCGGCGGCGCGGTGGGCGCTGGCCGTGGCCACAAACACGATGCGCTCGCCCGGCTCCAGGCGGCCGAAGCGGTGGACCACCAGCACGTCGGCCAAGGGCCAGCGGGCGCGGGCCTCGGCCTCGATGCCGGCGAGCTGCTTTTCGGTCATGCCGGGGTAGTGTTCCAGGGTCATGGCGTTGACCCCGTCGCTGTCACCGCGATCGCGCACCAGCCCGATGAACGAGCATACCGCGCCCACGCCGGTATCCCCGGCGGCGAACCCGGCCAGCAGGGCACCCGGATCAAAGTCTTCGCGCTGGACCAGGATCATGGCTCAGCCGCCCGTGACGGGGGGAAAGAACGCCACTTCGTCGCCCGCCGCGACTGGGGCGTCGAGGCCCGAGTGTTCCTGGTTGATGGCGACGCGCACCACGCCCAGGTCGGCGAAGGCCTCGGCATGGCCGGGGCCGCGCTGCTTGAGCCAGTCGATCAACTGGCCGACGGTGGCAACCTCGGCCGGCGGTGCGACCTCCTCGCTGCCGATCCCGGTCTTGGCGCGCAGCCAGGCGAAGTACAGAACCTGCATCATGTCTCCTTTGTGCTCCGGAGATCTTACCTCAGGCACGCTCCATGCCCAACCGCTCAACGGCGAAGGCGGCCACGGCGGCCGGCTCGTTGAGCGGCAGCAGGGGCACGCCGATGTCGGCAAGGTCGGGGTGATCGGGCTGGTCGGTGGCGACGGCCAGCAGGCTGGTCAGGCGCTCGGGCGCCGGCAGCGGCTTGCCGAGGGAGGGGCGGTAGACCAGGATCTTGGGGTGGCCGTGCGGGCGGAATCCCTCGACCAGCACCACGTCAACCGCGTCCAGGCGTCCGACCAGGGCGTCGAGGTCCAGTTCCGGCGACTCGGGCGTGTAGGCGCGTTGCAGCACGAAGCGGGCCTCCGACGCCAGGATCACCTCCCGCGCGCCGCCCTCGCGGAAAATCCACGTGTCCTTGCCCGGCGTGTCCATGTCCACGGCGTGGTGGGTGTGCTTGATGCACGACACGCTGAGGCCATGGGCGGTGAGCAGGGGCAGCACGGCGGCCAGCAGCGTCGTCTTGCCGCTGCCGCTGGGGCCGGCGAAGCCCAGAACGAGGGGTTTCCGGGGCATGTCAGGGCCGTTCATCGGCAACGGTTTCATTGGGAACCTTAACTTGCGGCTTGGGCGGCGGCACATCGGGATGGGCGCGCATGTGGGCCAGCCCGGCGCGCAGGTAGTCCCATCCGGTGATGACCGTCAGCACGGCGGCGATCAGCAAAAAGCCTTCGCCCAGCCACTGGCCGGGGATGCCGTAGGGCGCGGCGTTGCCGACCAGCAGGACCGGCAGGGCGATCATCTGGAAGGCGGTCTTCCACTTGGCAAGCCGGGTCACCGGCACGCCAACCTGAAGCTCGGCCAGGAACTCGCGCAGGCCCGATACCAGGATCTCGCGGATAAGGATGATCATGGCCGGCAGCACCGACCACTCGCTGACCCGGTTGAAGGCCACCAGCATGAACAGCACGGCGGCGATCAGCAGCTTGTCGGCGATGGGGTCGAGGAACCGCCCCAGGCTGGACACCTGGTTCCAGCGCCGGGCCAGCCAGCCATCGAAAAAGTCCGAGATGGCGGCGGCCGTGAACAGGCCCAGCGCCACCCAGCGGACCGTGGGGCTGTCGAAGTAGAAGGTCACCACCACCAGGGGGATGACGACAATGCGCGACATGGTCAACAGGTTGGGAAGACTGAACACGGCGAGTCCAAGGTAAGATGCGTCTGCCGGAAAGGCCGGTCCGGTGGCGGGAGTTTAACCGCCCGAGTGAAAGTGGTCATAGATTTTTTTGGCGAGGCTTTCCGAGATGCCATCGACCGCCGCCAGATCGGCCAATCCGGCGTCGGCGACCCCTTTGGCCGACCCGAAGTGGTGCAACAGGGCCTTCTTGCGCTTGGGCCCGATGCCGTCCAGCGAATCGAGCGGCGATGTACCGATGGCCTGCGACCGCCGCGCCCGGTGGCTGCCGATGGCAAAGCGGTGGGCCTCGTCGCGCAGGCGCTGCAAGAAGTACATCACCGGGTGGTTGCCCGGCAGGGTGAACGGCGTGCGGCCGGGCTGGTAGAACGTCTCCTTGCCGGCGTTGCGGTCGGGTCCCTTGGCGATGGACACCAGGGCCACGTCCTCCACCCCCAGTTCGGCGAATACCTCGCAGACCACGCTAAGCTGGCCCTTGCCGCCGTCGATCAGCACCAGATCGGGCCATTCGCCGCGATCATGGTCGGGGTCTTCCTTTTGGGCGCGGGCGAAGCGGCGGGTCAGGACCTGGCGCATCATCCCATAGTCGTCGCCCGGTTTGACGCCCTCCTTGATGTTGAACTTGCGGTAGGCGTTCTTGCGGAAGCCTTCCGGCCCTGCCACGATCATGGCGCCGACCGGGTGGGTGCCCTGGACGTGGGAGTTGTCGTAGACCTCGACCCGTTCGGGCGGGGTGTCCAGCTCAAACACCTCGGCCATGCCCTCCAGCAGCTTGGACTGGGCGGAGCTTTCGGCCAGCCGGCGGCCCAGGGCCTCCCGCGCGTTGTTCAGCGCGTGGGTCACCGCCTTGACCCGGTTGCCGCGCTGGGGCACGGCAACGTCCACGCGGTGGCCGGCGCGCAGGCGCAGGGCGGCCTCGACCAGATCCTGGTTGGGCAACGGGCGGCTCAACAGGATGCTCGAAGGCGGCAGCTTGCTGGCGTAGAACTGGCCGACGAAGGCCTCCAGCACCTCGCCCTCGTCGGCGTCCTGGGTGTGGACCGGGAAATAGGCCCGGTTGCCGTAGTTCTGACCCATGCGGAAGAAGAACACCTGGATGCAGGTCACCCCGCCGCCCTGGTGCGCGGCGATGACGTCGGCGTCGCTGACCCCGTCGAGGCTGATGTCCTGGCGGGCCTGCACGCTGGTCAGGGCGCGGATGCGGTCGCGCAGGGCGGCGGCCTGTTCGTATTCCATCTGGTCGGAGTGGGCCTCCATGCGGGCCGCCAAGTCGTGCTGGATCTCCTGGGTCTTGCCCGACAGGAAGCCGCGCGCCTGTTCGACCAGGGCGGCGTAGTCGGTCGGGCTGACGCGGTCCACGCAGGGCGCCGAACAGCGCTTGATTTGATACAGCAGGCACGGCCGGGTGCGCGAGGTGAACACGTTGTCCGAACACGAGCGCAGCAGGAAGGCCTTTTGCAGGGTGTTGAGCGTATGGTTGACCGCCCCGGCCGAGGCGAACGGCCCGAAATACTGCCCCGACAGCGACCGCGCCCCGCGATGCTTGACGATCTGCGGGAAGGCGTGGTCGTCGGTCAGGACCAGGAAGGGGAACGACTTGTCGTCGCGTAGCAGGATGTTGTAGCGCGGCTTGAGCTTCTTGATGAGGTTGGACTCAAGCAGCAGGGCCTCGGCCTCGGTGTGGGTGGTCACCACCTCCATGGTCACCGTCTCGGACACCATGCGCTGAAGGCGCAGGGGCAGCTTGTCGAGGCGGGTGTAGGCGACCACGCGCTTCTTCAGGCTCTTGGCCTTGCCGACGTACAGGGCGTCGCCGCGCGCGTTGAGCATGCGGTAGACGCCGGGTGTGTCGGGCAGAACCCGCAGGGTGTCGCGCACCACCGACACGCCGCGCCTGACCGGCCCATCAGGCGGCGGGGCGAGGGTGTCGGCGCTCTCCGGGGAGGCGCTGGAGGAAGGATCAGGAACCGTTGCCGAGGTCATGCCGTTCATATGGGGTAGAATGTTCGGGCGGGTCAATCCGCGCCGCAGCGGGGTTAATGGGGCGGTGCGTGTGCTGGTGCAGCAAGTAATCCACGGCCTCTGTGGATAACCTTGTGGAAAGGGCTAGGAGCAAATCGCCCAAGCCGCGGACTCCTTGGGTGCGCACCCCTCTGCCCAAAAAAGCAGCAACATCTTAACCGACTGAAAAACAACGATAAAGCTTTTGTACGGCTTTCGCTGCGCAATTGATCAAATGGACCTTGACAGTTCAATGACGGGGCGGCTAGCCGGCACCCCATTGTGCACAACTTCGGCGTTACCACCGATTCGCGCGGCTTCTGCCAAAGGATTTTGCTCCTTCGGGCGGAGACTCGCCGCAACGCGTCAACACGTCGTTGGAGGTAGGCTGGACGCGCTTCGGGATCGGTCAGCACAACAGCGCAGGACGCGGCCCGACCGACCGGAGTGGTCGGTTCGACCGGCGTCTGGAGGCGGGTTGACTAAAGGCTGCTGTAGCGCTCGATCTCGACGCCGACTGAATGGGCATCCTCGAACACATCAAGCTTTTCGACCCGAACGCGGGCGCTACGCACGCGGGGATCCTGGAGGCACATCACGGCCACGCGCTCGGCCATGGTCTCGACCAGGTTGACGTGGCCGTCCTGGGCGATGGAGCGCACCCGGTTGACGATCTGCTCATAGCACACGACGTTGTCGATGGCGTCGCCCAGCGCGCCCTCGGCCTCGCGCACGCCCAGATCCACGTTGATGCGGACGCGTTGCGGGGCGGTCTTTTCGTGGTCATAGACGCCGATGGAACAGGTCATCACAAGATCGCGCACAAAGACATGGCGCAGCGCCTGCGAGGCGTCGGCGATGCGATGCGGCCCCTGAAGCGAGGTCGGGCGCAGCGGGGCGATGACCGGTGTGTTCTTCATGGGGCGCGTGTCTCTCTGTTTGGGAGGGGCCAACCCTGACGCTACTCGTCCGGCCCGGCGTCGTCTCCCGCCGGCCGCCATCCCAGATGCTGGCCGCCGTCGAGGGCTATCATTTGCCCGGTCATGGCGGGCGCTGCAAGAAGGAATCGCACCGCGTCGGCGATCTCGGCTGGATTGGTGCCATGCTTCAGCGGCATGTCTGCGCACTGGGCGGCGAACTGGGTGGGGTCCTGGCGGGGGCTCGGCAGGGTCGGGCCGGGGCCGACGGCGTTGACCCGGATGCGTGGCGCCAAGGCCAGGGCCAGGGTCTGGGTCAAGGCCCACAGCCCGGCCTTGGACAGGGTATAGGACGTGAAATGCGGGGTGAGGTTCCACACCCGCTGGTCGATGATGTTGACGACGCAGCCCTTGGCGTCGGCCGGAAGCTGGGCGGCGAAGGCCTGGGTCAGCACGAACGGCGCCCGCAGGTTGGCCTCCATGTGCAGGTCCCAGCTTGCCCGCGTCGCCGTTGTGGCGTTGTCGTATTCGAACACCGAAGCGTTGTTGACCAGCGCCCCGAGCGGCCCGAGGGCCTCCACGGCGGCGGGGATCAGGCGGTCCACCTCGGCCTCGGTGCCCAGGTCGGCGGCCAGGGTGACAGCCGTGCCGCCGCACACCCGGATGGAATTGGCCACTTCCTCGGCGGCGTCGTGGGAGTCGCGGTAGTGGATGGCCACCCGCCAGCCGTCGCAGGCCAGGGCCTCGGCCACCGCGCGGCCGATGCGTCGTGCCGCGCCGGTAATCAGCACCGCGCGCGGCATGATGCCGGAAGCGGCGGGAGAAACGTTGGAAGTCATGCCGGAATATCCACACCCACGAATTGAACCGCGATGTATGCAGCATAGACCGCAAGGAAGGCGACCGCCACCCCGCGCCCGATAACCGCCCGGCGTGCCACGAATGGCACCACTGCCAGGGTCACGGCGGCCAGCACCCACAGGTCAAAGGACAGGATCTGATCGGGCACCGGCAGCGGGCGGACCAGCGCGGTGGCGCCCAGGATGCCCAGGATATTGAAGATGTTCGATCCGACCACGTTGCCCATCGTCAGGTCATTGTGGCCGTGGCGGGCGGCGGCGATGGCGGCGGCCAGTTCGGGCAGGGATGTGCCAACGGCGACCAGGGTCAGGCCGATGACCGCCTCCCCCACGCCAAAGGCGCGGGCGATGTCCACCGCGCCGGCAACCAGCAGTTCGGCCCCGAACACCACGCCGGCCAGCCCGCCGAGCGTCCCGACGACGAGCAGCGCCAGGGGGCGGCGCTTCAGGGCTTTGAGGTCCTCGACCACTTCCACGGCGTGGGCCGGCGCCTCGACCCCGCTCCGCTCGCGCCAATAGGCGTTCACCAGATAGGCGGCCAGCAGGGCAAGCATGACGACGCCCTGCCACCACACCAGCACCCCGGTCAGGGCGAGGATCGTGAAGCCGGCCGTCGCCGCCACCATGATCAACGAGTTGTGCAGGATGCCCCGCGTGGCACAACTCAGCGGCGCCAGCAGAGCGGCGGCGCCCAGGATGAGCAGGATGTTGGCGATGTTCGACCCGACCACGTTGCCGTAGGCGATGCCCGGCGCGTCGGCCAGGGCGGCGCGCACGCAGACCACCAACTCCGGCGCCGATGTTCCGAAGGCGACCACCGTCAACCCGATGACCAGCGGCGACACCCCGGCCCGCCCGGCCAGCGCAACCGAGGATCGCACCAGGACCTCGGCCGCCCCGGAAAGCAGGACGAGACCGGCGAAAAAGCTGAGAATGGAGAAGGTCATGGGGCTCTTGGGACTGCGGCGGGGTGTCCACCGTGGCGGTCTGCCCAGCGCCCGTCAAGGGCGCAGAAAGCAAAACCGGTGAGCGCCTCCGCTTGCCGGCCAAGGGTGTGTAAAGCAAAACCGGCGAGCGTCTCCGCTCGCCGGTTTGATGGGCGCCCCCGTTAACCCCCCGAGGCCTTCCATGGTGTGGAACCTACCGTGCCGATGGCGGGCCGCATAGCTGGCCGGACGACCTAGGACGCTGGGGTGGCGCGCGCGCCTTATGCTGAAAGGCATAAGACTGTCAGAAATGACCGGGCCAAAAGGATGATGGACCCGGCGGGGGAGCCGGGTCCCCCCGGCCTTAAAAGGATGAGGGACCCGGCGGGGGGAGCCGGGTCCCCCCGGCCTTAAAAGGATGAGGGACCCGGCGGGGGGAGCCGGGTCCCCCCGGCCTTAAAAGGATGAGGGACCCGGCGGGGGGAGCCGGGTCCCTCGGTGGCAGGAGAGATCGGTAGTGACCCTACAGAGGGGGTCCAGGGGAGCTACCAAGTCATCTACGCTGCCGTGGGGGCGGAGGTTGCGCCCGGCGCCAAAAATAATTCCCTATTCCGCCGCCGCCCGGCCGAGCGGCAGTACCTCCGCCGAGGTGCTGGCAATGGCGGCGAAGCGGTCGGACAGGGCGGTCAGGGTGGCAACGTGCTGGACCGTGGCCGGCATGATGCCGCCCATCACCGAGGGCAGGTCGCGGGTGGCGCAGGCCGACGCCACGACGGTGCTCCAGAAGCCCTGATCCAGGCTGGCGCGGACGGTGGCGCTGACGCACATGTGGGTCTGGAACCCGGCCACGATCAGGCGCCGCCGACCGCAGGCCCGAAGGGTTTCAACGAACTCCGGCGCCGTGAAGGCATTGGGCAGGGTCTTGGCGATCACCGGCTCGCCGGCCAGAGGCGCGGCCTGCGTGGCAATGGCGCCGCCCTCGCCGTCGAGGTCGAACAGGCTGCCCGACGATCCCTTGTGCACCACGTGAAGGATAGGGGCCCCAACCGCACGGGCGGCCTTCAGCAGAATGGCGATCTCATCCAGGGCGTCGGCAACGCGGTGCAGGGGCAACGCGCCGGTGACGTATTCGTTTTGGCAGTCGATCAGGACGAGGGCCGACTCGTTCAGGCGGTTCGGCGTTGTGTCTGCGCCCGACATCGACAGAAGGGTGCGTGGTGTGCTGGACATGCTGAAAATCCCAGGTTGATCATCCCCGGATAGGGTGCACCCTCCCAGGTGCCCCCGGAAACTCTTGATTACGCGCCGCAGCCCTGCAAATGTGCAGAATGAACTGGGATGATCTGCGATTCGCATTAGCCGTGCATCGGCTTGGAACGCTGTCCGCCGCCGCGCAGGCGCTGGGCGTGAACCAAACCACCACCGCCCGCCGCCTCGACCGACTGGAGCAGGCGCTGGGCGTGCGTCTGTTCGACCGCATGGGCGGCCGAATGACCGTGCGACCGGAAGGCGAGCGCGCCCTCGACCGTGTGGCGCGCATGGAGGAGGACGCCCTGGCCGTCCTCCACACCCTGCGCAACCGCGACGAGGACCTGTCCGGCGTGGTCCGGGTGACCAGCCTGCCGGTCTTCACCACGCGCTTTCTGGCGCCACGCCTGGGCAGGTTCCTGGAGCGCCACCCGGCCATCCGGGTCGAACTGGTCGGCGCCCCGTCGAACCTCGACCTCGGCCGCCGCGAGGCCGACGTGGCGGTGCGCTTCGCCCGCCCGCAAAGCGGCTCCATGCTGGTCCGCAAGCTGGGCCATCTGGGTTTTGCCGCCTATGGCCGGGCCGATGACTTTCCGGCCGGGAACGAGCCGGACCTGCCGAGCCTGTCGTGGGCGTCCTATGATGACGCCCTCGGCCACCTGCCCGAGGCGCAGTGGCTGGCCCAACGGGTGCCGACCGAGGCGGTGCGGGCCACGGCGACCGACGTTCTGACCCTGACCGAACTCGTGAAATCGGGTACTTGCGCCGCCGTGCTGCCCTGCCTGATCGGCGACGCCGAACCGGGCCTGCGCCGCCTGACCGGCCTCCAGCCGGTGGCAATCCGCGAAATGTGGCTGCTCATGCACCCCGATCTCAAGCAGGTGCGGCGGGTCCGGGCGTTTGTCGAATGGCTCGAAGAGATCATCGCCGGCGGCCGGGCGTTGCTGGAGGGGTAGGGGTGTGAGGGGAGGGCCGGGCTCTGCCCGTACCCGCAAGGGGCCGAGCGGCCCCTTGACCCTGTTAGGAAGGAACTCCGCTGTCTTGCGCCGCAGGTCGCCACACTCGCCATTTATTGCGCTGCGCGCGGCTTTCCCAAAACCTATTCCCCGAGGTCCAGGAGGCCGCGCCTCCTGGCGGGCGCGGGCGGAGCCCGCTCTTTCCTCACATCAAATCCCGCAGCCGGTGCCATGCCATGCCCAGCACCAGCAGCGGTGTGCGCAGGGCGGTGCCGCCGGGGAAGGCGGCGTGGGGGATGCGGGTGAACACGTCGAAGCGTTCGGCCTGCCCGGCCACGGCCTCGGCCGCCAGCTTGCCGGCCAGCCCACCCAGGGCCAAGCCGTGGCCGGAATAGCCGTGGGCGAACAGCACGTTGGGGGCCAGCCGTCCGAACTGCGGCAGGCGGTTGAGGGTGATCGCCACATGGCCGCCCCAGGCGTGCTCCACCGCCACGTCGGCCAGTTGGGGAAAGGCCCGCAGCATGGTCTTGCGCATGGCCGCCGCCACGTTGCCGGGGTCCAGCCGCGAATAACTCACCCGGCCGCCGAACAGCAGCCGGTGGTCGGGGCTGCGCCGGAAATAGTCGAGCACGAAGTTGAGGTCGCTGACCGCCTGGTTGCCGGGGATGAGGGCGCGGGCGCGGTCCTCGCCAAGCGGTGCTGTCGCCGTGACATAGGTCCCGACCGGCATGATGGTCCGCCCCAGGCGCCGCTCCTTGCCCCATAGATAGGCATTGCCGGCCAGCACCACGAAGCGGGCGCGCAAGACGCCGCCGGGCGTGCGGATGATGGCCGGGTCGCCGTCCTGCCACGCGGTCATGGGGGAGGTCTCGTAGATGCGCGCTCCCGCCGCCTCGGCCGCCCGTGCCAGTCCACAGGCGTAGGCCAGCGGGTCGAGGTGCCCGCCGCCCGGATCGTAGAGCCCGCCGATGTAGCGCCGGCTGGCGATGGCGGCCTGGGTGGTCGGGGCATCCCACAGTTCCAGCCCCGGCCGACCCAGCGTGGTCCATTCTTCGGCCATCTCCTTGAGGATGTCGAGATGGCGTGTGCGCGTCGCCACTTGCACATGGCCGGGCGTCAGGGCGCATTTGATGCCGTGGCGGGCGATCAGGGCGCGGGTCAGGCTCAGCGATTCCTCGGACAATTCCCACAGGCGGGCCGCGTCGTCGGCCCCGACCCGGCGGGCCACCGCCGTCTGGTCGATGTTGTACCCGGCGATGAGGTGCCCGCCGCTGCGGCCCGAGGCGCCGTATCCCACGGTTTCGGCCTCGATCACCGCGACGCTGTAGCCCCGCTCGGCCAGATGCAAGGCGGTCGAGCATCCGGTGATGCCGCCGCCGATCACGCACACGTCCACGGCATGGTCACCGGCCAGGGCCGGGCGCGGCGTCTGCGGCCCCTGTGCCGCGGCGTAGTAGGAGAACGCCTGAGGCATGGGAAACTCCCGAGGCATGGAAAATTATTATGGTTCAACCTGTTGAGGATACGGCAACAGGGCGTGATGAATCCACTTGCAGAGACTAAAAAGTGCTGAGAAAGTCGGCACGAAACAGTGCCCGCACAGGTTCCGGCCGGCCGCGCGGGTGAGCCCTTCGGCCAGCGAAAGGTCTTGACGATGAAGCATGTGAGGGGTCTTGTCGCCGGCGCCGTCGCCGCCCTGACAGTGGGATGGGCGGGCGTTGCGGGTGCCGCCGAGGAACCGAAGCTCAACATCTACAACTGGTCGGACTACATCGCCGAAGACACCATCGCGAAGTTCGAGGCCGAGACCGGCATCAAGGTCACCTACGACGTCTACGATTCGAACGAAGTGCTGGAGGCCAAGCTGCTGGCCGGACGGTCGGGCTATGATCTGGTGGTGCCCACCGGCACGTTCCTGGAACGCCAGATCAAGGCCGGCATCTACCAGCCGCTGGACAAGTCCAAGCTGGCGAACTACGGCAACCTCGACCCCAAGATCCTGAAAGAGGCCGCCGTCCACGACGCCGGCAATGCCCACGCCATCGTTTACATGTGGGGCACCAACGGCATCGGCTGGAACCCCGCCAAGGTCGCCGAGGCGGCCGGCCTGGACGCCCCGACCGATAGCTGGAAGCTGGTGTTCGATCCGGCCTGGGCCGAGAAGGTGTCCAAGTGCGGCCTGTACTTCCTGGACAGCCCGTCGGAAATATTCCCGGTCGCCCTGGCTTACCTGGGCCTCGACCCAAAGTCGAAGTCCGAGGATGATCTGAAGAAGGCCGAAGAGGTGCTGGCCAAGGTCAGCCCGTTCGTCACCAAGTTCCATTCGTCGGAATACATCAACGCCCTGGCCAGCGGCGATGCCTGCGTCGCGGTCGGGTTCTCCGGCGACATCTTCATTGCCCGCGCGCGGGCCGAGGAAGCCGGGGACACCGTCAAGGTCAACTACACCATCCCGTCCGAGGGCACGATCATGTGGTTCGACATGATGGCCATTCCCAAGGATGCCCCGCACCCGGAAAACGCCCACAAGTTCATCGACTTCGTGATGCGTCCCGAGATCGCCGCCGGGATCACCAACTTCGTGTGGTACGCCAACGCCAACCCCAAGTCGTTCGACATGGTTGACGAGGCGGTGCGCACAGACCCCGGCGTCTACCCGCCGCCGGCCGTCATGGAGCGCCTGTTCTCCAACGCGAGCCCTGACCAGAAGCTGGAGCGCCTGCGCACCCGCGCCTGGAGCCGCATCAAGACGGGCCAGTAAGTATTCCTGTCCTCACCGCCGGGACCGGTCCTGATCGCCAGGGCCGGTCCCGCTGCATCCTGTGCGAAGGGCTTCACGCCCCATGAGCGAATCTTCTCTTCCAGCGGCCCACCAACAGCGCAGCCTCCAGCAAAAGCGGATTGTGCCGCCCAACCCCGAACCGGTCATCGTCATCGACGGCGTGACCAAGCGGTTTGGTGACTTCACGGCGGTGGACGACGTGTCCCTGACCATCGACCGGGGCGAACTGTTCTCGCTGCTCGGCGGGTCGGGCTGCGGCAAGACCACGCTGCTGCGTATGTTGGCGGGCTTTGAGACGCCGACCAAGGGCCGCATCCTGATCGACGGCCAGGACATGACCGACGTGCCGCCCTATGCCCGGCCGGTCAACATGATGTTCCAGTCCTACGCCCTGTTCCCCCACATGACGGTGGAGCAGAACATCGCCTTTGGCCTCAAACAGGACGGCATGGCGCGCGACGCCATCCGCGCCCGCGTGGCCGAAATGCTGGACATGGTCGAACTGTCGGCGCTTGGCCCGCGCAAGCCGCACCAGTTGTCGGGCGGCCAGCGCCAGCGTGTCGCCCTGGCCCGCGCCCTGGCCAAGCGGCCCAAGGTCCTGTTGCTCGACGAACCGCTGGGCGCCCTGGACAAGAAACTGCGCGAGCGCACCCAGCTTGAACTGGTCAATCTTCAGTGCCAGCTTGGCATCACTTTCGTGGTCGTCACCCATGACCAGGAAGAGGCCATGACCATGTCCGACCGCGTGGCCATCATGAACCAGGGCCGCATCCTTCAGGTTGACAGCCCGCACGCCATGTACGAATTCCCCGGCACCCGCTTTGTGGCCGAGTTCTTTGGGTCGATCAACGCGTTCGAGGGCACCATTGCCGAGGATGGACTGACCCACGCCGTGATCTCCTGCCCCGACCTCGACGCCCCGGTCTATGTGAACCACAGCGTTCCCGGATACGAGGGGTCCACCGTGTGGGCCGCCCTGCGCCCGGAAAAGATCACGCTGTCCAAGCAGCCGCCCGCCGATCCTGCCCGCAACGTGGCGCGCGGTGTGGTCGAGGACATCGTCTACCTGGGTGGCGACAGCACCTATCTGGTCCGCCTGGAGTCGGGCCGGCGCATCCGCGTCGCCCTGCAAAACCTGACCCGCGCCGCCGAGCCCGAGGTCACCTGGGATGATGCGGTGTGGGTGTCGTGGCGGCCCGAGAACGTCGTGGTCCTGACATCATGATCGCCCGCGCCGGGCAATGGGTGACGGAGGTCCTCCAGGCCGGCGGGCGGCGGCTGGTGATCGCCGTGCCGTTCGTGTGGCTGCTGCTGTTCTTCCTGGCTCCGTTCGCCATCGTCGCCAAGATCAGTCTGGCCGAGTTCCGGGTCGGCGTGCCGCCCTATACGCCGCTGTTCGAGATTGTCGAGGGCGCCTGGCTGCACATCCGCGCCACGCTGGGCAACTACGCCTACCTTATTGACGACCCGCTGTATGTGGCGGCCTACCTTAGTTCGGTGAAGATCGCGGCGGTGTCCACGGTGTTCGCCCTGCTGATCGGCTACCCCATGGCGTATGGCATCGCGCGGTCGGCGCAGCCGTGGCGCAACGTGCTGCTGCTGGCCGTCATGCTGCCGTTCTGGACCAGTTTCCTCATCCGGGTCTACGCCTGGATCGGCATCCTGCGGTCCAACGGCCTGCTCAACAATTTCCTGCTGTGGCTGGGCGTCATCGACGAGCCGCTGGTGTTGCTGAATACCGACCTCGCGGTCTATATCGGCATCGTCTACAGCTACCTGCCGTTCATGATCCTACCGCTGTACGCGACCCTGGAAAAGATGGACCTGTCGTTGCTCGAAGCCGCCCAGGACCTCGGGTGCCGGCCGTGGAAGGCGTTCGTCACGGTGACCCTGCCGCTGTCTCTGCCCGGCATCATCGCAGGCTCCATGCTGGTGTTCATCCCGGCGGTGGGCGAGTTCGTCATCCCCGACCTTTTGGGCGGGCCGAGTACCCTGATGATCGGCAAGGTCCTATGGTCGGAGTTCTTCAACAACCGTGATTGGCCGGTGGCCTCGGCAGTGGCCATCGCCATGCTGGTGTTGCTGGTCGCGCCCATCGTGTTCTTCCAGCGCTATCGCATGCGGCAGGACGAAAAAGCGCGGGAGGCCGCCCTATGAAAAGCGTCAGCCGGTCGCCGTTTCTGATTACCATGCTGGCCTTCGGGTTCGCCTTCCTGTACCTGCCGATCCTGCTGCTGATTCTGTATTCGTTCAACGAAAGCCGGCTGGTCACGGTGTGGGGCGGCTTTTCGGTCAAGTGGTACGCCGAACTGTTCCAGGACGCCCAGATCCTCGGCGCCGCCAAGATCAGCCTGACCGTGGCCGCCATCACGGCGACCCTCGCCACCGCGCTCGGCACCCTGGCCGGGCTGGTCCTGGTGCGCTTTGGGCGGTTCCGGGGCAGGACCCTGTTTTCGGGCATGATCACCGCGCCCCTGGTCATGCCCGAGGTCGTCACCGGGCTGTCCATCCTGCTGCTGTTCGTCGCCCTGGAACAACTCATCGGCTGGCCCGCCGGGCGCGGCGTGACCACCATCACCATCGCCCACGTCACCTTCACCATGGCCTATGTGGCGATCATCGTGCAGTCGCGCCTGACCCAGCTTGACGGCAGCATGGAGGAGGCCGCCATGGACCTTGGCGCGCGGCCGGCCAAGGCGTTCCTGCTGGTCACCCTGCCGATCATTGCCCCGGCCCTGGTGTCGGGCTGGCTGCTGGCCTTCACGTTGTCCCTGGACGATCTGGTGATCGCCAGTTTCGCCGCCGGCCCCGACAGCACCACCCTGCCCATGGTGGTGTTCTCCAGTGTTCGCCTGGGGGTCAGCCCGAAAATCAACGCGCTGGCCACCCTGCTGGTCCTGGGCGCCACTATCATCATCATCGGCGCGGCGTGGTTCATGCACCGCCAGGACCGCGACCGCGACCGGGCGGTCGCGCGGGCTATGGCAGAGCAGAAGGACCGGGAGTAGAGGGAAGAAGAATAAAGGGATTTACCACAGAGAACACAGAGGGCACAGAGGGTTCGGAATAAGTAACCGCGCGTAGCGCACAAAAAATGTTTCGGGGGGATTACCGCCTGCGGCGCCTGCCCCGCTCTCTCTGTGCCTTCTCTTCTAACTCTGTGTCCTCTGTGGTTCCCCGCTTCACTTCCCTTCTTACCGCCTCAACTTCCCATCATACTGAGGCCGAGGCGGTTGGCGGCGACGACGGCGCCGGTGCGGTTGCTGACGTTCAGGGCCTTGAGGATGGCGGTGACGTGCAGCTTCACCGTACCCTCGGACAGGTCGAGGACGCGGGCGATTTCCTTGTTGGACTTGCCCTGGCCGAGCAGGGCCAGGACCTCGCGCTGGCGCGGGGTGAGGGGAATGGTGGCCGGGTCGATCGCCGCCGCCGCCTCCGGGCGTGGGCTGCTGGCCGGAGCATGGCCGCCCAGGGTGCTGCCGCCGAGGTGGGACATGGGATCGGCCGCACCATCCTCGGGGCCGAGGCCTTCGCTGAGGACGGCGGGCGGGAGGTACACGCCGCCCGACAGAACCAGCCGCAGGGCCGACAGCATGAGCTTGCTTGACGATGTCTTGGGAATGAAGCCCTTGGCCCCCCGGCGCACGGTCTCCAGCACCAGCCGGCGGTCGTCGGAGGCCGACAGGATGACCACGGCGGTTTTTGGCGCCGCATGGGCGATGGCCTCCAGGCCTTCGGTCCACGGCATGCCGGGCATGACCAGATCGAGCAGCACCACGTCGATGGGCGCCCCGGCCGTCGCGCTGTCGCGCACGGCGATCAGCGCGTCGTCATAGGAACTGGCCTGCTCGACGGTGACGTCTGGCCCCAGCTCGTTGAGGACCAGACGCAGCCCATCCCGGAACAGTTCATGATCGTCGGCGATCAGAATTCGCACGGCGCCCCCCTGGTTCCCATTGTCTAGCCAGGGTCCGTTATACACCACGACCAGGGGGGCAGAAGCCCCCCTTTTCTGAGAGTGGCAGGAGGGGGGGGCAGAAGCCCCTCTTTTCTGAGAGTGGTAGGAGGGAGCCTCAACCCGCGACCAGGAACTCGCGGAAGTGCTGGCGCAGGCCGGTGCTGAGCTGGTTGTCGAGGTCCTGCATCAGGCGTTCGACAAGCTGGAACCACATGCGTTCACGTTCGGCCAGGGACGCCTTTTCGTTCAGGGTGCGCGACCGGTAAACGTTGGAAATCGCCTCGGCCCGCACGTGGCCCTCTGGATCGACAACCTGCACGGCGACATCGGCGCGGGCGTCGTAGCGAGATTCCTGCTGGTCGGTGAAGAAGCCGCTGACCCCGCCCTTGGTGTCGAGCGGCGTTTCGGTCACCGAGGCATTGTTGATGATGACACGCAGGGTGTTGGTGCCGACACCGGTCGCCTGAAGGCGATCCTTGGCCCAGGTGCGGATGGCCTTTTCCGGCGACAGGGGCATCAGGTGCTCGACGTGGGGGTCGGCCATCGGCGCCTGGAAGCGGTTGACCACTTCCGGCCCCTGGGCGCCGAACACCAGCGGCGTCTGGTTGGTGAACCGCAACTCGGCAAAGGCGCGCTGCGGGGGCGGCTCGGACGCGCAGGCGGCGAGGCCGGCAACGGCGGCGATCAGCAACACACGCAGGAAGGCGGGGCGCAGTACGGCGGGAGAACGCATGGACGAACCTCGGCGCAGGAAGGACAAAAAGGACAGGGCCTAATCCTGCCCCTTCTGGCGCAGGGCGTCGAGGTCCGAGTCGGTCAGGGCGTACTCGGTGCCGCAGAACTGGCAGTGCACGCCGATGGTGCCATCGGGCCGCTTCATGTCGGCCAGTTCCTCGGCCGGGAAGGAGGCCAGGGTCATCTCCACCCGCTCGCGCGAGCAACGGCAGCCAAAGCGCAAGGGCCGGGCCTCGGCCACGCCCAGGTCCTCCTGGTGGAACAGGCGAAACAGCACTTCCTCGCCGGGCAGCTTGGGGTCGAGCAGTTCCTCGCGGGTCAGACTGCCGAGCAGGACGGCGGCGGTGCGCCAGGCGTCGTCGGCCTCCTCCCCGGTCATGCCCGAGCCGCCGGTGCCGCCGTCGGCCGGCATCCGCTGGACCATCAGCGCGGCGGCCCGCCACGCGCCGTCGATCATCCCGGCCGACACCTTGATGGCGGTCTCAAGCTGTTCGGAGCGGCGGAAATACTGGTGGGCGCACTCAGACAGGCTGGCCCCCTCAAGCTCCACGATGCCCTGGTAGCGTTGGGCGTCGCCAGCGGGATCGACCGTGAAGGCCAGATGGCCGGCGCCCAGCAGGCGCTGCACATTGGCGTCCTGGCTTTCCGGCTGGGCGGCCAGGGCGGCCACGGCATCCTCGTCAAACCGGGCGCAGGCGCGCACCTCGCCGGCGCTGGTGACGTCGGCGACCAGCATGTGGACCGGGCCGTTGCCCTGCGCCTGAAGGGTGAACAGCCCCTCGAACTTCAGGGAAAAGGCCAGGACCCCGGCCAGCACGGCGGCCTCGGCCACCAGACGGGCGACGGCGGGCGGATAGGAATGCCGGCCAAGAATCTCGGCCGCCGTATCGGGCAGGCGCACCAGACGGCCGCGAAAGGCGCCGTTGTGCAGCAGGAACGGCAGCGCGTAGTCGCGGCTGGACGGGGAAGCGTGGGTCATGCGGGCTCCGGTGGCATCTTAATCTGGCAGGGATATAGGCCCAAAAAACGCCGCCGGAAAGGTCTTAGACCCCCAGGCACCAGGTCAGGATGCCCTTCTGCGCATGGAGCCGGTTTTCGGCTTCGTCCCAGACCACGGAATTCGGCCCGTCGATCACCGCGTCGACCACTTCCTCGCCGCGATGGGCCGGCAGGCAGTGCATGAACAGGGCGTCGGCCTTGGCGCGGGCCATCAGGGTTTCGTTGACCTGATAGGGGGTCAGCAGCGTGTGGCGGTTGTCCTGGCCGTCGCAGCCCATGGACACCCAGGTGTCGGTCACCACGCAGTCGCAGCCCTCGGCCAGCGCCAGGGGGTCGGTGCCCTCGACGATGCGAGCGCCCTCGGCCCGCGCCCAGGCGATCAGGGCCGGTGGCAGGGCGAGGCTTTCCGGGCAGGCCAGACGCATCTCGAACCCAAACCGCGCGGCGGCGTGGACCCACGACACGGCGACGTTGTTGCCGTCGCCCGACCACAGCACGGACTTGCCGGTAATCGGCCCGCGATGCTGCTCAAAGGTCATGATGTCGGCCATCACCTGGCACGGGTGGGAGGCATCGGTCAGGCCGTTGATGACCGGCACGCTGGCGTGGGCGGCCATCTCAACCAGTTTGGCCGGGTCGTCGGTGCGGATCATGATGGCGTCGACGTAGCGCGACAGGACGCGGGCGGTGTCGGCGATGGTTTCGCCCCGGCCCAACTGGCTGGAGGCGTCCGACAGGATCACCACGTCGCCGCCAAGCTGGCGCATTCCGACCTCGAACGACACGCGGGTGCGGGTCGAGGGTTTCTCGAAGATCATCGCCAGGGTGCGCCCGGCCAGCAGCTTGGGCGGGCTGTGGCGCAGGTCCTCGCCGCGCGCCAAAAGGGCGCGCAAGGTCGCGGTGTCGAAATGGTGCAGGTCCAGGAAGTGCTTGATACTACTCATGTCGCAGGTCTGTTCCTTAGGCCTGGCCCTCCTGGGCCCGGTCTTCCACGGCCGTGCAGGCCGTCTCTAGCATCGAGAGCGCTGTGGCGATGTCATCCTCGCCGATAATCAGGGGGGGGAGCAGGCGAACCACGTTGTCGCCGGCCGGCACGCACAACAGACCGGCCGCCATGGCCGCCTTGACAAGGTTGCCATTGACCACGCCGGCCGTGCACTTCAAGCCGAGCATCAGGCCGACGCCGCGCACCTCCTCGATCACCGCCGGGTGGCGGGTGGCGAGGGTCCGCAGGCCATCGGCCAGCCGGTCGCCCATGGTACGGACGCGGTCCAGGAAACCGTCGGCCAGAACCTCGGTCAGTACGGCCTCGGCCACGGCCATGGCCAGCGGGTTGCCGCCAAAGGTCGAGCCGTGGCTGCCCGGCGTCATGCCCGAGGCGGCGTTTTCGGTCGCAAGGCACGCCCCGACCGGAAACCCGCTGCCCAGGCCCTTGGCCACGGCCATAATGTCGGGGGTGATGCCGGCCTGTTCGTGGGCGAACAGCGTGCCGGTGCGCCCGACGCCGGTCTGCACCTCGTCGAGGATCATCAGCAGGCCGTACTCGTCGCACAGCGCCCGCAGGCCTTGCAGATACTGCGCATCGGCGGCGCGGATGCCGCCCTCGCCCTGCACCGGCTCGACCAGCACGGCGGCGGTGGTCGCATCAACGGCGGCGCGCGTCTCGTTGAGGTTGCCGAACGGGACGTGGACAAAGCCCGGCATATTGGGGGCGAAGCCCTCCAGGTATTTTTCCTGGCCGGCGGCGGAAATGGTCGCCAGCGTGCGGCCGTGGAAGCCGTTGCGGGCCACGATGATGGACTGCTTGTCGCGCCCGGCCGCCTGATGATGGCGGCGTGCCATCTTGATCGCGCATTCCATGGCTTCGGCGCCCGAATTGCAGAAGAACATGGTGTCGGCGAAGGTGTGGGCGATCAGGATCTCGGCCACCCGCTGCTGGCCCGGCACATGATAGAGGTTCGAGGTGTGCCACAGCCTGCCGGCCTGATCGCGCAGGGCGGCGACCAGTTTGGGGTGGGCATGGCCCAGCGAGTTGACCGCCACGCCCGACCCGAAATCGAGGAACCGTCGGCCATCGGTCGCGGTCAGCCAGACGCCTTCGCCCTTTTCAAAGGCGACATCGTAACGCGCGTAAGTCGGCAAGACGGCGGGAATGGTCATCGCTTTCCAGGTCCTGAAAAAAGCAGACGGCGCCGCTGCGCCGCCTCAGGAAAGCGCCGGATTATTGGACCTGGGGGCAGGTTTGTCAATTATGGATAGTGCTGCAACCGCCCCTTGAAGTGGTTCAGGCCTTGAGTTTGTAACCTGAGCGTAACATCTGGTAGGAGATTGCCAGCAGAACCACGTTGGTGCCCGCTACCACGGCCAGCCCGGTCAGCGGCAAGGCGTCCTCGTGACCCAGGAAGCCGTAGCGGAACCCGTCGATCATGTAGAAGAACGGGTTGAAGTGGGCGAAGGCCTGGAAGTTCTCGGGCAGGCGCTCGATGGAATAGAACGTGCCCGACAGGAACGACAGCGGCGTGATGACGAAGTTTGTCACCGCCGCCATGTGGTCGAACTTGTCCGACCACACCCCGGCAATCAGCCCCAGTAGGGCCAGCATCAGCGATGCGCCGATGGCGTGGAACACGATGTAGCCCCAGTTATGGACATGCAGTTCGACAAAGAACCCCATGCCGGCCGCAACCGCAATACCGACCACCATGCCGCGCGTCATGCCCGACGCCGCATAGGCCACGGTCAGTTCCCCGGCCGACAGGGGCGGCATCAGGACATCGACGATGTTGCCCTGAACTTTGGCAATGATGACCGAACTGGATGTGTTGGCAAAGGCGTTCTGCACCATGGTCATCATGATGAGGCCGGGGGCCAGGAACTCGATGAACGGCACGCCGCCGACTTCCTCCACCGTCCGGCCGAGCGCCAGGGCGAAAATGGCCAGGAACAAAAGCGAGGTGACCAGGGGGGCGGCGATGGTCTGTAGCCACACCTTGGTGAAGCGGCGCACTTCCTTGAGGTACAGCTCCCACAGGCCGCGCCAGTTGACGGCGCCCATCTCGCGCGGCCCTATGGGAGTGGGACCGGCGGGGGTTGATCTGGAAAGGGCACTGTTGCTCACGGGATGTCTCTCTAAGAAGTGGTGAGGGGCGGCGCGGCGGCCTATGCTGAGGGCCATATAGGTACATCAGCGCCCGGTGCCAGGAAACAGTGGTCAACACCCCGTCCCAAACCAACACGTCCCGCTCAAATACGCCCCGCGCCCCGCGTCCGGTCACCAAGGCGCGGCTGCACAACATCGCGGTCCATTACCTGGAGCGTTTTTCGGCCAGCCGGGAGGCGGTGCGGAGGGTGCTGGAACGCCGCGCCTTCAAGGCCAACCGCGTCCACGAGGGCGATCCCGAACAGGCCAGGACCTGGATCACCGAGATCCTCGACACCCTGCAACGCCAGGGGTTCCTGGACGACAGCCGCTATGCCGAAACCGCCGCGCGGTCCCTGGCGGCGCGCGGTCATTCCCTGCGCGCCATCCGGTCCCGGCTGGCCGCCAAGGGGGTGGACCGCGACCATGTGGACAGCGCCTTGCACCGCTTGGCCGAAGACATGGCGCCGGCCGGACGCGACGCCCAGGATACCGACCCCGACCTTGTCGCCGCCTTGGCCTATGCCCGCCGCCGCCGCCTCGGCCCGTGGCGCCTGCCCGAGGTCCAGGCCGAGCACCGCCACAAGGACATGGCCGCCCTGGCTCGCCGGGGCTTTAGCTCCGAAACCGTCCGCAAGATCCTGGACGCCACCGACCCTGATGAGGCTGAGGCGTTGCTGGAGGAGTGAAAGGGGTTTCCCCGCTTCACTTCCTTTACAAAACGGCTTTACTCCACCGTCTGGTCAGCCTTCCAGCCGTTTTCCATGGCGATGCGCACCGCCTGGGAGCGGTTGGCGGCGTTGAGCTTGCGGTAGATGTTGCGGGTCTGAACCTTGATGGTGACTTCCTGAAGGTCCAGGGCGCGGGCGATTTCCTTGTTGGTGCTGCCGTCCACCACCATGCCGAGAATGACGCGTTCGCGCTCCTCCAGGCTGCCCAGCGGGTTGCCGTCGGAGAACGACCCGACGGCGGGCGCGGGGGCCGGGCGCGGGGCGTTGAAGGCGAACGAGGGAAAGTACTTTTCGCCCGAAAGAACCAGGCGCAGGGCGTTGATCATGGCCGTGCTGCTCAGGGTCTTGGGCAGGTATCCAGCGGCCCCGTGGTCAATGGCGCCCACCACGTCGGCGGATTCGACCGACCCCGACAGGATCACCACCGGCGTCTTGGGGAACGCCGCGATCATGGTGTCGATGCCGCGCGTGCCGTGCATTCCGGGCATCCGCAGGTCGAGCAGGATAAGGTCCATGGGGCCTTGCGCCCGTGCGGCCTCCAGCGCGCTGTCAAAGCAGCTTGCCTCGACCACCTCGACCTCGGTGTCGAGCGCCTTGAAGAACGGGATCAGGCCCTGGCGCACCAAGGTATGATCGTCGGCCAGTAACAGTCGCATGTTTCCCCAAGCCCCCATCTACCTCAGCGGGTCACAGAGTAAGGCGGTGGAGGCGGTTGGGCAAGGACAGCGCCTCCCGCCGGTCCACTTCATCCCACGGGCGAAGAGTCCGGCAGGTGGACCAACGCCCGGACGTGGCGGGGCAGCTCCGCCAGGCTGATCGGCTTTTTGAGAATGGCGGCGGTGTGGTCCTGGAGTTCGGCCGCCGCGCTTTCCAGGTGCCCCAGGTGGCCGGTGACGACGATCACCGGCAGGTCGGGAACGTGGGACTGCATGCGGCGGATCATCTCGGCACCGTCGCAGCGCGGCATGCGCAGGTCGGTGATGACCAGGTCGGGCGGGTCGGCCAGGAACTTCTCATAGCCTTCCTCGCCGTCGCCGGCCGTGGTCACGCGGTAGCCCTGGCGGTCCAGATGGTCGGCTACCAGCTTGGTCGCGAACGGCTCGTCATCGACCACCAGGATATGGAGCAGCAGGGCCGAAGGCTCGTCGTCGCCGTCGTCATCGTCGTCCGGCTGGGGCGCCGCCAGGGCGCCCTGGTGGCGGGGTGCCGCACGGCCGGGGATGGGCTCGGCCAGATGCTCCACCGGACCCTCCCCCGGTGCCTCGGCATCGATGGGCAGGGTGATCTCGAACCGGGCGCCCTCGGCCGTGTTGTGGACCCGCAGCGACCCGTTCATGCCCGACACCAGGCTGTAGCTGACCGACAGGCCGAGGCCGGTGCCGGTGCCGATCTGCTTGGTGGTGTAGAACGGCTCGAAGATGCGGTCGATGATCTCGGGCGCGATGCCGCCGCCGTTGTCGATCACCTGGATGGTGAGGTATCCGTCACTGGCCCGCGCGGCGCCCTCCACGGTGATGGCGCCCCGGAAGGGGGAGTCCGGGACCTCGGCCCGCCAGCGGTGCAGGACGGCGTCGCGGGCGTTGGTCAAAAGGTTGAGCAGGACCTGTTCCAGGTGGACCGGGCGGCCGCGCACGCCGTGGGTGCCGATGGGATAGCGCGCGGTGATGGCGATGCCCTCGGCATAAAGCTGGGACTCGATCATGTTGACCGCCTGCATGATGCACAGGGCGGGGTCGAACACCTCGACGGCCTCGGGCTCCTTGCGGCTGAAGATGCGCATGTGGTCGATGATCTCGCCCATGCGGCCGGCCTGGGAACTGATGATCTCCAGGGTCGCCCGGCTTTCCGCGTCGGGGCTGGGGCGGTCGGCGCGGTCGAGCAGCGCCCCTTCGGCCGCCATGCGGATGACGTTCATGGGCTGGCTGAGTTCGTGCGCCATGCCGGCCGCCATTTCGCCCAGGGTGGCCAGCTTGGCGGTCTGGATGAGCTGGCCTTGCACAACCTTGGTGTCGGTGACGTCGCGCAGCACCGTCTGGGTCGCCGCCTTGCCGGCATAGGTGATCGGCGAGGACGACATTTCGGCGTCGAACGGCTGCCCGGACAGGCGCAGCAGGCAAATCTCCGTGCGTTCGGTGGCCCGCCCGCTGTCGTGCATGCGGCGCAGGCGGACGGCCAGCATGTCGCGGTGGTCGGGATGCACGAAGCGGTCCAGGGACTGCGTGATGAGATCGCCAATGGTGTTGGCGCGGGTGATCTGCACGGCCTGGCGGTTGGCGTAGACGATAGTGCCGTCCACATCGACGATGATGCCGTCGAGCGACATCTCGGCCACCGCGCGGAACCGCTCCTCGCTTTCCTGGAGGGCCAGTTCGGCCTGCCGGCGGGCGGTGATGTCCTGGACCACGGCCACGAACACCGGCGGCTGTTCCTGGGCCATGTACTGTAGTCGCACTTCGACCGGATAGCGCGAGCCGTCCTTGCGCCGGTACACGCTCTCGAACACCGTCGAGATGCTGGGCCGCTGGCGCAGCGGGTTGAGGCGGCGGCGGAAGCTGTCGGCGGTCTCCAGGGGCATGATGTCGAGCGGCGTCATGTCCAGCATGTCTTCGGCCGATCGGCCCAGGTTCTGGCGTGCTCCCCGGTTGACTTGCAGGAAGGTCAGGTCCTCGGCGTCGAAGATGTACACCTCGTTGGCCGACTGGTCGATGATGCGGCCCATGCGGGTGATGGTCTGCTCGGCCTCGTGCTGGTGGGTGAGGTCGGTTCCGGTGCCGCGATAGCCCTTGAACCGCCCCCGCTCGTCGAACACCGGCGTGCCCGAGACGCTGATGTAGCGCGAGGTCCCGTCCGGCAGGCGCAGGGAATAGCAAAAGCCCCGGAACGGCCGGTGCTGGCGCAGGTCATCCATGTGCACCTGCCAGCGTGCCGGGCCGTCCTGGCCATCGGCCCTGCTGTCGAATCGGGATCGCCCGAGGTAGGCGTTCGGGTCGGCCCCGATCAGCCGGCGAAAGCCTTCCGATACATAGGTGAAGGTGTGGGCATGGTCGGTTTCCCACAGCCAGTCCGACGCCGACTCCGCGAATTCCCGGAACCGGGCCTCGCTTTCGCGCAGGCGCGGGGTGCGCTCGGCGATGGTGTTTTCCATGGCGTCCTGAACGCGGCGCAGGTGGGCCTCGGCTTCGCGCCGTTCGGCCACCTCGGCCTCGATCTGGGCCTGTTGGGCGCGCACCAGCAGTTCGATGTGGCGGCCCAGCATGAGCAGTCCGGCATAGAGCACGACCATGACGGCGATCGCAGCGCCGGTCAGGCGCAGCACGGCGTGGCGCACCGCACTGGTCATGTGGGCCATGTTCTGATGCACCACGGCAATGCCGCTGATCGTCCCGTCGGTGTCGCGCAGGGGCGCGTAGACAGTCAGGACGGACTCCGGGACGGCCGGCGGTGGGGCTTGGGCATGGCCATTGGCGCCGAAGTCGATCACGTAGGGCCGCAGGGGGCCTGGCCCGGCCCACGCCGTGCCGCCCAGGGCCTGGCGTGCGGCCTCGGCGTTTTCGACCGGTCGGGTGACAGCCGCCGGATCGGTCGATACCACCACCATGCCCCGCGTGTCGGCCACCGTGACTTCGAGCAGCGGGTTGATGCGGGCTGCCTGGGCGATAATGCGGCGGAAGGCGTGTTCGGCGTCGGCGTCGGCACGCACGGTGGGGGACAGCAGAACAGCCAGGGAGTCGGCATCGCTGCGCGCGTCATCAACCAGGGCGGCCGAAAGCTGCGTCTGGCTCAGCGCGCTGAGGGCCACCGTTGCGGCCACCACCAGGGCCAGTGCGACAAGCGCGATGATGCGCAAGGGCCGCACGCTGGGCAGCGACAAGCTTCCGGCATCCTCTTCGGGCCGGGGGTCGGATGGTCCAGGGCCGGAGTGCCCAAAGCCGGAGTGCCCAAGGCCGGAGTGCCAAGGGTCGGAGTGGTCATCCTCGAACGGCCCTCCGGTGTTTCGGTCGTGGTTTTGGTTCTGGCCGTTGCTGTGTGTCATGGCGCCGCCCCCAGCGGCCAAAGCCTTGTCTGCCGCTACTATACCTTTTTCCGATCCTTATACCATCTCGTCGCCTGAGTGCCTTATTTCCCGCTCTGGGCGTGGCGGCGGGTTGATACCGTGATTCTTGCGGGCTGTTGTCCGTGCGGCGCCTTTGGGGTGCCGCTTTCCCGAGCACCTAACGCAAACAAACTTCGGCGGCAGGGCAGCCTGCCGCCCTTTTCTTGCCTTGCCGGGCTGATGGGGGCTCGCCTTTTCGCTAAAGCCGACTATCGTAGTGGTTCAAATGAGCCAGTGTTCGTGGCACTGTGGGGCCTGAAGGGCTGCAAAAAGCCCCTGGAGAACCTGAGACAATCGTGCCTGACAGAATGCAAAACCCGACTCGGCCACCGACCGGGCGCACGACACTGACTGTGGACGCGTTCGGTCTGCCTGTCGTGCTGGTCGATGGGCAGGGGCGGGTGGTCGAGGCCAACGCCGCCTATGGTGCCCTCATGGGGGATGCTGTCACGGGGGCGGGCGGCGCGGTGTCTGGCCTGCTGTTCGAGGGGCAGGATCTGGTGGCCGCAGGATTGGCCGGAACCCTGCCGCCCAGCGGCGAGGCCCACCTGATGCGCGCCGGCCACGGCCCGTGCGCCCTGGTCTATACCTGCACGCCCCAGGAGTCGGGTGGCCTGCTTGTCACGCTGTGTGCTTTGCCCGCTTGCGCCCGGAAGGCCTACAATACCCCCTTCAACGTCTCCTTCGGCCCCTCCTTCAGCTCATCCTTCAGCACTGGGGACGGCACCGCCGAGGCCCGCGCCCTGCGGGCCGAGACCCAGTTGCGCGATGCCATCGCGGCCATGGAGGACGGCTTTGTCATCTATGACGCCGACGACCGCTTCGTGTTGTCCAACGCGCGTTACATGGATCTCTATCCGGGCATGGCCCACCTGTTCGTGCCCGGCACGCGGTTCGAGGACATCCTGCGTGGCGGGCTGGCCTGCAATGCCTTCGTCCTGCGTGACGATGAGTCGCCCGAGACGTGGCTGATCGGCCGTCTGCGCGACCATCGCGAGGGCGTGGTGCGGCGCGAGCAGGAACTTGGCGATGGCCGCTGGGTGGCGGTCAAGGAGCGCCGCACGGCCGAAGGTGGCACGGTCGGCATCCGCACCGAGATCACCGACCAGAAGCGCCGCGAACAGACCTTGCGCAACGCGGTTGAGGAAGCCCGTCTGGCCGACCGCGTGAAGTCCGAGTTCCTGGCCAACATGAGCCATGAACTGCGCACGCCCTTGAATGCCATCATCGGCTTTTCCGAGGTCATGACGACCGAGTTGTTCGGCCCGCTCGGCGATGCCCATTACGCCGACTATGCCTTGGACATTCACGAGTCGGGCCGACACCTGCTGGCCGTGATCGGCGATATCCTGGACTTGTCGCGCATCGAGGCGGGGGAGTTACGCCTCGACCTCGCGCCGGTGCCACTCGACGTGGTGGTTGAAGCGGCCTTGCGCATGGTTGCCCCGCGCGCGGCCGACAAGGGGCTGGTGCTGCGCGATGGGATCAAGTCCGGAGCGTTGCCGCATCTGATGGTGGATGCCCTGCGCATCAAGCAGGTGTTGCTCAACCTGCTGTCCAACGCCGTCAAGTTCACCCCGGCTGGCGGGACGATCACCATCACTGCGGTGCCGCGCCCGGACGGCGGCATCGAGGTTTGCGTGACCGACAGCGGCATCGGCATGTGTGAGGCTGACCTGGCCGTCGCCCTGACCCCGTTCGGGCAGGTCCAAAGCGCCTTTTCACGCCGCTACCATGGCACCGGCCTGGGGTTGCCCATCGCCGCGCGCCTGATGGAAGCCCACGGCGGGAGCCTGGACCTGACCAGCGGTCGTGGCGAAGGAACGCGGGCCTGTCTGGTGTTTTCGCCCGCCAGCGTGGCAGCGGGTGCACTCGGAGGATAATGATGAACGTGGCCGCCCTGCTTGACCGCACCGCCCGCGTCCACGGCGCCCGTCCGGCCGTGGCGCACGGCGGGCACGACGTGCTGACCTATGCCCAACTGGCCCGCCGGGCCGGTGCCCTGGCCGCCGGACTGCGCACCCGCCTGGGGCTGGCGGTCGGGGACCGGGTGGCGATCTTTGCCCACAATGTCCCGGCGTACGTCGAGACGCTGTTCGCCGTCTGGCAGGCCGGGCTGGTCGCCGTGCCGGTCAACGCCAAGCTGCACCCCCGTGAACTGGCCTGGATTCTTGAGCACTCCGACGCCCGCGCGGTGTTTGCTACGCCCGATCTGGCGGGCCTCATCACCGGCCCGGTCCCGGTCCTCGACATGGCCGGGGCCGACACTGCCGGGATGGCCGAAGGCGTTCCCATGGGCGTTGAGCCGCGCGCCCCCGATGATCTGGCGTGGCTGTTCTATACCTCGGGCACGACAGGGCGGCCCAAGGGCGCCATGCTCAGCCACCGCAACCTGATGTCCATGACGGCGTGCTATTTCATGGACGTGGACAGCATCGCGCCCGACGACAGCCTGCTGCACGCCGCCCCCATGTCGCACGGGTCGGGCTTCTACATCCTGCCGCACGTCGCAGCGGCGGCCAAACAGGTGGTGCCCGACAGCGGCGGGTTCGATCCGGCCGAGGTCTGTAGCCTCTTGGCCGCCCATCACGGGGTGTCGATGTTCGCCGCCCCGACCATGGTCCACCGCCTGATCGAGTCGCCCGAGGTGCAGGCCGCCGACCTCACCGGCCTCAAGACCATCATCTACGGCGGCGGGCCGATGTATGCCGAGGACTGCGTGACCGCGCTGGACCTGCTCGGCCCCCGGCTGGCCCAGATCTATGGCCAGGGCGAAAGCCCGATGACCATCACCGCCCTGTCCAAGGCCCACCACGCCGACATCACCCACCCGCGCCACGCCGCCCGCCTGGCCTCGGTCGGGGTGCGTCAGGCGATGGTCGAGGTGCGCGTCGGCGGCCCCGACGACAGCGAGTTGCCGCCCGACGCGGTCGGCGAGGTGCTGGTGCGTGGCGAGGCGGTGATGCTCGGCTACTGGAAGAACCCCGACGCCACCGTCGAAGCCCTGCGCAATGGCTGGCTGCACACCGGTGACATGGGAGCGATGGACGCCGACGGGTTTCTGACCCTCAAGGATCGTTCCAAGGACGTGATTATCACCGGCGGCAGCAACGTCTATCCGCGCGAGGTGGAGGAGGTCCTGCTGACCCACCCCGCCGTTGCCGAAGCCTCGGTCATCGGCGTGCCGCACGCCGACTGGGGCGAGGAAGTGGTCGCCGTCGTCGTGGCGTCCGGCGCTGTCGATGCTGCCGCGCTGGACGCCTTGTGCCTTGACGCCATTGCCCGCTTCAAGCGCCCCAAACGTTATGTCTTTGTGGCTGAACTGCCGAAGAATAACTACGGCAAGGTCCTGAAGACGGCGCTGCGGGATATGGTTTGAGGGTCAGCGCCTGTTCCGTCACTCCGCCTCAGCGACCTGATTACGCCCCCCGTTCTTGGCCTGATATAGCGCCGTGTCGGCGCGGTCCAGGAGGGCGTCGAGGTCTTCTTCGTTGCCCAGCGCCGCGACGCCGAAGCTGGCCGTGATCGCGATGCTGGTGCCGTTGGCGTCGATGGGGGTTCCGGCGAAGGTTTCGCGCAGGCGTTCGGCGACCAGCAGGGCGCCCGCCGGGGTGGTGTCGGGCAGCAGGATGGCGAACTCCTCGCCGCCCAGGCGGCCGAGGATGTCCACCGGGCGGATCTCGCCGATGACGCGGGCCACCACTTCGCGCAGCACCACGTCTCCGGCGGCATGGCCATGGGTATCGTTGATTGTCTTGAAGTGGTCGATGTCGAGCATCACCGCGCACAGTGGCGAGTCGGTGCGCGCCACGCGGGCGACCTCCCGCCCGGCCAAGTCAAAGAAGGCCCGGCGGTTGCGCGCCCCGGTCAGGGCGTCGGTGGTGGCCAGCCGTTCGAGGTCCTGGTTGGCCTGTTCCAGCGCGGCGGTGCGCTCCTGGACCTTGCGCTCCAGGGTCTCGTTGGCCTGCACCAGTTGTTCGTAGAGGTACTGGTTGGCAAAGCCGACCGCGATCTTGTCACAAAACAACTGCACCAGATTCAATTCCAGGGGGTCGGACGGCGGCGGGCAGTGCAGGTAGGCAACAACCTCATGGCTGCGGTCGTCGCCCAGGTACAGGACGGTGAAGTCGGTGCCAAACACGCTGGCCCGGCCCTCGAACGCGGTGCGGATGGCGGCGGCCACCTCGTCGTTGAGGCGGACCGTTGACAGGGGCGCGTGGGGACCGGCGCCATAACTCTCGCTGGCGGCCAGCACGAAGATGTCCGGCGTTCCGCTGCCGGGGCGCTGCACGCACAGGATGCCGTTGGCGCCGACGCCCAGGAAGGTGCCCAGTTGCAGCAGCACGCCGGTGGAGAACTGTTGCAGCGAGTCGGCCTTGAACAGCGAGTCGGTGGACTGGATGATCTGGCGCAGGCCCTTGCGGTGCTGCTCCAGGGCCATGATGTCCTCGTAGGCGCGCAGCGCGGTCAAGGTGGCGGTGAACAGCTTTTGGGAGGTCAGTTCGGTCTTGGACTTGTAGTCGTTGATGTCGTAATCGACGATCACCCGTTCCTCGGGCGCCTGTCCAGGCTGACCGGTGCGCAGGATGATGCGCACGAACGTGTTCTTCAGGTCTTCGCGGATGTAGCGCACCAGGCGCAGGCCGGCGTCGTCGGTTTCCATGACCACGTCGAGCAGCACGATGGCGATGTCGTTGCGCCCGGCCAGCACGCCCTCGGCCTCGGCCCCGCTGTAGGCGCTGAGGATTTCCAGGCCGCGCCCCTTGTAACTCATGGTGCGCAGGGCAAGGCGGGTGACGTCGTGGACCTCGGGCGCGTCATCGACCACCAGCAGTTTCCAGGTCGCGGCGGTCGATGCCATCGGGCGTCGTTCCTTGTCCGCGAATATCATTTTACCCGCCATCTCTTTGCCTTTCCGTACTGCGGGCCTGCCCGCCAAAAAAATCATGGGAGAACCGCCGTCAGGCGTGGAGGAGGGCCACCGTCGGCTGGGTCTCCTTGGGGAACAGGATCACGAATCGCACCCCCATGGCGCTGTTTTCCAGGCGCACCCGGCCGTTCAAGGTGCGGGTGACGATGTTGTAGACAATGTTCATGCCCAAGCCGCTGCCGCCGGTGTTGCGCCGGGTGGTGAAGAACGGGTCGAACACCTTGGTACGATGCTCGGGAGCGATGCCCTTGCCGTCATCCACATAGACGATTTCCACCGCCTCGCCCAGGTCGGTGATGGTAATGCCGATATGGCCGCCCGCCTCGTCGAAGCCGTGGGTCAGCGAGTTCATCACCAAGTTGGTCAGGACCTGGGACAGGGCGCCGGGGGAGGTGGTCAGTTCCAGTCCGCTGGGGGCCTCGACCTTGATATCGACGGGCAGTTTCTTGAGTTGGGGGCGCAGGCTGGCCAGGATTTCCTGGACGTAGTCCTTGAGGTCGATCTCGCGCATTTCGCCGGCCGTGCGGTCCACCGCCACCTGCTTGAAGCTCTGGATCAGGTCGGCGGCGCGGGAGGCGTTGGTCTCGATCAACTGCACGGCCTCCTCGGCGGCGGCCACATAGTCCTCCATGTCCTGGACGCCCAGGTTTTCGGTTTCGAACAGGTGCTTGAGCGTTGCGGTCTGCTGGGCAAGGTAGGACGCGCTGGTCACCACGATGCCGACCGGGGTGTTGATCTCGTGCGCGACGCCGGCCACCAGGCTGCCCAGCGAGGCCATTTTCTCGGATTCGATCAGGCTCTGCTGGATCCGCCGCAGGTCTTCGAGCGCAGTGTGGGCGCGGTCGCGTTCCTGGTCGGACTGGGCCTTGGCGTCCGCCAGGGCGAGCATGGTCACGTTCAATTCGCTGGTGGCGCGGCTGACCTCGTTTTCCAGCGTGTCGGTGTGGAACATCATTTTCCCGGTGATCGGCCGCAGCAGGATGTAGACACCGCCGGTGCCGACAACCGCCATGATGAGGACGACCAGGACAACGAAGGAAATGTCTTGGTTGAGATCCGCGAACACCTCGTCCCGCCGCTGGGTGACGACCATGGACCAGCCGTTGACGGTGATGGGGGCGACGGCAACCATGTGTTCGCCGGCGTCGATGATGTCCCTGGACGGGTTTCCGGTGGTCAGGCGCCGGTAAGACGGCAGGAACGGATGATCCTCCAGGCGTTGCACCGACCCATCGGCCAGGAACAGGAACGCCTTGGTGTCGATTTCAAACATCAGGTAGACGCGGGTGGAGCCGCCGCCCTCGGTCTTGTGGGCGGCCACGCGCTGGGCCACCGGTGCCATGTCCAGGCCGATGATGTCGGTGCCCAGGCGGGTTCCGTCCTTGTCCTCCACCGGAGAGGCCACCACGATGCGCTGCCCGAACGGCGTATCCAGCGGCCCCCGCGCGGTCACCTGATTGGCCGTCTCGGCGTCGGACGGCCATAACTCGGGCGCGAACGCCTCGCCGACCGCTGCGGTGGTGCCGTCTAGGGCGATGCGGATGATTCCGGTGACGTCGGCTGTGGTGAACACGGCATCGGCCAGGATGGGGGTGATCTTGCTGATATAGGTGTCGTCGTCAATGCGGCCGGAGTTGTGATCGTCCAGCAGGGTGCGCGCCGCGGTGCTGCTGGCGATCTGGCGAATCACCTTTTGGCGGCCATCGACGATGTGGCCGATGGCGTCGGCGCTGGAGTCCGCAATGCCTTGGATGCCCGAGGCGGCGGACTCCCGCAAACGCTCGGACAGCGGCAGGGTGGTCAGCACCGCCGTGACGACGGCGACCACGAACACACCCCCCGTGGCGCAGCCCAAAAGGGCCCAGCGCAGGGCTTTGACGTTGATTGATCCTGGCATTCCCTACCCCTTCCCCGAAGGGGTAGATTAATGCAAATTCATTAAAGGTGCACGAATAAAGGCGTATACGGTTGTATTAGGCGCCCAGGCGCATCTGCTTTATCGCCTCCCGCGCGAGTTCGTCGGCCCGTTCGTTCTCGGCGTGGCCGGCGTGGCCCTTGACCCAGTGCCAGCGCACGGTGTGCTTGGCGCATTCGGCTTCCAGGTCCTGCCACAGGTCGACGTTCTTGACCGGCTTTTTGTCGGCCGTCTTCCAGCCGTTGCGCTTCCAGCCGTGGATCCAGGTGGTGATGCCGTTCTTGACGTACTGGCTGTCGGTGGTGACATCGACGATGCTGGGCCGGGTGAGGGCGCGCAGGCCGCCGATTACGGCCATCAGTTCCATGCGGTTGTTGGTGGTCTGGGGCTCGGCCCCGGACAGTTCCTTCTCGATGCCCTTCCAGCGCAGCAGGGCGCCCCAGCCGCCGGGGCCGGGGTTGCCCGAACAGGCGCCATCGGTGAACAGGGCAACGGCGTCTTTGCTGTCTTCGCTCATAATTCCAACCCATAGGCGCCCGGCCCGCCGACATCGCGGTGGAAGCGCAGCTTGTTGAGGTATTCGGTCGGGTCCTTGGGCCGCACCAGGGCGCCGGACGGGGTGTTGACCCAGTCATACAGCCGGGTCAGCAGGAAGCGCAGGGCGGCCCCCCGGCACAGCAGCGGCAGGGCGTCCAGTTCGGCGGCCGAGAACGGCCGGACCTTGCGGTAGGCCCCAAGCAGGGCGCGGGCCTTGGTGGCGTTGAAGGTCTTCTCGCCCTCGAAGCACCAGGCGTTCAGGCACACCGCGATGTCGTAGGCGAACAGGTCGTTGCAGGCGAAGTAGAAGTCGATCAGGCCGGAAAATTCGTCGTGCAGAAAGAACACGTTGTCGGGGAACAGGTCGGCGTGGATGACCCCGGCCGGCAGATCGGTCGGCCAACGCGCCTCCAGCACCTCAAGCTCGGCCGCGAGTTCGGACGCAAGGCCCGGCAGCACGCCGTCGGCCGCGTCGCCGGTCGCGGCGAACAAAGGCCGCCAGCCGTCCACCGACAGGGCGTTGGCGCGGCTCAGATCAAAGCCCTGGCCGGCCAGATGCATCTCGGCCAGCGCGGTGCCAAGCTGGGCGCAATGCTGTGCGGTGATGCGCCGCACCGACATGCCGTTCAGGAACGACACCATGGCGGCGGGCCGCCCGCACAGGGTGCGCAGGGCGGCGCCGTCGCGGCCGTGGATGGGCGTCGGGCACTTGATGCCGCGCGCCGCCAGATGGTCCATCAGGCCGAGGAAGAACGGCAACTCGGTCGGATTCACCCGTTTTTCATAGAGGGTCAGGATGTACGGCCCGGTGGTCGTGCTGACCAGGAAGTTGGAGTTCTCCACCCCCTCGGCGATGCCCTTGTAGCTTTCCACGGTGCCCACGTCGTACTGGGCGATGAAGTCTTCGAGCGCGTCGTCGGCGACGTCGGTATAAACAGCCATGGTCCCGCTTCGCCTCAGCTCAGGGTCTTGGGGAGTTTGAACGCCATGCGTTCCTCGGTGACGGTGACCAGTTCCAAGGTCACGGTGTAATGGGCACGGGCCGCCTCGATGACTTCCTCGACCAGCACTTCGGGGGCCGAGGCGCCGGCCGTGATGCCCAGGCGCCGGATGCCGGAGAGGGCGTCCCAGTCGATGTCGGCGGCGCGCTGCACCAGCATGGCGCGGTCGCAGCCAGACCGGTGGGCGACCTCGACCAGACGTTGGGAGTTTGACGAGTTGGGCGCCCCGATGACCAGCACCGCGTCGCACCCCGGCGCCATTTCCTTGACGGCGAGCTGGCGGTTGGTGGTGGCGTAGCAGATGTCTTCCTTGGCCGGTCCGGCGATGGCCGGAAAGCGCCGTTGCAGCACGCCGATGATGCTGGCCGTATCGTCCACCGACAGGGTCGTCTGGGTGACGTAGGCGAGGCGGCCGGGGTCGGCCGGCTGCACGGTTTCGGCCTGGGCGGCGTTCTCGACCAGCAGCATGGTGCCCTCGGGCACCTGGCCCATGGTGCCGATCACCTCGGGGTGGTTGGCGTGGCCGATCAGGATGACCTGACGGCCGTCGCGGCAATGGCGGTCGGCCTCGGCGTGGACCTTGCTGACCAGCGGACAGGTGGCGTCCAGATACAGCATCTGGCGGGCCTCGGCCGCCTCGGGCACCGCCTTGGGCACGCCGTGGGCGGAAAATACCACCGGGCGGTCGGTCGGGCAGTCCGCCAGGTCCTCGACGAACACCGCGCCCTTGGCGCGCAGGGCATCGACCACGAATTTGTTGTGCACGATCTCGTGGCGGACGTAGACCGGGGCGCCGAATTTGTCCAGCGCCCGCTCGACGATCTGGATGGCGCGATCGACCCCGGCGCAGAACCCGCGCGGGCCGGCCAGTGCGATGGTCAGGGGCGGCGGATGGGAACCGGTCACGAAGCCTCCGGCGGTCTAGCTGTTGTGCGGACGCCCGGCATGTCGTAAGCCTTTGTGTGACGCCGCAAGATGCGGTTACGAATAGCAACAATCCCACACAAGGGGAAGCGCTCCATGAACGAAACCACGCCGCCTCCCAACCTTCCTGGCGACCTGCCCCGCTGTGCCCAGAAAGCACCGTTTGAGGTTGAGGTCGAAGCCGGACAGAAGGTGTTCTGGTGCACTTGCGGCCTGTCGGCCAAGCAGCCCTTGTGCGACGGCGCCCATAAGGGGACCGGCTTCAAGCCGCACATCCACACCGCCGAGACGACCGAAAAGGTGTGGCTGTGTGGCTGCAAGGCGACCAAGACGCCGCCGTTCTGCGACGGCTCCCACAACGGGGTATGAGTCATGACGCGTTCGTTCCTTGTCCCCCTCTCTGCCGTTTCCCTGGTCGCCGTCGCGTTGTCGGCCTGTGGGTCCACCCCCGAAGGCCCGCGCGTGACCTGCCCCGACGTTCTGCTGGAGCGCAGCACGGCCGATCTGGTGGTGTTCCGCGACGGCCCCGGCCGCGACCTGACCGACGTGGTGTATGAAGCCCGCCTGGGCGGCTATACCGGCGACTGCACTCCGGCCAAGGATCGCACCTCGGTTGAACTCAGCGTGCAGCCGACGTTCATGATCAGCAAGGGGCCGGCGTGGTCGGGGACGACGGGCACGTTCTCCTACTTCGTGGCGATCCCCGCGTTCTATCCGGCGCCCGAGGGCAAGAAGGTCTACAGCGTGCCGTTCGCCTTCCCGCCGGGCAACGCCACCAGCGTCGTCGTGCGTGACGAAAAGGTGCTGCTGGACATTCCCGTCGCGGCGGGCCGGACCAAGCCGCCGCCGGTGTACCTGGGCTTCCAGCTTACGCCGGGGCAACTGGAGTACAACCGGACGGCGGGGGGCCGGTAACCCTTTCGGGGCGGTGTCTGTAACATCCGGAAACACGTTTTGATTTGGTTTTGCGGGTGTGCCTGTGGCATGAGAAGGTCTCTTTAAAGCGACGCTCAATTGCCCTGATTGGTGCCCCTGATGCTTCTCCCCAATGCCGGTTCCACCCTGGCCGCGGTCGTCCTTGCGGCAGGCAAGGGAACCCGGATGAAATCCGCCCTGCCCAAGGTTCTGCATCCCGTCCTGGGGCGTCCGATGGTGGGTCATGTGGTGGCCGGCGCGCAGGCCCTTGGCGTGGGGACGACGGTTGTCGTCATCGGCGCCGACATGCCCGACCTGGCCGCCGCCGTCGCGCCCCATGCGACGGTCGCGCAGGCCGACCGCCTGGGGACCGCCCATGCCGTGGCCCAGGCCCGCGCGGCTCTGGACGGTTTCACGGGCACGGTCCTGGTGCTGTACGGCGACACCCCGCTGATGACCGAGGCGACGTTGCGCCATCTGGTGGCCGCCCATGCCGACGCCGGGGCCGGTGTTTCCGTGCTGGGCTTCCGCGCCGCCGATCCCGGTGCCTACGGCCGTCTGGTGGTGGATGGCGATGGCCTGCAAGCCATTGTCGAGGCCAAGGACGCGAGCCCTGCGCAATTGGCCATCGACCTGTGCAACTCCGGCGTCATGGCGATTGACGGCGCCGCCCTGTGGGGCTGGCTGGACAGGGTCGGCAACGCCAACGCCAAGGGCGAATACTACCTCACCGACGTGGTCGCCCTGGCCCGTGCCGATGGCCGCCGCTGCCTTGCGGTCGAGGGCGCCGAGGAGGAGTTCCTGGGCGTCAACAGCCGGGCCGAACTGGCCGTGGCCGAACGCATCGCCCAGGACCGTATGCGCGCCGCCGCCATGGCCGAGGGCGCCACCCTGATCGACCCGACCACGGTCCACTTCAGTTGGGACACCCGCCTTGGCCGCGACGTGGTGGTCGGCCCGTTCACCGTGTTCGGGCCGGGCGTCACGGTCGGCGACGGCGTGGAGATCAAGGGCTTCTGCCATTTCGAGAACTGCACCGTGGCGGCCGGCGCGACGGTCGGCCCCTATGCCCGCCTGCGCCCCGGCGCCGAGGTCGGCGCGGGTGCCCACATCGGCAACTTCGTCGAGATCAAGAAGGCGGTGATCGAGCCGGGCGCCAAGGTCAACCACCTCAGCTACATCGGCGATGCGCGAGTCGGCGCCAAGGCCAACATCGGGGCCGGCACCATCACCTGCAATTATGACGGATTCGGCAAGTACCACACCGACATCGGGGCCGGTGCCTTCATCGGGTCCAACAGTGCGCTGGTCGCCCCGGTCAAGATCGGCGACGGCGCCATGGTCGGCGCCGGGTCGGTGGTCACCCGCGACGTCCCGGCCGACGCCCTGGTCACCGCGCGCGGTGACGAACAGGTGAAACACGGCTGGGCGGCCCGCTTCCGGGCGGCCAAGCTCAGGGCGAAAGCCAAGAAGTAGGAGTTATCGGGCATGTGCGGCATCGTTGGTGTGATCGGCGGGGCGCCGGCTGCTCCGCGCCTCATCGAGGGACTGAAGCGCCTGGAGTACCGGGGCTATGACAGCGCCGGGATCGCCGCCCTGGTCAACGGCTCCATCGACCGGCGGCGGGCCGAGGGCAAGCTGGTCAACCTCGAAGACCGCCTGAAACGCGAGCCCGTGGCCGGCACGGTCGGCATCGGCCACACCCGCTGGGCCACCCACGGCGTGCCCACCGAGCGCAACGCCCACCCGCACGCCGATAGCCGCGTCGCCGTCGTCCACAACGGCATCATCGAGAACTTCGCTGAGCTGCGCACCCAACTGGTGGCGCTCGGCCATGAGTTCCAGAGCGACACCGACAGCGAGGTGGTGGTCCACCTCATCAGCCGGTATCTGTCCGAGGGCCGCTCGCCCGAGGACGCCACGCTGGAGGCCCTCAAGCGTCTGGACGGCGCCTTTGCGCTGGGCATCATTTTTGCCGGGCACCACGACCTCATCATCGCGGCACGCCAGGGCAGCCCGCTGGCGCTGGGCTATGGCGACGGCGAGATGTTCCTGGGTTCCGACGCCCTGGCCCTGGCCCCGTTGACCCAGCGCATCTGTTACCTGGAAGACGGCGACTGGGCGGTGCTGCGGCACGACGGCGCGGTGGTGCGCGACATGAGCGGCGCGGTGGTCGAGCGCAAGGTGCAGATCACCGCCCTGTCCGGCGCCCTGATCGGCAAGGGCAACCACCGCCACTTCATGTCCAAGGAAATCTTCGAGCAGCCGCAGGTCATTGGCGACACCCTGAACGCCATGTTCAACCCGACCTTGCGCACCATTACCCTGCCGGACATGCCGTTCGAACTGGGGGCGGTCGCCCGCGTGACCATCGTCGCGTGCGGCACGTCCTATTACGCCGGGCTGGTCGCCAAGTACTGGATCGAGCGTATCGCCCGCGTGCCGGTGGACATCGATGTGGCCAGCGAGTTCCGCTACCGCGAGCCCATCCTGGAGCCCGGCGGGTTGGCGCTGTTCATCTCGCAGTCCGGCGAGACGGCCGACACCCTGGCCGCCCTGCGCTACTGCAAGGCCCACGGCCAGCACGTCGTCAGCCTGGTCAACGTGCCCGAAAGCACCATGGCGCGCGAAAGCCACGCCGTGCTGCCGACCCTGGCCGGGCCGGAGATCGGCGTCGCCTCGACCAAGGCGTTCACCACCCAGTTGACCGTTCTGGCCTGCCTGACCATCGCCCTGGCCCGCGCCCGTGGCGCCATCGACCACGCCCGCGAGGCCGCCCTGTCCACCGCCCTGACCGAGGTTCCCGCCCGCGCCGCCGAGGTCCTGAACCACGACGAGCGCATCCGCCAGATCGCCGAAAGCATCATGGACGCCCGCGACGTGCTCTACCTGGGCCGGGGTGCGAGCTATCCCATTGCCCTGGAAGGGGCGCTGAAGCTCAAGGAAATCAGCTACATCCACGCCGAAGGCTATGCCGCCGGCGAAATGAAGCACGGCCCCATCGCCCTGATCGACGACCGCGTCCCGGTGGTCGTCATCGCCCCCAGCGACGAACTGTTCGACAAAACCGCGAGCAATGTGCAGGAAGTCGTCGCCCGCGGCGGCCGCGTGGTCGCCTTCTCCGACGCCGCCGGGGTGGAACGCATGAAGGACCACGCGGTCTTCACCATCGCCCTGCCTGACGTCGATCCCTTCGTGGCGCCGCTGCTGTACGCCCTGCCGGTGCAGTTGCTGGCCTACCATGTTGCAGTATTGAAGGGAACGGACGTAGACCAGCCGAGGAATTTGGCCAAGTCGGTGACTGTGGAGTAGGGACTACTCCACGCCCATCCGAATTGTATATGCGGACAAAAATGTTCGTTACTAGACAATAAAGTTTGTTACTGAGCAATAAAGTATATTACCGATCCATCGCCCTTAACAGGGTGTTCCACATCAGAGAGACACATCCGCCCAGAGAACG